>Ga0209716_1000283_pt1 | contig 53020 bp, 52 predicted proteins | sample COGITO_mtgs_1205_FD_184811 | JGI IMG/M metagenome (GOLD analysis project Ga0209716, IMG submission 184811) | Pelagic marine microbial communities from North Sea - COGITO_mtgs_120531 (SPAdes) (version 2) | ecosystem: Environmental > Aquatic > Marine > Epipelagic ... | reverse complement strand
AAGCCAAAGTGGGGCCACCTTCCACACTGGACGCTAGCACATGATCACGCGATGAAAGTTCAGTGGGATCTCTTTTTAAACTATCGATTTAAAGATGAGCCGGACATTCGCCCCAGCTTCGAGCCGATAAAACCCTCAGACATATAAGAACGTCCGTAAGCCTCAAGCTTTTGGTGGGGTTACGGAATTACTGATAATCAATTGATGCGGGACGATCCAAGGCGAGCTGTCAAAGTCACCATGCTCATTAAGCTGGTAGCGGATCTTTCCCTTTGCGGTCAAGAACAGGCGCTTTTCTGATACTGCTGGCCTTAAGACATACCGACACAACCGTTCCGGCTTATCTCGCCGATGAGATTCGGCAATCATGCCCACATGTAACAAGAAGCTGGTTGCCTTGGCAGTCTGTCCGGAACTTCCACTTTCCACAAGTGGCGTGGCAATACTCCTATGTCTGCTGTTTCATACAGCATGTTGCCGCCCAGCTGTTCAAATTTGTAAATCCATTCTGGCATTTTTACATGCTGATCAATGGACTCTACGATCCAGTCTGGACGACCATTGGTTGGGCCAATCGCTACATTAAAGCTGTACTGTTTATAAAAACCCATCAGGGCTCAAGACATTAAATTCAATACCATCCCAAGGGTGGTAATCCTGTTCCCGCAAATGCAGGCTAAAATCGCGCTAATGAGCGTTGGGTTTTTCCTGTATCACCTGACTGGAGGTCATCCGGCCATTGCGAATTTCTTTCAGTATTCGGTGAGAGACGATAGTGACGTCATATCCTTCTCGGTCCAAACCTACAAAAATCATCAAACCTGCCTGGCCCGTCTGCACCTACTATCATAATCTTGCGCATTGTTTGCTGCGGTCTACCTGTTACTTGCACTGAATGTCGATCGACGTTTGGACGGAGTTTTTGTTTCTAAAGTCCTGTTTTAACTTTCCAATAGAAATGAGCTTTGAGGTGGGGACAATTGCTGGAAAGGGGGGGAGGGTTTTGAGAATATCTACTGTCATCAAAAATTGAGGAGGTGATTCTCAGGTTGACTTGAGGTTAGGTGGGCTGAGCCTCAGCCCACCAAATCAACAAGAGAATCACCGCTTACAATCGCATCATTAACGCTTTGCGCGTGTTCTTAACTTTGCAGGTGTGAAATAAGAATCATCCCTCATAGGTTTCTGAGTGTACATATAAAAGCTTTGCTCATTATGTAACCCAAGCGCTTGATAAGAACCTGCTTGAAGGTCATGTATAACCAGTGTTTTACCATCGGTATATGGATTCTCATAAAGATTCTTAACGTGGTTGTTGGTGACACGCCAGAGATTACCACGAGTATCATAGGCATCAATCAACACCGCTGACCAACTGTCTTCGTCAATGTAAAAACGTCTTTTGGCATAAATATGACGTTTACCATCGGCAAGTGTTGCCTCTACCACCCATACACGGTGCCGCTCCCAGCGGACATGCTCTTGATTGAGATGCTTTGGAGTCAAGATATCCGAAAGCTTCAGTTCATCTGATTCAAGCCTATAGTTATTATATGGAATATACATTTCCTGCTTACCAATTAATTTCCAGTCGTACCGATCAATGGCACCATTAAATGCACGAGTATCATCTACGGTACGAGAACCAACTGGACCTATCGGTGAATCGTACGCAATGGTTGGTGCGCGCCTTACACGGCGAGCCCCAGGAAGGTAACGCCAGGCACGACGCGGCGATTCTAAAGCGTTAGCCGCCTCTCGGAACATGATGAACTCACCTTTTTTACGGCCCGGTTCTTTGTAGCGAAAATTCAACAGCAGAATTTCGCCGTTCCAATCATCAATATTTCCATCTTTGTCATAGTAGGGTAACTGCATTTCAGCATCCGCAACTTCAATAGTCTCGGCACCACTGGCGTCTTTATGAACCCAGGTCTGGATATAACTACGATAGGCTCCTGTATAACGCATTAAGTGATTCCAAATCACTTCCTGTCCAGTTGCAGGCATTGGAAACGGAACACCGCCATAGGCACCAACAACACCATTACCACCTTCAACCAACTCTGCGTTAACTGCGTTTTTCTTCGTATTGTCGTAAACCCACTCTGGCATTGCATGAGTACGGCGAGACTGATAGACATTTAGATAAAAGGTGTCGTTGTATTGTTCGAGCATGGCTTTTACACCATCAGACAGTTTATCCGCATGCTCTGCAGCATTAGTTGCATCAATTTTGAACAACACTTCATCTTCGGCAAATGGATCAGGGTGATGATCGCCATCACCTTCATAACCCAAACCTGATGGAGGCGCTGTAATACCACCTTGCCATGCTGGGATAGAACCATCTGCGTTGCCCGCTTGAATCGCGCCGAACGGTGTTAATTCACCTCCAAGCTTCGCCGCTTCTTCCGCAGGTACCGCAGCATTGGCTGCTGAAAAAAACATCGCCATAGCCGACGATACTAAAGTAATAGATTTGAATAACTTCATTGAACTCTCCTGAAATTAAAAGCTAATAGTTGCAGACAGCGAAACAAAGTCTCGGTCGCTCAACCAGTTTGTGTAAACGCCATCAGCTGTTTCGTCGGCTTTACCATCACCCCAGAATGCTGTGTAGCCTAGATTAAACTCCAGGTTAGTGCCGTAGAGTGCTTTAAAACTTATATTCGCCCTTTTGTGGCCATCTCTAAATCCACTACCGGCAAATACTGAATTGCCGTGGGCATCGGAGAAGGTAAATGGAATGACCAGCGTTGTATTGGGTAAAACGTTGTTAAAGGTGGTTTCTAATACAAACTGATAACCCCAGGCAAACTCATCCATTGGCTGCAGGGATGAACCCACCTGTTCATCAGACATGTCATGAACATAATCCATTGCTAGTTCGAAGGTTAGTTGCACATCATCGGCAAAACCAGTAGGGCCGAAAAAGTGCAATACAGAGATATCTGCGTGAGAAACATCTGCAAGTTCGAAGCTATGAATATCTAGTGGCGTGCCAGGTGGCAGACTACTTAGAGGGCCAATTAAACGACCTGGTAGCAGCTCAGGCGCAGCGACAACTGGCATGTCTTTACGCATAGAGTATTCCAGTCCAACATTGGTCTCACCAACTACAAAGGAAGCACTGAGGCCAATCAACTTGATATCTTCAACATACTCAAGAAAATACCCTGTGGATTCTACACCGGTAAGAGCACCGGCAATACCTTCATTCGCCTGTGGTGGAAGCACGAGTTGCCCGCCAAATCCCTGTAGCGCCCCAAACCATCTGCCATCGACACCATTTGGGTAAGTGGATAGGCCTACCTGAGGTGACTTGTCGTGATAATTGATAAAGTAGAAGCCAAATTCAGTATCCTGGAGGGCTTCGGCCAAATAACGTACTGCAATTCCGTATTGGCCATCATCACTTGCATCTCTATCTCCTATCCGATCAACGGTTAGGAAAGGAGAGACTGTAGCGCTTGGCGCTGCCCAAGGCAGCATTGTATATACCTCACTAGGATCGGCCGGTAACAAATCCGCACCCAATACCGCTACTGGCGCTAAGATGTTCTCACCACCTTGGTCAAGGAAATCATCGACACTAAAGTAGCTTCCTGCGGCATTTAATCGGTTCTGCTCCCATTCATATTGATAATAAATTTCAACACTAACCGTATCACTTGGGTCAAACTGGAAATATGCCTGCCCCACTGGGCGGAATATTTCTTGAAGTTGAACGCCAGGAACATTCAAACGTGAAGCGTCAACGGGGCCATTGGCAAAATTAATACCGTTCGGCACAAAAATTGACTCACCCCAGCTCACCGCCTGACTTCCCAAGCGGAAGGTCACCGGTAATTCACCAGCATTAAAAGAGGTGTAAAAGAAGGCATCCCACAGCTCTATATCATCACCATGCTGCTCTATCGTATCGGGATGAAACTCATTGGCGCGGGAAACGTCATCTAAATTACTGCTCAATAAAACATCATTTGGAACCTGAGGAGAATACGTACCATTTGAATATCTGGCAGTGCTGTTTTGATACACATCATCATAAAAAGCATTGCCACGAACAAAGATACCCGAATCTCCAAAATTCAGATCAAATTCTGTGATGATGTTTAGGCGGTTTTGCATTAAGCCCTTATCAAAATTACGATTACCATCATCATTATTAACAGATGGAGCCGCTATATTGCCGTCATCAGGATCATCTAAACGATACCCCACGGAATATGTAGCGCGAGTATCCCAAGCTAAAGTGACATCCTCTGACAAATCGAAAGATACAGCCCCAGCGTGATTGGAAAGTAAAATGGCAGGGCCCACTGACAGCATCATCGTGCTCAGTTTCTTGGCCATAGGTAAAGGTCTTTTCATATGAATCCCCCAAGTTGCTATATTTATTTACACGTCGGTCTATGTATACCTCGCAAGAATAGGTTACTTATAGCCAGTTTAAACAATCGATATCCAGATATAGCAATTCAAGCTTGTTTTCTGCAAATGAAGAACTGAAACTGCAAAAAAAGGATAATACTCCGTTAGAATTATGTTGCCTTTTATCGAAACAGCGGAGCGAGCCGAGTATGAATCAGAGTGTTCGTTTACTCAGATATTTGAGACACTCGTCGGTACAATACTAAAGCGGTATTGGGAAACGGGGTAGCAATAATAATGTCATCTATACAGAAAAAGATAACCGAAAGAAATCCTGTGTCCGTTTTGGATTTTAACTGCATCAAGCTAATACCCGCGTTTTTGAGTAGGCTCTCAACTTAATAATCGATCAGTCCAGACTCAAAAACTTCGAGTACTCTTGCTTCGGTAGCTTGAGTATGTTTCTCACTCAATTCCTGAACCAACTCAACGTTTCGCTCTAATGCGGCATCCATCAGGGCTTTATGTTCGCTATTATCATCTCGTGGCTGCTTACTATACAAAATCGCTAGAGCAACATAACGCTCGGTTTGAGCTTCTAACTGACTATAAATCTTAAACATCGAAGGGGCATTACAGCCAGAGACCAACGTTAAATGGAAGTAACGGTGAACTCTATTCCAGTCCGGATTGATTTTACTGGGGTTATCAGGGGAATACTTTTGCTGCCGAGAAAGAAGATGAAACGCACTAATAAGATTGGCTTCCCACGTCACATCACCACGCTCAATAGCCCAGCGTAAGATAAATTTTTCAACTTCACTGCGGATCGCAATTGAATCCTTGAGATGACCCGGTGATACCCGCGCCACACTAAATCCCTTATTGCGCTCTAAACGCACGAGATCGTCCATTTCCAAACGCATTAAGGCCTCCCGAATAGGGCTGATCCCAAGTTGGAATTGATCTCTTAACTCCTCTAAACGAAGCCTAGCGTTTGGTTTTAGCTCACAGCTTAAAATTGAATCACGCAAAGCTTCATAAGCTATATCAGCCCGATGTGTTGGACGCTTAACGTGTGGCTGCCCCGGAGCTGATACTTCAACTGGGCGTATGTCCGTCTGATTCATACCTTAATTACTCGTAAATTGTGAAGTTATTAAATTTAACTATCGGATTGGCGATTCTACATCAGTCGCACACCTTTCTATCAATAAATCGGAGACTTTTATTATATCCTTTATTATTTTATAAAATATATTGCATTTTCGAAAAAGCGGTATATTATATTTCAAAAAGGCCTTTCTTGAACCATGTGACAACATCATCTCGATTTAGGCTTACTTATAATTTTGGTTATTTTTGGAGGGTTAGATCATGGCTGTTGAAAAAAAAAATCCCGTTCAAACGCCCATCGATGTCCTAAAGCACATGGTGCCGAATCTTCCTGGGGGCTACCCAGACATTGGTGAAGTATTGTTGGACACGGATACCATCGATTGGCGTCCAAAATCGTTAGAAGGCCTGTATGAAAAAATGCTGTGGCGTGATCCTGATAGCGGCGCTTCAATGGCATTAATTAAATTTGAAAAAGGTGTGGGGATCCCTTCACCACATGCTCACGCTTCGAATCAGTTTATGTTCGTCTTGTCTGGTAAATATACTTATACAGCGTCAAATCTTACGCTAGTGACCGGTAGCTTCTACTGGAACCCAAAAGGCCAGGTGCACGGCCCAACAATCGCCGAAGAAGAAACTATCTTCTTTGAGCTTTACGATGGTCCCCACTACCCCAAACAGCCAGATTGGTACTCCGACGAGCAAGATGCTCACTAAACACTAAATGTCGCAAGCGTTTTAACCTGAATCAATCATCTTTAAATTGGAGAACTCCCATCATGTCACACGTTGTTTTTGACGGCACGCACCTAAGAAAAGATATCGCAACATTATTTGAAGCGGCTGGCCTGAATAAGACTGGAGCTGCTGACGTTGCAGACGCATTAGTTGAAGCTGATGAAGAAGGTGTTTTTTCTCACGGCACCATGCTGGTACCCATGTACGTTGAGCGCCTGCAGAAAGGCTCTTTATCTAAGGGTTTAAAAGGCAAAGTCGTTCAGGATAATGGCGCTATTGCAGTTATCGATGCTGAAAATGTATTCGGGCAACTGACAGCTCAACAGGCAGCAGAGCTGTCTGTTAACAAAGCCAAAGCGTTTGGCTTAGGCGCCGTTGCGGTTAGAAATGGATTTCATCTCGGTCGCGCTGGACGCTGGGCAGGTCAAATGGCAGATAAGGGGTGTGTTGGAATCGTTATGTCAAACACCCGCCCACTAATGCCTGCTCCAGGTGGTGCGGAACGTATGATAGGCAATAACCCACTGGCAATCGCAATGCCTGGCAGCGAGCCTAAAGTTGTTCTGGATATGGCCATGAGTGCCAGCGCCATGGGAAAAATTCGGATGGCTGAAAAACTAGGCAACAATATTCCAGATGGCTGGGCTGCTGATAGCGAAGGCCGCCCTACAACAGATCCGTCAGAGGCTATTAAAGGCATGTTGCTTGCAGCCGCTGGCCCTAAGGGTTTCGGTTTAGCCTTTATGATTGACTTATTGTGTGGTGCGTTATCTTCTGGTGGCGTTGCCTCAGAGGTTAGGCCTCTCTTTGGTGACCTAGATAAACCTTACAACTGTGCTCACTTCTTCCTGGCGATTAATGTTAGCCACTTCCGAGATGAAGACGCCTTCAAAGACGTTATTGACTCACTGTCATCCGACATACGAAATTCAACACCAGCGCCAGGCACTGAGCGAATGATGACTCCAGGTGAACCTGACTGGTCAACCAAGCAGAAAAATGCAGGTCAAGTCCAAGTCGCTGAAAGTATTCTTGAGCAACTTAAACAAACTGCCAGCGGCCTTGGTCTCAGCACACTATTTAATCCTAAATCATAAACCAACCGAAATCAGAGGAATTTAATCATGGCTAAAGAACAAGTAACTACCGGTAACCTACGCGAACCTAACGGTCATTTTTCTCAAGCGACTACTATCGAAGCTCAAGGCAAACTGGTATTCATTTCTGGCATGACTGCCCGTAAACCTGACGGCACTATCGCTGCTTTGGGTGATGTCCAAGGTCAAACTCGCCAGGTCTGTGAAAACCTAAAGAACGCTGTGGAAGCAGCAGGCGGTACTCTAGCTGATATCTGCCGGGTTGACGTTTTCGTTCGCAATATGGAACACTTTGATAAAATTCATGAAGTCCGTCGTGAATATTTCCAGGTTCCACTACCAGCATCAACCATGGTTGAAATCTGCAAGATGTCCTCTCCAGATTACTTAATTGAAATTAACGCGATTGCTGTTTTACCCAACGCTTAATCTTTAAAGTCGTAAGGAGAATCCAATGCGTTTAGCAACTGTTAGCTATCAAGGCGAAGAGAAAATAGCTGTCATTTCGGGCCATGGTGACAGTGCAGAGCCAAATACTGCTTGTCACATGCTACCGGAGCAATTCGGCGACATGGTTGACATCATCAGTGCTGGTGATGAAATGCTTTCTCAGATCAAAGGCTGGATTGAAAATAATCAAGCCTCTGCAGTCGCTTTCGAACAGCTTGAATTACTCGCACCTATTCGTCGTTATTGCCGTGATATTTTGTGCACAGGCTGGAACTATTTGCTGCACTTTGAAGAGAGTAAAGGCAAGCGTGAGGGTCAGGATGTTGACCTGCCAAACGCACCCACTTTTTTCACTAAAGCGCCGTCAGTTGCTATCGGAGCCAATGCACCGATTGCCTTTGACTCGAGAATATCGGCCAAGTGGGATTACGAAGCTGAATTAGTCATCATCATCGGTGAAGAGTGCCGCAGTGTGAATGTTGAAGACGCTATGGACTATGTCTGGGGTTACAGCATGGCAAATGATGTCTCTCAACGTGATTTGCAGCGGCGTCACGGAGCACAGTGGTTAAAAGGAAAGAGTATCGACGACACGATGCCTTTTGGGCCCTGGATTACGACAGCGGACTCAGTAAACCCGGAGGATGTCTGGATCGAATGTTATGTGAACGGCGAACAGCGTCAACGCGCCAGTGTTAAGCAAATGTATTTTAACATTGCGCAATTAGTCGCTGAACTATCTTTTGGTATGACGTTGTATCCCGGCGATATTGTATTAACGGGGACACCAGCCGGTATAGGTAACGCCATGGAACCACCTGTTTACTTAAAACAAGGTGACGAAGTGGAAGTAAAAGGTACAGGTATTGGCGTATTGAAAAATGTAATGAAAAATCAGGATTTGTACGGCAACAGCAGCGTAATCATCCCGAATACGACTGCTTGCAAATAATACTGGCCGCGCAGCCAAGTGTTTATGCATAAATCATCAAGCGCACTGGAGATTTAAAATGAAAGTTAAATTTGATGCAAGTGGCGATGTTATCGTCATCACCGGCGGTGCAAACGGTATTTGCCGCGCATTGGCAATTGCCAGCAGTCGTGCTGGTGCGTCCGTGAGCATCCTAGATATCGATGTCGAAAAGGGCGAAGCATTGGCCAAAGCGTATAATGGCATCGAATTCCATCAAGTTGACATTTCTGATCGCGATCAGGTTTTCCAGATAATTAACGACATTGAGCAACGTCATGGCAAGGTGGATGGCTTGGTTTGTGGCGCCGCAATTCAGCCTCGACTGAATGCCGACGATACCGACCCTGCCCTTTGGCGAAAAATCATGGATGTCAACGTGCACGGTGTTATGTGGGTTTATCAAGCCGTTGCGAAAGGCATGAAGGAGAGAAAACGTGGCAGTATCATCGCCTTCTCATCGGGCCTTTCTTTGATTGGCTGGCCAAAGGCGGCCGGTTACGCTTCAACTAAAGGCGCACTTAACGCTTTTGTTAAATCCGTGGCAAAAGAAGTCGCAGAATCACGCGTCAAGTTCAACCTGATAGCGCCTGGTGTTATTGACACACCGCAGTACCGTGCCGCGAATGAAGGTAATGATAACGATCACTGGAAAGGTAACCTGGGCGTTGGCGGCCCTGAGGATGTGGTCGGCCCGCTGATGTTCCTGCTCTCTGATGCGGCGAGCATGACTTCTGGAACCTTAAGTCGCGACTTTGCTTACCCGCTGAGTCCTGAGAATTCAATCGATGACTTTATTAACTGATAACACCTGTATTAATCACAGAGGTGAGATATTGATATGACTGATAAGTACAAATTAATCACAGATAAACCCATACTTTTAGTTGGTGGTGGCCCGGTAGGTTTGATGACTGCTTTAGGTCTAAGCAGAATGGGTATCCCAGTAAAATTGTTTGAAGATGACGGCACGTTTTCATCTGACACGAAAGCAGGAACAACCCTCACACGTACGCTGGAAATCTCTCGTCGCTACGGCGGTGTTGAAAGAATCCTATCCAATGCCCTGCGCGTTGGTGAAATTGGTGAGATTGATCGCATTTCTGGCACAACCTCCTTTATTGATAATGCTGTTCTTGCTGATGACACCCGCTTTCCTTACGTCATCAACTTACCCCAAAATCTTCTTGAGCCCTTACTGGCTGAAGAACTCTACACACGTGATTGCTGTGAAATTTTCATGAATCACAAGTGCGTGAGCTTCGAACAAGGTGAAGATGGTGTTTCAGCAACATTTGACACACCCGATGGTCAGGTTGTCCATGAGGGCTGTTACCTAATCGCCTGTGATGGCAGTCGTTCAATGATTCGCAGCAATCTGGGAATCCAGGTTGATGGTCATACACTCGATGTTCGTTATATGTTGATCGACTTTAACGTGGATTTGGATGTTAAAAACTTCCGAGACTACCCTTACCTCTCTTACCACCGTGATGAAAGCGAGTGGATGATTAGTATTCGCCATCCCCACTGCTGGCGTTTCCTATATCCGAACAAAACCACGGAAGACGAACCGACTCAAGAAGAATTAGAGGCGAAAGTTCGCAAGTTTATTGGCGATGTGGATGAAGTTGAAATGCTTAACTTCATTTCCTACCACGTCCATCACCGCGTAGCAGAAAAATTCCGCCACAAACGAGTATTTCTGGTGGGCGACTCAGCCCACTTAGTGACTCCAATGTGGGCACTGGGGATGAACACTGGTATGCTGGATGCTAGCAACTTACCTTGGCGTTTGGCCTGGGTATTACGGGGCTGGGCACCAGAGAGCTTACTGGATGGTTATGATGCTGAACAACGTCCTGTGGCTGTTCGTGGTTCAGGTGAAATGGCCGAAGCCGCCCGAAAATATATGGAAGGTGAAGTCGAGGAAGTTGTCTCAATAAGTGATGGTGAATGGGGGCGCGCCTATACTCGTACGCTGCTGGGTGTGCGTCTTGATGTTGATAACTCTGGTAACTGGTCCATGGTTAAAACCGGTGAAACACCTGACGCCTTAACGCCAGGGGATCGCTTACCGGACTATTCTGTCGCCGGGCCTAAGGGTTCGCCCGTGCGGTTACATGACGTTATCGATGGCAAATTTACAGCGCTTTACTTAACTGACGTCAGACGCAAGCCAAACATTCCGGCAAATGACAAAGACTCCTTACAGCACATTGTTATTTGCCGTTATGACGCACCATTAGATTCAGGTCTCCGTGACCAGTCGTTGCTAGATGTTGGTGATGCTTTCTTGAATCGCGCTGGGTGTGAATTGGGCACACTTATTTTGGTTCGCCCTGACGAGCACATCGCTGCAATTGTTCCATTTGATGAGAACACTTCTGCAGAAGTACTGTATAAACAAATTGTTGGCGCAAGTGAAATCAGTTAAACCCAGCTCGCCAAGCAAATGCTTGGAGGCAATTCGATTCACTTGCTGACCCAACAACAGAAAAAGAATTTGATAGTTCCATTATTTTGAGGAATCACTAATGACTAGAGCAATTGCAACCGGCCTCAGTGGTTACGGTTTAGAAGTCCCAGACGTAAAACAAGCTGAAGATTTTTATGTCGCATTTGGTTTAGATGCCAACTATGAAAATGACACATTATTATTAGGCTCTCCAGGTTTAAATCGCCCTGAGGTTATCTGCGTCAAAGGTCAGGTAAAGAAGCTGCACCACGTATCATTTTTCACGCCCGCAGAGACCTTGGATGAATTTGAAAGCAAATTAAAATCAACCGGATTGGATGTTCAACGCGAGGCTCCGGAAGGATGGCATCGCCCAGGCCTATGGTTTAAAGACCCTTGGGGCACATTGATCAACCTTACGCCCGGAGAGCCGACCAAACCAATAGGTGATGAGCCATATGGAACTAATTCTTGCCAGCACATCAATCGTGTGGATGAAGCTTTGTTTTTGGTGATGAATCGTGACCGAAAACCACGTCGAATCGGTCATATGCTGATCTTTACTCAGGACTTTGAAAAAGCAGAACAGTGGTTTGTTGATGTGCTGGGCCTGCAAGTGACAGATCGCGCGAAGGGTAAGGTATCTTTTATGGGCTGTGTCGATGGCGTCTCTGATCATCACTGCTTTGGTATTATCAATGGCACGCACCGTGGCTTCCAACACTCAAGTTTCGAAGTTGACTCTATTGATGATATCGGGTTTAACACTTGGCGGGCTCGACAAGCCGGTTATGGTGATGGCTTTGGCCCAGGTCGTCATGCGTTGGCCTCTAACCTTTTCCATTATGTAAAAGACCCTTGGGGAAGTTGGGCGGAGTATTACGCAGATATGGATAAAATAACCGAAAAGTGGGAATGCCACGATCACGAGCAGTTACCTTATGTCTGGGGCCCTGGGTGGTCACCAGAGTTTTGGGGCGGTGACATGAACGCTAACTTGGAGCCAGCTGAATGACTATGTGTTGTGAAACTGCCAACAAAGTGCCAACCAACATCGCCTTGGATGTTCACGCGCATTTAATTCCGGTGGGTCACGAGCCTTTCCCGCTTTTTTCCGGCGTAGACTGGCAAGAGGGTAAACTAACGATTGATGGGCATACCGTTGGTCTGAAAAAAATTTACGATGTTGAAGCGCTTACATCGTGGATGACCGAATACTCGGTAGAAGAGGCCTATGTTTCTTTACCCCCACCTGTTTACCGTCAAGAGTTAAATGAAGCGGATTCCCGGCAATGGTTTGGCTATCTAAATGAGCAGCTATTGGCTCAATGTGAATTGCACAATAGTAAACTGAAGGCTTTACCTCACTTGCCGTTGGAACACCCACAACTAGCGCTCGAAATTGCTCGGGAATATGGCAGCAAAGGTATACCTGGCTTTGCATTAGCGGCTGGTGGGCCAAATACTCCCGTTTATTCGGCTGATGAACTTGATGAGGTCTGGCAAGAGCTTAACAAGCAAGAGGCATTTGTACTTATCCATCCGGGTAGTTGCTGTGATGGTCGCCTGAAGGCTTTCTACTTAAGCAATTTGGTCGGTAACCCCTATGAAACCGGTGTAGCCGTATCACACCTGATTTTCAAAGGCATTCCATCACAACATCCCAACATTAAATTCTGCCTTGTACATGGTGGAGGTGTTGTACCGATGCTTGTTGGCCGCTGGTGTCAGGGTTTTGAGACCAACCGCCCTGGCGTTGATAGCAGTCTTGAAACACCAGACAAAGCGATTAAACGTTTCTATATGGATTGCATTACCCACAGTGCTGACGCCGTAGAATTAACGGCTAAAACAATTGGCCAGGAAAGGATAATGTTCGGATCGGATTGGCCCTTTCCGATGGGCTTTGTTAAACCCACACAGGATATGGCTGAATTCCCCGAAGAGTTGAAACTGGCAATCTGTAATAACCGCCCAGATCAAAAGGTTGAACTTCAATGATGATCATACGATTTCTAAACGCCCTATTTATGTCACTTTTGATGGCAACCTTAATGACCCTAGTGGTTACCGCCGTTAATACAGGTCTTGACGGCGGTCTCATACAGCGCTGGATAAGTGCATGGTTCATTGCATGGCCGATTGCTTTCACCATTGCTTTCACCTTCGGAGAATTAGTGCGTAATTTATCAAACTGTATTTACAAAAAATTTCGAACTTAGTAATCCGATCACCCACTTTTCAAACCTTGGAATGAAAACCAAAAAAACATTACATTCCGAATAATATCTATCCTCGCTGCTGGTGCTCTGATCTGCTTGTTTGTGATTGATAGCCTTATTCCTCTCGCTGTTCACTTTATTCCCCAATTGTAAGTGAGGAGACGACCACGGATGATTTTGAAACTATACATGTAGAATCCCTCTCTCACCGCCATAAAACAAATACAAATCCTTATAAGGACATTAATCAATGTGAAAAGTGTCAGCAGACCCTTATGACTGCGCTTTAATCGTTTGGTATATCTGAACTTATTGCACTGCAAGCGAATCAACTCAGGAGCAACGATAATCCCTCATTTAGATAATAAATCTCCAACACTTCGATAATTAAGCTTAAACCGGTAATAGATTAAGCCGACAAAAACCATTTTGAGTACCAGTCAATTTGGCAATTTCGTAAAAGTTGAGATCACTGGTAATAAATACTGTACATGGAGTAGAAAAGAAGGAGCTTGCGCGAAAAAATGTAAACGATTACAGTCGGATTTTTCATAAACTCAACGGGAAACTATCAGCAGTGTATCTGTGCCGCCAGAGGAGTCAATAATGTGGTCGATTCTGTAAATACAAAGCGCAAATTACAAATTGGGATGATTGGCGGTGGGCAGGGAGCTTTTATCGGTGAGATACACCGTTTAGCAATCGCTCTTTGTGGTGACTTTGCCTTGGTTGCAGGTGCCTTTAGTAGTAACGCTGATGTATCACGTAGCTGTGGAGAGCAATTACAGTTATCGGCTGATCGGGTTTATTCCAACTATCAGAATATGTTGACGCAGGAAGCCGCTCGGCCTAAGTCGGATAGGCTGGATCTGATTGTCATTGTAACCCCCAATTATCTGAATTATCAGATTGCCCGTTTGGCTCTGAAAAAGCGGCTAATTTTGCCCATTCTGAATTTTATCAAGAGTAATTAATGCATTTGCTTTCGCATCGCTAAGGTATTTTGTTTAATCATTTCTCGCTGTTTCAGTATTTTTTCCCCTCGGCCATAGAATACATCGGCGGGTGTCAGGTTATCTAAAGACTCATGATAACGCTCGTGGTTGTAATAACTAACGAACCGTTGAAGGTGTTCCTGTAATTCACTAGGCAGATAATAGTTGTTCAGCAAGATCTGCTTGCACATGTTAATACGGATATCACAACCCACTATAGTGCGGGTGAGTTAAAGGAGTTACTGGAGGTAGTTGAGCGGTTGGTTGAAGACAAAAATTTGTCACCGATTACACCGTTAGAACAGGGACAAGTCCTACAATGATTCTAAGGAAAGTAGTAAAAAGGTAGCTAAGGCATTGATAAATATGGTGGCTACGGGTGGACTTGAACCACCGACCCCAGCATTATGAATGCTGTGCTCTAACCAGCTGAGCTACGTAGCCTTCGATTTTAAGTGGGCCATAATGGCCGCTTAATCGGGAGGCGAGAAGTTACACTCGCATTCGCTTATAGTCAAGTCTCAAAGCACCTTTTTTAGTATAATTTATTGCTCTGAATAGGGCACTACAATAGGATAGTCCCTCGGTTTTGCTGGACTATCCCAACTGAGAGTAAGTAGAGGCTCTTTTTTGAGTCTTAATCGAAAAATAATCAATAATAAAGATACACATCATTACCTAAATTTAAAGACGGGGAGTAAAGATTTTGCAAGAATCAGAGCCAAGTCAAGACCAAACTGCGGTCGCTATTACTACACAACAATCAGGGTTCTACGAAGGTTTTAATCGAGTCGTTGCAGTCGTGCCAAAACTACTCATTGGCGCCCTTATTGTGTGGGTGGGTTTATCTCCCTCGGCCGCAGGAGAAGTTCTTTTAGAAGTACAAAACTGGTCCACGCAGAATTTCGGTGGCTGGTATATCTACGTCACAGCGTTTTACACCATTGTTTGTTTAGGGCTTGGGCTGTGGCCTCGCACGGCACACGTAAAACTGGGTAAAGCTGACGAGACCCCTGAATTCAACATGTTTACATGGTTATCGATGATGTTCGGTGCGGGCATTGGTATTGGTATGCTAACTTATTCTACCGCTGAGCCTATTTTTCACTTCGCTAACAACCCAGATACCATCAAAGGCCTCACCGATGGGTTAGATGAGAACAATGTTCGCAATGCCTACAAGTGGGCCATGCTGCACTACGGATTTACTCCTTGGGCTTGCTACGGCGTGGTTGGTATATCTCTTGGTTATTTGTCCTACAACCGCGGGTTGCCACTGACTATTCGCAGTGCGCTTCAGCCACTATTTGGCCGAGCTATGTCTGGTAATGCAGGGCATTTGGTCGACATCGTGGCAATATTGGCAACCATAGTAGGGCTGAGTGTCACCATTGGGTATGGAGTTTCTCAATTTGCCTCTGGTCTATTTAATATCAGCGGTGCTGACTGGCTTGTCGGGGAGGGTGGCAAGCCAACCTTACTAGCCCAACTAGTTGGTTTAACGCTCATTGTCAGTGCCTCTTGCCTGTCTGCCATGTCTGGATTACAGCGGGGGATTAAATGGCTGTCCAATATCAACATGAGCCTGTCAGTGTTTTTAATCGCATTTTTTGTATTGTTTGGTGCTACCTTCTTTGCTCTCCAGACCTTCGTCTACACTATTTGGGATTATTTGATTGCGCTACCCGCTATGTCTACAACTGTATGGACAGATAATGGCGCCGAGCCCTCAGGTGCTTTGCAGAGCTGGCAAGGCGCATGGACCATCTTTTACTGGGCATGGTGGATAGCGTTTGCACCCTTTGTTGGATTGTTCTTAGCTCGGGTATCCCGTGGCAGAACCATCAGAGAATACGTCATCGGTGCGATGATTATTCCGTCCCTCATTTGTCTAGTTTGGTTCACCTTTATTGGTGCCACGGCTATTGATCTAGAATTGTCTGGTGTAGCCCAAGGATCGATAGTGAATGCAGACATTTCTGCGCAGCTGTTCAAAACTATCAACTTAATTCTTTCTCCAGAACTCGCAGTGGCACTATCAGTGGTTATTGTGGTTTTGTTGTTGACGTTTTTAGTGACCTCAGCAGATTCAGGTATTTTGATCATTAATACCTTGGCGTCTGGAGGTAATCAAAGTCAAAAGAAAACTAAGCATGTGGTTATTTGGGGTGTATTGTTCTCGGTGCTAATTGGCGTTTTGTTGGCAGCTGGAGGAATGGATGCATTGCGTTCAGTTATGATTATTGGCGCCTTACCGTTTTCTATTGTTATGGCCCTTATGGCAATTTCGCTGGTTAAGACGCTATTAAATGAGTATCAATCAAGCGAGTAAAGATCGCTTAAACTTGAGTAACTTATGTTATGGCATATATAATGCCAATTAAACCTGAAAATGACAACACGGAGTAAATAATGAGAGAAGCAGTTATCGTATCAACAGCACGTACAGCGCTAACCAAAGCGGCCCGCGGTGCTTTTAATAACACCCATGGCATCAAGCTAGCAGCGCATTCTATAGAGCATGCAATAGCACGTGCAGGCATAGATCCTGCTGAAGTTGATGATGTAATTCTGGGTAATGCTGCTCAGTCAGGCACTACCGGGTTTAATATAGCTCGCAACGCAGCATTAGCTGCAGGGTGCCCTGTTACTACATCGGGCACGAGTGTTAATCGCTTTTGTTCATCAGGATTACAAACCTTGGCTATGGGCGCAGGGCGCATTATTGCCGAGGGCGTAGACATAATGGTCACTGGTGGTGTTGAAAGTATTTCTTTGCCCGGTACTAGTGAAGTAAAAGAATCTGTCGAACCTGAGCTTTATGGCAAGTATCCAGGGCTCTGGTATCCCATGATCAAGACCGCAGATATTGTTGCTGATCGTTATAGCATCTCACGTGAAGCACAGGATGAATATTCACTGATCAGTCAGCAGCGAACAGCCGCCGGTCAAGAGGCAGGTGCCTTTGATGATGAAATCGTCCCCATGAATACCATCATGAAAGTTAAAAACAAAGAAACTGGCGAGATCACTGAGCACGCTGCAGTGGCTGACAAGGATGATTGTAACCGTCCTTCAACAACCATTGAGGGCTTAGCCAGTCTCAACCCAATTATGGGTGAAGATGCCTTCATTACTGCGGGTAATGCCTCTCAGCTATCTGATGGCTCATCTGCACAGGTATTAATGGAGAGGTCAGAAGCAGAGCGACGCGGTTTAGATATTCTTGGAACCTTCCGTGGTTTTGCTGTGGGTGGTTGTGAGCCCGATGAAATGGGCATTGGACCAGTTGTTGCTGTGCCTAAATTACTCAAGGCAACTGGTTTATCAATGGATGACATCGACCTATGGGAGCTTAACGAAGCGTTTGCCTGTCAGGTTATCTACAGTCGCGATATTCTCGGCATCCCAATGGATAAGCTCAATGTTAACGGTGGGTCTATCTCTATTGGCCATCCCTTTGGAATGACTGGCTCACGTATGGTTGGCCATCTTCTAATTGAAGGTCGCCGCCGCAAAGCTAAGTACGGTGTTGTTACCATGTGTATTGGTGGTGGCATGGGCGCAGCTGGGTTGTTCGAGATTAACTCTTAATTGGATTGATCTAAAAGCAATTTACTTAACAAGAAAAGCCCGGCTACGCAATTCGTAGCCGGGCTTTTTTGTGTACCTTGGCCGCATGATAGCGTCCAATAATCATTACGCGTTAGTTGATTCTACAATACGTTTCATGTCAGTCATATAGCCGCGGAGTTCGTGGCCAATAATTTCTACATCGTGGTCGCGAATGGCATCGTTGACTTCAATTAGACGAATGTTGTCTACGGCATTTGAGGGATCGTTTAAACCGCCGCCTAGGTCTTCTAGAGTTAATGCATCAGCATGTGCTTGCAGTAGTGGCACAGCGGCGTGGGTAAATAGGTAGTTGCCGTATTCAGCAGTATCAGAGATCACCACATTCATTTCGTACAATTTGTTACGAGCGATACAGTTGGCGATTAATGGTGTTTCGTGCAGTGACTCGTAGTAGGCAGACTCTTCAATGATGCCTGAGGCAACCATGGTGTCAAAGGCTAGCTCAACGCCAGCTTTGATCATGGCGACCAAATAAATGCCTTTGTCATAGTACTCTTGCTCGGTTATCTGAGTGTCACAATCTGCGGCTTGCTCAAAGGTAGTTTCTGCGGTCTGGGCGCGCCACTTTAAAAGATTGGCATCATCATTGCCCCAATCAACCATCATAGTGCGAGAAAACTCACCTTCAATAATGTCGTCCATATGCTTTTGGAATAGTGGCGCCAAGAGACCTTTTAATTCTTCTGCCATATCGAATGCTTTAATTTTGGCAGGATTGCTCAAACGGTCCATCATATTGGTGATGCCGCCGTGCTTGAGCCCTTCGGTGACTGTTTCCCAGCCGTACTGAATCAACTTGCGAGCATAAGCTGCATCAACACCCAAATTGATTAATTGTTGGTGGCCCAAGATAGCGCCGGTTTGCAACATGCCACACAGAATAGTTTGCTCGCCCATTAGGTCAGACTTAACTTCGGCGATAAAAGAGGATTCGAGGACGCCGGCTCGGTCACCGCCGGTGGCTGAGGCGTAGGCCTTCGCAATCGTCTGGCCGTTACCCTGGGGATCATTTTCAGGATGCACAGCAATGAGTGTAGGTACGCCAAAGCCACGCTTGTACTCTTCACGTACTTCAGTGCCAGGGCACTTGGGGGCAACCATAATCACGGTGAGGTCATCGCGAATTTGCATGCCTTCTTCGACAATATTAAAGCCGTGGGAGTAAGCAAGAGTCGCACCCTGTTTCATTAGGGGCATAACCGCAGTCACTGCGGCAGTATGTTGCTTGTCAGGGGTTAAATTGAGTACTAAGTCAGCGGCTGGAACAAGTTGTTCGGCTGTGCCAACGGTAAATCCATTTTCAGATGCCCACTGAAAGGACTGGCGTTTTTCAGCAATGGCTTGCTCGCGCAGGGCGTAAGAAATGTTTAAGCCAGAGTCGCGCATGTTAAGACCTTGGTTAAGCCCTTGGGCACCACAACCAATAATGACAATATTCCAGCCCTTAATGTATTCGCAACCCTCAGTAAATTCGCTGCGGTCCATGAATCGACACTTTCCTAGTTGACTCAGCTTGTTGCTGAGGCTGAGAGTATTAAAATAATTTGCCATTGTTGTTCTCCAATTACCGCTGTGCGGGTAGTTTTAAATTAGGTGCAATCGGTTTATTTGTCGATGTGGGGATGCAGTGTAACTAAATATAATTATTGCCGAAAACGATATGTATTCAATATAACGTTGCATATTTTGCAATAACGATGATTATTCAGTACCATTTGCCGATGGATATCCGATCATTGACTCTTTTTCAGCATCTTGCCAACACCTTGCACTTCGGCAAGACCGCTGCTGCCTGCCATGTCAGCCCCTCAACGTTAAGCCGCGCGATTCAGAGACTCGAGGAGCATTTAGGCAGCCAGTTATTGATACGTGACAATCGCTCTGTGATATTGACAGCTGAGGGGAAAAAGTTATTAGCCTACTCTGACCATCAAATTGAGCAATATGAATCACTCAAGTTGTCGCTAAATGAGACACAACAACAGTTGTCAGGATCCTTGAATATTTATTGTTCAGTGACGGCGTCTTACGCCTATTTACCGCCGCTGCTTGAAAAGTTTAGACAAGCGCACCCAAAGGTTGAGATTAACTTAGACACGGGTGATGCTGCGGATGGTATTGATCAAATTAGAGGCAAGCACGTAGACTTAGCCATCGCGGCAAAGCCAGATGATTTATCCACGAGCATTCACTTTCAAACCATTGCGTCAGTACCCTTGGCCATTGTGGTGCCGACCATAAATTGTGCCGTTAAAAAGGCCCTTCAGTCTGATTCAATTGACTGGGAAACTGTGCCTATTATTATGCCCGAACATGGTGTTGCCAGAAAACGCTTTGAACAGTGGTTTCGACAGAAACACGCTGCACGACCCAATGTCTATGCGCAGGTGTCGGGGCAGGAGGCGTTGGTGAGTATGGTTGCCCTAGGCTTTGGTATAGGTTTGTCGCCAATCGTAGTGGCCGATAATAGTCCGGTGAAAGATCTTGTAGACTTACTGCCTAATACTCAAATTCAACCCTTCGATTTAGGGCTTTGTTGTTTCAAGCGAAATTTACGGGATCCCGTTGTGGCCGCATTTTTGTCTATGGCACCTAATGAGTCGCCTTAATAGCTTGCCACTTCATTAGTAAAGATACCTTCATCAGGCACAACACCGAAGCCTGGACCTTCAGGCCGTTTAATGTGGTCACCTTGCTCTAGGGCGCTAGTCACTGGCTAATTTTTAAGATTTTAATCACTCAAAGTTTGCTTGTACTTTACCTTTGACAGTAGCCGTGATGATGGACCCAATCACTACACAAATAGCACCTAGTATCGTGACTAGCATTAGAGGTTCTGCCGTGATTCCAGTGAAGGGGATTAATTGAACGAACGACAGAGTCACTAGCGGGGTTATTGCAATCACTGCGCTGACTCGTGATGCTTCTATATGCATTAATGCTTCAGAGAAACAGCCGTAGGCAATGAGTGTGTTAAATCCGCAAAAGAGCAGGAGAGACCACTGAAGAGAGGATAGCTCAGGTAGGGTTTCAAAATTTGATAAGGGTAAAAAAGCTAGAGCGCCAATCCAGTAAAACACCAGCATAGTTTCCTCTGCGTTGAAGTCCCGCAGCAGAATTTTTTGGATAATGGCATATCCGACCCATGTGACGGCTGCCAATATCAGTAATATTAAGCCCTCGCCGTAACCATTGAGGGAAACAAAAACGTCATCGAAGCGCGGGCTAAAAAACAGCACTAAACCACCGATAAAGATAGAAAAGCCGCACCATTGGAACGGCGTGAATCGTTCTTTAAAGATCCAAACACCGGCAAGTAGCAAGAGTACTGGTGCAAGTTGCATCATCACTTGAGCGGCTTCGGGGGAAGATCTTTCAAGACCAAAAATATACAAAGCATAGTTAGCGGTGAGCAGCAAGCCTGCGCATAGCAGTTGTAATGATAATTTTACGGAACCAAATTTATTCTTATTGACGAGCTTTTTCCGAGCTAACAGGTAGGGAGTAATGAGAACAGCGGCGATAAAAAAACGGAAAAATGTAGTAGTCATTGGGTCAAGAGTACTCATTAAACCCTTAAGAGCGATTGGTAAAACACCCCACATGAATGCGGTGGATGCAGCCAAAAGAAGACCAAACTTCCATCGGCCGGATAGGTTGCTCATTGAGATGCCATCAGGAGATTAAACGTTAAAGCGGAAATGAATAACATCTCCGTCATTGACAATATACTCTTTCCCTTCCAAGCGCCATTTGCCTGCATCTTTAGCACCTTGCTCGCCATTACCCGCGATGTAGTCGTCGTAGCCCACAATCTCTGCTCGAATGAAGCCTTTCTCAAAATCTGTATGAATTTTCCCCGCTGCATTTGGCGCTGTAGCACCTACGGGAATGGTCCAAGCACGAACCTCTTTCTCTCCTGCAGTAAAATAGGTTTGAAGTCCAAGGAGGTTGTAACCGGCTCGGATAACGCGATTTAATCCAGGTTCTTCCATACCGAGTTCCTGTAAAAACTCGTCTCGCTCGTCATCTTCAAGCTCACCTATTTCTGCCTCTAACTTATTACAGATGGGAACAACAACGGCGCCTTCTTGATCGGCAATTGCGATTACTGCATCAAGATATGGATTATTTTTGAATCCTTCTTCATCGACGTTGGCAATATACATGGTCGGCTTAAGCGTCAGTGGGCTTAAAGGTCGGAGGAGTTTTAGTTCATCGTCTGATAAAACAAAAGATCGAAGGGGTTTGGCTTCGTTTAGATGTGGAAGTATTCTTTCCAAGACTTTCTGCAACGCAACAGAGTCTTTATCCTTCCCTTTTGCTGCTTTGGCTACCCGCAATAGTGCCTTCTCAACGCTTTCAAGATCTGCCAGAGCTAATTCTGTGTTAATAACATCGATATCATCTGCTGGATTGATCTTTCCTTCTACATGGATAACGTTTTCATCATCAAAGCAACGCACTACATGGGCAATTGCGTCAGTCTCTCGGATATTAGCTAAGAATTGATTGCCTAAGCCTTCCCCTTTGGAGGCGCCAGCGACCAACCCTGCGATATCAACAAATTCCATGCTAGTTGGAATAATCTTTTGAGGGTTAACAATCTCGGAAATTTTGTCTTGGCGAGGGTCGGGTATAGGCACCACACCAGTGTTTGGTTCTATGGTGCAGAATGGAAAGTTTTCTGCACTAATACCTGCTTTGGTCAGTGCATTAAATAGGGTTGATTTACCCACATTTGGGAGACCGACAATACCGCAGTTAAAACCCATAATAAAATCCTTGTGACTCTTTTTGCTAGTTGGGGTGTGCCAATTATGTGTTAGTCAGTGCTATGTAACTTAGTCATGGCTCTTTCCCATTGTCCTGATACGGCCAAGGAAAGTGCGCGTAGAGAGTCATCAATACTGATATTAATTAGTTCTTGCTCGCTTGGCGGCGCTTTTTTCAACACATAGTCAACGACTTGTCTAGCATTTCCCGGATGTCCAATACCAATTCTTAGCCTTGCGAAGTCACTATTGTTACCAAGGCACTTAATCGTATCTCGAAGACCATTATGACCGCCATGACCGCCACCTTTCTTAAAGCGCGCAATACCAGGACTTAAATCTAATTCATCATGGACCACCAAAATACGCTCGGTGGGGATTTGATAAAAACCCGCTAGAGCTCCTATGGACTTCCCACTGAGATTCATAAAGGTACTGGGAATAAGAAGCCTAATAGATTTGCCATCACGATTAATTTTAGTAGTATCGCCAAAAAACTTAGTTTCGTGCTTAAACTGAGCGCTATGAGAATTAGCTAAGTTCAGAACCAAGTCGGCCCCAACATTATGTCGTGTCCGTTCGTATGCTGGGCCGGGGTTTCCCAGTCCTACAATTAACTCTACGGGCGTATCCAATGTCAGGGCCTTCCTGTGGGCAAGATTGAAGATTACTCTTCGCTTGCACCCTCTTCTGTATCACCTTCTGACTCTTCTGAAGATTCTGCACCCTCTGCATCATCTGCAGATTCCACATCTTCTTCAATTTCAATAGCCTTAGGCTTATTAATCGTAGCAACCGACAGGTCATGGTCATCGCCAAGGTTTAAGGCGACACTCTCAACACCCTTTGGTAATGCAATATTCGAAATATGCACGATATCACCGATATCAACTTCTGCCATATCCACTTCGATGTATTCAGGGAGATTTTTAGGCAGACACAATATTTCGATATCCGTCATTGTATGAGCAACAATACCACCATTCAATTTAACGCCAGGAGACACTTCTTCGTTAATGAAGTGCAATGGAACCTTAGTTTGAAGAACGGTTGTTTTACTGACACGGAAGAAATCTAGGTGTAGGACAAGTTTCTTAGCAGGATGACGCTGAACATCCTTAATAATCACATCTTCGGCAGAGCCATCAATATCTAATGAAACAATACTTGAATAAAAAGCTTCGTTATCCAGTGCTTTGGCAACATCTTTGTGAGTAAGCATTATTTTGGCGGGATCTTGCTTGCCACCATAAACAATAGCGGGTACTTCTCCGGCCAGACGACGCAGGCGGCGGCTCGCACCTTTCCCTGTATCCTCGCGACCTTTCGCATGTAAAATAAAATCAGTAGACATAATAGTCTCCAAGTTATGCCATTTCAGACCGCGACCAGACCTGTAATGGAGTTTAAAAACCTCTTTAAGAGGCGGTTACATTAAGCCCTGTTACAAAAACATGGCACTAATAGATTCTTTATTGCTAATACGGCGAATAGACTCGGCAAGTAATGGGCCGATTGGAAGCACTCGAATTTTTCCGCATTCCTTCGCTTCATCATTGAGCGGGATACTATTGGTAACAACCAACTCATCCAACTCTGAATCTGCAATGTTACTTATGGCTGCTCCCGATAGAACCGCATGGGTAGCGTAAGCGACCACTTTGGTAGCCCCTTTTTCTTTCAATGCCTGTGCTGCTTTGCACAATGTTCCGGCGGTATCGACCATATCATCTACCAATACACAGGTGCGGTCGGCTACTTCACCAATTAGATTCATCACTTCACTCTCATTGGCTGAGGGGCGACGTTTGTCGATAATAGCTAAGTCACAACCTAACTGCTTAGCAACTGCTCTAGCTCTTACTACACCACCGATATCTGGTGATACGACCTGAAGGTTCTTATGATTCTGACGCTCGATATGATCTAGTAAAACCGGAGCTCCATAGACATTATCAACAGTACAATTGAAGAAGCCTTGAATTTGCTCAGCATGAAGATCTACTGTTAACACGTGATCTACGCCTGCGTTAGACAACATATCTGCAACCACCTTGGCGCTGATCGGCACGCGCACGGACCTTACTCGTCGGTCTTGGCGGGCATAACCAAAGTAAGGTACTACGGCAGTGATGCGGCCTGCAGATGCTCGACGCAGGGCGTCAATCATGAACACCAGTTCCATCAGGTTTCTATTTGTCGGGGAGCAAATTGGCTGCACAATAAAAACATCGTGACCACGAACATTGTCGCGAATCTCAATATTGATTTCGCCATCTGAAAATAGCCCTACATGAGCGTTGCTCGGAGAGACACCCAAAGACTTTGCTATTTGATTACCTAACTCCGGATTTGCGTTTCCGGTGAACACCATTAATCTAGCCACGTCAGTTTTCCTATTGCTCGCGATATTTTGAAATGGCTGGGGCGGGAGGGATCGAACCTCCGATGACGGGATCAAAACCCGTTGCCTTAACCGCTTGGCGACGCCCCAGTAAAAAAATCATGCAACTGCTCGTGCACAGGAGAGCGATTTACGCCCTTCGCTACAAACCCACTCCATTGTTTTGGCATTTTACTGAGCACTTGTTGAGCCTCAGATTTACTATCAAAACTACAGAATACGCTCGCACCTGTCCCTGTCATCAGTGGAGCAGAAAAATTTCCTGCCCATTGCAGTACTCTTCCTACTGCCGGATAGAGCTTGGAAACCACATCTTGGCAGTCATTTCTGTACTCTACCCCTGAAAGGGCGCGTATTTTGATTGGTGAAGAGTTCCTTGTCAATTGAGGATTAGAAAAAATTTCTCTCGTTGATACATGACAATTTGGTGTAATCACTAAAAACCATCTTTGAGGGAGTGTTAAAGGCGTCAATATGTCACCAATTCCCTCTGCGAAGGCACTTTCACCATGGACAAAAACCGGCACATCTGCGCCTAAAGTTTTACCAAGATCAGATAGCTGATTAGCTGTAAGTCCGCATTTCCAAAGGGCATTCAAGCCGACTAACGTTGTGGCTGCATTGCTACTGCCACCTCCAAGTCCTGCTCCCATTGGCAGGTTCTTGGTCAAATCAATAGTACAGCCAAGATCGCAGTCCGTTGATTTCTGCAGTAGAGTTGCGGCAAGAAAAATTAAATTATTTTTTTCTTCAACACCGCCAATATTTCCATTTATTTTTATGTTTCCGGATAGGTTGCTGCGAAACACTAGTTTGTCGCCAAAATCTAGTAGCTGAAATAGGGTCTGCAGATTGTGATAACCGTCTGACCGCTGACCGATAATATGCAAAAACAAATTGATCTTTGCCGGTGAGGGCAAGCTAAGAGTTGACATAGCAGCATCAGTGTTGATTAATTTAGTTCTCTGGAAAAGACCAGTCCTTAATGATTAGTTTAAAGCTTTGTTCATCTTTTTGGCCGATTATTTTTCTTGGCAGATATCCTTGATCAAAAAATTGGTAGCGCGAGAAGACTAACTGCCAGCCATGTTGCTCGAAGTTAGATGCCGTACCGTCTGAATTGAGGACTAAATTATCAGGACTAAGATGCTCAGGCGAAGGCACACCAGTCACCCACCAGCTGAGTAACTGCACTGGCAGTGGCATCCCAGTAAGCTGTATTGCAAGTTGGTCAGGCGTTTGAAGGTAACTGTTGTTGCCATGCTGCATCTCAGCAACTTGTTGATTTCCGGTGATTACTGCCCTTCCCATAGCAAGTGGGCCGCTTAGGGAAATGGTGTAATCACCTTGATTTTGGGTCCACATAAAATTGGCGCTACCGCCTTGTCCTGCAGACTGGTAACCCACCTTTCCTCTGATAGACCAGTGATTGATTAGACTAACTTGCTCTATATGATTGGACCAATTACGACCATCAATAACCTGAGTTGGCACCGTACTGCAGCCACTTAAACTCGTTATTAGGCATAGTAGACTTAGAGATAGGCTATATTTAAATCTCATGGTTCAACACTCGCATTAGCACCAAGTCGAAACATTGTTTCCAGAATAATGGTGTGATTTGGATTTTGCTTCAGAGCGTAAAGCCACACATCCATTGCCTTTTCGTTGTATTCCAAAGCCCACAGAACCTCACCAAGATGGGAGGCTATCTCAGGATCAGAAACTATATCAAAAGCTTTTGTTAGATGTTCGAGAGCTTCAATAGGTCGACCAAGTTTAAATAAGGCCCAGCCGAGACTGTCTAAGATCGAGGGCTCATTGGGAGCTAGGCTATATGCGCGCAGAATTAACTTGTAAGCCTCTTCCCTACGATCAGTATGAAGTATCATGGTGTAGCCCAGCGCATTAAGAACAGTTGCGTTATCTTCGTCTTGCGCCAATAGAGATCTTAGGTCACTTTCGGCAAGAGCAAAGTTGTCCTGTTGCTCTGCAACCATAGATCGGGCATACAACAATTCTGGATCATCGGGGTAATTCTCTAAACCTGTTGAGAGAATGATTAAGGCCTGCCTTGGTTGGCGCATCCGTAACAATAAGTTGGATTCAACCTGGAATAAGCTAATCGCTTTATTTGGTTGGTTGATTCGCAATCGCTGAAGATATTGACGAGCCTCATCAATACTGCGGTGATCTGCTAACAGAGCACTTAAACGAGAGGCTGCAACAATATAATTTCGACCATAACGGACTTGGGAGTAATGGTTTATTGCCTCAGAGATGTTTCTTTGGCGATCAGCAATAACGCCTAAATGATATTGCGCATTAGCTCGTAAACTCTGTTGTGTTGAGGCCTGCCGGAGAAGATCCTTGGCTATTTCAAATCTACCTTGGCTAAATTGCATGAGACCTAGAACAAAATTAACTTCTTGATCCTTTGGATCTTCAGCACGAAGTAATTCAAATTGAGCGATAGCCCTTTCTGGAGACTTAACAGCTAAAAATCGAGCATATTGTGTTCTTAATTCGCGGTCTTTGGGGAATTTCTGCAGGGCATCTTTGAGGAGTTTAATAGCCTCCTGCCCCTGGTTTCTTTGATGCAAAATTTGAGCTAACAACAATATGCCCTTTTGATCATCAGGTCTGCTGTTTAAAAAATCACGAACATAGTTCTCTGATTTCTCCAGCTGGCCGTCACTCTGAAGAAGAATAGCCGCAAGCAATTGAACAGATGACTGCTTTTCGGGGCTAAAGGTTAGCTGCAACACTGAATTTAAGAACTCTGAGCGTTGTGCTTGAGAATTTAGTGTTGAAGATACAATAAATAACAGTGCATCAAAGTCGTCTTCATTCTCATAAAGCCACTGCCCATGCTTGAGCGCACTAGCGGCTTCTCCTGTATCTAAATAAGCCCCGAGAGCAGCTCGATGTGCCTTGGGGTCTTGAGGTGCAAACTGCACCCACAGCAACGCCATTTCAAGCTGCACAGTCCGATCAGACAAATATTCAGCAATGCGGTGAGCTAAATCTATGATTTCCCTATCGCCGGTAATACGGGCCTGACCACTGTAATAATGCAGGGCTACGTCAAATTGATTTCGGCTAAGGGCTACATCGCCTACTAACAGATCATAAAGACTTTCAATTGGTATAGGTTTTAGTGGTAGCTCAATTGGATCTGCGACATTGATATTTGTGGCGGTGGACTGGTCGTTTGAATCGATGATTTGATTTGCACAACTAGTGAGCAGTGTGCTGATTAGGATTAAGTGTAAATGGAGTCCGTTTTTCATACTTTTATTTTCAAGGATAATGCCCCGTAAGACAATTGCTATCGTACAGGTTTTACATTATTTGTTTGCTTGTTGGCAATTGTTTTCTCCATAAACTCCAATACTAGTGGATAGTTGTGTAAAATTGCCTTAATAAATCACAAATATAGCCAATCAAGAGAAAGTTTGTTTTGAAAAAGTCGGTTCGTCACTGAGTGCTATGACTACTTTAGCCTTCGGTATTAATCATAAATCCGCTTCCGTAGATTTGCGCGGAAAGATTGCTTTTGCTCCTGAAATAGTGGTTCAGGCGCTTCAGGATGCAAGGTCAATTCTACATGTGCAAGAGACAGCCCTTTTGTCCACCTGTAATAGGACAGAACTTTACTTGCATGGAGATGTTACTGACACTCAGTTACTCACTTGGTTGGCGATGGTTAAAGGTGTAGAGATTGGGCAATTAAAATCTTGTTATTACTGCTATCGCGGGGAAGAGGCGGTCACTCATATGATGCGGGTTGCTAGTGGTTTAGATTCTTTAATACTCGGTGAGCCACAGATCTTTGGCCAGATAAAGTCGGCTTATGCTGTAGGGCAAGAAGCAGGAACCGTATCTACGGTGCTCAATCAAGTGTTTCAGCAAGTATTCTCCGCAGCAAAACGAGTGCGTTCTGAGACTGCGATTGGTAAAAACCCAGTTTCCGTTGCCTATGCGTCTGTTAATTTGGCCACTCAGATTTTTGCTAATCTTAATAATGCTCACGCCTTATTGATTGGCGCGGGGGAGACAATAGAGCTTGTAGCCAAGCATTTGCGTGATAAAAATATTGGTAAGATCACGGTGGCTAATAGAACCTTGAATCGTGCTCAAGAACTGGGTGAAGCGTATTCGGCGGATGCTATCTTACTGTCAGATATACCTGATTTTTTACCACAGGCAGATATCATTATCTCATCGACTGCCAGTCAGCTACCCATTTTAGGCAAGGGTGCAGTTGAGTCGGCATTAAAAAAACGCAAACACAAACCCTATTTTATGGTTGATATTGCTGTTCCGCGAGACATAGAGCCTGAAGTGGAAGAGCTAGCAGATGTCTATTTGTACACTGTGGATGACCTTGAAGAGGTGGTGCAGGACAATATTCGAGCAAGAAGTTCCGCGGCGAATTTGGCGCAACAAATCATTGATCAAGAAGTTGATAACTGGACTAAGGAATATCGTGCACTAGCAGCCGTTGATACCATACGAGCGTTTCGCAGTAGCGTTGAAAAAATACGTGATGCAGAGATCGATAAAGCGATGCTGGCTTTGGAAAGGGGGCAAGATTCCACCGAGGTAATTAATTCTCTGGCGCGAAACTTGACTAATAAGCTACTTCATAAACCCACCACCAGATTAAAACAGGCCAGTGAAGAGGGTCGTGACGATGCTATTAACGCGACCAAAGAGCTATTTGATCTCAATAAGAACAAACGTTGATTGGTTTGGGTCGATCTTTTTCTCGTTTAATTTAACCTAGGTATTAAAACGCAATGAAAGCATCAATTTTGGCTAAACTTGATTTGCTTGCTGAGCGCTATGAGGAAGTAGGCGCTCTGCTCAGTGATTCTGAGATAATTAGTAATCAAGATAAGTTCCGAGGATTATCCAAGGAGTATGCCGAACTTGAACCTGTAGTTCAGACCTATGGGCGGTTTCAAGAAACAGTCACGGATATAGGTGAAGCCAAGAATCTACTAAAAGACGCTGATCCTGATATACGAGCTATGGCGAGTGAGGAAGTCAATGATGGAGAGGCTAAGCAAGAAGAATTAAAGCTTGATCTTCAGAGGTTGCTGTTACCTAAGGACCCTAATGATGGGAAGAATGTATTCTTGGAGATTCGTGCTGGCACCGGTGGAGATGAGGCAGCTATTTTTTCCGGTGATTTATTTCGAATGTACAGCAAGTTTGCTGAAAACAATCGCTGGAAAATCGAAGTTATTAGCGAAAACCAAGGGGACCATGGCGGATACAAAGAAATTATTGCTCGAGTGGTTGGTCAGGGGGTGTACTCTAAACTAAAATTTGAGTCTGGCGCCCATCGTGTTCAAAGAGTTCCTGATACCGAGTCCCAAGGGCGAATTCATACGTCTGCTTGTACCGTCGCTATTATGGCTGAGGCTGATGAGAAGGATGCGATTGAGATCAATAAGTCAGATCTTCGAGTAGACACATTTAGAGCCTCAGGTTCGGGCGGTCAGCACGTCAACAAAACTGATTCGGCTATTCGTTTAACCCATATTCCTACAGGGTTGGTTGTTGAATGCCAAGACGAGCGTTCACAGCATAAAAATCGAGCCAAAGCGATGGCTGTTTTGCAGGCAAGATTAACATCAGCGCAAGATGAGGCGGTGGCTCAAGAGCAGTCAGATCAGAGAAAGAGCCTGGTGGGAAGCGGAGATCGTTCTGAACGCATTCGCACCTATAACTTTCCACAAGGTAGAGTTACCGATCATCGTATCAACCTAACACTCTATAAGTTGGGTGAGATCATGGAGGGTTCGCTAACTGAAATAGTTGAACCTTTGGTCAATGAATTTCAGGCTGAGCAGCTAGCTCAGTTGTCTGAGTAAGTTCTGATACTCAATGACTTTATCCGTTGAAAGAGTTCTAGAGCGAAGCGCGCTACTTAAATGTATAAGTGATACGCCGGCCCTGGATGTAGAGTTGTTACTGGCCCATGCATTGGATGTTGACCGAACATGGTTAAAGACGTGGCCCGAACATAAGCTAGGACTATCTCAGGAGGAGATATTTGAAGGTTTGTTTGTCCGGCGCCTGGACGGAGAGCCAATTGCTTTTATTATCGGCAGTCAGGGCTTTTGGACTTTAGACCTAAAAGTAACTCCTGAAACCCTTATTCCACGACCAGAGACTGAATTACTGGTCGAGGCTTCGCTAGACTTGAATTTACCAAAGAATTGTCTTGCCCTTGATCTCGGCACCGGCACTGGAGCAATTGCTTTGGCTTTAGCGAGTGAACGCCCAAATTGGCAATTGACAGCGGTGGACTCTCAGCCGTCTGCGGCAGATCTAGCTGAACTGAACCGTCAGTACTGCCAGATTGATAACGTCACCATTTACCAAAGTGATTGGTTCAGTCACGTACCACTGATCGGGCGAGCGTCTAAATACCATTTAATTGTTAGCAACCCCCCTTACGTTGAGATTAATGACCCTCATCTTAAGGAAGGTGATGTTAGATTTGAGCCATCATCGGCCTTGGTATCTGGTGTTGATGGTTTAGATGACTTGAGAAAAATCATTCATGGTAGCGCTGAGTATCTTGAACCCACAGGGTGGCTGCTCGTAGAGCATGGGCACAAGCAGGCATCGGCGGTAAGAAATCTATTTGGGTTAGCAGGTTTTGGAGGAGTGAGAACCCTCGTTGATCTCAATGGTCTTGATCGAATAACGATGGGTTACTTGCCTGAGATTGATTGAATAACTTGATTTCATTTTTAGACACTATATTCCAACGCGTTAAGAGAAATATAGCCGCTACACTTGCAGCAATGATAGTACCTATCCAGAATCCATAAACACCTAGAGGCTCTCCCCACATATCAGTTAATGCCAAGGTGTAAGCTATCGGAAAAGCGACAATCCAAAACGCAAATATTTGTATAGCCAACGGAACTCGTGCATCTTTGTATCCCCTCAGAGCCCCGCTGGCTGACATTTGCAAACAATCAACAGCGCCAAGTGCGGCAGCGAAAAAGAACAGGTTGGCCGCTATTATTTGTACTTCGGGGTTGGCACTAAATAGCGCTGCAATATCCTCACGAAACAAAACTTTCATAGAACTTGTGATTAAGCCAAGTATCAAGACTAATTTAAAACCAGCTAAACAAAATATTCTCGCTTCTATTGGATTGCCACTGCCCTGAGCGTGAGCCACTTTAATTGTTAATGCTTGAGCAATGCCCAGCGGAATCATAAAGGCAAGGGAATCAATATTAATGGTAATAGCGTGAGCACCAACAACCTCCGCACCCAAGTGGGCAACCATAAAAGGAATAATGGCAAAAAAACTAAACTCTGCCGCAATATTTAGTGCGATAGGTATGCCCAGTCGGAGAGTCTCAGCGAGTGTTGAAAGATTCGGAGCGCTAAAATCATGATATAAATTAACATTTTTTACTGTCTTTGATCGCTGACCATAAGCAGCCATGCAAGCCACTAAAAAGGCCATAACAATCACTGTAGCCCAGGCTGCGCCTACACCGCCGAGTTCAGGAAAACCAAACTTACCAAAGACTAAGACATAATCAAGAATACCATTGAGTAAAAAAGCGGCACTGTTAAAAACGAGTACTGGCCTAGTATCGCCCATGCCTTCGAATGTAGTGCGAAAGGCAAAGAACGCTGGGAACATAAATCCTGTGATAAGAAAAGGGTAGAGATAACCTTTAGCTATTTGATAAACGTTGTCAGATACATCTAGGTAGCCAAGCAAGGCGATTCCAACAAAGACACCGCCAATCACTACAAAACCAATAGGTAACGCTAACCATAACACTTGCTGAAATTGAAATCGGACCTTATCCAGTTGTCGAGCGCCCCAATAGTTACCAATAATGGGGCTGTTGGCAATCATAATGCCGATGACCATTAGCGTTATCATGGACCAGATGCTACCGCCTAGCTGCAATGCTGCGAGAGTGTCAGCATTCACCTGACCAGCCACATAAATATCTGTAACGGTCATGCCGACCACGGCAATCTGACCCATGATTAATGGACCAGCAAGACGCATTAATGCCCGAGCATTGTCAATAAACCTCGGAGTCTGCGGTGCCGGAATGATTGCATTTGGGATCGATGATAGGGACATAAGTTTTTCTTGTTTTAATTACGCTTTATTCTCCTTTAACCGGTCTATCAAAGGAAGGAAAATTTAGAGTCTCAATGATCTACGGGGAATGCAGTAAATTGGCCTCTATGGGCTCTCATATTCTTTTCAGCGAGACGAGAACAATTCTGCTACACTCCGCGCCTCCAAGAGACAGGGGAAACCTCAATCTTCCTCGTGCTCTCCACTTATAAACAACATTGCGTGAAAAACTTTGACTGAAAAAACCGATACTACATCTGTTAAAAATCCGCCCGATGCTGATAACGCGCCGAAAAAGAAACCTGCTGCAAATCGCAAGCGTCGCAATTCCAAGCCTTGGGATGTGTCTCAATTCAAAGTAGAGCCCCAAGAAGGGAAAGCCAGATTCCACGATTTTGACCTGCCGGCAGAACTCATGCACGGCATTAAAGATGCTGGCTTCGAATACTGCACGCCTATTCAGGCTGCATCCTTGCCCCACACTCTCAATGGCCACGATATTGTTGGAAAAGCGCAAACAGGTACCGGCAAAACTGCAGCATTTTTAGTGAATATTATAACCGATTTGTTGAATCACCCAGTTGAAGATGAACGATTTCTGGGCGAGGCAAGAACACTGATTCTCGCGCCGACTAGGGAACTAGCTATTCAGATTGGCGATGACGCGACTCAGTTGTTGAAGCACACCAAACTGAGAGCGCATACTCTTGTGGGTGGTATGGACTATGGTAAGCAATTACAGAAGTTACAGAAGCACCACTGCGATATTTTAGTGGGCACCCCCGGCAGATTGTTAGACTTTGCGAACAATCGAGATATTTACCTTGATCGCGTAGAAATACTAGTAATTGACGAGGCTGACCGCATGCTTGATATGGGATTTATCCCTCAGGTTCGACGTTTAGTCAATTTGACCCCTAAGCGGGAAGACCGGCAATCTTTATTATTTTCCGCTACGTTCACTCCTGAGATACTTCGGCTGTCCGAGACTTGGACTGACAAACCAGTGACGGTTGAAATTGGTGCTGAACGAGTTGCAACCGATACGGTTGATCAGAAGATACTGATAACCACTGCTAAAGAAAAATTCACCCTGCTAAATAATATCCTGCTGGGCGATGATGTCGAAAATGTCATGGTTTTTGCGAATCGGCGTGATATCTGTCGTACCCTCCATGAAAAATTGAAAAAGCAGGGTTTTAAGGCAGGACTTCTATCGGGTGATGTTCCTCAAAATAGGCGCATGAGAGCCCTCGACTCATTTAAATCGGGTAGTTTGAAAGTTATGGTAGCGACGGATGTTGCTGGTAGAGGCATACATGTGGATGGCATTAGTCATGTGATTAATTACACGCTTCCGGAAGAGCCCGAAGACTATGTACATCGTATTGGCCGCACCGGTCGCGCTGGTAAAAACGGCACTTCTATTAGTTTCGCCTGTGAGGACGATGCTTTTCTATTAGAGCCCATTGAGAAGTTACTGGATATGAAGCTATCTTGTACTATGCCTGAAGAACATCTTGTTCAGGCAGTGCCAGTACCTAAGTCACCGGCCAAGAATAAGCCGGCTAGCAAGTCTTCAACGGTTGAAGCAGAATCAGGCACTCCCGAAAAATAAGCGCTTTAGTTGAACTCACGGTGCTGCCTGCACCACAGTAAGCTGCCAGCAACCACCGATGCCGGCAGCATTACCAAATTTATCAGTGGTATTGCCGAGCCTAACATCGCGCTTAGCCCAAACCCCAAGGAATTGAATCGATTGCTGCTGACTTTTTGGCGCAACACCAAAAATGAAATACCCTCGCTGTCCGCTGCGTAATCCAGATATTGCAAACACAGGCACCAAGCGGCCCAAGTGCCGGCGATTATTGGTGCTAATAAATTTAATACCGGAATAAAACTCAGTATGGCAGTCACAATGCCGACAGCTAGGGTTCTTGGTAAAAAGTAGCCAATTAACTGCAATTCTCTAATTAGACTTTTCCATGCACTGCGCCACCAATGGTCCTCGGCCATTGCAGCGCTAAGGTCATTAGCGATTTCTGCAGCGATCACTCTTTGAGCAATCACACCATAAAACGGCGACCCAATAAGATTGGCCAAAATGGTAAAGGTAAATGCATAAATAGCAAGCGCCAAAAGCGCAAACAAAAACCAAATTACCCATGCGAACCATTGCAACCACTCAGGCACCGATGTAGAAATAGTAGTGATCCAGTTTTGAAGCCAACTAGCAGCAAAACCAGCAACTGATATAAAAAGAATGATATTGACTAGCAAGGGAATTAGAACTAGCCAGCGAATATCTCTCCGCCATAGTATTCTCATGCCCTCAATGATAATGGAGGGTCCAACAGTTGCACTGTGTGTCATGATAGGGTCTCTAAAAACTCTTCTCTTGTCGTCAATTTTTCTTTCCAATGGTTGCGCCCAATGCAGCTCCAAAGCAAATGCCCATGCTAACCCAAAAACCAACCTCACCAGTTTTAGAGCCAATCACTGCACCAATGATAATACCCAAACTTGTCCCAACAGCAATAGCCTTATTGCTAGATGTTTTAGAGTTTTTACTCATCCATTTCGACCTCAAAAGAATACTCACCATTATGTATCATAAATATTCTAGATAATAATTCGCTACGCGCTTTTCAATATAGCTTGGGTCTGACTGCCACGCCCTAGCGTGTGTTTGGCACGGAGATTGCCAAAATAGCTTGGGTTCATTTGCCAAGGCATAGTTTCGCTTGCCGTGAGACAGATCAATGAGCTCATCTTCTGAGCAATGAATTATAAACACAGGCCTCGGGGCGATATTACCGATAATGTCTTCAGGGTTGAGTCGCTCCATATTTATGCCGGTCCGGATTTCTAACAGCCAGGTTGTTACAGTCAACAAGGGAAATGAGGGTAACCCGATATATTGCTCTATGATCTCGGCGTAGAGGTCGCGCAAATTAGACCATCCCGCTTCAAACACACCTGCACCAATCCGCAAATCTTTTTCCATTGCCATTATGGAGGTTGCAGCGCCCATTGAGGTTCCAAATACGCCAATGCTTTTAATTTTCTTTTGTTGCTGTAGATAGTCAACGGCTGCTGTTACGTCATTTTGTTCAAAATACCCCATGGACGAAAAAGATCGAACGTTTTGTCCGCTGTTGCGCAGATCAAGAGCTAGTAGATTAAAACCAGCCTGGTGCATAGCCTTAAACCAGCGCATGCCCTCGTGTCGGTCGGCGCCATGGCCGTGAACAAAAATAATTGCTTTGTTAGAATTCTCAGTAGGTATATACCAGGCACTTAACACATTGCCATCATCGGATTGAAAAGAGGTATCCTCAAAAGTAAGATCTATTTGCGAAGGATCACCGCAATAAATGAAATGTTCTTCACTACAGGTGTAGGAGGGGTGCATAACATTAGAAGAAAAGGTCCAAGCCAGCGTAAAAACACAGATACCTGCTATAACTAGCGCACTAGCGGCAGTAATGGCTATAGTTTTTTTGATGTTCCTCATGAGCGTGCTCTTAGATCTTAATGATAAAAGTGTCCAAAGTGTGCCACATATGCTCGATCAAGCTTTGTATTGGTTCACAGTTTGTCCACGTTAACCAGAATGACGCATGAGGCGCTGCTTTTGTCGGTTCCAGTCGCGTTCTTTGCTATCCATGCGTTTGTCATAGGATGCTTTGCCTTTGGCTAGGGCAATTTCACATTTGATCAGATGGTTCTTCCAATAAAGGGCAGTACAAACAGCAGTGTGACCTTTCTGATTAACCCCTTCTTCCAGTTTTTGCAGTTCTCGATGATTGAGTAATAATTTGCGCGTTCGCTTCGCATCAGTGACAAAGTGTGTTGAGGCGGATTGAAGAGGAGTGATATTAGTACCGATTAACCAGGCTTCACCATCCCGAATAAAGACGTAGGTGTCGGTGAGATTTACTTTACTTTCACGCAGACTTTTAACTTCCCAACCGAGCAGTACCAGACCCGCCTCGAATTTTTCTTCGATAAAGTAGTCGTGCCTCACTTTTTTATTGAGCGCAATAGTGTTTGATTGCTGCTTCGGCTTCTTTTTAGTCATGGCGTAATTATACGTTGCGCCCATGGTTTGTCATGAATTATTGCTATTTATGCTGACAAACTAAATACATAGGGCATTTATTAGGTTCTTGGTCGGGGAATGAGTACAATTTAGATTCGATAAATGGAGATAACTCTATGGCACTACAACAAAAAGGAATGCATGGCACGTGGGCTAGTCGTTGGACATTTATTATGGCGGCAACAGGCTCAGCTGTCGGATTGGGGAATATGTGGAAATTTCCCTATGTTGCGGGGAGCAACGGTGGTGGGGCATTTGTACTTATTTACCTAGGATGCATTTTGTTGATTGGTGTGCCGGTGATGATGGCGGAGGTGTTGATAGGTCGCCATGGTCGGCAAAGCCCAATTAATTCCATGAATGAGGCGGTTGCTGACAGCAATGCCAATTCAAGATGGCGCTCTGTGGGATGGCTAGGTGTACTGGCGGGTTTATTGATTCTATCCTTTTATGCAGTGATTGCCGGCTGGGCGCTGGACTATATCCTATTAATATCTTCTGGTGATCTTCAAGGCATTAATGGTGCTGCAGCTGGTGCAGCTTTTGATAATCTGTTGTCCAATCCTGGACGACTTATTATGTGGCAGACATTATTTATGGCACTTTGTGTCATTGTTGTTATTGGCGGTGTTAAAAGAGGTCTGGGGATAGCGGTAGAAACGCTAATGCCACTGCTCTTTTTAATGATGTTAATGTTGTTAGTATTTGCCTTCCTGAAGGGAAATTTTGAAGCTGCAGTTAACTTCTTGTTCAGTTTTAATTTAGATGCTTTAACTTGGCGCGGTGTGCTAGAGGCGATGGGCCAAGCATTTTTTACCCTGAGTATTGGTATGGGAGCAATCATGGCTTACGGTGCTTATATGCCGCAGGATGCGAATATTGGTAAAACGATCCTTATCGTTGCGTTCTTTGACAGTGCCGTGGCTATTATTTCTGGTTTGATTATTTTCTCCATTGTATTTGCAACGCCAGGTATTGAGCCTAGTGCCGGGCCAGGGTTGATGTTTATTAGCTTGCCCGTTGCGTTTGGGAGTATGCCTGGGGGTCTATTGATTGGCGCAGTGTTCTTTGTACTGGTATCGATCGCGGCCTGGAGTTCGGCTATTTCACTGCTTGAGCCTTGTGTTGCTTGGTTAATGGAGGCAAAGAGCATTAGTCGAGCCAAGGCGAATTTAGTGATCGCAGGTACCGCGTGGGTGTTGGGTTTAGGGAGTGTGTTTTCCTTTAATATTTGGTCTGAATACAAGGTAGCCGGATTTACCTATTTTGATTTTCTCGATTTTCTTACAGCCAACATTATGCTGCCCATCAGTGGTTTATTGATTACTCTGTTTGTAGGCTATGTGATTAAACGCGAGGTGATCGATTTTGAGATGCAAGGCACCTCAGACAAAGTTATGGAGGTATGGCAATTCACCATTAGGTACATTGCTCCCTTTGCCATTAGTTTGGTATTCATAATGGGTGTTTATGACAAATTTTTTGCATGATGGATAATAACTTTTGACGAGTATTAAGCGTTCAGCACTTGTTATGCATTCTGCCCAAGCAATGTATGACCTAGTCAATGATGTGTCTTGTTATCCTAGCTTTATGGATGGCTGTCAGGGAGTTGAGATTTTTGAACAGAGTTCCTCGACTATGCTTGCACGGCTGGATTTAAAAAAAGCGGGGGTTGGCCTTAGTTTAATGACTCGAAACCACCTTAAGGCTCCCTCGCAAATAAATATGACCCTCGAAGATGGTCCATTTAAGCACTTTCGCGGAGATTGGACATTCACGCGGCTGTCTGATGCAGCCTGTAAAGTCGAACTTGATATGGAGTTTGATTTTAGTAGTAAAACATTAAGTTTTGCTGCCTCTAGTTTATTCTCAGGTGTAGCAAATAATTTGGTCGATTCACTGTGTCAAAGGGCCGATTATGTCTATGGGAAAAGCAGTGGGTAATATCGATAGTTCAATCAACATTGAGGTCGCTTACGCGATGCCAGAATCTCAGGTATTGCTTGATATCACTGTTCCTTTGGGTACTACAGCAATGCAAGCTGTCGAGCAATCTGGCGTGCTACAACAGTTCCCAGAAATTGATCTAGCTACCAGTAAATTGGGGATATTTGCTAGGGTATTAGGGACTCAAGGAACCCCGGAGCCCAATATGTATGAACTACGGGAGGGCGATAGGGTTGAAATTTATCGACCACTGATATTGGACCCCAAAGAAATTCGACGACGCAGAGCAGAAACTGCTCGAAAGAAAAAAGACGCTTCAGAAAGCTAGTTGGCCGTTTCTGTGTAGTCACTCACTATTTCTTTCAGGACATCCTGATCGTCAAAATAGATGGTGACGTGTCTTTTGGTTTCTATACCAGTGGGTGAAAGGTGCCTGAACGGGTAATCCCAGCGGCTTTGATCAAACGTATCTGAAATCAATGGCGTTCCCAAAACGAATCGCACTTGAGCTTTTGTCATCTCAGGTTGAAGTGTATCAATCATGTCTTGGTCAAGAATATTACCCTGTTGGATATCAATTTTATGTACCCCCGGGAATTTGACCCAACTGCAACCGGATGAGAATAGAGTTAGGAAAACTAGAGATAGTAGAATTATTCGCATAGCGGGGTTCCAGTTGAAGACGAGAAGGTAGATAATAACTAAATACTTTGACATAAAGAAGAGTAAACAATGAATCATAATGATCAGGAGCTAAAAAAAGCCGGTCTCAAGGTTACATTACCTAGGATAAAAATATTACAAATTCTGGAAAGCGCTCCTGAGTGGCATATGACAGCTGAAGATATCTATCAAGCTTTGCGAGATGCAGAGGAAGATGTTGGTATCGCAACGGTTTACCGCGTATTAACTCAGTTTGAGGCAGCAGGATTGATAACAAGACATAGTTTTGACAATGGTCCTGCAGTATATGAGTTAGATCGCGGTGATAGTCATGATCATATGGTATGCACAGAGACGGGAAGAGTGGTGGAGTTCCACAGCGTAGAAATTGAAGAGCTTCGCGAAAAAGTAGCGAAAGATAATGGGTTTCAAGTCGTTGGCCATAACTTAGTCTTGTACGTAAAACCGCTTTGATGTCCAAATCTTAGACTCACCGTATTATCTTAATATAAGTCACCTTTATCTGATGCCTACACTTGAACAAATAGAAGCTTTTCTGAACGCATGGGCCGATCTCATGTGGAGTACCCCGTTGGTGGTACTGTTGGTAGGTGGCGGTTTGTTTTTCATGATTTATTCGCGATTTAGACCCTACCGTTACTTTGGTCATGCCATTGACTTGCTGCGCGGTAAGTACAGTGATCCAAACGACCCAGGTCATATTCCTCACTCCCAAGCGTTGTCCACGGCGCTGTCAGGGACTTTAGGGTTAGGTAATATCGCTGGAGTGGCGATCGCCATAAGTATGGGTGGTCCGGGGGCGGTGTTTTGGATGTGGGTGACTGCTATCGTGGGTGTTTCCACTAAGTTTTACACGGCATCTTTGGCGGTAATGTATCGAGGCCAGGATGGAGATGGAATGCTTCAAGGTGGCCCCATGTATGTTATTAGGGAGGGGATGGGTCATCGCTGGTATCCTTTGGCAGTGTTATTTGCTTTAGCTTGTACTATTGGTGCGTTGCCTCTTTTTCAGGCTAATCAATTTATCCAATTACTTCGAGATGTGGTGGCAATTCCAGCAGGAATAGCGACTGCTGAGAATCACTTCGTTTTTGACCTTGTTTCTAGTTCCGTGGTGGCTGTTCTAGTAGGTTTAGTTATTGCTGGTCGCATTGAGCGTATTGGTCGAATCACGGTGAGGCTAGTGCCGGCCATGGTGCTACTTTATCTCTACATGACAATTACAGTGCTCTATACGTTTGCTGCAGATATTCCAGCAACGCTGATATTGATTGTGACTGATGCGTTTACGGGTGAGGCGGTTGCGGGAGGTTCTATTGGTGCGGTCATTTTGATTGGAGTGCGTCGAGGGGCTTTTTCTAATGAAGCAGGTATTGGTACTGAATCTATGGCTCATGGGGCGGCGAAAACCCAAGAACCCATAAGAGAAGGTATTGTTGCCATGGTTGGGCCCGTGGTGGACACCTTGGTGGTCTGTACCTGTACGGCGTTGATTATATTACTAACTGGTGTTTGGCAAAGTGCGGAAGGCGCAGAGGGTGTAACACTTACTGCGCGGGCAATTGAGCAGGTATTCCCAGTTACTGGAATATACCTGCTACTGATTATGGTCGGTTTGCTGAGCTTTAGCACTATGGTCACCATGTGGTTTTATGGGGCTAAGTGCACTGGATTCCTGCTTGGATCGCACCGACAGCACTACTATACGCCTATTTATTTGGCCTTATTACTCGGGGGTGCGGTGGTATCGATGGATATCGTTAACGGGCTGATTTTGGCGACTTACGCGACGATGGCAATACCCACAATGATTTCTGCTTTGTATTTAGCGCCTAAGGTAAATCAGGCGGCAAATATTTACTTTGCGAAACTTCGTCAGAAAGATTAATTCAAAGCAACTCTTCAATATTTTTAGAGATCGCCTCAGGTTTAGTGACTGGCGCAAAACGCTCTATCACTTGGCCGTCACGATTGACTAAAAATTTGGTAAAGTTCCATTTGATACTGTCTGTAATAAGCCCTTTGGCTTGTTTTGTAAGATGTGCATACAGGGGGTGCTGGCCAGAACCATTCACTTCAATTTTACCCATCACAGGGAAGCTAAGCCCGTAGTTTAGTTGGCAGAATTCTTGTACAGCTGCATTACTTCCTGGTTCCTGCGCACCAAATTGATTGCAAGGCATAGCAACGACGACCAATCCGCGCTCGCTGTATTTGTCATGAAGCCTTTGCAAACCTTCGTATTGAGGGGTAAAGCCACACTTACTCGCAGTATTAACAATCAAGACCACTTTTCCTTTATAGTCTCTTAAAGATTGCTGGTCTCCTGAGCTGGTTGGTACTGAAAAATCATAAATAGATTGAGTCTCTGACACAGTGAATATCCTTCTGTCTTGAATTGATGATTTGAATTATTTAAAAGAATGCTCTGGTGCTGGAAAAGTTCCAGAACGGACTTCATTACCAAAGGCGGTAATAGCGTCCTGAATACTGTTAGATTCCTTAAGGAAGTCCTTAGAAAACTTGGGTAAACGCTGTGAAATCCCTAACATGTCTTGCAGAACGAGTACCTGTCCATCAGTACCAGGCCCTGCTCCAATACCGATGACGGGAATATTGAGGGCAGCACTTAAATCGTCACCTAGGGATGAAGGCACACATTCGACGACCATAAGATCAGCGCCCGCTTCTTCTAGAATTAACGCTTCTTTTATCATTTGGTCGGCGGCATGATCGTCTTTACCTTGCACTTTATAGCCGCCAAGCTTGTGAACTGACTGTGGAGTAAGACCAACGTGACCGCACACAGGAATACCTCGCTCAGTCAGCAAATAAACGGTATCTGCCAGCCACTCTCCCCCTTCTAACTTAACCATTTGCGCGCCTGCTTGCATAATAACGGCAGCGTTATCAAGCGCGTTGACCTCTGTAGAGTAAGACATGAACGGCATATCACTGACCAAAAGGGAGCGTTTGTTGCCTCGTTTAACGGCTGCGGTATGGTATGCCATTTCATCAACGGTAACAGGAATAGTGCTATCACAGCCTTGGATAACATTGCCTAATGAATCCCCTACTAATGAGACTTCAATGCTAGAGCTTTCGATTAAACGAGAAAAAGTGTAGTCATAGGCAGTCAAAACTGCGAACTTCTCGTCGTTTTCTTTCATTGCATTTAAGGTACTTATGGAAATTGTCTTCATGTTTTAAATCTCAGCTTGCGCTTAATCTGGTCTCCCAAGGTACTAAGTTTCTCCTAGGAAGACAAGGAGGAGACGGCTAGTTTTTCATCAATTGGCTGGGGATTGTAGTAGTGCCGCCCTGATTGAGTCTGCAGTATGTGTCGCACTAAATTATGATAATCGCTTTCACTTTTAGCCAGATCAATCACTGAGGTGTTAACGATAAGTAGAGGGGTATCGTCATAGTGATAGAAAAACTGTGTATAAGCATCATTCAGTTGCTGGAGATAGGACTCTTCAACAGGCTTCTCTATTTCATTACCTCGCTGTTGGAGTCGCTTATAAAGCGTGGCTGTTGGTGCCTGTAAGTAGATCACTAAGTCAGGTTTAGGAAGGTCAGTAATTATATTTTCATAGACTGTTTGATAGAGACGATATTCATCATCATCCAGAGTGACTCTGGCAAATAATGGGTCTTTCTCAATGAGAAAATCAGAGATTCTGACCTGTTGAAAAATATCCCCCTGCCGCAAAGCCTGCAGTTTTTGCATTCGTTGGAACAAAAAGTGGAGTTGGAGCGGCAGTGCGTAGGTACGACGATCTTTATAAAATCGCTCCAAGAATGGATTTGTCTCCGGTTCTTCTAGCAGAATGTCATAATTAAAACTGGCAGCCAGGCGTTTAGCTAAGGTTGTTTTTCCCACACCAATAGGGCCTTCAACGGCTATGTAGCTGGGAATTGATATGGTCGAACGCTCTAAGTTTAGATTTAAAAATAGACTATCGTCCACAACTAACCCCTATGTTGGTGAGGGCAAACCCCTACAGTTTCACGATACCTTGATCAGAACACTTTGCCAATAGATCAGCAGTGCTTTTACCATTTGCAGAGGAAAAATTTGGCTTAAGCTCTAGCAATGGAACTAACACGAAGGCTCGCTCTTCAATTCGCGGATGCGGAATGATCAGTCTGGTATTGTGGATGCTTTGTTGTCCAAAGATCAATATATCCAAATCTAATGTTCGCGCTCCCCAGTGCTCTTTGCGTTCTCGACCATGTTCATTTTCAATTTGTTGAAGGTAGTCCAGCAATGCTAGGGGTGTGAGACTCGTTTTCACTTGAGCTACCGCATTAATAAACTCTGGTTGGTTTTGTGGGCCTACCGGACTTGTACGATAAAAGCAGGAACTATTTAGTTGATGTATCTTTGGATGATCAGAAATTTCTGCTAAAGCGTTTTGAAGTTGCTGTTGCGGGTCGTCCATCGAGCCAGAAAGATTGCTACCGAGACCAATATAGACAGTTTCCATCAGTTGTCAGTCTGCTTTTTCTTTTTTGGACCTCTATGTCTTCGTCGCTTTTTCCCTGAGTTGCCCATTGCCTCGGACATTTTAAGCTGTTCTTCTGGACTAACTTCTTGATATTTGGTCCACCAATCTCCTAAACCATCCAAATCTTCTCCAGCCTGTTCGCGTAATAAAACAAAATCATACCCGGCGCGAAAGCGAGGATGCTCTGAGAGTCTTTTTGCTCGTTGACCTCCGCGTCTTGGTAGTTGCAGTTGGAGATCCCATATTTCTCGCATTGGAATGGTAAAGCGTTTCGGGATGGCGGTAATCATAATTTGTTTGGCAATGACTTCTGAAGCTGCCTTACCTTGAGCATAGTTGGGCGAATGACCCTGAGATCTATAGTGAGATGCCAGTTTTTCTACCGCGGGCCAAAGTAAGGCTGCATATATAAATGCCGGTGTTACTCTTTTATTGGAGCTGATACGGAGATCGGTATTGATAAATGCCTGTTCAAATAGCTGGTTAGCATTGGAGCTTCCATCTTTAGCTAATCTACTTGCTTGGGGAGCAATATAGTCAAACAATTGATATTCCCGAAGCAAGGCATAGGTGGCTGCGCCATACCCACTCATAAATAACTTTAGGGTTTCATCAAAAAAACGTGGTGGCGACACATGGCTTAAGTCGGAGCAAAGATTACGCATTGGCTTGGCTGTTTTGCTTTCAATACCAAACCCTAATTTAGCGGCAAATCGTGCGACTCGTAATAAGCGCACAGGATCTTCTCGATAGCGTGTGGAAGGTATGCCAATCATTCTAATGGTTCTATTATCAATATCACTCAAGCCATCAGTGAAGTCATGGATAGTATTGTCGCTTGGGTCGTAATAAAGTGCATTTACGGTAAGGTCGCGCCGGCTGGCATCTTCACTAACATTACCAAAAACATTATCTCTGGTTAGCATACCGCTTTGACTCTGCTGTCTGAGGCCTGAGCCCTTATCGTTAGAGCCTAAATCGCTCTCTTCGTTGGAGCGAAACGTTGTTACTTCGATTAATTCTCGGCTAAATTGCACATGAACAATTTGGAATCGTCTCCCAATAATCCGGGAGCGACGAAATAACGCTTTGATCTCAGATGGCTCAGCGCTAGTAGCGACATCAAAATCTTTAGGGATAATATTAAGCAGAAGATCTCTAACTGAACCGCCCACGACATAGGCTTCATATCCTGCGCGTTGGAGGGTTTCAACCACTCTTCGTGCATCTTTACTAACCATGTTTGGTTTGAGAGAGTAGAGTCCAGCATCAACGACAGACGGGCTTAATTTAGTATTTTTCTTGTCGAACAAATTGGTGATGCGTTTAAGCATTGAGTGCGGACCGGTAGCGTTTCTGTGGACGGTAGTTTATCAGAGGATAAGTTCTTGGGTGTGACTTATTAACTACTTCATTCCTTTGCTTCATTGATTGGGATATTAAACGACTTGATGCAAAAAGGGGATGCCGCAAGACAACCCCTTTTAAATGAGCTTTGAGGCCGGAGCCTGTCAAACCCTTTCGCAATCTAACGTTATTATTATTATTTATTATTATTATTAACCACACATATAGTCTGGTCTTTCCATTTTAATTATAAATCTACTGACTTCAAGCATTTAGCCTATCTTTTTACGCATAATTTACTAAAAAATTATTTTTTGTTTCGGGTGATTCCTAGCTTATTCCGTCTCTCCCAAAGGCTCTTGCGACTAATACCGAGTTTTCCTGCTAGCACGGTTTCACTCATCTGGTCTTGATTTTCAGTAACAAATGCAGCGAAGTATTCTTCGAGTGACATAAAGTCTGCATCTCTTGAAGAATGTGATGTAACCTCAGACAGGTTGTCTGTTTTGTCTTGATTTTGTGGAGTATTTGAAAGAGCTCGCTTTACTGACTGGATCAACTCTTCGTGATCAAAAGGTTTAGAAATATAGTCAGCTGCGCCTTGTCGCATAATGTCTACTGCCGACCTGAGGCTGGCATAGCTTGTCATTATGATGACAGGAACTGCCCCTGCTAAATTGATAAGTTCAGAGCCAGGGTTACCTGGAAGCCTAAGGTCACTAATAATTAGATTAAATTCTTTGATGTTATATCGACTCAGCGCTGCTTTTACACTCACCGCATCATTCACTACATAGTTATGTCGCTCTAATAACTTAACCAGAGAGGTTCTTATGATCTCTTCATCTTCGACAACTAAAATTTTCGAAAGCGGTTGGTTCATCGTCTTGCACTATTCATAGAAACTGAACTCACTTGGATATATTCTCATGCCTGATTTTCAGGTTTATTAAAAGTCAAAGCAACGGTGGTGCCGCAGGTATTATTCTCAGCAGGACTGTTTATGGTAATGTCGCCATCAAGTCCTTTTACAAGATTAAATACTACCCAAAGACCCAAGCCTGTGCCTTTTCCAGGATCTTTAGACGTCACGAAGGGTTCAAACAGTTGAGACTGAAGGCTTTGTGTGATGCCAGTTCCAGAATCATTAATGGTGATCCTTATCTTGCCATCCGCCTCAGTTGCCAGGATAGTGACCTCGCTATCTGCTGTTGAAGCGTCTCGACTGTTACTGAGAAGGTTAAGAAAAACCTGTATTAGTTGATGGTAGTCCCCAAGAATCTCAAAATCAGATGGTATATTAGCCTTAAATTGAACCTGGGATGCATTGTTCCCTAGAGTTAAAAGTTGGATTGTTTCTTCAGCTACTTCATGCAAATTTACTCGCTGTAAATTCTTAATTATAGATTTCTCTCCGCGGGAAAAATTAATCAGAGATTCAACAATTCGATTGATGCGGCTGGTTTGTGACAGAATGTGCTCGGCTGTTTCAAGAACTTGCTTAGAATCACTTTCATGCTCAAGGTTTTGCGCCAAGCAGGCGATACCCGTGACTGGATTACCAATCTCATGGGCGACACCAGCAGCAAGACGACCCACCGAAGCTAGCCGTTCGTTGTTGATAGACTTCTGTATCAAAAGTACTGATTCAGTTTTTTCCTCGATAAGTAAAATGACTTCGTCATTGATATCATCAATTGGCACCCCTGTAGATTTCTGGAAGGTAAACCAGCGTCGTTTTCCATTGAGTTCCATAGAAACATTGTCGCGAATAATGTCGTCACTGGCCACAAAACCAGTAATCTCCTTATTCCAGGGCTCAGGTAAGTCAGCGATTGAGCTGCCAAAGGCACTGCTGTTATCAAGGTTGGTATATTCCGAAATTGCCTCATTCCATTTTAAAATTTCACCGTTTTGGTCAAGAGAGACAATACCAATGGGTAATTTATCTAAAATTTCTCGATGATGAACTCTGAGCTTATTGAGCTCACTAGCGATACCCGTTAATTGATTACCATGAACGGCAAGAACTGATTCAAGAACAAAAAGATCTTCTGGTTGATTACTTAATGATTTTGGTGGCGGGAATGCCTCGCTCATAACGTTTTCTGTGGTAAGAACACCAAGACGCATGTTAAGGGATGCGTTAATGGTATCCCTTATCTGTCTTAGAGCAGCTGGTCTCGCTTCATCGGCATCGAATCCTAGCGTCTCTAGAGCATTTTTCACTTCGATATTGGCATCTTCACCGAGTACAAAAAATAATTTTTGAGTGAGCTCCTCGACTGTTTTTTGACCCAGCTCCACACGGATAGGGATATACACATTGTCAGCCATACAAATCGATGCATAGGTATTTTCTTTCTCATCCATTTTGGTAAATATAGAAAACAAAGTACAAAGGGTAATGTTCAGTAATAATGCTTCGATGGCCCAAACTTCCCAAGCTTGCATGCCAAACAGCAGTGATTTCCCAATGATGGGAATCTGCCACTCCCAATCTCCGAATATTAATGGAAGCGCTAATGAAATTAGCCAAAGAAACATGCCTCCAATGAGACCGGCAATAAAACCCTTACGATTGGCCTTGGGTAGGTACATCGCCGCTATTAGACCTGGGGTAAGTTGGGCTAGACCCGAAAAGCCAACTAAATATAAATCGATAATACTTCGAGACTTTATACTCAGGCTTAAAGTAACAAAAAACAGCATTAGTCCGACTGCCAGAGCCAGATGAGTGCGCGTAATCCAATAAGATAAATTGATTTGTTGAGTTAAATTCTTATCGGGTAAAATCATACTGTTTAGTATCATACGACTGCCCAGTATCGTTAAGCTAGAACAAACAGCGATGGATAAAAGCAAAATACTGGCGAGGCTGAGGCTGGCGACTACAGGCTGGTTCATCATTATCGGCAGGGCGAAAAGATACTCTTGAAATGATGAAGATGATTCTAGGTTAAGTCCACTCCAAAGCATTGGGTACAAGGGAATACAGGCTAAAAGTATTATTAGGGGATATGCCCAGGATGTCATGCTGGCTTGGCGATCAGTAATAGTTTCAGTGACCAGAACATTAAAGTTCGTGGGGAACGACAGACCTGCAGCAAGGAAAATAATAAAGAGACTGTAGGAAGTGTCTAACCGTTTTATGGTCTCTTGTTGCCCACTCAGTATCACCCATGAGTCCATTGCCTCAAGACCACCAAAACTATTACCGATACTGATCCACGCTGAAATCGCCAAAGCGACTAAGAGAAGTGCACCTGCGGTCGCTAAAATGAGTCTCAAATTGCTTTGAGCACCGGAGTTAATCGTGTAATGGCATATCAACCCAACGACACCTAGCATAGTCACTAGTGTCATTATCTGCATATCACTATTGAAAATAATATTTATTACCGAGGAGGCAGCCAGCAGTTGAGCAAATATGAGTGGAACTATCGCCAGAATAGTTGCAATCGTGGCTGCAATAGCTACTTTCCTGCCCCTGTATCGAAACGTCAAGAAATCCACACTGGTTGCTAATCTAATGACATTACTTAGCCTGCGAATAGGAAAGAGAACCAGCGGTGCTATAACAAACACTAATGAGAATGCAAACAACGCAATTATCATGCTGTAGCCATAACGGCCGGCCATTTCAATCGAACCCATGGCCATAAGTACTCCGGAACTAGCTAAAAGAGCTAGAGTCAGAATAATATTTTCACCTCCCTTAGTATTCCAAGAGGCGATAACTCTAAGGAGGATGTATCCTAAGATAATTATCGCAATGGTGCAGATGGCCAGTTGAGAATTCATTTTCTCCCTCGCTCACGATTCAATGTATAGACTGAAAAAACCATAAGAGCCCAAACACTAAAAGGCCTAAACCAATGGCCACTGGGCTCCATTGCCCATTGAAAGGAAAGGGGGAAGACAACAATGCACAGCAAAAGTAGAGTTGCGACTAACCGATAATTAAACATAAGTATGACTTAAAAAAACTTGTTGTATGGCTGACTCGATTGTTGATGGTATTGAAGGTTGCCTCTCAAAGCAAACCCAGCCATTGGGCAACGAGGATACTAAAATCCCTCGGGAGCAGTTAAGGTTAATTTAGCAGGTACTTGTGTTTGGTCCCAGTGATCAATAGCCCAGGTCAGAATATGGCCAATTGTCAGTTGCCGTAGCTCATTTGGGGGCGACTGCTTTAACCAGTTAAGCGCAACCCATAGATTAATTGCCTCCTGCCCATAGGGCAGTCCTGCAGCCAGATTTTGCTTGCTCAATTTTTGACCCCACTCATTATTGGCCACTGGCAGATGGGCGTACTGAGGCTGAGAATACCCAAGAATTTTTTGTAAATAGATCTGGCGGGGCGTTGAGTCCAATAGGTCTGAGCCACGCATAATATGAGTAATGCCCTGAAAGTGATCGTCCACTGTCACCGCTAATTGGTACGAGAAAAGGCCATCTCTCCGTCTGACGATAAAGTCGCCCACCTGCGTGTCTAGATGCTGGCTGTAGTGGCCGATAATTTGATCAGTAAATTCGATTGTTTGTTGCGAAGGCTTTAAATGGAGTCTGGTCCCATTACCATGAATACTGAGATTCAGAGGCCGACAATGACCATCATATATGCCGTTAAGTTCAGTAATGCGTTTTCGAGAGCATTCACAGTTATATGCAAAATCTTGTTTTTTTAAGTCATTGACGATTTCGGCGTAGTTATCCAATCGGCTACTTTGATAGAGTACTTCGTCATCCCAGAGGAGGCCATGGGCTTCTAGCTGTTTTAGGATATGATCGCTTGCACCTTTGACTTCCCTGGGAGGATCGATATCCTCCATTCGCACTAACCATTTTCCGCCTTGCCGCTTCATATCTAGATAGCTAGCCAAAGCGCATACAAGGGATCCAAAATGCAGAGGACCTGACGGGGAGGGAGCGAAGCGGCCAATAGGAATTGCTTCTGACATGATTTACGCCAACGAGCTTAGGAAAGGTAAAGCTGAGACTAGCTATACTGTGGTCTAGAATCAGCCGCCGGTGAGCTGCTTTTCTTTAATTTCGTCCAACGTTTTGCAGTCAACGCAAAGATCAGCTGTGGGACGAGCTTCTAATCTGCGGATACCTACTTCTATTCCGCATTGATCGCAAAAGCCATAGTCATCCTCTTCAACACGAACAAGAGTCTTATCAATCTTCTTAATTAACTTCCGCTCTCTATCACGAGTGCGAAGTTCCAAACTGAACTCTTCTTCCTGTGTTGCACGATCTGCTGGATCAGGAAAGTTAGCGGCCTCGTCTTTCATGTGGGTTACGGTTCGATCGACTTCTTCCATTAACTCAAGACGCCAGGCTTTTAGAATCTGCTTAAAATGCTCTCGCTGATTTTCATTCATGTATTCTTCGTTCTTCTTTTCCACGTAAGGGCTCAAGCCGTGGAGAGTCACGGAGCTTGCCTTTACCGCCTTTACTTTCTTGGTGGTTTTTGCCTTAGGTTTCGCTTTTTCTTTTGCTGTGGCCATGAATTAAGTCCGATATTGGTCTTGTGCTAAAAAATTTGAGCAGAGTTTATAGAGATTTTTTACTCATTTATCAAGCAATATTTTGTTATTTTAAATATCTATGGATTAAGGAGTAAGGATTGAAGACCTGATAATAGTAGACCATAGTTGCAATAAATAATGGATTATAGACACTTTTATCTTTTAAATTGTTAAATTACAGGGCTGTTTAGATCGGATCTCAACACTATGCAAACTTCACCAATACTATTCCCTGGATCTTTTGTTCGGCGCTATAAACGATTTTTTACTGACATAATTGATGAAAAGGGAAATCTACTGACGGTCCATTGTCCGAATACCGGCTCTATGAAGAATTGTCAGGTAGAGGGATCAGACTGTTGGTATTCGCTATCAGACAATCCGAAGCGAAAGTTACAGGGTACCCTGGAGATTGTAACTACTAGTCATGGTCAATTGGCAGGCATCAATACTTTAAATGCTAATCGCTTGGTCGCAAATGCATTGGAGTGCAAAATTATTCCTGAATTAGCGTCTTATGACACAGCGTCTAGAGAGGTGCGATATGGTTCGGAGAAAAGCCGTATTGATTTTTTGCTCCAGGATAGTGCTAACCATTTACCCGATTGTTATGTTGAGGTGAAAAGTGTGACTTTAGATATGGGTAATGGTCTTGCGATATTTCCAGATTCTGTAACTGCCCGCGGTACTAAACATCTGCGTGAGTTGATGGCCATGGCAGAGTCTGGCAAGCGAGCCGTGCTTTTGTTTTGTGTGCAGTTAAATAGGGCGACTCAGGTTGAGGTGGCTGCAGATATTGATCCTGTTTATGCCGAAACCTTGACTAAGGCCGTTTCCAGTGGTGTAGAGGTCATTGCTTGGAAGATAAAAATAGGTCATGAGGGTATTGTTTTAGATCAGCAGATTGACTGTTTAAGTAATCTTCCTTTGATGGGTTAAATAGATTAAGGATTCTTTTTTAAGGATTATTTTGATTTTTGAAAATATTGGCGTATAACCTTTGGTAAGCAAAAGTAAAGAGTAGTGCCTAGGATTGCTATGACTAAAACCCAAAAAATTGAAGAGGATATTTTAACTGGTTCAACAGAATGCCATTTGGTCAGCGTGGGCGCACATAATCAGCAGTTTATGTTGATTCATGAAATGGTTCTGGATCCTTTTTATCGTTTGCGAGCCGACGCTGAAAAGCAGGGGTTCGATCTTTGTATTTGTAGTGGTTTCAGGTCATACGAGCGCCAACTAGCAATCTGGAATGGAAAGCTATCGGGTAATCGGCCAGTTTATGATCAATCTGGAAAGCCTTTAAAGTTGAATCAATTGAATGACTGGGAAAAGGTTCAAGCGGTATTGCGTTGGTCAGCCATGCCTGGAGCTTCTCGGCACCATTGGGGTACGGATATAGATATTTTTGATGCGAATGCTATGACTGAGGGATATCAAATTCAGTTGACTCCCGAGGAATGTGAGGGACAGGGGCTTTTCGCACAAAT
>Ga0209716_1000278_pt1 | contig 53679 bp, 53 predicted proteins | sample COGITO_mtgs_1205_FD_184811 | JGI IMG/M metagenome (GOLD analysis project Ga0209716, IMG submission 184811) | Pelagic marine microbial communities from North Sea - COGITO_mtgs_120531 (SPAdes) (version 2) | ecosystem: Environmental > Aquatic > Marine > Epipelagic ... | reverse complement strand
ATAATTTGAAGGATGTAAATAATGTTAACTATAAAATTATGAAAAGGAGAAGTGCTCTTCAGAAAATAGCGTGGGTTAGTGGAGGAATTGCAATGTTGCTTTGTCGACACAAATCTGACCCATAACAAAATAGCGAGCTTCCTGTAAAGGGTTATTATCAAAGATGAGAGTATCGACTAAATTAAAAAGGGGTTTTAGAATTTCGATTTCATTTCGGTATTCTTTTAGCATAACCAAAGCTTTAGTCAACTGCCATACGTAATCAGTTAACTAATCTTTTACTGAATTGATTAACCAACCTTTTTCAATGTTATTATTTATTATCGTTAGACATAATGGTATAAACACCAGTTTTAGTTGGACCATTTCCTAAACCTCTCACTTCACCTGTTAAAGTATTATAGATAAATACATCATTTGAAGCTACAAAGTACCAATACCACTTGACCTTAATTTAATCAATAACATCAATGTCTAATTGCTTAAATATTGGGGTTTCTGTTTCTGAACCCGAAATTGAGAACTGAACCCCGCATAATTAAAGAATTCTCTTTTAAAATTTCCATATATTTACAAATAAAAAAACCCTATGAAGACACTAAAAAAATTAATTCTATTTCTGCCTGTAATTTATTTATCTGTACTTTTTTCTTCATGTGGAGAAGTAGAGGGTATAGATATAAAAATGAATATTCCTGTAACTGTTAACATAAACGAAGAATTTGTTACTCAAATTACAGTAACCAATACACTGAATAATTCACAAACATTACTTTCTATTGATATCGGTGACAACTATTTGGAAGGGATTGCTCTTTTAAAGACAGATCCTAATTTTACTGACCAAATGCATGTGCCAATTGACAATTCGGTAAGTTATAAATTTGGAAAAGAAATAGGACCTCAAGAATCTATAACGATAGATCTATATTGGAAAGCATTATCTGAAGGGGAATTTAGCGATGATATTGATTTCTGTATTGATTCTGAGTTTACTTTTATTTCAAGAGGTGCTAGAACGAAAGTTGGAGATTAAATTATCTTTTAAAGATAATTGTTTGCTCAGAAAATCAAATTAATTTCTTGAGTTTGTTTTAGCAGATTGGTTAGCGCTTCAAAAAGTGGTGCACTCTGCTCATTTATGGGCAGAGCCGTCTACTCGATTAGTATTAGATTATTTAAAATTGTTCGTAAAAGACTTTATGATCTTATCATTAGGAGAAGAGAAAAGAGCAAAAACATTATCGGCATTTGCTGTTGATTTTAGAGAAATATTAACTCCATGTTCTGTCTTCGCCAAACCAACATCTATTGATCCACCCACAAAAAAGTTGTTGAATTTAGCATTCAATTGATCAAGTGAGTCCTTATTTTCTATTTTTTTTAAACCTCCAGCTTCTAAGGCCGACTAGCTCTTGAATTAAACCCTTATGATGGCCCGAGCAACGATGCTTATAATCTTTTTATTAGGAGAGGAATTGCTAAATATAATTTAAATGATATTGGTGGTACTTGTGCTGATTGGAGAAAAGCTGCTAGTTTAGGTAATCAATATTCATCTCAATGGGTTAGAAACCAATTCAACTAAATAACAATCACAAATCTCTTTTGATATTCTTATCAATCATCTCAACTTTAAAGTTTGGCTTCATCTTATATCCCATACCTGACAGTGGGGCATTTGCAAAAACTTGTTCAGCACACTCTTTATGAATAATAGCAGATGAATACATACTCGCAGGTACCCCTAGATTAGTAAAAGTTACTTTGAAGGTGACTTCTCCTTTTAAATTTGCCATAACTTCTATTTTTCTGTGTATTCAAGAACCCTATTAATAATCTGATTGTAAAAGTCGTCTTTAGGGTGTAAGGCCCAGGATTCAATTTTATTGATGTTGAATTTTTTCACAAAAGTTTTATTCTTAGTGAACAACTCACCCTCAATGATAAAATCATCTTTTCCAAAAACCAAATGAAGTTTTAGCCCTTCTGAAGAATTAAATGAAAGCGTTTTTAACTCTTTATTTATTTCAGTGAAATAAAATGAAGTTGAACCAAAATCAACTTTATCATTTAATTCGTAGAAAGAAGAAATCTCCTCAAAAGAGTTACATAAAAACAATTCACAATCTCGTTGCTGAGAAAATAAAAAGTTGAAAGCTAATAAGCTTAGAAATAAAAATTTAGTTGTTTTCATTGTACGAAAAATTTAGTTAAACAATAATTCGTAGCAAGAAAAGAATGTGGAATCTCGATTAACTTTGGACGAGTGCCCCGTATTCTAAACCACCGTGCTTCGAGAAAGTCGGTTGGTGCAAATTAATGCTCTTGATACTGTTGTAAAATTATGAACTTTCTATGAATTATGCAAATTTATTTAGCAAACGTATTTCGTCAACATCTAAGCCATCAACTCTGAAATGCATAAACTTATTTCTAGTTAGATTAACTTGAGTTAAGGATTTAATAAATGTTTTTTTGTCAACAGTTGGCTCGTAATGTTCTATACATTTTTTTCTAGCATGTGGATTTCTTTCATAACCGTTTACTAAGATTTTTTTAGATTTCCCCTATGAATAATTTATAGAGTCATCAATATCATCTGGATAAACAGTCAATCCAGGCTCTGTATCAACTATTTCTAAAAAACTTTTATAAATATATCTTAATTTAAATTATATGTATTGAAATATGAATTTGATCCCGAAACAATTAACTTATCTTCAATAAGTCCAAAAAAATAAAGGTTTTCATCAGTGTTTGTTTCAATTAAACTCCATTTTTCTAAATCAGGTTTTGAATTATAATCCATTTTCTCTAGTCCATTTATTGAACTATTTCTGTGCCAAAATTCTTCAATTCTTTTTGATTCAAAAGTAAATCCAATGTTTGTTGTTTTTTATATTTTAGAGTTTTCAGTAGAAAAGAAAAACGCATCTTCATTAACTATTTCAATATCATTAATATTATCCTCAACCGTTATTAGAACACTCCAGTTTAACCCTAAATCATCAAAAGACGTCAGATAATGAAAATCAATGCTGTTCAACAATATGTAAGTGAAGAGTAGAGGCTTTAATATTTATTAATCCAAGCCAAAATATGAGACACTTTACTTATTAAATTGCTCGGACGCTTTGCAATACCATGACTGGCCTCCGGAATTTCCACAAAAACGGTAGGTATTTTTCTAAGCTTTAGTGCATGATATAGTTGTTTTGCTTCACTTGGTGGGGTTCTAAGGTCATTCATTCCAACCATAACCATGGTTGGAGTTTCAATACTGCCAACTAAAGATAAAGGCGAAAACCTCCAGTAAGCATCAAAATTCTCCCAAGGCTGTCCTGGAAAACGACTATTAGCATATTGAAAGTAATTATCAGCCACAAGAGTCTTACTAATCCAGTTCATTACTGGTTTTATTACTGCAGCTGCTTCAAACCGATTATTTTTTCCTATAATCCAAGCTGTCATTATACCACCTGCACTACCTCCAGTTACATAAAGCTTATCTTCATGAGCTATTCCTTTGGAAATAAAATAATCAACACCATCCATTACATCGTTATAATCTTCACCAGGATAATTATGATATAATAAATTTGCAAATTCAGCTCCATAACTAGTACTTCCTCTTGGATTGGGATAAAAAACTATATAATTTGCTGCTGCATACAATTGAATTTCAACTGAAAATCTGTTACCATAATTTGAAATGGGTCCTCCATGGTTTTCAACAAGAAAGCGATATTTTTTGTTTGAATCATAATCTGGCGGGTAAACAACCCAACCTTGAATGTCTCTTTTATCGTATGAGGATTTATACCAAACAGTTTCAACTTTAGCTAAGTTTCTGTTTTTAAGTAGCGGATCACTTATTCTAGTAATTTTTTTCATCCCCTTAGCGCCAATAAAAGCAAGTTCGGCTGGCCGTGATGGAAGCGTATGAGTATATGCTATTTTTCCATCATTTGAAACGGAGAAAGACCCTCCACCATAGGGACGTCCAATTGAGGTTCCGCCCAGTTGATTAGCAATTTGTTTTACCTTACCTGTTAGACTTAGGTATATTATTTTAGTGTCGCCTTGAAAATCATAACTAACAAATAACCCTTTGCTGTCTGAACTCCAAAAATATTGACTAATACTAGAATCTATTTTTGAGCTAATTTCCTTGACACTAGTTCCGTCAGGAGACATAATACTTAATGTTTTATTCTGATAAGTTTGAACCTCATCTTCAAAACCAATATATGCTATATGTTTTCCATTTGGAGACATTAGTGGATTTGTATCTGGACCATCTCTATCAGTTAAAGCTTTTATGACCTTGTTTTTGACACTGACACTGTATATTTCTGAGTTTCTGAAATCATATTCCCAATCACTATTTCTGTTTGCTGAAAAATAAACTTTTGAATTATCTGTTGACCAAGTCAAAGGACCGTTATGATTAAAATCTCCAGAAGTTAATTGGTTTACTCCCGAACCTTCGGACGAGATAATAAAAACATGTTTAGAGCCAGGATCTATATACCCTTTTCCATCAGCTTCATGATAAAGTCGATCTGTAATTCTAGCAGGTTTTGCCCATTTTGCTCCATTTGGCTTTTTTGGCATTTTGATTAAAATAGGAGGAGGGGATTTCACATTCATATTAAATGCAATATTATTTTCATCGGATGACCAGCTTAGGTTTGAGGGGGTTCCATTTAATTGAGATATTTTTCCAATCTTACCCGTATTTTTCCAATAAATATAGATTTCAGAGCCTTCATCAGTCGAGCTAATAAAAGCAAGTCGATCTCCAGACGGAGACCACTTAGCGCCATATTCTTCAACTTCTTTAGAGGTTAGTTTTTGATGTTTAGATCCGTCAGAATTAATCACCCAAAGATTTCCAACCTTACGATCCTTAAGAATATCAAAGCGCATTCTTCTGTAGACTATTTGATCTCCAGAAGGAATTATTTGAGGATCAGACACATACTGTATGTCATATACATCCTCATAGCTGAATACTTGACTTTGTCCATTAATAAAGTGAAGACAATAAAAAGTAGAAATTAAAAAAAATATCTTTTTCATGTTATTTATAGTTTAGTTTTTTCCAATACCTGATAAACCTGTATTTGGTGATGATTTGTCCAAGGATATTGTGCAGCTTCAATCAGATGGACTGATCTTTAGTCCAGTTCTTGCAAAACAACCTTTGAGCTCGCTGGTCTAAAGTAGATGTGAATACTAAACGGTGTATTTTCTTTTAACCTAAAACCTGTTGAAGCTATATCTTAAAATTAGTCATTCGTCAACATATTGACAACAAATAGTGTTATTTTATGTTATTACACCCAATTTAGTGCAATCACAAAAGACAAGAAAAAGGCCGTGTATGTATTGTATTTATTGACGTTAAGAAAAAAAAATGAGGTAAAAGGAAATGATGTATTGCAAAGATTCGGGTTTAGGTGGAGCCACTAGCGTGATTTATTATATTTAGACAGTCCTTATAAGGTTAATTTCCCCTCAGCCGAACGAATGTCGATTAAATCAGCTTGCTCATGAAAGATGTCTTGAAATAGTGGTTGTGCACTAAAATAACCGGCTAGTGGAAACCCTACTTCATAATCTCGTGTCATTTGGGCAATCTTAGGATCAATTTTGATTAAGGAATTACCTGTTGCTTCTGCCAATAGTTGTGATTGACATGTTCGTTCCATGGTTGTGAACCAAAACACACATTCTTCAATACTATGTCCTACGGTTAGCAATCCATGATTCTGAAGAATTACGGCTTTTTTATCTTCCAATGCAGCGGCAATACGATCACCTTCACTCAGTTCACCTACAACTCCTGTATAATCATTGAACAAGCCATGGTCCTCATAAAAAATACAGGCATCTTGTGTTAAAGGGTCAAGCTTTTTACCAGTAGAAGCCCAACTTTTGCCATAGATTGTATGTGAATGCGCTGCAGCAATAACGTCTGGTCGAGCTTTGTGAATTGCCGCGTGAATTGCAAAAGCAGCCTTGTTTAAAGGGGCTTGTTTTCCCGCAACTATTTCTCCAGCTTCATTCACCAAAATCAAGTCTGACATTTTTAAGCGTTTAAAGGAAAGGCCGAAGGGGTTCACCCAAAAACAATCTGGATATTCAGGGTCTCGACACGTAATATGTCCAGCAACCCCCTCAGAAAAGCCCAGTTTACCAAAAATACGGTAGGCTGCAGCCAACATTTTTTTTCGATAATGTCTTTCTTCTTCTATGGATGAAAAACTAGGATAGTTTACCATTTTCTCGATTCCTGGAGGGTTCTTTAAAGCCATCTTTCAGTTTTTTTATTGTAAGATACAAAATCAGGACATGTTTTGAAAGGCTCAATAATTGATTCCCAAAAGTATTGGGAGCCTTATGGTGAATCTCAACCAAACATCCATTTATTTCATTTTGTAAAATCCTTTCCGAATTACAAATGTACCCAACGACACTTCTGTGATTATGTATTTAAAATCAAACTACATTCTTCTAAACTACAATCTCAATCATTTTATCCATAAGTAATAAACAAAAAGTGAATTCCTGAGGGGTGCTTATTAACAGTCCGTAATTAAAAATCATTTGCAATCTATGGTCTAAATATTATTTCTTAAGTTTATTCAAATTAAAAACTAAGCAGTGGGCCTTTTTAAATTTAGAATTAAAAAACGATACAATCATTCTGGAAGGTTTTCAGAACTAAAGAGTATGGTTGGAACCCATTCAAAACCAAGAAAAATTAAATCAAAGTTTGATCAACATACAAGTTCAGTTCACGGTATAGAAAGCTTTAGAGATGAAACTAAAAAAGACCAAGAGAAGACAGATAATTCAGCAAATAAAAGGGCACTTCTTGTTTTCACACTATTAATTGTTGTAGCCTCACTGATTTATTTTACATAAAACAACCCGATTAAACGTATTAAAAAAAGTATTTTTAAACCCATATTATCATGAAAGAGAAAATCTGGTTGACATTAAAGTTCGTTCTAGCAATTTTTATAATCTATGCAGGGGTCCAACATTTTATAGATCCAGATAAATTCATTCCTTTTGTACCCTCGTTTTTACCATATACCGATGCCATAATATATATCTCAGGCTTGGTTGAAATTTTATTTGGTCTTACTTTATTCTTAAAAAACCAGGCACACTGGGGCGCATGGGGAATTTTCATTTTGATGCTTATTTTTTTGCCAATTCACGTATGGGATGTTTTTTCTGAACACCCTGCGATAGGAAGCCATAATGCGGCAATGATAAGACTGCTTTTTCAGGGTTTAATACTCTTTATTGCCTGGGGGGTAAAAAACAGCGTTTCAACTCATAAACAGCTTAAGAAGCCATGAAAGACCACAAATTAATATTTTTTCTTTTACTGTCGTTTTTTTCTTATGGTCAAGAAAGAGAAGAAGCCTTAATTGCTCAAAACAACATATTTACGGTTTCGTATAATGAGGTTTATGAACAACCCAATTGGGTAGAATATAAAGTCCGGAAGATTACTAAAAAGGCCGACAGAAAGGGCTTGAATTTTTATACCGTAGACAGTGTCTGGACTTCAAATAATGCAGACTATAAAAACAACATTTGGGACAAAGGGCATTTGGCACCAGCTGCAGCCTTTACTGACTCTAAAACAAACCTAAAGGCAACATTTTCTTATTTGAACTGCGCCCTGCAACACAATAAATTAAACAGAAAAGAATGGAAGGAGCTTGAAGAACAAGTTAGAGCTTGGGCTAAAGATTATGGCAACTTAGGGGTTCGGGTAGAGCTTCATTTTGAAAACAACCACCTTATTCTACCTACGGGTGCTCACGTACCCTCTGCTTTTACCAAAATAATAACTTTCCCCAACGGAGCTAAAAGGTGCTATTATTTTCTTAATCAGGATACTTATAATCAAGATTGGAAGGAATTTGAAGTTCAATGCTCCTAAACAGTCCAAATCATGTAGATTTCCACCCCTTTTTGTTAATTAAAAACTGACCACTAGAACCTTAGTTTGTTTTTAAGCATAAAAACAACAAATTTATCAACAAATTTTTAAAACAGTGAAAGATCCCTAAGCCCTTTGTGAGTCTATGTATGTTCTCTATTAGCCGAAAAATCAAGGCGTCAAAATTAAGTTTATTAACACAATAATGGTTTTACATTGATATAATCCCTACATTTGCAACCAATTAAAAAATATAATTATGAGTAATCACAACGGAACTGTAAAGTTCTTTAACAACGCAAAAGGATTTGGATTCATCACAAACGAAAGTGGAGAAGATATTTTTGTACACGTAAACAATACCCAAGACGAAATTACTGAAGGAGACAAAGTTAGCTATGATGTGGAGGAGACTCCTAAAGGTCTTAGCGCTATTAACGTTAGTCTAGAAGACTAATTCGTATAAAGTATAGTGTAAGAAGCCCTACCAAACGGTAGGGCTTTTTTTTGCCCAAAAACGAAACCTACCAGTTCCAAGTTACCCCTAAAGACATTGTTCGTCCAATATTAAATAAACCATCGGAATTTAATCGAGAAAGATGAGCAATATAAGATTGATCTAACTAATTCTGTAAACCTTCAGAAAAGCATAATTTTTTTAGCACAAAACCCCCAATTTTCCCTCCATATATAATCATATTAAGAAACTCGATCACTTATTTATTTCATACAATTATAAGCTATGGGAGCTCAATATCAGTAAAGCGAGTCTTTCTTATCCCTAAAATATTTAATAGAATCTCGCTTTAATCTATAGTGTTTTCGTAAATTTGTTTTAAATGTATCATAATAAAAAAGATTCTAAAAAACAGTTTGTTAAAAACATAATAGCATCATTGCTTTTGATGTCTTTATTGTTACCTAATGCTTTTCAGTTTGTTTCAATCTTTGATATACACCAACACATCGTATGTTCCGAGCAGCAAGTGCATGTTCATAAACCCATTGTTGAGTGTGAAATATGCTCCTTTAATTTTACCCCTTTAAATTATAATTTAGTTCAAAAAAACGAACTAGAAAGACTTTCGATTTCAAAAAAAACCCAAGAAAGGGGCGGTTCTTTTTTACCTCATTCGTTTACAATAACAAATATTCAACTTCGTGGACCACCTGTTTTATCATAAATAACAAACTGTTTTTTATGTTAATCCAGCCAATCCATGCGAATTTATTTCCTTACCATTCTGCTTTTAAGCAGTTTCTTATTATTCTCACAAAGCTGTGACTATACCCTTACGGGCACGCTTACTGACTTTCACAACGGTTCTGTACTCACAGGGGCAACAATAATTGTTGCTGGTAGTGAGCGAAGTTTTGTTACTGATTTTGATGGTAAGTTCATAATTCCAGATTTATGTAATGAAATCTATTCCATTCAAGTATCTCACCCTTATTGTCTAACCAAAGGGTTTCGCGTTACCGTATCTGGAAACACGGTTGAGACTTTTAAATTAGAACATCATTTAGATGAACTTAATGAGATTACTATCAATGGAAAGATTTTAGGTAACCAATCTAAAACACTTCAAGAAAATATAATTAACAAAGATGAATTAGAGCGCTACAGTAGTGGTTCGCTTGGCGATGCCTTAACCGGTCTAAGTGGCGTTTCTTCATTGAATACAGGAAATTCTGTAGTTAAGCCAATGATTAACGGGCTCCACAGTAGTCGTGTTGTAATTATAAATAATGGAGTACGTATGGAAGATCAAGAATGGGGTGCTGAACATGCTCCTAATGTTGATATTAATGCAATTAACAGATTATCCCTAATAAAGGGGGCGGGAGCTCTTCAATATAGCGGAGATGCTATAGGGGGAGTTATTATTGCTGAAGCAGCAAAGGCTCCTTTTAAAGATAGTCTTTTTGGGAAAACTCAACTCGGTGTTGCCTCAAATGGTAGAGGGATGTTTTTCAATTCTGAGTTAACAAAGAGTTACGATACTGGGTGGCATACAACTTTACAAAGTAGCATGAAACAATTCGGTGATTTTGAAACCGCAGATTATAAATTGAGTAATACTGGGGTATACGAGCGTAATGCTCTTTTGAAGTTTGGACTCAATACCTTCGATTATGGATTTGAGGTATTATATTCTTTTTTTAAAAACGAAATAGGAATATTAAAAGCTTCACATTTGGGAAGTGCTCAAGATTTATTCAGAGCTATTGAAAGTGAAAGTCCTCTCGTTGTAAATGAATTCTCTTATGGCATCGATGCTCCCAAACAGGATATTACTCATCATTTAGCCCGAATTAAAGCACACAAAAGGTTGGGTGATTTTGGGAAATTAAAATTTCAATACGATTACCAAAAAAACAAAAGACTTGAATTTGACATAAGAAGAGGATCGGATCGAGGTAAAGCTTCCTTAGATTTGGAATTGGACACTCATACTTTAATGCTTGATTTGGATGCTAAAGCTTCTGATCAATCAAATTTTAAAGTAGGTTTTATGGGAAGTCATCAAAAAAACTTTGCCAAAAATACCGGAGTTCGAAGGTTAATACCGGATTATGATAAATACGATTTTGGAGCATATGTTATTGGTGATTATCTTGCAGATGAGCGATGGCTTTTTGAAGTTGGTGCACGGTTTGACTATACAACGATGAATGTATTTAAATTTTATAGAACCTCTTTTTGGGAATCTAGAAATTATAATCAACAGTTTTCCGAATTGGTAGTTGAAGATTTTGGAACTCAGATTCTAACCAATCCGAAACTCGATTTTAATAATTCGTCTGGTACTATTGGAATAGTTAACAGTTTTGATGAAAAACACAAAATGTATTTTAATTATTCGCTTACCTCTAGAATTCCAAACCCTTCAGAACTTTTTAGTGAGGGCTTACACCATTCTGCCTCTAGAATTGAGCTAGGCGATTTATCTTTCGATTCAGAAATTGGACATAAACTTTCCTTTACATTGGAACGAAAAGATGATAAATTTAGCTATTCAATTAATCCATTTATTAATAATATTTCGAATTTTATCGTCATCGAACCCGTATCGACAACTAATACAATTAGAGGTACTTTTCAAGTATGGGAGTATCGACAAACTAACGCTCAATTATTAGGAGTTGATTTTAATGCTTCCTATATTATTAATAAGCTGGTGCAATTCAACCATCAGTTATCAATCGTAAAAGGACAAGACAAAACTCAAGATGAAGCCCTGATAAACATGCCCCCAGTAAATACAACAAATGAAATAGTTTATTACAATAACAAGTATAGGAATTTACGATTGTCATTACAAAGTGAATATGTATTTAGACAAAACGAATTTCCGGCAACAAATTTTGAGGTGTATATTCCCAACACCGAAACTTTTGAAATGGTTGAGGTTAGTTCACCTCCACCTGCATATCATCTACTCGATTTCAATTCAACAATTGATTTTGATTTTTCTGAAAGATCGACTTTAACTGTAGGTTTTCAAGTTACAAACCTACTAAATGTTTCTTTCAGAAATTATTTAAATCGTCTGCGCTTATTTGCAGATGATTTGGGAAGAAACGTTTTATTAAACATTAAATTAAAATATTAACAAATACAATAATCTTATGAAAAATATTTATTTATTACCAGCCTTACTTTTTACTCTTTTATTATTAGGGTCATGTTCAAGTGACGACGATACTCCAGAATTGGTGAACGAAGATGAATTAATAACTACACTAACAGTTACTCTTGTTCCTGAAGGTGGAGGAACATCAATTACCTTAACAACCCAAGACTTAGATGGAGACGGGCCAAATGAACCAATAATTTCAGTTTCTTCTAACCTTTCGGCAGGTGTAACTTATAATGGAAGTATTTCACTACTTAACGAAACAGAGAGTCCTGCAGAGAATATAACAGAAGAAGTGGAAGAAGAAGCAGATGAACACCAGTTCTTTTACACAATAGGCTCTGGTTTAGCTATTACTGCAACTGCTACTAATTTTGATTCTGATGGAAACGCTTTAGGAACAGAGTTTTCTTTGGTTGCAGTTGACACAAGCACAGGTTTATTAACCTTTACTTTACGTCACGAGCCTAATAAACCGGCAGATAATCTTGCAACTGCAGGAGGAGAAACAGATATCGAAGCTACTTTTATAGTAACAGTAGAATAGACCTTTAAATCCTTTTAATTAAACACCCCTTGTATTTTAAAACATGGGGTGTTTTTTTATACAGGGGTTTTTAAAGTTGACACACAAAAGATTTCACCTGAAATATCAGCTACATTCTTGTTTGATATGTATAGAGTTCGTAATACCTTCCATTTGCAGCAATCAATTCTTCGTGTTTACCACGCTCCACAATATTCCCATCTTCGATTACTAAAATCTGATCTGCTTTTTGAATGGTGCTTAAACGGTGCGCAATTACAAAGGTTGTCCGATCTTGCATTAAAACAGCAAGGCTTTTTTGAATAAAGGCCTCACTTTGAGTGTCTAGATTTGAAGTTGCTTCGTCTAAGATTACAATCTTGGGCTTTGCCAATAGTGCTCGTGCAATTGAAATTCTTTGTCTTTGTCCACCCGAAAGCTTTACACCACGCTCACCAATCAGAGTATCCAAACCATCATCAAACCGATCTGTAAACTCATTAACATAAGCGCCATTAACAGCCTCTAAAAGTTCTTTTTCTGTTGCGTCAGGTCTTGGAAACAAAATATTTTCACGAATGGTTCCTTCATATAAAAAATCGTCTTGAAGCACCACCCCCAACTGGCTTCTCAAGCTCTTTAAGTCAACCTGAGATAAATCAACTCCATCAATCAAAACGTGACCTGAACTTGGATTCAAAAAGGCAGTTGCCAAACCAGCGATTGTAGTTTTTCCAGAGCCTGAGGATCCAACCAAAGCGGTTACACTTCCTTTTGGAGCTTCAAACGAAATGTTGTGTAATACTTCTGTTTTATCGTCATAACTGAACGTAATGTTTTTGAAGGATACATTTCCTTCAATTGCATTTAAGGTTTTGGTTCTTACCTCAAGGTCGTTTTCTTCTGCTACAGCCATCAGTTCTTGGGTCCTGTCCAGACCAGCAAAAGCTTCGGTAAGCTGACTCCCAATATTACTCATCTGAACTATGGGAGCAATCATAAAACCAAGAAATAATGTGAAAGAAACAAACTCTCCATAGGTCATCGTTTCTTGCATTATAAAATATCCACCCATTCCCATAATACCTGCCGAAGCAAGGCCTAATAAAAAAGTAGATGAACTGGTCATAAGGGCAGTTGCCGTTAGACTCTTTTTAACATTTTGGAATAAATCGTCAACTCCTTTTTCAAAAACTAGCTGCTCTTGTTCTTCGGCATTGAAACCTTTGATTACGCGAATACCGTTTAGGGTTTCAGTAAGACGCCCAGTAACTTCGGCGTTTATTTTTCCTCGTGCTCTAAAAATAGGTCGAATATAGCCAAAAGCTTTTAATGCAATTACAGCAAAAATGGCAACTGGAACCAAAACAAAGAAGGTCATCTGAGCGTTTATTTGAATTAAAATAACCAAAGAAATAACCGCGGTAATACTTCCTCCAATCAGCTGAACTAATCCGGTACCGACTAGGTTTCGAACTCCCTCAACATCTGTCATAACCCTAGAAACTAAAGCTCCAGACTTGTTGTTGTCAAAAAAACTGATGGGCAACTTAAGTAGTTTTTGTTGCACCTTTGCTCTGAGAATAGAAATTAAATGTTGCGCTTCGACACTTAAAAGGCGCGTCAATGAAAATGAACTTATTGATTGAAACAGTAACGCCGCGCAAACAACAATTAGCAACACCATTAAAGCATTTGTGTCCTTTGAAGGAATTACTTCATCAATCAAATTTTTACTTGCATATGGGAGAACCAAGCCAGTCAAACTCCGAACTATAATAAGAAACAAGCCTAAAGAAACTATTTTTCTTCTGGGCCAAATAAATTCTTTGAACGCCCAACTGAAGGAAACATTATTTTTACTCATATATTTGTTTAAGCTATAAAATTAAGCCAAAACATCGACTTCGAATCTTCTGGATCCAAGTCTTTTGAATAGATTATATATGAACGAAGAATTATTATTGCCGTTTCCCCTTGAAGTGTACATTGCCATTGGCGTGTTTTTTGGCGCAGTTGGAGCATATCTTTCAGAAAAAAGGGAAAGAAGTCATTCTTTAGGGTTTTGGATTGGTTTTCTCTTCGGGTTTTTAGGCGTACTTTTTTTGCTTGTTTTTCTAAAAAAACAAAAAGACACTTCTTCTAAAAATTAATTTTTAATCAAAAAAATGACCCTTGGTATTGTCGTGATTTTAAAATCAGAATTTAATAAATGAAACAACTACTCATAAAAATAGCTTCCGCACTGGTGCTTTTTTTTACTTTACTTTCTTGTCAAAGTGAGATTGTAAAGATTAATACGGCTAGCGGAGCAATAGAAATTCCATCTGAAGAGTTTTTAGAAATTGTAGGAGAAGCTTATTTCTATGGCTATCCATTGGTCCTAATGGATTACACAAAAAAGGTTTCGACAAACATCGAAAGCCCAGACCCTATGCGCCCTTTTGCTCCGGTCAATCAAATAGGCCATTTTAGAGTATTTCCAGACCATAATCTTACGAATGTTGTTAAGCCAAATGTAGACACCTATTATTCTATTGTGTGGTTTAATTTAAGAGAAGAGCCACAAGTTTTCTCAATGCCTGCTACCGAAAGGTATTATTTGCTACCCTTTATGGATGCTTATTCGAATGTCTTTGCTTCTCCTGGCACACGAACTACCGGGACAAAAGCTCAAGACATACTTCTTGCTGGACCAAAATGGAAAGGGGAGGTTCCCGAAGGGCTCCAACTAATTCAAGCACCTTCTGAAACTGTTTGGATGTTAGGAAGAATACAAGTAAATAGCCCGGAAGACGGTTCTACCACGGTGAGAGCTATTCAAGACAAGATGCGCTTGGTGCCACTAAGTGCTTTTGGCAAAAAAGAGTATGTTTCCCCCAAAGGAACTTTTGAAACAGAAAACGTAAACATTGTACCCTTAAAGGAACTTCGGAATCTAGATATAAATGCATATTTCGATAAAGTCCTCCATTTGATGAAAGAGAACCCTCCAAGCGCAAAGGATTCTTTGATCGTAAACAAAATGGAAAGAATTGGATTAATCCCAGGAAATAAAGCCCAACTTCATTCGGACAGTTTTATTATAAATAAAAAGCTTCAAGTCTTACCGGAATTCATACATAAAAAAATGAAAGATCGGCGCGCGAATCCTGGCCCCAATTTAATTTTTAATGGATGGACTGTCATTTACGAGAACATTGGGACCTATGGAACTGACTATAAACGTAGAGCCTTTATTGACTTTATAGGGTTAGGAGCAAACATTCCCGAAGATGCAGTTTACCCCAATTTAACTTATGATATAAACGGAAACCCTCTGGATGCAGAGACAGATTATCAAATCCATTTTGAAGCAGACAAACTACCTCCCGTTGATGCTTTTTGGTCATTAACAGCCTATAATAAGAATGAGTTCTTGGTTAAGAACGACCTAAACCGATTTGCCCTTGGAGATCGAGATGATTTGATTTATAATAAGGATGGGTCATTAGACCTGTATATTCAATCGAGTCCAACAGCAAAAGAAAAGCTTAACAACTGGCTGCCAATTCCAGAAACAGGTCCTTTTTATTTAACCCTAAGACTCTATTGGCCAAAAGAAAAAGTTCTAAAAGGAAATTGGAATCCACCTTTAGTACTCCCATCAAAACAAGAAAAACAGTAATTCAATCTAAAGACTTTTAAATAATGAAAAACACTACGCAACAATTCTTAAAAGACACAGGGGCAAAAATACCCCTTGTGTGTGGTCCAATGTATCCAGGATCTAACCCTGAATTAATTGCAGCCGTATCCGAAGCTGGCGGATTTGGAGTTGTCCAGCCGGTCTCACTAACCTCACTTTATGGACATGACTTTAGAGAAGGTTTACGGTTAATTAAAAAATTGACCAACCAACCTTTTGGAGTTAATTTTACCATTTTTGGCGGGGCTAACAAAAAGTACCATCAGCAGATGCAAGAATGGATGGAAATTTCTATTGAAGAGGGAGTAAAATACTTTTTGACTTCATTGGGGAAGCCGCACGCTATTGTCAAAACAGCAAAACAGCATGGGATCAAAGTTTATCATGACGTACCCAACAAAAAAGTAGCCATGGCAATGAGAGATGCAGGTGTAGATGGGTTGAATTGTATTAATTGGAGAGGGGGAGGTCAAACGGGTATTCAGTCTGCCGAAAAATTCATGGAAGAGTTACACGACATTGATATTCCTTTAATTTGCGCAGGGGGCATTGGAAATGCAGATGATTTTCAAAAGGTACTTGATATGGGATATGCTGGTGCACAATTAGGGACACGTTTTCTTGCAACTAAAGAATGTATTATTACCAATGGGTATAAGCAAGCTATTGTAGATTCTAAGGAAGAAGACATTGTTTGGACGAATAAAATTGCAGGGAATAATTCTTCAGTAATAAAAACAAAAGACATTATGCGCGGCGGTTTACGGACGGGGCCAGTAATTAATTTTATGCTGCGACAACCTAAATTAAAAAAATACGCTCGCATGTACTTAATGAGTAAAGGAATTAAAAATTACAGCAAAACTACTTTTGATGATTCAGTCCAGTTTTGGCAGGCAGGGAAAGGAGTTGGTAATATAAAATCTATTGAGACTGTTTCAGATGTAATTAAGGAATTTAGTCAAGATTGGCAGCACTAAACCATCAATATAAAAGGACTTAAACAGCAATTTAACTCAAAACAAAAGTGTTTGAAGAGCTATTTTATTTTCTTAAAATTAGCTTAGTAGCTTCATAAAGTAAAACCCCCACAGGCCCCAGCATAAATGTTGCCAACAGCGGAATTATAATCCAGAGGTGTTTAATTTTTTTGGCTTTAGCCTCTCTTAATATCCAGCATCCTACCCAAAAATCGAAGGCAAGGTAGTGCAGCCACCCTGCGGCGATTAACTCGGGAGTACTGTTTTCATACAAAGCAATAATACCATCTAATGATGAAAAATCGACACTCCCCATTCCACCATTTACAGTCATGAAATAGAGATAAACAAAGCTCAGCAACAAGGGTATAAATGGACGTTTCGAAAGAACAATTGTGAACTTCCAATTAGGGACGAAAAGCAGCAAGCCCCAGGCACCTAAAATACTCGTGTTACAAATTGTAAATAAAAGTTCAGTTGTTTCCATGTTTATTTTTTTATTAAACCGAGTTCAATCAATCGTTGATGTAAAAAGGCTCCGGCAGTTGTATCTTCGTATGCTTTGGGATGTTCTTCAGAAACACAATTAGACAAGCAATTTAAGGGCATTTCAGCGATAGGATGCATAAAAAACGGAATGGAATATCGAGAATTACCCCATGCTTCTTTAGGAGGATTAACAACTTGGTGAAGAGTAGATTTAAGTCGGTTGTTTGTTAGCCGTGACATCATATCGCCCATATTAATGATTAGCTCGTCTGGTTCGGCAAACGCATCAATCCATTTTCCTTGATTTGTCATGACTTGCAAACCCTTTCCTTGAGCACCCATAAGTAAGGTAATTAAGTTTATGTCTCCATGTGCAGCAGCTCGGAGCGCGCTTTGCGGCTCTTGTGTTATTGGCGGATAATGAATTGCTCGCAAAATGGAGTTACCATTGGCAATAAAAGCATCAAAATAATGCTCCTCTACTTTTAAGTGAATTGCAATTGCTTGAAGCACATGTTGAGCTGTTTTTTCTAGGAGCTTATAGGTGTGTTTTCCCACTTCATTGAATTTAGAGCACTCGTTCACAAGTAAGTTTTCGGGGTAAAGACTTGACACAGGATTTTCATATTGTCCAAAATGCCAAAACTCTTTTAGGTCTCCTACTTTTCTATTTTTAGCGTGCTCTTTTCCAAATGAAGTGTATCCTCTTTGTCCCCCTCCACCTTTGACCTCATATTGTTTTTTAATTTCTAGTGGAAGTTTAAAAAAGCTCCTGATTTCGGAGTAAAGAGCTTCCATGAGTTCAGAAGACAGAAAATGCCCTTTTAGAGCTACAAAACCAATTTCTTCAAAAGCAGTTCCTAACTGTGAAACGAATTGTTTTTTTTTGTTTTTATCGGAACTTAAGAAGTCATTTAAATCTACTTTAGGTATATGTTGCAATGGATTGATTTGTTAATGGTGTAATAAATTTAGTTTAATAGTTGCATTTTGGCAATGTACTTTCCAACCACGTCAAATTCTAAGTTCACAAGGGTTCCCGTTTTAAATTCATGAAAATTTGTGTGTTCATAGGTGTATGGAATTATAGCAACAGAAAATTCGGAAATACCAGAATCGATTACTGTTAAACTAACTCCGTTAATGGTTATAGATCCCTTTTCTATGGTAATGTTTTTCATTTTAGGATCATATTCAAAAGTGTAAGACCAGCTGCCGCCTGTTTCTTTAACTTTTGTGCAACGACCAACCTGATCAACATGCCCTTGAACAATATGACCGTCTAAGCGTGCACCTAATTTCATTGCTCGCTCCATATTAACTTTTGCACCAACGGTCAAATCAGAGAGGTTGGTTTTGTCTAAACTTTCTTTGATAGCAGTAACGGTGTATTGATTATCAGAAACATCAACTACAGTTAAGCAAACTCCATTATGGGCGATGCTTTGATCTATTTTCAATTCAGTTGTTAAGCTACTTTCCATAGTAATGTGAAGGTTTTCATCTTCACGAATTAATTTCTTTACTTCTCCAAAACCTTCTATGATTCCTGTAAACATTTCCTAGATTATATTGATTAACTTTGTTGATCTAAATTACTAATAAATCAAGGATTTGATGGAAGAAGCCCGAAAAATAAAAGTAGGAATTTCAATTGGTGACCCCAACGGAATTGGAATTGAAGTCATCTTAAAAATTTTTGAGCAAAAAGAGCTCTTTGATTTTTTCACTCCTGTACTTTATGGAAACATGAAGCTAATTAGTTTTCAGAAAAGACATTTGAACCTAAAAACCTCTCTTAGCCCCTATAAGAAAGGGGGTTCGTTAAGTGCTAGCCAAATTAATGTTGTAGATGTTTGGACCACAGCATTCGAGACCACCTTTGGAAAGTCTACTCCCGAGGGAGGAGCCCACGCACTAAAGTCCTTAGAAGCAGCTACCCAAGCCCTTAAAAACGGAGATGTAGACGTTTTGGTTACCGCTCCAATTGACAAACATAACATTCAATCCGACACCTTTAATTTTCCGGGGCATACCGATTATTTGGCAAATGAATTAGGAGGCAAAAGCCTTATGTTCATGATTACCGAGGGACTAAAAGTTGGTTTGCTAACAGATCATGTGCCGGTAAGTGAAGTTGCCAATTTAATTACCCCTGAGCGGATTGAAGAAAAAGTATTTTTAATGATGCAATCCCTTCAGCAAGACTTTGGAATTTCAAAACCTAAAATTGGAGTTTTAGGAGTAAACCCACACTCAGGAGATCAAGGAATTATAGGAAGTGAAGACGACCAAGTCCTCCGACCCGCTTTGAAAAAAATCTATGAAAAAGGACATCTTGTTTTAGGCCCTTATGCAGCGGATAGTTTTTTCGGAGCTCAAACCCATGCTCAATTCGATGCGATTTTAGCCATTTATCACGACCAAGGCTTAATTCCATTCAAAACGTTATCTTTTGGTCAAGGGGTTAATTATACAGCAGGATTATCTAAAATCAGAACCTCCCCAGATCATGGAACAGCTTTTGAAATAGCAGGAAAAGGAGAAGCCCACACAGACTCCTTTAAAGAAGCTCTGTTTGCTGCTCGCAACATCTATTTTGAGCGAAGCGCAAACGAAAATATAAGCGACTAAACCTTAGTAATTGACAATTTTCTAAGGAAAGCTTTTTGGTTGGTATTTTTTTGTTAAATTTGCAGGCTCAATAACTATTGAATGGAACGCTCATCTGAATTTATGTTGCCCTTTGTTGGCCTTAAAGAAGGAGTTCACCAATTCAACTATGATATTGAAAATACGTTCTTTAAAACATTTGATTTTAATGACTTTTTTGACGCAAAAGTAAAGATATCGTTGACTTTAGATAAAAAGTCAACCCTTCTGAAACTTAATTTTAAAGCCCAAGGAAGTGTAGAAGTTGCTTGTGATGTTACCGACGAACATTTTGATTTTCCAATTGACACAAACTTTGATTGGATTGTAAAGTTTGGAGATGATTACAACAACGACAACGATGAAATCTTGATTATTCCTCATGGGAGCTATGAAATTGATGTAGCGCAACCCATATATGAGATGATTGTTTTAGCGATTCCAGCTAAAATTGAACATCCTGGAATTGAAGACGGAACACTAGAATCAGACATATTAAATAAACTAGAAGAATTACAACCCAAAGAGCGTTTACTTCCGCAAGAAGAAAGTGACCCTCGATGGAATAAATTAAAAGACTTACTAAAACAATAAAATGGCGCATCCTAAGAGAAAAATATCGAAAACAAGAAGAGACAAGAGAAGAACGCATTACAAAGCGACTCCCTCTCAAATAGCTGTAGATTCAACAACAGGTGAATCTCACTTGTACCACCGTGCTCATTGGCATGAAGGAAAACTATTCTACAAAGGTAAAGTCCTAATCGACAGTACCGAAGTAGCTGAAGCTTAAAAATCATTTAACTTTACATGAAAACGCTCTCTAATTTGAGAGCTTTTTTTGTGAAAAAAAGTTTGTATCGAGTAAAAATCTAGTATATTCACTATACAAATGCTAGAAGATTAAGCAAGCATTTCAATGAAAAGCAAAAACTCAAAAGTTATCAAATCTGCCATTACCGCTGTTAGTGGTTACGTCCCCTCTGATGTTTTATCCAATAGCGATTTGGAAAAAATGGTAGACACAAACGATGAATGGATTGTTAGTCGAACGGGAATTAAAGAGCGTCGAATTGCTCGAAACCCATTAGAACCTACTTCATTCTTGGCAATTCAGGCGGCAAAAAAGCTCCTTGAAAAACAAAAAATTGACCCCCTAAGTATTGATTTAATAATATTAGCCACGGCCACACCAGACATGCCTGTTGTTGCAACAGCTGCATATATAGCATCCGAAATAGGAGCTCACAATGCCTTTGGGTTTGACTTACAAGCAGCCTGTTCAGGCTTTTTATATGGAATGTCAACTGCCGCTGCCTATATTGAATCAGGACGTTACAAAAAAGTACTTTTGATAGGCGCAGATAAAATGTCTTCAATTGTAGACTACACAGATCGCGCAACTTGTATTATTTTTGGAGATGGAGCAGGAGCTGTTCTTTTTGAACCCTCAGAAAACGAATTTGGATACGAAGACTCCTATTTAAGAACAGATGGCTCAGGAAGAGATTCCCTTACCATTAAATCAGGAGGCTCATTATACCCTTATAACGAAAGCACATTTGCAGAAGGTGGACATAACATAAAGCAAGATGGACAAACTGTATTTAAGAACGCAGTGAAGAACATGGCTGACGCCGCAGAACAAGTATTAATTCAAAACGATTTGTCGGGAGATGACATCGCATATTTACTTCCTCATCAAGCCAACAAAAGAATTATCGATGCAACCGCAAGAAGAATAAATCTTTCTGAAGATCGTGTATTGATGAATATAGAAAAGTACGGAAACACTACCGCAGCTACCTTGCCTTTATTGATTTCAGATTTCGAATCAAAATTTTCGAAAGGAGATAAGTTAATTTTTGCCGCATTTGGTGGAGGTTTTACTTGGGGAGCTGTATATTTAACTTGGAATTACGATTATAAAAACTAAATAGTTTAGCATATGGATATTAAAGAAATTCAGAACCTTATTAAATTTGTTGCTAAGTCAGGCGCATCTGAGGTTAAACTTGAAATGGAAGACATCAAAATCACCATTAAAACAGGAGGTGAAGATCGTCTTGAAACCACTACAATTGTTCAACAACACCCGGGCATGGTTGCTAGCGCTCCTGTTGTTCAAACTCCGGCAGTTGAAGCTGCAGAGCCAGCTTCGGTTAACGCAAAAGAGGACGACAATTTAATTACCGTTAAGTCTCCAATCATTGGAACTTTCTACAGAAAACCAGCACCAGACAAACCTACTTTTGCTGAGGTTGGTCAAGAAATTAGCGAAGGTGATGTTCTTTGTGTAATTGAAGCGATGAAATTATTTAACGAAATAGAATCTGAAGTGCGAGGTAAGATTGTAAAAATCTTAGTCGATGATTCTACACCTGTAGAATTTGATCAACCATTATTCTTAGTTGACCCTTCCTAGAAGTTTCATAAAAAACAGATTCATGTTTAAGAAAATATTAATAGCCAACCGAGGAGAGATTGCGCTTAGAATAATTCGTACTTGTAAAGAGATGGGAATTAAATCTGTTGCAGTTTATTCGAAAGCTGATGAAGAAAGTTTACATGTTAAGTTTGCTGACGAAGCAGTTTGCATAGGACCACCTCCAAGCTCAGAATCCTACCTTAAAATGTCTAACATACTTGCCGCAGCTGAGATTACAAACGCAGATGCAATTCATCCTGGATACGGGTTTTTGTCTGAAAACGCAAAATTCTCCAAAATGTGCGAAGAACATCAAATTAAGTTCATCGGAGCATCTTGTGATATGATCAACCAGATGGGAGATAAAGCTTCGGCAAAATCAACCATGAAGGCAGCAGGGGTTCCTACCATTCCTGGTTCCGAAGGTATTTTAAAGGATTTTGAAGAAACTCAAAAACTAGCAGCAGAAATGGGTTATCCAGTAATGCTTAAGGCAACTGCTGGTGGTGGAGGTAAAGGAATGCGAGCAGTTTGGGTCGAAGAAGACCTTTTAAAAGCATGGGATAGCGCCCGTCAAGAAGCTGCTGCAGCTTTTGGAAACGACGGCATGTATATGGAAAAACTCATTGAAGAGCCCCGCCATATTGAAATACAAATTGTTGGAGATAGTTTTGGAAAAGCTTGTCACTTATCAGAGCGCGATTGTTCTGTTCAAAGACGTCACCAAAAACTAACCGAAGAAACACCTTCCCCATTTATGACGGATGATCTTCGTGAAAAAATGGGAAAAGCAGCCGTTTTAGCAGCAGAATATATTAAATACGAAGGAGCTGGAACGGTAGAGTTTTTAGTGGACAAGCACCGTAATTTTTACTTCATGGAAATGAACACGCGTATTCAGGTGGAACACCCAATTACCGAGCAGGTAATTGACTTTGATTTGATTCGTGAGCAAATTTCTGTTGCTGCAAAAATTCCAATTTCAGGAAAGAACTATTTACCGAAAATGCATTCGATAGAGTGCCGTATTAATGCAGAAGACCCATACAATGATTTTCGTCCTTCTCCAGGAAAAATAACAAATCTTAATGTCCCAGGAGGTCATGGAGTAAGATTAGATACTCACGTTTATTCGGGATACACAATTCCACCTTACTACGACTCTATGATTGCAAAGCTAATAACCACGGCACAAACTCGAGAAGAGGCAATCAATAAAATGAAGCGTGCATTAGGAGAATTTGTTATTGAAGGAATAAAAACCACGATTCCGTTTCACATTCAATTGATGAATCATCCGGATTATATAGCGGGAAATTATACCACAAAATTTATGGAAGATTTCGAAATGGAATAGTCTATATTTTAAAAAGAAAAAAGCCTGCTATAAGCAGGCTTTTTTCTTTTTAAGAATAAAATTTTATCCTTTAATTTTAGTATTCATTTTTTCTGGAAGCACGCGATACCCCATGTTGTATAGCGTAAACCCAAAAATATCAGCATATTGATCAATGGACTTAGTTACAGGAGTTCCAGCTCCATGCCCTGCATTTGTTTCTATTCGAATCATAACAGGGTTATTACCTTCATGCTTGTCTTGAAGTTCGGCAGCAAATTTAAATGAATGTGCTGGTACCACGCGATCATCATGGTCGCCTGTAGTAATTAAAGTAGCAGGATATGAAGTGCCTGCTTTTACATTGTGAACCGGAGAATATCCTTTCAAATAATCGAACATTTCTTTAGAATCTTCAGCAGTTCCATAGTCATATGCCCAACCTGCACCAGCGGTAAAGGTGTGATATCGAAGCATATCTAGAACGCCTACAGCAGGCAGTGCTACCCGCATTAAGTCAGGGCGTTGCGTCATGGTTGCACCGACTAAAAGACCACCATTAGATCCTCCTCTAATTGCTAGATACTCTGACGAGGTGTACTTTTCGGCAATTAAGTATTCAGCAGCAGCTATGAAATCGTCGAAGACATTTTGCTTTTGTAGTTTTGTCCCAGCGTTATGCCAAGCCTTCCCATACTCTCCGCCTCCGCGTAAATTGGGAACGGCATAAACACCACCTTGCTCCATCCAAACGGCATTAGGAATGCTGAAACTGGGCGTTAAGCTGATATTGAATCCGCCATATCCATATAAAATTGTGGGATTTTTACCGTTGAGTTCAATTCCTTTTTTATATGTTATAATCATAGGAACTTTGGTGCTGTCTTTGGATTTATAAAACACCTGTTTAGACTCGTACATTGAAGGATCGAAATCAATAGGAGGGTTCCAATATAATTCACTTTTTTGGGTTAAAGGATTATAGGCATATATACTACTTGGATTTGCGTAATTTGTAAAACGATAATATAAAATGGCATCTTCTTTTTCTCCTGAAAATCCGGAAACACTCCCTACTCCTGGCAAGGAAACTTCTCCTAGATTTGTTCCTTTGGAATCGTATTGATGAATTTTAGAAATTGCATCAACCATATATTCTGCAAAGAAAAATCCACTCCCACTACTTGGACTTAAAACATAATCTGTTTCTGGAATAAAATCTTTCCAATGCTCTTGCCCCGGCTTACTTGCATTTGCTTCAACAACTTTTTGATTGGGTGCATTGAAGTTGGTTACAATAAATAAGCGATCACCATCACTGTCTAATAAATAATGATCATTTTCATAACCGTCTGTAAGAAGAACTAAGGGACTGTTGGCTTTTCTTAAGTCTTTAAACAACAATTTATTTCCAGAAGTTGACTCGGAAGCAGAGACAATTAAATAGGCATCATCTTCTGTAACCTGAGCGCCAACATATCTGTTTTTTTCAGATTCCACTCCTCCAAAAACAACAACATCTTCACTTTGAGGAGTTTTTATTTTATGAAAGTAAAGCTTGTGTTGGTCAGTTTTTGCTGAGAGCTCGCTTCCTTCGGGCTTGTCATAACTAGAGTAATAAAACCCTTCATTACCTTTCCATTGAATTCCGCTAAATTTAAGGTCATTAATTGTGTCTTCAATTATTTCTTTAGTTTCTGAATTCATGACTAAAACCCTTCTCCAGTCACTACCTCCCTCAGAGATTGAGTAAGCCGCTAAAGAACTGTTTTTAGAAAAACTAAGACCGGCTAAGGAAGTGGTTCCGTCTTCAGAAAACGAATTTGGATCTAAAAACACTTCCGCATTCTCGATTTTATCCGCATAACGGTAAATTACATATTGGTTCTGTAATCCGTCATTTTTATAAAAGTAAGTATATTTTCCTTCTTTAAATGGGGTACCATTTTTTTCGTAATTCCAGAGTCCAGTGAGGCGCTCTTTGAGTTGTTCTCTAAAGGGGATTTTGTCAAGATAATCAAAAGTCACATCATTTTGAGCCGTAACCCAGTCTGCGGTTTCTTCACTTCTGTCGTCTTCGAGCCAGCGATAATTATCGACGACTTCTTGGTCAAAAAAGACATCAAAAACAGGCTTTTTTTGTGTTTCTGGATAGTTCATTTGTGGGTTGTTTTCACAACTCATCAAAATACAGGCGAGTATTCCTAAAATTAGATTTTTCATGAGAATTGCTTATTTCTTTGAAATATACAGAATAAATACCAACTCTATAAACCCAACTGAAATCCTATATCCAACCTTTACACGCTAAAAATTCGGCAATCTGAATGGTATTGGTCGCTGCTCCCTTTCTTAGGTTATCAGAAACAATCCACATGTTTAAGGAATTTTCTTGTGAAAAATCTTTTCGGATTCTTCCTACAAAAACTTCATCTTTACCTTCAGCATATATCGGCATTGGGTAGGTATTTGTGTCAGGATTGTCCTGAACAGTTACTCCAGGGCTTTGATTTAGCAGACTTTGAACCTCGAAAACCGAGGCGTCTTTTTTTAGCTGCACATTTATAGATTCACTATGGCCTCCTACAACAGGAATTCGAACAGCAGTTGCGGTAATTCTGATGTCGTCATCTCCTAAAATTTTATGGGTTTCTTGAATCAATTTCATTTCCTCTTTTGTGTATCCATTTTCTTGAAAAACATCACAATGGGGAATTGCGTTTCTATGAATAGGGTAAGGATAAGCCATTTCCCCTTTTTTACCTTGATATTCGTTTTCTAACTGCTCTACTGCTTTTACCCCTGTACCAGTAATTGATTGATAAGTTGAAATCACTAGACGTCCTATTCCAAAGTTTTTTTGAAGCGGAGCCAGCGCAACCAGCATTTGTATAGTTGAGCAGTTGGGGTTCGCTATAATTTTATCTTTAGGCGTTAATTCACTCGCATTGATTTCAGGGACAATAAGTTTTTTAGATGGATCCATTCTCCAAGCAGAAGAATTGTCGATTACTGTTGTTCCTGCTTCCGCAAATTTAGGCGCCCATTCCAAAGAAGCTTCTCCCCCCGCAGAAAACAAAGCAACATCTGCTTTCATCGCAACCGCAGTAGCCATGCCAACAACAGTATACGAAGTTCCACCGAAGGAGATTTTCTTACCAACAGAGCGTTCAGAGGCAACAGGAATTAATTCTGTAATCGAAAAATCTCTTTCAGCGAGCACTTTTAACATGACTTGACCTACCATTCCAGTAGCTCCAACAACGGCAACTTTCATCTAATTTTCTTTAAATTATTGAATGCAAAAGTACTTATATATTCGTCTGTTCCAAACGAATATATTGTTTATATCAAACCTAAAACAAATTGTTATACATATAACAATCTTAAATATAAACTCTTTTAATTCTTGGGCTTAGTCCAGTTAAAACTTCATAAGAAATGGTGTTACTTAAGTCTGCAAGATCCGCAGCTGTTGTGATTTGATCAAAAAGAATTACTTCTGTTCCGATTTCACAATTAATAGAAGTGATGTCTATCATAAGCATATCCATACATACGTTTCCTATTATTGAGGCAGATTGTCCTAAAATCGAAACTTTACCTATTCCATTACCATATTGCCTCCCAATTCCATCGGCATGCCCGAGTGGAATTACTCCGATAAGGCTGTCTTTACTTGCTTCCCAACCTTGATTATACCCGACACTTTCACCTTTTTTTAAAGTATGGATTTGACAAATAGGAGCACTTAGTTTAGCGATTGGTTTTAATTGTTTATCCCATTCTGATCGGTTTGCAAAACCATAAAGGGCAATACCTGTCCGCACTGCGTCTAGTTGTAATTCGGGATAATTAAAGATTCCAGAGCTGTTAAGCAGATGGAACTTTGGATGTTTTGTAGAAAGTTCAATTACAGTAGCTTTTATAAGTTCAAAAGCGTCAATTTGTTTCTGAGTAAAGGAACAAGGTTTTGGGTTTTCGGAAGCTCCCAAGTGCGAGTATACACTTTTTATATCAAGAGATGAAGTGTCAATTTCTTTTAAAAAATAAATAAATTCTTCATACGAAAGACCAATTCTGTTAAGTCCTGTATTACATTTTATGTGAACAGGGTATGTGGTTATTTTTTTCTTTTTTAGTAAAGAAATAAAAGCCTTGATAATTTCTAGAGAATAGAGTGCTGGCTCTAAATTGTGTTCAATTAGTTTTTCTAGCTGTCCCATTTGAGGATAAAAAACCAGTATAGGTTCTTTTATATTCGCTTTTCTTAAAACAGCCCCTTCCTCAACATAAGCTACTGCAAAACAAGACGTCCCCAACTTCGATAGTTCATGAGCTATTTTAGAGCTGTCGGCACCATAAGCATTGGCTTTTACTACAGCAATCAGATCGGTTTCTTCTTTTAACATAGAACGCAAAAGGGAGTAGTTGTGTGTCAAAGACTTTAAGTCAATCGTCAGACGCGCTTCTTGGATCATGAATTCTTCTTCTTAACTTTAGTTTCAATGGAGTCTAGGTTTCTAGCTTTATAAAAAGCCGCCCTACTAAGGGGTTCATAAATTTCTATTTCTCCCAAAACAACAATGTTATTTTCTTTTGATTTCCGATGACTGTACTGTGCTAAATTTCCAGTTTCAGTGCATACTGCGTGAACTTTAGTCACATATTCTGCAGTTGCCATTAGCGCAGGCATCGGCCCAAAGGGGTTTCCTTTATAGTCCATATCTAAACCGGCAACAATTACGCGAATTCCTCGATTAGCCAAATCATTGCAGACTTGAACAATTTCGGAATCAAAAAATTGGGCTTCATCAATTCCAACAACATCGCAATCAGACGCTAAAATTGGAATGTTAGCGGCAGCAGGTACAGGGGTTGATCGAATTTGATTTTGATCGTGCGAGGTAACTAATTCATCGTCGTATCGATTGTCAAGCGAAGGTTTAAAAATCTCAATGCGTTGTTTTGCAAATTGAGCCCTCTTTAGGCGCCGAATTAACTCCTCTGTTTTACCAGAAAACATAGAGCCGCAGATTACTTCGATCCAGCCAAATTGTTCGTTTTGATTTACCGTGTTTTCTAAAAACATTTTTGTAATTTTCAGCAACGCTTTTTGCTGCTTACTATAACAAAAGTATTAAAACTAATTGTTGAAAAGAATCAAAATTAATGATTAATACACTTCTCAAAGAATTAAAAGTCATCGCTCAGTCTATTTTAGACCAAGAAGACGCCCTTGATCTTCAAAAATTAGAGAATCAGGTCAGAGCGCTTCAGAAGCAAATTACAATTTTAGAACACGCCCTAGCTTTGTCTTATTCTGAGACTGAAATAAATTCAGAGGTAGCCGAAACAATACCTAAAAAACAAGAAAAGGCGCCAGAACAAGCCCAACCCACAAATCCGAAGGTAGAAACACCTGCTTCTTTTGACAATTTATTTTCGCCCGTTGTTAGTGATCCGGTTTTTGTAAAAAAAGAAATTCACAAGGAAGAAGACAATGTAAATTCAGAAAACGTTCCTCGAAATCTAAACGATAAATTAGGCAAGGGACTTAAAATTGGATTAAACGACCGTTTGGCTTTTATCAAAAATTTGTTTGACGAAAGCGCCGAAGAATATCAACGTGTAATTTCGCAAATTCTTACTTATGATGATTTAGAAGAAGCCCAAAATTTTATTGAAAAATTTGTTAAACCAGAATATAACTCGTGGGAAGGAAAAGAAACTTTCGAGGAACGTTTTTATAAAATAATAGAACAAAACTTTAATTAAGCTTTATGAATACACAAAAAATTATTTATTGGAGCTCTACAGCACTACTCTCAATAATGATGCTAGGCAGTGCAACTTTTTATTTTGTAGACACAGAAGAAGTCGCAAAAGAGTTTACAAAATTAGGCTTTCCTACATACCTGATTTTCCCATTAGCAACTGCAAAAATTTTGGCGATTATAATGATTTTGCGTGCCAGACCTAATAAGTTAGTTGATTGGGCATATGCTGGGTTGTTTTTTAATTTTTCTCTAGCGGCATTAGCACATTGCTATGCTCAAGACGGTGATATTGGAGGAGCTTTAGTCGCTCTTTCTCTGTTGCTTATTTCATATTTATATAAAAACAAAGTCCGATAATCTGTGGGAAAATTATTTTTAGTTCCGACCCCAATAGGGAATTTAAAGGATATGACATATCGAGCCGTTGAGGTGCTTTCTAAAGTGGATATCATCTTAGCAGAAGATACTCGAACGAGTGGTAAGTTAATGAAGCATTATGAGATTACGGCTCCTTTACACAGCCATCATATGCATAACGAACACAGCACCTTAGCTTCAATTATTTCTAAACTGAAGCACGGAAAACAAATTGCCCTTATTTCAGACGCAGGAACTCCTGCAATCTCTGATCCTGGTTATCTATTAGTGAGGGAGGCAATTGCAAATAATATTAAAACGGAATGCTTACCCGGTGCTACAGCTTTTGTGCCGGCTTTAGTTCAAAGTGGATTACCGAATGACCGTTTTATTTTTGAAGGTTTTTTACCTCCAAAAAAAGGAAGACAAACTAGGCTTCAACAACTCGCAGCGGAAACACGAACAATTATTATATACGAATCTCCACATAAGATTATAAAAACACTGACACAGTGCATCGAATTTTTTGGTGCCGAAAGACAAGTTAGTTTTTCGAGAGAGCTTACCAAATTGCACGAAGAAACCTTTCGTGGAACTATGGAAGAAGTAAAAAAACACCTTGAACAGAAACCTCCGAAAGGAGAATTTGTTCTCTGTATTGCAGGAAAATCAAAGAAATAAATGCGCTGGGAACCCAAATTACCGCCAAACCCTTCTAAAGTCATTAGTATTCAGGAGGATCTAAAAGTCCCCGAAATAATTGCTAAACTTTTGGTACAAAGAGGAATTGAAGATTTTGAATCTGCCAAATCTTTTTTTAGACCTCAATTATTTGATTTACATGACCCTTTTTTGATGCAAGACATGCAACAGGCAGTCGATCGAATTGATCAAGCCTGTAGAGATCAAGATTCTCTGATGATTTATGGAGATTATGACGTTGACGGAACAACTTCTGTTTCCCTTGTTTATTCATTTCTTAAACCCTACTTTCAAGAAATAATGCCTTATATCCCGGATCGTTATGCTGAGGGATATGGAATTTCGATTCAAGGTATTGATGTAGCAGCTTCGAAAGGCGTTAACCTTATTGTTGCTTTAGATTGTGGAATAAAAGCGGTTGAAAAAGTCGCTTACGCTAAAAGCAAGGGTATCGATTTTATTATCTGCGATCACCATTTGCCTGGAGACAAACTACCCGAAGCTGTTGCTGTTCTTGATCCAAAACGAGAAGATTGTAAATATCCTTATAAAGAATTATGTGGCTGTGGAATCGGATTTAAATTAATTCAAGCATTAACAAGTTTTTGGAAGGAGGATCCAAAAGAACTCCTTCCTTATTTAGATCTAGTAGCGACAGCTATTGCGGCTGATATTGTTCCGATGACTGGTGAAAACAGAATCCTAGCTTTTCATGGAATTGAACAATTAAGGAGTCATCCGCGTCTGGGGTTATCAACGTTTATATCGCAGCTTAAAAAACCAGTTACGGTTACCGATCTAGTCTTTGTAATTGCACCACGAATAAATGCAGCGGGACGAATGAGCCACGCTCTAAATGCAGTAGAATTATTAATTGAAACCAATACTGATTTATTAGAGACTAAGGCCAAAACCATCGAATCTTATAATAGCGACAGGCGAGCTACAGATATGCGAATCACCAAAGAGGCATTGGTAATGATAGAAGAGCTGGAGGAGCAAGATCGTTATAGCACAGTTGTTTGTCAAGAAGATTGGCATAAGGGTGTAATTGGAATTGTTGCCTCCAGGTTAATTGAAACTTACTATCGCCCAACAGTAGTCTTCTCTGCCATAGGAGACACCATGGTGGGCTCGGTTCGTTCTGTAAAAGGATTTAACATATACGAAGCGCTGGAAGCCTGCGAGGAGTATATAGTTCAATTTGGAGGCCATAAATACGCAGCGGGACTAACCATTGAGAAAAAGAACTTTGAACTCTTTAAGGCAAAATTTGAAGCGGTTGTTAAAGAACGTATTCTTCCGGAACAACGTACTCCAGCAGTTATATATGATACCACAATAGAGCTTGAAGAGCTTACCCCTAAACTGTATAGAATTTTAGAACAATTAGGCCCCTTTGGACCTCAAAATATGCGCCCTGTTTTTAGAACAAATAGCGTTCTGGATTCGGGTTATTCTAAAGCTGTAGGAGCAGACAATTCCCATTTACGATTATCCTTAAAAACAGCAGCGAACCCAATGATTGGGATTGCTTTCGGACGTGGAGATTTCTTAACTCATATTCAAACAAAGCAAGCGTTTGATCTCGTATATACTCTTGATGAGAACGAATGGAATGGCTCTATTTCTCTACAACTTAAAGTAAAAGATTTAATGGCCTAAGCCGTCCAAATGATCCAAAAGACCTTGGGTCGATTGATCGTGTTGATTTTTAGTTTCTTTTGTGATGTCTGTCAAAATTACAGAGGCTAATTGTTTCCCTAATTCTACACCCCATTGGTCGTAACTAAAAATATTCCAAACAACACCTTGAACAAATATTTTATGCTCATACATAGAGACCAACTTCCCTAAACTCTCTGGCGTTAAGCTATCGATCATTAGAGTATTGGAAGGGTTGTTTCCTTTAAATATTTTAAAAGGGAGCAAGGCATCGATTGCTTCCTGATTTTTATCTGTTTTCATCAATTCTTTTTTCACAGTAACTTCATTTTTTCCAAGCATCAATGCTTCGGTTTGTGCCAAAAAGTTTGCCATTAATTTTTGATGGTGATCTTCTTCCCCATAAAGTGATTTTTTGAAACCAATAAAATCTGCAGGAATTAATTTAGTCCCTTGATGAATCAACTGAAAAAAAGCATGCTGAGCGTTTGTTCCAGATCCACCCCAAATTATCGTGCCCGTTTGATAGTCAATAGATTTTCCTGCTCTATCTACACTTTTACCGTTACTTTCCATGATTCCCTGTTGAAGGTATGCAGGAAGGTTTCTAAGGTATTGTGTGTAGGGTATAATTGCTTCGCTTTCTGCGCCCCAAAAATTGTTATACCAAACACTTATCAGCGCTAAAACAACAGGTATGTTTTGATCAAAAGGTGTTTTTCTAAAGTGGGTATCCATTGAATTAGCCCCTTTTAGAAGCGCTTCAAAGTTATCTGCTCCAACTGCAAGAGCAATACTTAGCCCTACAGCAGACCAGAGTGAAAATCTTCCACCAACCCAATCTTTCATAGGGAATACATTTTCAGGATGAATTCCGAAGGCTTTGATTTTTTCTAAATTAGTAGAAACTGCAACAAAATGTTTAGCAATTGCCTCCTCTTTTGCGTGTTGTAAAAACCACTTGCGAATGGTATTTGCATTAGTTAGTGTTTCTTGAGTAGTAAAGGTTTTTGAAACAATTACAAACAAGGTGGTTTCTGGGTTTAGTTTTCTCAGAATTTCATGAACATGGTCTCCCTCAACATTAGACACAAAATGTGTGTTCAGGGGATTTTTATAGTGCTCCAATCCTTCAACAATCATAGCTGGGCCTAAATCAGATCCGCCAATTCCAATATTTACAACGTCGGTGATTACCTTACCAGTAAATCCTTTATGCTCTCCAGAAATGATGGATGAGGTAAACTGATTTATTTTTTCTTTGACCGCAAAAATTTCAGGAATAACATCGAGTCCATCAACAAAAACTTGATCGCTCTCTTTTGCTCTAAGCGCAGTATGAAGCACAGCCCTTCCCTCAGTTTCATTGATGGCATCTCCTCCAAAATAAGCTTCAATTGCCTTTTGAAGACCACATTCTTCTGCAAGGTCGTTTAGTAAGGAAAGAGTTTCTTTGCTCACGCGATTTTTAGAATAATCAACTAAAAAGTCTTCCCAATGAATAGAAAAATCCTTGAAGCGATTGTTGTCATTTTTAAAAGCATCTTGAAGACTAACATTTTTTTGTGACTTAAAATGCTCTTCTAGCTTTTTCCAGGCTTTTGTTTCGGTTGGATTTAATGTATTTAGTGCCATAAATTTAATTCATTACTAGGTTTGGGACTTCTTCTTTATTCTCAAAAGACAAACAATTAAGTTGTGTTATTGTGGGTTCGATATGGGCAAAAAACTCTTGTTTTAGTTTATTCGATATGGGTTTTGCTTCTGGAAGTTTTTGTTTGAACGGATCTACTTGTCTTCCATTTTTCCAAAAACGATAACAAACATGTGGCCCAGAAGTGTTACCCGTCATTCCAACCCAACCAATTACATCTCCCTGTTTTACAAACTCACCAACCCGAACTTTGCGGCGCTTCATATGAAGATATTGTGTTGAGTAAGTATTGTTATGTTTTATTTTGACATAATTTCCATTCCCCTTGTTGTAGCTAGACTTCACGATTGTTCCATTAGCAGTAGCCATTATGGGTGTTCCAACAGCCGCAGCATAATCCGTTCCCTTATGTGCACGAACCCTGCCATAATAGGCAATTCTTCTTTTAAGATTATAGCGTGAAGAAATTCTGCTAAATGAAACGGGCGCCTTTAGGAAGGCACGACGTAGATTTTTTGCATTATTATCAAAATAATCAACAATCCCTTTGACGCTATCTGTTTTAAATTCAAATGCGTAAAGTGGTTTGTTACGATGTTCAAAATAAGCAGCTTTTATTTTTTCAATCCCTACAGAAACACTATCATCTACAAAACGCTCGGTATAAAGTACCTTAAAACGATCACCTTTATCCAATTGGGTAAAATCAATTGTCCAAGCATATACATCTGCAAGATAATACGTAAGATTGTTATTATATCCGCTAGCATTCATGGTGTCGTATAATGAAGTTTGGATTACTCCAGTAGCTTGAAGCTCAACTACACGGACCGGTTTTTTAACCTTTTTAGCAAATAAACTGTCTTTGAGTTGAACTACGTCATAACTTTCAACACCTGGGGTATAAATAAATGCTAGTGCCTTCGGAAGACTATCCTTTGTATACAATAAGGTATAAGGTTTTCCGATTTGTAGCTTTCGTATATTAACTTCTGATTTCTTGATGACCTGAAGAATAGTGTATACTTCGGGATAATCAATCCCGTTACGCTCTAATATAGCTCCAAAAGTATCTCCCCGTTTAATCTTAAATTCCTTAGCGTTATATAGATTATAATCATAACCATATTTCATCTGGGGTTCCGGAACGACAATTTCTTCTGGAGCAGATTCTTGTAATTTTTCATCCTTTTTGGTTTCACAAGCCATAAAAAAGCTTGCCATAATAAAAATTAAGACAATTTTCAGCGAGGATTTAGAAGAGATGATTTTGTGCTGCATAGTTGCAGACAAATTTCGGGATGTTTTGTTTATCAAAAGGGTTTTTTGTAAAAAACTTAACAACAATAATCAACAATTTTACATTTCAATTTTAAAGGGAAATTTCAAGTTTTTAAAATTTTCGAGATCACATTTAATTGATCCAACGGCTATATTGGCCTGAATTCGTACGGGAATTTTATTTTTATCATCACTAACCCAAAGAATAACGCTTTCTTGAGCCCGAAATACCCTTCCGCTTTGAACGTATGGAATATATTTACGGCATTTTATTTTTCCAAATTTAGAATCTATGGTTTCTGTACCTAAGTACTTAAGCTTGAATAGGTAGTTCTCAGCATCAAAAAACATGTTAATTTCTATACTTTCTCCGATATTCATCGAAGAAGTGTTTTTTACATTTCTTAAATAATAAAAAGCAGAAATGAGGTCTTGTGCGCTAGGGTTAACTTTTAACTCTTGAATTCGGTTATTTTTTTTATCATTGATTTTAGCAATTTGGTTCTGATGATCAAACCTAATTTCTAGATCTTTTGTATATCCTCCCTCATTGATATTTCTAACGAACCATAGGGGCAATCCACTGTCTTTACTGAAATAACTGTCATAATAATCTTCAACTTTATATAAAAATCGTGCAATCCCTGTTGTTGCGCCATAACCTTTGGCATGAAAAACGGGGACACCGTTTATGGTGTCTGTTTCTAGCCCTAAGGTTACATAACTAGCATTAAAAAAGCCGTAATGGATTCGAAACTGAAACCACTCACCGTCTTTAAATACATTTCCCTTTTTTTCTAATGAAGTTGCATCTGAATTAAACTGTCCCCAAGCCCCAAAAGAAGACATAAGAATACCAAAAAGAAGGAGGGTGCTTATTCGATTCACTTTAATTTTTTATTATACAAGATAATTAAATTAGCTTCAAAGGAAACATCCTTTGTGCTAAGAAAATGTTATTCTTTTTTATTTGTATCATGAAGTTGTTTAAACAAGCGCTTCCCTTTTGAATTTCCAAGGAGTCCAATTAATTGATCCTCAGAAGCTTCTTTGATTCTTTTAAATGATTTGAATTTTTTCAAAAGATTTTCTTTTGTTTTAGGACCTATACCGGGAATAGCGTCTAAACCTGATTGAATTGCTCCTTTACTGCGTTTATTTCTATGGAGCGTAATTCCGAAGCGGTGCGCTTCATTTCTCAAGAATTGAATCACCTTAAGACTTTCGGATTTTTTATCTAAATAAAGGGGTACCGGGTCTTCTGGGAAGTAAATTTCTTCTAAGCGCTTTGCTATACCTACAATTGCTATTTTACCTCGTAACCCCAGTGAATCTAAACTTTTTAGCGCCGAAGACAATTGCCCTTTACCGCCGTCAATTATAATCAACTGGGGCAGTGACTGGTTTTCGTTCAAAAGCCGCTTATATCGCCTAAAAACAACCTCTTCCATTGAGGCAAAGTCATCTGGCCCTTCAACGGTTTTGATGTTATAATGACGGTATTCTTTTTTTGCAGGTTTTCCATTTCTAAAAACTACGCAAGCAGCAACTGGATTTGACCCCTGAAGATTAGAATTGTCAAAACATTCTATATGTCTTGGCTCAAACGAAAGTCTCAAATCTTCTTTCATTTGGCTCATTAATCGATCTGTATGTCTCTCGGGATCTACAATTTGGATTTGCTTGAAGCGCTCCATTCTAAAATACTTAGCGTTCCGTTCAGAAAGGTCCAAGATTTTCTTTTTATCTCCGAGCTGAGGAACCGTTACTTTTATTTTACTTCCAAAATTTAAGTCGAAAGGCAAATAAATTTCAGAGGATTGAGAATTGAAACGTTGTCGAATTTCAATAACTGCGAGGGTTAATATTTTTTCAGGAGTTTCATCTAGTTTTTTCTTGATTTCTAGGGTGTGTGAACGAATAATTGACCCGTAAGAAAGTTGAAGAAAATTTACATACCCGTATTGCTCGTCAGTGATAATTGAAAAAACATCTACATTGCTAATTTTGGGATTTACAATGGTAGATTTTGATTGATAATTTTCTAAAATCTCTAACTTTTCTTTTATTTTTTGGGCGTCTTCAAATTCCATTTTTAAAGCATGTTTACCCATTTGAGACTTGAAATCTTGTAAAGAGTCTTTAAAATTTCCTTTAAGAATCGAGCGAATAGCTTTTATGTTTTGATTGTATTGCTGCTCGGTCATTTTGTTTTCACATGGAGCAAAACAATTTCCTAAATGAAACTCTAAGCAGACTTTATATTTTTGAGCAGCTACTTTTTCTTCGGACAAATCAAAAGTACAGGTCCGAATAGGATAAAGTCCGCGAATAAGATCCAATAAAATATAAACCATTTTTTTATTGGTGTACGGGCCGTAATAATCGGAACCATCATTAATAACCCTTCGAGTTGAAAATATCCTGGGGAAGCGTTCTTTTTTGATGCAAATCCAAGGGTAGGTTTTATCATCTTTTAAAAGAATGTTATACCGAGGCTTGTATTTCTTGATGAGGTTATTTTCTAGCAGGAGCGCATCCATTTCACTTTCTACTACTATGTGTTCAATGCGAACTATGTTTTTTACTAATAAGCGGGTTTTATTGCTGTCGTGGGTTTTTGTAAAATAAGAATTTACTCTACGTTTGAGGTTTATAGCTTTTCCGATATATATAATTACTTCGTTCTTATCAAAGTATTGATATACTCCGGGCTCTTCCGGCAGGGTTTGAACTTGTAAAGTTAAGGCAGAGCTCTTCATCGATCTTTTTAAAAGGATTAGTTCTTTGGGTTCATTAACGAAAATAATTATTTTCTTTGTGAGTACAATTTTAACAATGGACAAATCTCAAATAAGAAAGCAATATAAAGAACTACGAGAGCAACTTTCGGAAGAAGATATTATAAATAAGAGTTTGCTTATTGCAAATCGGTGCCTTGAGCTTGATGTTTGGTCAGAGCAAGTATTTCATTTATTTCTAACCATTGAAGATCAAAAAGAGATTGATACCTCCTTAATTCTTACCCTTTTACAAGGAAAGGATAAGGAAATAGTTGTTCCAAAAATAACAGGAGAGACTCGTTTGAAGCACTTTTTACTTACAGATCAAACGCGCTTTAAAAAAAATGCATGGGGTATTCCTGAACCAGTTTCTGGAATTGAAATAGATGTCCCTAAGATTGACGTTGTTTTTGTTCCTTTACTAGCTTTTGATTCAAAAGGGAGTAGAATTGGCTATGGGAAAGGTTTTTACGATCGGTTTTTGGCTTCTTGCAAGCCTAATTGTATAAAAATAGGATTGTCTTTATTTGAAGAAAATAAGATAGATTTCGTTTCGGAAACAACCGACATAGGCTTAGATTACTGTGTTACCCCGGATCAAGTATATTCGTATTTGTAGGCTTATTTAAAAATTCGCTTGTTAAAAAACAATAAAACTCCAACTCCACAACTAATTGCAAAATCTGCAACATTAAAAACGTATTCAAAAAAAGTATAGGTTTCACCACCAACAAAAGGCATCCACTCAGGCCATACCCATGTTGCTAATGGAAACTGAAGCATGTCAACTACATGGCCATAAAATATGGAAGCATACCCTTGATCAGGCATAAATTCTGCAATTTGACCGTAACTGTGAGAAAACCAAACTCCATAAAAAATAGAATCAATAAGGTTACCGATTGCACCAGCTAGAATTAAACAAAGTGCCCATCGAAGTAGTTGCAAGCTTTTGTCGGACAAAACTCTCCACAACCAATTTCCTAAAAACACGATTGCAACGAGTCGAAAAAGAGTTAAAATCAGTTTACCTACTTCTTCACTTATAAAAGGAATGAGATCACTGATTTTAGTTCCCCAAGCCATACCCTTATTTTCTATAAAAAGAATTTTAAAAAACCCCCAGTCTACAATTGCAGGGCCTCCATAGATTGAAAGCGGATAGTTAAGTTTGATGTAAAATTTTGAAACCTGATCTATAACTAAAATCAGCAAAATTAAAAAAAAGGCTTTCTTGCGGTTGAGTTTCAAAACGGAGGTACTAAATAATGTCATAACGTGTCAAAAGTAAGTATTTTAATTGGGGTGTACCACTAAACTTCCAAGGGCAGAACTTGCCTTAAGTTTTTTTGGAAGTTGTGGAGAATTTAATCCATAAAAATGAAGGTCTGCAGCCAACGATATGATTGTTCCTTTGGGGTCAGCGATATTAAAAGTAGCTTCTCCGTGCTCAATTCCGATATTTAAACTTTCAAAAACACCCGAACATTTCAATTGAGCTTCTTTCAAATTTAGATTAAAGACTAGGTTGGTTGGTATTTTAATTTCAATCTTATTGGCAACAACCTTATGAACACTAAGTTTGTCTACGGGTCTTTCTGAACTGGGAATTTCATGTTCTTCCAAATAAAAACCAGCTCCTTTTATTTTACCCTGAAGTAAAAACAAATTTTGATACTCTCCTTCTTTCAGATAGTTGACTTCAATCAGTAAGCTGTTGTGCGTAGAAACCGATACCGAGCTTGCCCATGGAAAGTCTAAATGTATTGACTTTATTTCAGAGGCATCCCAAGTCTTTATTTGTTCTACTTGGCCAAAAGTTAAACTGAGAGTAAAGAAACAAAAAATGCGCAGCATTGTTTTATTTCTGAATGTTTTTTGCTTCTATGCTGAGGGTTGCATGAGGAACTAAAACCAAACGCTCCTTGCGAATTAATTTTCGCGTAACACGGCAAATTCCGTAGGTTTTGTTTTCAATTCGAATCAAAGCATTTCTTAGATCACGAATGAATTTTTCTTGACGTATAGCCAGTTGTGTATTAGCTTCTTTAGACATGGTTTCTGAACCCTCTTCGAATGCTTTAAATGTTGGGGATGTGTCATCAGTACCATTATTCCCATCATTCATATAAGTGCTTTTCAGAAGCTCTAGATCTTCTTGTGCCTTTTCTATTTTTTGCTCGATTAGAGCCTTAAATTCTGATAAGTCTTTATCAGAATATCTATTTTTTATTTCAGTTGACATACTAATGTTGTTTAATTAATATAGACGTTGATACCTCATCAAATTCAATAAAAACACCTTGATCCACTTTATCTTGAATGTAGATTTCTTGTGTAAGTGTTTCTGTTTTTATATACTCTAAATTATTATTTAAAGCTGCGTTTAATGACTTGTGAGGTGTCAAATATAAAATAATTTTATCAGTAACCTCAAAACCGGCATCTTTTCTCAAATTTTGAATTCTGTTGATCAATTCCCGAGCAACCCCTTCTTCAACTAATTTTTCATTTAGTTGAATATCTAGAGCAACGGTAATACCATTATTGTTAGCAACTAACCAGCCCTCAATATCTTTCGATTGAATTTCAACATCAGCGTTGCTTAGGGTTATTTTTTCACCTTCAATTATGAGTTCAATTTCTTCTTCAGCTTCGAGATACTTTAATTGACTTTCATCTAACTTTTGAATTGCCGCTACAACAAAGCGCATGTTTTTCCCAAAACGAGGGCCTAAAGTTTTAAAGTTAGGTTTTATTTCTTTTACCAAAATATCACTAGCATCATCCAAAAGTTCCAACTCTTTTACATTTATTTCAGAAAGGATTAATTCTTCCACAGCTTGAATGGCTTCTTTTTCGGCTATATTTCGAACAGGAATCATTATTTTTTGAAGAGGCTGTCTTACTTTTATTTGTTCCTTTTTACGAAGCGAAAGAGCCAAAGAGGCAATGGTTCTAGCCTTTTCCATTCGTTCTTCCATTTTCGTATTCCTTGTGTTTTTATCAGCTACAGGGAAATCAGCTAAATGAACTGATAGTTCTGACTCAAAACCAGTTGCATCACATAGATCTAGATACAAGCGATCTGCATAAAAAGGAGCTACAGGAGCCATTAATTTACTAATGGTAAGTAGGCACTCGAACAAAGTTTGGTATGCCGATATCTTATCTTCTTGGTATTCTCCTTTCCAAAACCTTCTTCTTGAAAGGCGAACGTACCAGTTACTTAAAATTTCTTGAACAAACTCAGAAATTGCGCGTGTTGCTCGAGTGGGTTCATAATCACTGTATGCATAATCGACTGTTGCTATGAGCTTATTTAATTCCGACAAAACCCACTGATCCATTTCATTTCTCTTTAAAAGAGGAATAGCTTCCTCTTTATAAGTAAAACTATCAATGTTAGCATACAAACTAAAGAACGCGTATGTATTTTGAAGGGTTCCGAAAAACTTTCTAGAAACCTCGGCAATTCCATCCAAGTCAAACTTTAGGTTGTCCCAAGGATTTGCATTCGAAATCATATACCATCGCGTTGCATCTGGGCCATAGGTTTCGAGTGTTTTAAAAGGGTCTGCCGCGTTACCTAAACGTTTAGACATTTTCTGACCACTTTTATCCAAAACCAATCCGTTTGAAACGACATTTTTATAAGCTACGGAGTCAAAAACCAGAGTTCCTATGGCATGAAGTGTATAGAACCAACCGCGTGTTTGATCTACTCCTTCGGCAATGTAATCTGCAGGGAAGGCTTCGTTTGAATCAATTTTTTCTTTATTTTCGAATGGATAATGCCATTGAGCATAGGGCATTGAGCCCGAATCAAACCATACATCAATAAGATCAGACTCCCTATTCATAGGTTTCCCTGAAGGGCTACAAAGAATGATTTTGTCTACGGTGTTTTTGTGCAGGTCAATCAGATCATAATTTTCTTCTGACATGTTTCCAACCTCAAAATCAGCAAAAGGATTTTCGGTCATTATTCCGGCTGCGATTGCTTTTTTTATTTCCTGGCAAAGCTCTTCCATAGAACCAATTAAAACGGTTTCTTGACCGTCTTCTGTTCTCCAAATGGGCAATGGAATTCCCCAGAATCTAGAACGGGATAAGTTCCAATCGTTTGCATTAGCCAACCAATTTCCAAAACGGCCTTCACCTGTTGACTTCGGTTTCCAATTAATTTGCTTATTGAGTTCAACCATGCGCTCCCGCTCAGAAGAAACTTTAACAAACCAAGAGTCTAAAGGATAGTATAAAATAGGCTTGTCTGTTCTCCAACAGTTTGGATATGAGTGAACATATTTTTCTACTTTAAAGGCTCTGTTTTCTTCTTTTAATCGAATTGCAATTTCAACATCTACAGATCTTTCTGGAGCAGTTCCGTCCGGATAGTATTCGTTCTTCACATACTTCCCTCCAAGGTCTCCTAATGTATCGTGGAACTTTCCTTCTAAGGTTACTAAAGGCTCTTCATTTCCGTTTTGATCAAGGACCAATAAAGGCGGAATAGGTGGAGTAGCTTCTTTGGCTACTTGAGCATCATCTGCGCCAAAAGTAGGAGCGGTATGAACGATTCCAGTTCCATCTTCGATTGTTACAAAGTCTCCAGAAATAACCCGAAAAGCATCTTGAGAATTTGTAAGTGGCAATGGAGCATCTTTCCATAGCTGTTCATATAGAATTCCAACCAAGTCTTTTCCTAGGATTTCATTGGTTATTAGATAAGGTATTTTTTTGTCGTTAGCAGAATATGCTAAAAGCTCTTCTTTTGATTCAACAGCTACATATTTTCCAGAAAATTGCTTCCCAACTAGTGCTTGAGCCAATAGGACTCGAATAGGTAAATGAGTATATTGATTATACGTTTCAACCACCACATAGTTTATTTTCTTACCAACAGTTAATGCTGTATTAGAAGGTAGCGTCCAGGGTGTAGTAGTCCAAGCCAGAATATAAAGGTCCGCTTCCGCTTGCAAAGCCGATGGGAGCGATTCTTTGATTGTTTGAAATTGCGCTGTAATTGTAGTGTCGGTAACGTCTTGATAAGTTCCCGGTTGATTCAATTCGTGAGAACTTAATCCGGTACCTGCTTTAGGAGAATACGGCTGAATGGTATAGCCTTTATACAACAGGTCTTTGTTGTATATCTGTTTAAGTAACCACCAAACAGATTCTATGTATTTAGATTTATAGGTAACATAAGGATCTTCCATGTCTACCCAATATCCCATTTCTTTGGTCAAACGGTTCCACACATCGGTATAGCGCATAACAGCATTTTTACATGCCTCATTGTATGCTTCAATACTGATGGTTTTACCAATCGCATCTTTGGTTATTCCAAGTTCCTTTTCAACACCAAGCTCAACGGGCAAGCCGTGGGTATCCCATCCTGCTTTTCTTTTTACCTGAAACCCTTTTTGAGTCTTGTAACGGCAAAAGATATCTTTAATGGCGCGCGCCATCACGTGATGAATTCCAGGCATTCCATTGGCAGAAGGAGGACCTTCATAGAAAACAAATGGTTTTTGCCCTTCGCGAGAAGTAATACTTTTTTCAAAAATAGAAGCTTCTTCCCAGTAAGATAAAATCTCTTGAGATACTGCAGAAAGCTTAAGTTGTTTATGTTCTTTAAAACCCATTGGGAATGTATGTAAGGTTGCGAAATTAAGGAATTTTATACATTTATACTTTATAATAACATTAAGCTATAAAAAATATATGAAATTCGATTTCTCACAAGCCATAAAGTTAGAAAATGATCGGGTGCTATTGCGCCCTTTGGAGCAAAAAGATTTTGAAAATCTGCTTCTTTTTTCAGAAAACGAAAAGATCCTTTGGCGATATTCTTTAACCCCTGCAAGCGGAGAAGACAATCTGCACAAGTACATTGAGCACGCACTTGCCACTAGAGAAAACCAAAGCGGCTATCCCTTTGTTGTTTTCGATAAACGGGCTCAAAAAATAGCAGGATGTACTCGATTTTATGAGATTCAAAAAGCGCATAACACATTGAGTATTGGCTATACTTGGTATGGAGAAGAATTTCAGCGAACAGGATTAAACCTAAATTGTAAGTAATTATTACTTAGCTATGCTTTTGAGACTCTTGAAGTCGAGCGTGTAGAGTTTAGAGCTGATTTAAGGAATAAAAAAAGCATCCAAGCAATGAAATCAATTGGCTGTGAAGAAGAAGGAGTCTTGAGAAGTAACTGCAGTACAACTAGCGGAAGAAGAGACAGTATTGTTTTGAGTATTTTAAAATCGGAATGGAAGAAAAAAGTTAAAGCTCATTTGGAGACTAAACTCTATTAGAATTCATATCCAACTCCAACCATTAAACTTCTGCCCGATGCGGATATACCAGATGCAAATTCACGATAATGAACATCAAAAATATTTTCAATACCTGCTTTTAAAGTAGTTTTCTCTTTCCAAGAATAAGAACCTGATAGATTTAAAACAGACCAACTCGGAGTTCCAATATAGTTCGTAATTCCCTGTGGATTTATTTGCTCAGGAGTTTCATCTAAACCATCTTCTCCTCCTAAACTATAGTCTTGAGGACTTTTAGAGCCACTGAATCGACTTCTAATTCTAATCGAAAGCTTGTCTTTGTTATATTGAAGCATGGCAGCACCGTAGAATGGTAGAATTGAGGGAAGCGGACCATAACCCTTCAAAAACTTTGCTTGTGTATAGGTTATATCAGAAGATAATGCCAAATGAGGAGTAAAATTCCACTTTCCTTCAAAAGAAGCACCTTGTATGGTAGCGTTACCCATATTGGCATTAATTTGGGTTTCTATAATATCATTTTCAAACATCAATTCAGTAACCTCACCACTGACCTGATCGGTATAGTTTGGAGATAATTTTCTTCCGATGTAGTTTTTAAGAAAAGTGCTGTAAAAGCGTAAAGCTAGCGCCCCTTTTTTGTTTGGAGTTAAATAAGAAACACCAAAGTCGAGATTATTGGCATATTCAGGCTTTAAGGTGGGATTAGGAATCAAAAGCATGCCTTTGTTTTCTCTTATTTTGCCCAGGTCATCAATATTTGGTGATCTAAACCCACTAGATGCAAGAAAGTTTAACTGCAGGTTTTTTGTAGGTCGAAAAGTAATCGACAAGCTGCCCGTAAAAGCATTGTTTTTAGACTCTATGTTGGTTAAGTTTCCAATAGGAGAGTTGAGGAGCCACAAAGGGAAAACCCCATTATTTCTATCCCATTTAGCCATCAGCAAGGTATGAGTATAACGACCTCCAGCAGTTAATGTAGCCTTCGTGTTTAAGGCCCATTTGAAATTCCCATAAAAAGCACTAGAAGTATAGTCACTTCCGGCACTAGGATATCGGGTTGGAATTAAGATTGGACTAGATTTTCCTATAATTTCATTACCGTTAACGATTAATTCTTGTGAAAAGGCTTTTGAAACAACTTCGTTTTTAACCCACTCAAAACCATATGCAAAACTTGTTTTGACAGTTTTTTTAGTTTCAAAATCCCCATTAAAACTCCAAACATGCACATTTTCACTTTGAGTAGAACGTCCTAGCTCATTAAATTTTCTGTTAATTCGAGACTCATTGACGTTTTGATACGCCATGGTCAGATAGCCTTTATAAAAGAATTTCTTTTTTGGGAAAAATTTAAATTGAGGAGAAATCAAGAACCTTTTCTGAGGACCATAATTCCATTCGGCAAAACGAAGAGCCCCGTCCTTATATTCATTTAACTTATCGAAACGGGCTATGTCTGAAGAGTTAGAAAGCTGTATGTTGAGAGTAAAAAGTTTTTCATTGGGAAGTTTAACAATGAATTTTTGCAAGAAATCTATCTGCTCATATCCTGAGTTTTTTTGAACATTAGGTTTATTATTCACAGAAGGTAATTCTTGATATGCTTCTGTATTATTTTCAGAGTAAAAAGGCACTAAGCCCCAAGATTGATAACCATGTTTTCTGTTTTTACCCATTTTGAGTTCTCCAAACTTAGAAACACTAACACTGCTATAACTAGCCCAGTTTTTGAAGCTTAGTTCCGTATCAAAATGATTTACAAAGGATTGATTTGCAGAATTAAAGTTTGAAGAAAAGCTGTTTTTAATTTTATCCTTACTATTAATTCGAGGTGTTTTAGTAAAATAATGAACTACTCCACCAAGAGCGTCTGAACCGTAGCCCACAGAAGAAGACCCATAAACAACCTCAACCCTTTCAATAGTTCTTGGATCAACCGTTACGGCATTTTGTAAATGGCCAGATCTGTAAATAGCATTATTCATCCGAACACCATCTACTACTAATAACACACGGTTAGCTTCAAAGCCTCTTAATACAGGACTTCCACCTCCACCTTGAGATTTTTGAAGCCGAATACTAGGCGCTAATAATAGTAAATCAGCCCCAGTAAGGGGACTGCTTCTTTGAATTTGCTTTGCATTGATGATAGAAACCTTTTCTGCAATTTGATTTTTTTTAGTCGGAGTTCTGGCAACCGACAGGATTACCTCAGAAAGTTCTTTGAGGTCAATATTGAGTGAAACGATATTATTTTTTTGCTTAAGCTCATTTTTGCTTAAACTCTGTAACTCAAAACCCATAAATTGGAACGAAATGATGTCTTTAGAAGAAAACATAGATAGGGAAGATTTTCCATCCACAGCTGTAGTTGTATTACTGCTCTTATCTTGATTGTATAGGCTAACACCAAAAATAGGCTCCTGAGTGAGCGCATCTATGACAGTGACTTCTTGAGCGTAAACAAAGCCACTAAAAAAGAAGAAAAAGGCCAAAAGCTTGTTAGGAAACATCATCAAATATTTCATTGAGAATTTGCAATGATTTTGGTTTTGAAAAGCCCAACAAATGTAACTCAAAATACTGAATGAGCGTTTCCAATAATTCACGTCTTTTTGTTCGATTTAACTTATGAACCAATACCCCACCAAAATTCATGCCTAATAATTTTTTAAACAATACAAGTTGATCATCGTCTATGTGTTTTTCTCTGGGCATTATGGAATCAAAACAGCCTGTTTCTAAATTAAAATAAAGCGCATCGGATTGATCTTCATTTGGGAAAAACCCTAAATACTTAGTAAGATTAATTAGAAAAATTAAATGAAAATTACTAATTTCATCATGTGAATCTAGCCAGTGAAAAGCGGTTTCAAGAAAAACATAAAGCGACGGGTTTGCTTCTTCTTCAATAATTGCGTTTTTGAGAGTTTCTGCAAGAAATTGAGCCAAAGCGTTTTTTTCAATCTTATTAGGAATGGTTACATATGGATAAATGACTTTAACCTCCTTGAGAAACTGTAATTTTCCGTTTTTCTTATGATCAAAAAGAATTTCGAGTTGTGAAAGCACTTGAAATTGAGATTTTCGTATGGATCCTTTTTTGGCGGTTAATATCCCTTTTAGGATAAATGATTGCCTTCCCAACACCTCGGTATAGCAATGCGTAATTAGGCTAGTATCACTATACTTTATTGTATTTAAAACAATGGCTTTAGTTCTAACCAACATAAATTAAACGACGCCTTGTGCTAACATAGCATCAGCTACTTTTACAAAGCCAGCAATATTTGCACCCTTGACATAGTTTACATAGCCGTCTTCTTGGCCAAATTCTACGCAAGATTGATGAATTTCACTCATGATATTTTTCAGTCGGGAATCTACCTCTTCACGTGTCCAATTATACCTCAAAGAGTTTTGAGCCATTTCAAGGCCAGATACTGCAACCCCTCCTGCGTTGGATGCTTTTCCAGGAGCAAAGAGAACTTTATTTTCTGTAAAGGCATGAATTGCTTCAGGAGTTGAAGGCATATTGGCTCCTTCTCCGACACAGATACAACCGTTTTGAATAAGCAGTTCAGCATCTTTTAGATGAAGTTCATTCTGGGTCGCGCAAGGAATTGCAACATCACAAGGAACCCCCCAAGGGGTTTTCTTTGCATGAAACTCTGCGTTTGGATAGCGTTCTAAATACGTTTGAATTCTACCTCTTTGAACATTTTTGATGTTCATGATGTGATTTAGTTTTTCGGAATCAATTCCATCTTTATCGTATATATACCCACCAGAATCAGATAGTGTACAAACAGTTCCACCCAGTTGAATCACTTTTTCGGCAGCATATTGACCTACATTTCCAGAACCTGAAATCACGACTCTTTTACCTTCTAAACTTGTGCCGATGTTTTGAAGCATTTTCTGTGTAAAATAAACTACTCCATAACCCGTCGCTTCAGGACGAATTAAAGAACCTCCCCAGCTGACACCTTTTCCTGTAAGAACTCCAGTAAATTCATTTTTTAATCGTTTGTATTGACCAAAAAGGTATCCAATTTCTCTACCCCCAACACCAATATCACCAGCAGGAATATCTCTGTTAGGACCAATATGACGGAAAAGTTCAGACATAAAACTTTGACAGAAACGCATTACTTCATTGTCGCTTTTTCCTTTAGGATCAAAATCAGAACCTCCTTTACCTCCTCCCATAGGAAGGGTAGTAAGACTGTTTTTGAAGACCTGCTCAAAAGCTAAAAACTTCAATACACTCAAATTTACGCTCGGGTGAAATCGAAGCCCACCTTTGTAAGGTCCTATTGCAGAATTCATTTCAATTCGATAACCCCGGTTTACTTGAATTTCATTTCGATCATCAATCCAAGCGACTCGGAAAAAAACAACCCGCTCAGGTTCTACCATTCGCAGTAAGGTGTTTTGTCCATAATAAATGTCGTGTTTAACAATGTATGGAATTACGTTTTCAGCAACCTCAGTAACGGCTTGCATAAATTCGGGTTCATTTTGATTTCTCAGTTGAACTTCAGCTAAAAATTGATCAATTATTTTTTTCATACTATTATTTTAAATAAACAAAAAAGTAATATTATTTGAGAGAACTAATGTAGTTTTTTTGTTTGTTTTTATGCAAATAAAAGTGCAACAACTTCTTCAATTTTAGTTAAAGCCAAAGCGTTTATTCCTTCTACAAGAACTATGTTTTTAGCCCCTTTAGAATTCACGATTGTTTCAAAGCCTAACTTTTCAGCCTCTGCAATTCTTTGATCCAGTTTAGGGACGGGTCTTAGCTCTCCAGAAAGCCCTATTTCTGCCGCAAAACACATTTCCTTTGGAAGAGCAATGTCATGATAACTAGAAAGAATTGCCGACACTACAGCCAAATCTATTGCAGGGTCTTCGCTGCTAATTCCGCCAGTAATGTTTAAAAAAACATCTTTGCTTCCTAATTGAAATCCAGCTCTCTTTTCGAGTACCGCTAGAAGCATATTCAGACGTTTTGCGTTAAATCCAGTTGTGCTTCTTTGAGGAGTTCCATATACGGCAGTACTAACCAGGGCTTGCACCTCTATCATTAAAGGACGAACCCCTTCCATAGTAGCTGCAATAGCATGGCCGCTCATTTCACGATCGGTTTGTGAAATTAGCAGCTCACTGGGGTTGGTTACAACCCGAAGACCTGAGGATAACATTTCATAGATTCCTATTTCTGCTGTTGAACCGAAACGATTTTTTTGAGCTCGGATGATTCTATAAACATGATTTCGGTCTCCTTCAAAATGAAGGACAGTATCAACCATATGCTCTAAAACTTTAGGTCCAGCAATTGCCCCATCTTTTGTAATATGTCCCACTAAAAGCACGGGTGTATTTGTTTTTTTGGCAAACTGGATGAGCTCCGAAGTACATTCTTTGATTTGGGAAACACTTCCAGGGCTACTGTCTATGTATTGTGTTTGAAGGGTTTGAATGGAATCAATAATAACAATGTTGGGTACTAGCAATTCAATTTGCTTAAAAACCTTTTGAGTTTGAGTCTCACTCAGAACATAGCAGTTTTCGTTTTTTGAATCAATTCTTTCCGCCCTCAATTTTATTTGTTTCTGACTTTCTTCTCCAGACACATACAGTACTTTACCTCCAATTTGAAGAGAAATTTGAAGAAGTAAGGTAGATTTTCCAATTCCAGGTTCACCCCCCAAAAGAGTAACTGATCCGGGCACAAGACCTCCGCCCAGAACCCGATCTAATTCAGAATCGTTGGTAGAAATTCTGGCTTCTTTGTCGGTTTCAATTTCTTGAATCCGAACGGGAGCTGCCGTTTTAATTTTTAGTGTTTTAGGTTCAACCCACCCCTTTTCTTTGGGTTTTTCTACAACCTCTTCGACTAGGGAATTCCATTCTTTGCAACCGTTGCATTGACCTTGCCATTTGGAATGAGGAGTTCCGCATTTTTGACAAAAGAAAGTAGTTTTTACTTTACTCATTGAGCTTTTTAATTTAGAGACTCTATTTTGTTTAGAATCATTTCTTTAGTTATAAAATCTATAGGCTCGGATGAATAGGCCCGCTCATAGCTTTTAAGTGCTTTTTTATAGTTTTCTGTTATTTCATATCCGATACCGTTAAAGTAGTGACCCATCATCGTTTCAGGATATAGATCCATGCACAACTCACCCAAAACAAAAAGAGACTCTGCATCAGATTTTTTTTGAGCAGCAGCAAAAACCGCCATAATATCGTTTAGGATATATGTTTTTTGAAAGCCTAATTGGCGTGAAATTTTTTGATATTTATCAACCATGTAGCTGTGAGCAATTACTGTATCGGATAACATTTGCTCTCTGTATTCCTTAGGGCTAATTGGCTGATAAATTCTAAAAACAGTTTCTAGGGCTATTGGAATAGAATAAGCTGGGGATGAGAATTCGTCTGGAAAAGAAAACAAGTCGTAGGTAATATTTAGTTTATCATTCATTATATTTTTGAGTTCATTACCTAAAAAAGCTATTTTGTTTTGCTGTCTTTTAGGGAGATTTTCTGAGTTAAACAAGTAGTAGCTAGTTTGCTTAGAGGTACTCGAAGCTTTTTCTAAAAGGGGGTCAATAATTTGAGCAGAAAGTTCGGGGGTAATGGCAATGTAGGAAGAAAACAGATTGGAACCATCTAGTAAAAAATAGTTGAGGAAGTTTGCACCCTTGTTTTTCCCAATAATTACCTTAAGATTTGATAAAGGATATTGAATAGCAAGTCGTTTAACTACATCAGAACGAACAAATTGTTTAAAATCAAAACCTCTAGAAGTTAACTGACCTGAGTTTTTGTCAATTTCGAAATCTCGAGACATTTGATAAGGCTCTTCCTGACGAATACCAACAACAATTGCCTTGGGCATGTAACCTATTTTCGAAAAGAATTTCACATTAGTCACTACAAGATCAAACAATTCTTGCCCCTCAAAAACAACAATCAAAGGCAAAGGGTCAACAGCGCCCTCCTTCATTTCTGGAACATACAAATCAATTGTTCTAGATTTCCCCAAAACCGATGAAGCAATAGTTTCTGAAGTTATTTGCGCGGAAAGTGTTAAGCTCAATAAAAAAGTGAGTAAAAATAAAGAACGGATCATAAAATTTATATTATAGTATAAGGGAAAGGTACTTACTTTTTTCGATTTATTAGCGGTAATGCAAAAAAGGAAAGGCTACCAAATAGTATAACCATAATTGTTTGAGCCGACCACATAATCCATCCAAAAGCCAAGCTAGATTCGTTTGAAATATCATAAGTAATCAAAACCAAAGAAACAGAATATGGATAGATTCCAACACCTCCATTGGTAGCAGAAATAGTTATTGCACCAACTAAAAACCCGATTAATAAAGCTTCAAAAGGAAGATTTACTGTTTCTGGTAAAGCAAATTTAATACAGTAAAACATTAAAATATAAAGCCCCCAAATTAAAAATGTATGGAAAATATATGCGCCTTTTTTTGGCATTTTAACCAAAGTCATCACACCTTCTTTAAGGCCCTTTAGAAGTTCCGTTATTTTTAACGCAAAAGCAGAATTAGATTTTTTAAGTAGGTTAATTAAAACCCAAAAAACCATTCCACCTAAAGCCAGAGTAATTACTAAGAATGTAGGATTGAAAGATTGTTCTTTGAAAAAACCAAGAATATATTCGAACTGAAGTATTAAGGCAATTCCGATAACTAGAACTAACATTATTAAGTCAACTAAACGTTCTGCTATAATGGTTCCAAAGCTTTTTTCAAAAGGAATGTCTTCGTAAGTTTTCATTACGGTAGCCCTAAAAAACTCCCCAGATCTTGGCACACCTAAATTGGCAATATAGGTAATGAAAATTGCTAAAATATTATTAATTAACCGGGGCTTATATCCCATGGAATAAAACATAAAATTCCAACGATAGGCTCTTGACAAGTGGCTTATTAAACCCAATGCTAAAGAGAATAATACAAAGCGGTAATCTGCACTTTTTATTGCTTCATAAATGGTTGCTCGATCTTCTAAGGTAGTGTCTTTAACAGATAAATAAATGAAAACAAACCCAATCATTAAAGGGAAAATTATTTTCAAAAATTGAGTTATTTTTTTTTTCACGAAGCTTATTGCAATAAATTAGTTTTTTCGTTTGGAAACAAAAGTACAGGCTTGTATTCACGAGCCTTTTCAAAGGGAACAGTACAATAACTGATGATAATAAGCACATCTCCTTTTTGAACTTTTCTGGCTGCAGGACCATTAAGAGTTATTTCACCAGAATTTTTTTCTCCCTCAATCACATAAGTTTCCAGGCGTTCACCGTTATTGATGTTTACAATTTGGACTTTTTCACCAGGCACAAGGTTTGCAGCTTCAATTAAGGCACTATCAATGGTAATGCTGCCAATGTAATTAAGATCAGCACCTGTAACTGTAACTCGGTGAATCTTAGATTTTAAAATTTCTATTTGCATCCGGCAAAGGTATTAAAATTTAATGTTGTCAATTAAACGAATACCGCCTAATTTTAGCGCAATAAATGCTCTTGTCTGAACACCGTTTAAATCACTAATTTTTTGCAAGGATTTTTCGTCAGCAATCATAAAATATTCTAATTCTATTTCCGGCTGATGCTTAAAGAAATCTAAAATCCAGAATTCAATTTGTTCTGGACTACTCTTGCCTTTTAAAGCAACTACCTTTTGAAGGGTTTCGAAAATTATAGGAGCTATTGCTCTTTGAGTTGAATTTAAATGCTCATTTCTAGAGCTCATTGCAAGACCATCATCGTGCCTTACTATTGGACAGGGAACAACTGTAACCGGAATTTTTTCATTTGCTACCAATGCCGATATGATTTGTAATTGTTGGAAGTCTTTTTCGCCAAAATAAGCTTTCGAAGGCTTAAAAACTTCAAATAAAAGCTGAACAATAGTAGCAACTCCTTGAAAATGTCCTTTTCTGTGAGCACCCTCCATAGTAGCTTCAAGGAGACCAAAATCATAGCCTTTGGACTCAACTTGTTTTCCATATAAGTCTGACGTCTCAGGTGCATACACCCAAATATTGTCTCCTAAAGTTTCGAGTTTTAGTAAATCAGAATCGAGTGTTTTGGGATAATTTTTTAAATCATTAGAATTATCAAATTGCGTTGGGTTTACATAAATAGATACAATCACAATGTCGTTCTCAGATAAGGCCTTCTTTACTAGGGTTAAATGCCCTTCATGAAGCGCCCCCATTGTAGGAACTAACCCAACAGCTTTAGTATTGTTATTGTTTTTAAAGGCATTTAGCTCTTTAGAATGGTAAAAAACCTTCATTTTTAGAAAAAATTAACAGCCTAAAAGTACTGTTTTTTCTGATGAACGGAAGAATTTTCGTAATTTTGCTAAACTTTCTATTT
>Ga0209716_1000275_pt1 | contig 53994 bp, 35 predicted proteins | sample COGITO_mtgs_1205_FD_184811 | JGI IMG/M metagenome (GOLD analysis project Ga0209716, IMG submission 184811) | Pelagic marine microbial communities from North Sea - COGITO_mtgs_120531 (SPAdes) (version 2) | ecosystem: Environmental > Aquatic > Marine > Epipelagic ... | reverse complement strand
TGTTTTTTTAATGTGTAGCCCGTAGGGGAGTCGAACCCCTCTTTCTAGGATGAAAACCTAACGTCCTAACCGATAGACGAACGGGCCATTTTTTATGGTTGCAAATTTAAAACGAATTAACATACCGTGCAACCCTTTTGGTTAAATATTTAATGATTTTTTTATTTAATTAATTTTACTAAAAACACAGCTCGCTAAGTGTGCTGATTAATAGGCTTTAGCAAACAAAACCCTTTGAGCAGAGGGCTTTCCACTAAAAACACAGCTTCCGTTTTCAAGCTCAGAAGTATACGGAATACAACGAATTGTTGCTTTTGTAGCTTTCTTAATCTGATCTTCAGTTTCAGAGGTGCCATCCCAATGGGCAGATACAAAGCCTCCTTTGGAATTCAAAATTTCTTTGAATGCATCAAAATTGTCGGCCTCTGTAATGTGTTCGTCTCTAAATTTCTCAGCTTTATTAAATAAAGCTTCTTGAATTTCATTTAACAAATTAGGAATCATTTGAGCAAGTTCATCTTTTGGAACAAAAGACTTGGACAGCGTATCTCTTCGAGCTAATTCAACTTGATTTTTCTCTAAATCCTTTGGCCCAATTGCAATTCGCAACGGAACTCCTTTAAGTTCATAATCATTGAACTTAAAGCCAGGTTTTACATTATCACGATCATCAAACTTTACACTAACCCCTAATTCTTGGAGCTGCTCTTTAATTTCATGTGCTACTTTAGCAATTTCAGCCAACTGCTCTTCTCCTTTGTAAATTGGAACAATCACAACTTGTATGGGCGCTAAATTGGGAGGTAAAACTAATCCACTATCATCTGAATGGGTCATTATTAAAGCACCCATAAGACGCGTGGAAACTCCCCAAGAAGAAGCCCAAACGTGTTCTAGACCCCCTTCTTTTGTAGCGTATTTAACATCAAATGCTTTTGCAAAATTTTGACCTAAAAAGTGAGATGTTCCCGCCTGAAGTGCTTTTCCATCTTGCATCAAAGCTTCTATACAGTAGGTCTCCTCTGCCCCAGCAAAACGTTCACTTTCAGATTTAACTCCTTTAATCACAGGAATTGCCATAAAATTTTGTGCGAAATTAGCATAGATGTCATTAATCAAAAGTGTTTCATCTAAGGCCTCTTGTCTTGAAGCGTGCGCGGTATGACCTTCTTGCCATAAAAATTCTGTTGTTCTAAGAAATAATCGGGTACGCATTTCCCAGCGAACTACATTTGCCCATTGATTGATTTTGATGGGTAAATCTCTGTATGATTGGATCCAATTCTTATACGTACTCCAAATAATAGCCTCACTTGTTGGTCGAACGACGAGCTCCTCCTCCAATTTAGCTTCTGGATCTACCATTAACTTCCCGGGTTGATCCGGATTATTTTTTAATCGATAATGAGTAACTACCGCACATTCTTTAGCAAATCCTTCAGCATTCTTTTCCTCTGCTTCAAAAAGACTCTTCGGAACAAAAAGAGGGAAATAAGCGTTTTGATGCCCTGTTTCCTTAAACTTCTTATCCAACTCAGCTTGCATTTTTTCCCATATAGCATAGCCATATGGCTTAATTACCATGCATCCGCGGACTGCAGAATTTTCTGCTAAATCTGCCTTATTTACGAGCTCGTTATACCATTTGGAATAATCTTCAGATCGTTTTGTGAGTTTCTTTGACATTATAAATTATAATAGAATTAAACAATATGCTTGTTGAAGTATTGATTTACAAAACTAATTATTTTCATTTTGTTTTAACTACAAAAAAAAAGAATGTTATGTGATTTTTATCCGCTCACATGGTGTAGAGTAATCGGTTTTGAAATAAGTATCAAAATCCAAGACTTCTCGGAAAACAGTCTGTGATTTTAAAAATTAAAAACTTTAGTTAAAATATTTAAAATCTAAGTGAGTTCATACCCTCCATAGCCAATACAATAAAACAAACTATAGTCAGTTGTTTTAATACAATATAGTAAATATTAATAACATATTAAAATGTATATTTGAATTTTAAATGTGGTAGGTGATTATAAGTTAGTCTATGATAAAAAAATGAAAATGCTCAAGAACTTGCAGATAAATAAAATAAAACTAATAATTGTTGTTTTTGCAATTACTACATACTCCTTTGGACAAGAAATTAAGGGTAAAATAGATAAACTTTCAGAAACAGAAATTCAGAATCTAATTAAAGAGGCAAACAATCAAGGATATTCTATTGAAGACTTGAAGAAAATCAACAATTCCCCTGCAGGTTCGAATGTGAAAACAAAAAAATCAAATTCTAAAAATATAAATGCAGCGATTCCAAAAAGTAATTTTGGAAATTTAAATCGAAACGTGAAAGCAATTAATCAAACGCAAAAATCAAATAAATTAAAAATATTTGGTGCAGCTTTTTTCTCTAACCCTTCCGTATCGTTTAACCCTCAGCTTAATTTAGCTACTCCAGATAATTATCAATTAGGCCCTGGAGATCAGATCACAATCGAAATATGGGGTTCTTCTTCACAAACCTATCAAAAAACTGTTTCAACTGATGGTAAAATATCGATTGCAAATGTTTCGCCGATATTCATAAGCGGTCTTACAATTGAAGATGCAAAAGCTAAAATAAAAAGAAACTTGTCCTCTATTTACAACCAGCTGAACAGCACTTTAGAAGAGGAAAAAGCATACTTAGATTTAAGCTTATCTAAAGCCCGATCAATTGTAGTTAATATTATTGGACAAGTTCAAAACCCAGGAACCTACACATTAAATGGGTTTAGCTCTCCGCTCAATGCCCTATAAAGCTGTGGAGGAATAAGTAAGTTAGGCACCTATCGTGAAATCCAAATCATTAGATCGGGTAAAATCCTAGAAGTTGTAGACTTATATGAGTATTTAGCAAAAGGCAAAGCATCATGCTTCTTTAATATCCTATTCTTTTAGGTATTTTGATAATCGCAATATACCTACAATATATTTTGGAATACTTTTTTCTTTCTTTTATATGCTTAACACCTCTTTCTTGTTTCCCTTTTTTCTTACTCATGGCTTTTTAGCATTAATAATCTTATCTGTTTTCATACCCAATAATCAATCAAAAAGAACAACTAATTAGAATCTGGTTCTTTGGAAAAGTCATAATAAATTAAAAGATGAAAGAAAATTTAGTTTCCATTATAACACCCATTAAGAATGGAAGTGTCTTATTTAAATCTACATATGAATCAGTAGTAAATCAATCACACAAGAACTTTGAATGGATTATTATAGATGATTATTCTTGTAATAAAGAGTTAGATGAAATAAAAAAAATATGCACTGACTCAAGAATTCGCTTGATAGAATCAAATAAGTCAAATGGACCTGGGAAAGCAAGAAATATAGGATTAAAAAAAATAAAGGGGGGGTTTGTAGCTTTTATAGATGCTGATGATCTATGGAACATAGATTTTTTGGAAAAACTCTTAATGTTTTCTGTCAAAAACAATTTTGATTTTGTTTTTTCAGGTTATAGACCTTATATAACTGAGAAACAAACTTTTTTAGTTGATTTCATTCCTAAAGAAATAGTAACTGCAGATACAATATTGAAGGGGTCCGATATATCTTGCTTGACAGCCTTAATAAAATCTAATTTAATTGATAAAGAAACTAGGTTCGGGGATATACCTTGTAGAAATGACTTAGTCTTATTTTACAGACTAGTAACAAAATGTCCAGCAGTTCCGATTCCTAAAAGCTATGCAACCTATAGGGTTGGAAACAATACTGTTAGTTCAAATCAATTTCGAAATATAAAGTATCAATTCTATGTTAATAGAAAAGTAGCTAACAAAAGTATGTTTACTAGTATTTTGAACGTTATTAAATGGGGCGTTTATGGTATTAAAAAATACTATAAATAGGTTTAAAACGTATTGATATAAAAGAATGTATATTTCACTAATTTTACTACATAAACATTTCTGGCACAGAATTTGGTTATATGTAGTTAACAACCGATTGTTATATTAAAATAAAGAATTACTTTTGTATAACAACTAAATTTATAGCTTATGAAAAATCATGTATCCCCTTCGATCTTAAGAACATCTGTTTTAATCGCTTTTGCAACGGTTCTTCATTCGTGTGGTAGTTTTCAGCCAACTTCATACTATGCTTCAGATGGCATCTATGCAGATGATGATCAGGTTCAGAACATCCAACAAAACAGCAATTCCAACAGTGAGGCTTTCTCTCAATATTTTAATGAGAAATCTAAAGAATACAACTGGGACGACACACAAGATGGTGTATATTTAACAGAAACCGACGACTATGTAAGTAATCAAAATCCTCAAGGACAATGGGGAAGCGCACCTCAGAGCACAAACATATATGTAATAGGAAGTCCTATTGACTATAGCTATGGATACTTAGGTTTTAATTCGATGTATAACGGTGGTTTTGGTTATGGAAATTTTGGAGGTCGTTTTTTCGGGAACAATTCTTTACTTTACAACCCTTTCCGATGGGGAACCTATAACCCGCATTACATGCCTTATGCCTATGGGTTTTATAATCCATATTACGGAGGTTTTTATCCAAGTAACCGATTCAATTGGTATAATCAATATAATGGGTTTAACCAGTACAATGGCTATAACGTAAATTCAAGTAGGTTTGTTGGTACTAGAATTCAACCAAAGAGAAGAGCTTACTCTAACTCCAGAAGAGGAACTACAGACGCAAACAATTCTAACGGAAGGGATACAAGATCAGCAGTATCTTCTAAAAGAAGAGTTAGTACAAATGTCAAAAGAACTGTTGCAGCTCCAGAGGCTACAAATTCAACTCCCAATACTCCCACTTCTAATACCAGAAGAATACAATCGGAAGAAGATATTAGAATTTTTGCACAACGCTTTATAGTTTCTAGACAGAATAATAATCAGTCAAGAAACGTTAGACAACCGGAAAGTCAACGAAATTCCTCAAATTCGAAGAATTATAAACCATCAACACGTTCGAATGGAAATTCAGCTTCCTCTAGAAGTACTCCTTCTGTAAACACTAGCAGTAGAAGCAGAAGCTCCAACACAAGTGCTCGAAGCAGTAGTCCACCGCCTAGAACAAGTAGCCGATCTTCGACTTCTAACAGAAAAAATTAATATATTAATTTACTCAAATTTACACCCATGAAACAAGTTTCAAAAGCCATAGTATTGCTCTTTTTTACCACTTTTGTGAATGGTCAAACCCTTCAGGATGTTCTTCGATATAGCACAAATAATCTAAGCGGAACAGCGCGATATACTGCTATGGGAGGTGCTTTTGGTGCTCTAGGTGGAGACTTTGGGGCTCTTGAAAACAACCCTGCAGCCGGTTCTGTTTTTGATAATACACAATTTAGTATTACCACAAGTTCTAATAGAACCACAAACGACGCATCTTACTTCGGTAGTAACTATCAAAACAAACACCGAGATCGAGATTTTGATCAAGTAGGATTTGTATTGGTATTAAAAAATTCACAACAAAACCCAAAGGTTGATATAGATCTTCCTTGGTCTAAACTTAGCTTTGCTTTTAATTATCAAAAAACGGCTAACTTCAATAATTCCCTTATAGCAGATGGATATAATAACCGCGGTGTCGATCAATATTTCTTAAATAATGCTCAAGGAATTGCCCTAGAAAATTTACAGCTTTTGGATGGTGAAAATGACTCTGAACTCTACTCCTATCTTGGAGAGGATTATGGATTTAATGCACAACAAGCCTTTTTAGGATTTCAATCATACCTAATTGATGCAACAGAAGACACCTTCTCAAATACCTCCTACATAAGTAGTGTAAATGGAGGGTCGGCTGGGTATTTTCACGAATATGAAACCTCCAGAGATGGTGGGATTAAAAAGTACACGTTTAATTTTAGTGGGGAATATTTGAATAAATACAATGTTGGAATCAGCATCAACAGACACAAGTTAGAATATAGAGAGACATCTGATTTTTATGAAAGTAATTATTCTGATGATTCAGCACTTAATGCATTCCGATTTAATAACGAACTTTTCGCCCTTGGAGAAGGGATTTCTTTTCAGTTGGGTGGTATTGCGAAGCTAAACAAAGAAATACGTGTAGGAATAAGCTACGAAAGTCCAACCTGGTTTTCTATAATAGAAGAAACAACACAATTTGTTGTAAGTGACGGGGACGATCAAGGAAACACTACCATTGAGCCTAATGTAATTACTAGCTATCCAGAATATAGTTTCAAAACACCTTCTAAATACACCGGAAGCTTTGCTTATGTTTTTGGTAAAAAAGGATTGGTTAGTGTTGAGTATACTCAAGTGAATTATGAAAAAGCAAAATTCAATGAACCTAATGATGCTTATCTTGTTGATCAAAACACACAGATAACAAATAACCTAAATTCAGCTGGAATACTTAGATTGGGTGGGGAATATCGCTTTGGAAATTACAGTATCCGAGCTGGATATATAAAACAAGATGCTTCACTAAAAAACTTTGATAATAGTGCTATCTCCAAAAGTATTGGGGCTGGAATTAATTTTGGTGGGAGCTCCTTAGATCTGAGTTTTGTAAGTAGTGAAATGATGTTACAGCAACAACTATTTTCCTCGGGATTAACAGACAACATAAATCTAAACAGAGATCAATTAGGGATTAGATTATCTTACATCCTAAAATTATAAAACAAATAGGCCATCTAAAAAGGGATATGCTTCAAAAAATCTAGCATAAATGTTTATCTTTGTAATACGTTAAATATACTATGAAAGTAAATAATTCCCTTAAAGAAGCGATCGATAACTACGGTGATGATCATGTTGGTAGTAGCGCTACAACTCCCTTACGTGCTGATGCATTTGAACTTAGCAATTCTGACAAAATTGATCAAATCGAAGAAAAAGTCGCTGAGATTCTCGAAATTTTAGGTATGGACTTGACAGATGACAGCATTAATGGAACTCCCAAAAGAGTTGCCAAAATGTATGTTAACGAGATTTTTGGTGGTCTTCACCCCAATAATAAGCCCAAAGCTTCAACTTTTAGCAATAAATATAAATACGGGGAAATTCTCGTTGAAAAAAACATAACCCTCTACTCTACTTGCGAACATCACTTACTTCCTATTGTAGGAAAAGCCCATGTAGCTTATATATCTAAAGGTACTGTTGTTGGTTTATCTAAAATGAATCGCATTGTTCAATATTATGCTAAGCGTCCTCAGGTGCAAGAACGTTTAACGCTTCAAATCGTTGAAGAATTAAAAAAAGTACTTGGAACAGAAGACGTTGCTTGTGTTATTGATGCAAAGCACTTGTGTGTTAATTCTAGAGGGATTAATGACATTAGTAGCAGTACGGTTACTTCTGAATTTGGAGGTGCCTTTAAAAATAAAGAGACAAAACGCGAATTTTTGGATTACATCCAACTCGACACAGAATTCTAATGCAGCAACTTTCTGTATACAATTCCCTAAGTGGAAAAAAAGAGGTTTTTACCTCAATTACACCTAATTATGTTGGGATGTACGTTTGTGGTCCCACAGTATACAGTAACGTTCATCTAGGAAACTGTAGAACCTTCATGTCTTTTGATTTGATCTTTCGTTATTTAAAACACCTGGGATACAAAGTTCGCTACGTAAGAAACATCACGGATGCCGGTCATCTAGAAAATGATGCAGACGAAGGGGAAGACCGTATCGCAAAAAAAGCGCGCTTAGAGTCTATTGAACCTATGGAAGTGGTTCAGCGATACACGGTTGATTTTCACGAAACTCTGGCTAAGTTCAATAACCTACCCCCTAGTATAGAGCCTACAGCAACAGGTCATATCATTGAACAAATTGAAATTATAAAATCGATCCTGGCAAAAGGGTTTGCATACGAAGTAAACGGTTCCGTTTACTTTGATGTGCTCAAATACAATGAAACACACAATTACGGTAAATTAAGTGGTCGCAAAATAGAAGACCTCATCCACAATACTAGAACTTTGGATGGGCAAACAGATAAGAAAAGCCCTCAAGACTTTGCGCTCTGGAAAAAAGCAGAACCCAAACACATCATGCGATGGCCTTCTCCCTGGAGTGATGGATTTCCTGGATGGCACTTGGAGTGTACAGCAATGAGCACAAAATATCTTGGTAATCAGTTTGATATTCACGGTGGAGGAATGGATTTGAAATTTCCACACCACGAATGTGAAATAGCTCAAGCAGAATCCATGACCAATCAAGCTCCCGTAAATTATTGGATCCATGCAAATATGCTGACTCTAAACGGTCAAAAGATGGCTAAGTCTACCGGTAATAATATTTTACCAGACGAAATGTTTTCTGGCAAAAATGAAATCTTCAGTAAAGCCTTCACCCCTGAAGTAGTTCGCTTTTTCCTTTTACAAGCGCACTACAGAAGTATTGTGGATTTAAGTGAAGATGCTCTTTTGGCTTCCGAAAAAGGATTTAGCAGGCTTCAAGTGGGTATACAAACGCTTAAAAAACTTACGCCTTCGGACAAGACCGAAGGATTTGACATGAGTCCTTGGGAAGCAAAATGCTATGCTGCAATGAACGATGATTTCAACAGCCCTATTTTAATAGCACAACTTTTTGATGCAGTACGCTTTATTAATGCTGCTAAAAACGAAACTGCTTCAATTAGTTCAGAAGACCAAGAACAACTTCTTAGTAAAATTATGATTTTCGTAGAGGATATCATGGGTTTAACTTTAAGTAATTCTGAAAATAAAAACACAGTAAATACCGCCCTTGAGGGAACTGTTGCTATGCTTATCGAGGTTCGTAAAACTGCTCGAAACAATAAAGATTTTGCTACCTCTGATCGAATTAGAGACGAATTACTCGCCCTTGGGATTCAGTTAAAAGACGGAAAAGAAGAAACTGGTTTTAGCCTTTAATCAAAAAGAAGATGAAAAGAATAGTTGCTCTTCCTTTTATTTTAATTATCAAATTTTATCGGTCTTACATTTCCCCATTAACCCCTGCTTCCTGTCGTTATACACCAAGCTGTTCTCAGTATGGGCTTGTAGCTTTTGAAAAGTACGGGCTTATTAAGGGTTTTTATTTAACAATAAAACGAATTTTAAGTTGTCATCCTTGGACTAAGGGAGGCTTCGATCCTGTACCTTAACTTTATCATAATTCATAAAAATTAGGTACTTTTAACCAACAAAAATTTACATATGTTTTTTTCTAAAATACAATGGGCACCGACCGAAACATTATTTAAAATCGGAAGCTTTGGAATTCATTATTACAGTGTCATGTTTATTATTGCCTTTACTTATGGGCTTTATTTAATGAAAAAAATGTATGATAAGGAAAAGGTTTCAAAAGAATTTATTGAGCCTTTACTTTTCTATGTGGTAATTGCAACTTTACTTGGGGCTCGATTAGGAGAGGTGTTTTTTTACAATTGGGATTATTTTCAAAATCATTTAGTAGAAATTTTACTCCCAATAAAAGAACAAGTTGAAGGTGGATATAAATTTACAGGATTCCGAGGGCTTGCCAGTCATGGTGCTGCTATTGGGATTTTAGTTGGTTTATACTTATATCAAAAAAAATACAATTACAAACCCTTAATTTGGATCTTAGACCGCTTGGTGATTCCAGTGAGTATAGGAGCCGCATTTGTTCGGATTGGTAACTTTATTAACTCTGAAATTGTAGGGGAATACACTGGAAATAATTTTGGTGTTGTGTTTCAGAACCGAAATGAAATTGCTCCAAGACACCCAGCACAATTATACGAAGCCTTAGGATATATAGCCCTCTTCTTATTACTTCGTTATTTATATAACAACAAACCCAACCGTTCCAATGGATATTTATTTGGAATGTTCTTTACCGTTCTTTTTAGTGTTCGATTTTTAGTTGAATTTGTAAAAGAAAGCCAAGGAGGTTTTGAAGACATAATGCCGATATTATCGACAGGCCAATGGCTCAGTATTCCAATGATACTTTTTGGTCTTTTCTTTGTGTTTAGAAAACCTAAAACTACCTTAACATAATGGATTCAATTGAAAATCTAAAGTACCCTATTGGAAAATACAAGTGGTCTTCTAGTCAACCAACAGCAGAACAAAAAAGAAACCTCTTAGAGGTTCTAATAAATTTTCCAGAACAGCTGCGAGAAGAAGTTGAAGGGATGAATGAAACTCAATTACAGACTCCTTATAGAGAAGGCGGATGGTCCGTAGCTCAAGTTGTACACCATTTAGCAGACAGCCACGCCCATTCTTATTTAAGATGCAAACATGCGCTTCTAGAAAAACGACCTGAAATAAAAAATTATACTGAAGCAGATTGGGCTAGTTTAGAAGATGCAACTTCTAATGATCTTTCTCCTAGTCTTTCTATCATTGAGGGTATTCATAGCCGTTGGGCTAAGTTCTTCAAAAGCCTTTCAGAGGATGAATTTAATTTAGAATACAATCACCCGGAACGCTCTAAGAATTATCCTTTATACATTGTTTTGGAACTTTATACTTGGCACAGTTTACACCATCTCGAACATATACGCGTATTGAAAAAGAATATGGACTGGAAGTAGATTCTTTAATATATATATAGTAAGTATTTTATTCCATTTTTAATATAATAATCGTCATATAAAACATCTTTGTTACACAAAAACATAATATATGCTTGTTTTTAGATTAAGTTCTTTGAGATTTATATAATTAAATTTTAAACTCAATCTAAACATGAAAAACAATTTTTTTACCTATCTGTTTGCATTAGTCAGCTTTGCTGCTTCTGCACAGATTTCAGGAACTGTTCAAGACAATGATGGTAGCCCACTTCCGGGCGCTAGTGTTGTTGTTAAAGGAACAACGACAGGGTCTACAACCGACTTTGATGGAAATTTCACTATCAACGCTTCAAACGGGGATGTTCTTATTTACTCATACGTAGGTTTTGAAACTCTAGAACAAGCTTATGACGGATCTACACCTCAAATAGTAATGGCGGCTGGTCTTGCTTTAGATGAAGTACTACTTACGGGTAACAGATCTAAACCAAGAACGGCGATTGATTCGGCTGTGCCAATTGATAATATCAAGACGTCTGAATTAATGAATACTGGTGAAGCTTCTATTGAAAGAGCCCTTACCTTTGCAATTCCTTCTTTTAATTCTCAAGATCAAGCTATTTCTGATGCAACTGCAGGATTTAGTCCAGCTGATTTAAGAGGATTAGGTCCGTCAAGAACAATGGTTTTAATCAACGGAAAAAGAGTTAATCAACAATCTCAAGCTTACCTGAACAGAACACCTGGGAAAGGCGAGGTTGGAGTAAACTTAAAATCCATTCCTGTAGCTGCTGTTGAACGTATTGAAGTCCTTCGAGATGGAGCTTCTTCTCAATATGGTTCTGATGCAATGTCGGGAGTAATAAATTTTATCTTGAAAAAAGATTCTGCTTTTTCTACTTTAAATGTAGGAACTGGCGTTACTTCTGAAGGTGATGGGTTTGGTTTTAACTTAGACTACAACACTACCCTTCCTTTCGGAAATGGTGGTCGTGTTAACTTTACGCTTTCTTACCTAGATCAAGAACTAACAAACCGTGCTGGTTCTCCAGGAAGGGATGCTTTTGATGTTTCTACAGCTTTACCAAACGAAATTGCTTTTGCAGATGCTAACCCTACTTTGGGAATGATCGTCGGACGCCCAGACTTGAAGCAAACAAGTGTTTATGTAAACATAACGCACCCACTTGGTGAAAATTCTGAATTTTACACTACGCATGGTTTCACAGATCGTTGGAACCGTTCTTTTGCTTACTACCGTTTCCCAGGATGGAGACGTGATGTAGCTGCAAATGGATTCATTAATACAGATACCGATGCAACTGATGGCGACGGATACAGTGATTTCCAAGGGTACCACCCGACATTTGAAGGGTCAATCCAAGATCATTTCAATGTAATAGGATTTGACTTTGATTTGGGTAACGACTGGAGATTAGATCTTTCGATTACACATGGTAAAAACAGCATCGATTATACCGTTAATCGTTCTGTAAACCGCGACTATTTAACTGCTGAAGGATGGAGCCCAACAACTTTTAATCCTGGAGGATATGCTTTCTCTAACATCATTGAAAATGCTGACCTTACTAAAATTTTCAGTGATGTAGTTTCTTTCTCTGCAGGTTTAGAGTATAAAACTGAAAAATTCGAAGCATTCAAAGGAGATCCTTTCTCTCGTTATGCGGGTGGATCTGATTCTTTTGCTGGAATCTCTGCTGATCAAGAAGGAGAATGGACTCGTAACAACTTTGCGATGTATTCTGGTCTTGATTTTGACTTCACTGAAAATTTTTTAGTATCGGCAGCTGGTCGTTACGAGAACTTCTCTGATGTAGGTTCTAACTTCAGCTGGAAGGTAGCTTCTCGTTATAAGTTAAACCCTAAAACTGCTGTTCGTGCTTCTATTTCTACTGGCTTTAGAGCTCCGTCTCTGCACCAACAAAAACTTTCTAACACACAGTATATTATTGTTGCTGGATCAGCTGAGCCTTTATTACAAGGAACTCTTCAGAACGGTACCGATGCTGTTCGAGCTTTAGGAATTCAAGATTTATTTGCTGAGACTTCTCTTAACATGACTGCTGGTTTTACTTTTGGTAATGATAATGGATTCTCTGGATCTGTAGACTTCTACAATATCAAAGTAGATGATCGTGTATTATTTACTTCACAAATTCAAGGTGCTGCAGGGAGTGATCTAGAAGCTTCTTTAAATGCTGCTGGTGTAGTTTCTGTTCAGGCTTGGATCAATGCTGGTAATACAAAGACTTCAGGAATGGACTTTGTCTTGAACTGGAAAAAAGATGACTTAGCTTTAGGTCTTGTTGGTAATATTAACGAAACTACTATTGATAGTATTGATACACCTTCTGAATTGAATGGTGTTGAAATTTTTTCTCATAAAGAAAGAAGTTTAATTACAAGCTCTCGTCCTAAATCAAAAGTTGCTTTAACTGCAGATTATACAACAGATAAATTTGAATTTGGTTTATATAATACAAATTTCGGAAAAGTTACTATCGCACACGATGGTAATGACGTGAGTTTAGATCAAGAATTAGGATCTAAATTAGTTACTGATTTTCGTTTAACTTACAAGTTTACTCCTCAGCTACGTTTAACAGGTATCATGAACAATGCGTTTGATGTATATCCTGATGTTACTAATGTGAATACCGGAACTACCGGTGGTGGTCGTTTCTTATATTCTAGTCAAGTATCTCAAATGGGACAATTAGGAAGAAACTATTCTTTAGCACTTAGCTATAAGTTCTAGTAAACATCTTTCTTAAGATGATATTAAAAGCCACCCATAAGGGTGGCTTTTTTGTTTACAAATAGAATGCTCCTCCCCTTATAATAAAAGGAAGTCTCTTATGGAATTATTCTTATGTACCACTGCCCTATTGGGTAATAATAAACCTCTGTCTCCAAATCAAGAAATCAGTTCACATAAACTCCATATTAACATAGTAAGCAACTTTCTAGTAAAAGAGAGGGATCACTATAAAACAAAGAAATCACGACTCTCGTCGTGATTTCTTTATATGATAAACTAGAAGGAGCTTTTACTCTTCAGTCTTCTTACTTTGTGTATCGTACATTACTGGAGTCGCTATAAAAACAGAACTGTATGTTCCAACAATAACTCCTACAATTAAGGCAAACATAAATCCTCGAATAGATTCACCACCGAAAATAAAGATTGCTAATAATACCAATAAGGTTGTTAATGAAGTGTTTAGTGTTCTACTTAACGTACTGTTTAATGCAGCATTTACTGTAGTATTTAACTCCCATTTAGTATGGTCATTTGTAAATTCTCGAATACGGTCAAAAACTACTACGGTATCATTCAGAGAGTATCCAATTACGGTAAGTATGGCTGCTATAAAAGCTTGATTTATTTCCATACTAAAAGGCATGATTGAATATGTAAGTGAGAATATCCCCAATACGATTAGTACATCATGGAAAACTGCTGCTACAGCTCCTAAAGAGAACTGCCACTTACGGAAACGTAATAGAATGTATAAGAATACTACTATTAAGGAACCAATTACGGCTAGGTAAGAGTTTTTCTTAATATCATCTGCAATGGTTGGTCCAACTTTAATAGAAGACATAATCCCAACCGTCTTAGCATCAGAACCATTTACAAATTCATCGTAAGAAATTTCAGCTGGTAAATAAGCCTGTAGTCCGTTATAAAGTTTTTCGTAGATTTCATCATCAATTTCTGTCCCTTCCTGGTCTACTTTATATTTAGTTGTAATTTTCAACTGATTATCTTCTCCAAAAGTTTTTGTCTCAACACTTCCAAAAGCACCTACAAGAACACTTTCAATTTCAGTTGGGTTTACAATTTTATCAAAACGAACCGTATACGATCGTCCTCCAACAAAATCTACACCTTGGTTTAATCCATTAATAGATAACGAGGCAAGGCTTGATATAATTAAAATCCCTGAAACTATGTAGGCAGTTTTTCTTTTTTCTAAAAAGGTGATCGACATATTCTGAAACAATCCTCTTGTTGCATTGGTAGCAAAAGACATTACCTTCCCTTTTGCAGAACGACCGTCAATTAGAAGTCTTGTGATGAAAATTGCAGTAAATAAAGATGTTGCTATACCAATCAATAAGGTAGTAGCGAATCCTTTAATTGGTCCTGTTCCAAAAACAAATAAAATTAATGCCGTAAGACCTGTAGTTATGTTTGCATCAAGAATAGAAGATAAAGCATTATCAAAACCATCTGCAACGGCTTTCATTTGCCCTTTACCTTTCTTTAATTCTTCTCTAATTCGCTCAAATATTAGTACGTTCGCATCTACCGATATACCAATAGTTAAAACAATACCCGCAATTCCAGGAAGCGTAAGTACCGCACCAAGACCTGCAAGAATTCCAAAAATCAGAAGTATGTTTAGGGCTAAGGCAATATCAGCATAAATTCCTGACGATCCATAGTAGAAAATCATCCATAATAAAACAATCAAAAGTGCAATTCCAAAAGAATATATCCCACTTTGAATTGCTTCTTGACCTAAGGATGGTCCGACAATTTCTGACTGAATAATATCAGCTGAAGCAGGTAATTTACCAGCTCTTAATACGTTGGCTAAATCAATTGATTCATTTAAAGAGAAGCTTCCAGATATTTCTGAACGCCCGCCAGAGATAGCTCCTTTAGAAACTCCTGGTGCAGAATAAACAATGTCGTCTAAGACGATTGCAATGTTACTTCCTTCTCGTGATGCTTTTCCAGTCATGTTCTCCCAGATTCGAGCTCCTTTAGTATCCATTTGCATAGAAACTGCTGGTTGACCTAATTGATCGTATGTATTGAAAGCATCAACGATTACACCTCCACTTAGGGGAGGAATACCGTCTCTATTCGATTTTAAAATATATAGGTCAACTATTTCCGACCCCTCTTGCTCTTTACCCCAAGCAAATTCAATATAACGAAACTGTTGTGGTAATAATCTTCTAACTTCTGGAAGATCTAAATAGCCCATAACTGTGTTTCTGTCTTTCTTAGCAAATTGAGCTAATATAGGTCCACCAGAATATCCATAACCTTTTACTAAGTCAAGAAGTGGGTTTCCTACTGCTATTGTTGCTGAGTCTTTAGCTTCAACATCTGCCAATAAATCATCAATTGCAGAAGTCTCTGTTTTCGTTTGATTTTTTTGAACCCCTTTTTCAATTAATAGATTATTTGCTGCATAAAGGAAGTTTGTGAATTGATCGTTTTTAAAAGTTTCCCAGAATTCTAATTGAGCTGTACTTTGAAGTAATTTTTTTATTCGTTCCACATCTCGAGCACCTGGAAGTTCAACTAAAATTCTTCCTGAAGTACCTAAACGTTGAATGTTTGGTTGTGTAACACCAAATTTATCAATACGTTTTCTTAATACTTCGAAGGCAGATACAATAGACTCGTCAATTTTACGACGAACAATCGGACGAACTTGATCATCAGACATTCCAAAATCTATAACATCAACTAATGACCTGTTCGCAAAAATATCTGGATCTGCTAATGAAACTACGCCTTTAATAGCTTCAAAAGCTGTAAAAAAGGACTCTACGTAGGGCTCATCTGAGCTTTTCTGTAAAATGTCAGCATCTTCAAGAGCTTTATTGAAGGTTGGATTTTTTGAATAATCCGTCAAACCTTTTAAAATATCCTTAACCGAAATCTGAAGAATTACATTAATCCCCCCTTTAAGGTCAAGTCCTTTGTTTAGTTCTTTCCCTTTGGCATCGTTGTAAGATGTAATTCCATAAAGAGGTAGATTTCCAATAGAATCTAGATAACTGGTTTCAAATTGTTCTCTTAAAGAAACATAATCAGCTTGATCTTCAGCAACTCTGCTGATGGCGTAAGAAGATGCTTTATCTTCCTCGCTACTTGAAATGAAAGTAAACGAAAGTTGGTAGATACTTACGATTCCAAAAAGGATTCCAAAAACTTTTATTAGTCCGTTATTCTGCATTAGTTTGATTTTTAATCGTGTTAAAGGCGAGCAAATATAAAATATAAGCCATGATTTAACAACTTTATAGGATTGTTTTGTAGGCAAAAAACCGCCAAATAGGCGGTTTCTTAATATTTTGAGTCAATTTTTATAAATTACTAGATAAAGCGTCGTTCATTACACGAACGGCAACAGCACTTTTTTTGAATTTTTCTTGTTCAGAAGCATCCAACTGAATGTCCAAGATTTTTTCTACTCCATTTTCTCCAATTATACATGGAACACCTATACAAATATCATGTTCACCATATTCTCCTTCAAGAAATACAGAGCAAGGAATCATTCGTTTTTGATCGTTTATGATACTATCAACTAAATAGGCAACTGAAGCACCAGGTGCATACCACGCGGACGTTCCTAATAGTTTGGTTAGTGTAGCTCCACCAACCATAGTAGCTGCTGCTACATCCTCTAATTCAGAAGTAGACAGATGCTGGCTAACAGGTGTGCCGTTATAGCTAGCCAAACGAGTTAAAGGTATCATTGTAGTGTCTCCGTGACCTCCTATTACCATTCCTTGAATATCATTTGCAGGCTTATCTAAAGCTTTTGATAAATACGTTTTGAAACGAGAACTATCTAATGCTCCACCCATTCCTATAATTCTATTTTTAGGAAGACCTGTTGCTTTGAGGGCTAAATAAGTCATCGTATCCATAGGGTTTGAAACAACAACAATAATTGCATCGGGTGAGTGAACTAAAACGCTTTCAGCTACAGACTTCACTATACCTGCATTAATTCCGATTAATTCTTCACGAGTCATTCCGGGTTTTCTTGGGATTCCTGAAGTTATTACAACTACATTACTCCCCGCAGTTTGAGTATAGTCGTTAGTTACTCCTGTGATTCGTGTATTGAAGCCTAAAGTTGTTGCAGTTTGTGTAAGATCCAATGCCTTCCCTTCTGCAAATCCTTCTTTAATGTCCAATAAAACAACCTCACTAGCGATTCTTTTAATTGCAATGTACTCGGCACAAGATGCACCTACATTACCAGCTCCTACTATAGTTACTTTCATAATTTATTTAAATTTTAATATAAAAATTACGATGCTTTAATTAGGCATCAATGTTTGCATAAATAGCGTTTTTCTCAATAAATTCTCTTCGTGGCGGAACTTCATCGCCCATAAGCATTGAGAAAACTCGATCTGCCTCACCACCATTAACGATTGTAACTTGGCGCAGTGTTCTAAACTCTGGGTTCATGGTTGTATCCCACAATTGTTCTGCGTTCATTTCTCCAAGACCTTTGTAACGTTGAACAGAAGATCCTTGTCCAAAAGAATCCATCAATCCTTCTCGTTCTTGATCACTCCAAGCGTATTGCTTTTTAGCTCCTTTTTTAACTAAAAACAAAGGTGGGGTTGCAATATATACATATCCCGACTCAACCAATTCTCGCATGTAGCGGAAAAAGAAGGTAAGGATTAATGTAGATATATGACTCCCATCGACATCTGCATCACACATGATGACTACTTTGTGATAACGAAGTTTCTTAAGGTTCAATGCCTTACTATCTTCTTCAGTTCCAATAGTAACTCCAAGTGCAGTGTAAATATTTCTAATTTCTTCGTTTTCAAAAACCTTGTGTTGCATGGCTTTTTCAACATTTAAAATCTTACCTCTTAAAGGTAAGATGGCTTGAAAATTACGATCTCTTCCTTGTTTAGCTGTACCTCCTGCTGAATCTCCCTCAACCAAGAACACTTCACAAATTGCTGGATCTTGTTCAGAACAATCTGATAGTTTTCCTGGAAGTCCACCTCCACTCATTACAGTTTTACGCTGCACCATTTCACGAGCCTTTCGAGCTGCGTGACGTGCCTGAGCAGCCAAAATTACTTTTTGAACTATAATCTTCGCATCATTAGGGTGCTCTTCTAAATAGTTTTCAAGCATTTCAGACACTGCTTGCGAAACTGCAGAAGTAACATCTCTGTTTCCAAGTTTGGTTTTGGTTTGGCCTTCAAATTGAGGTTCAGCCACTTTAACAGATATAATGGCAGTTAATCCTTCTCTAAAGTCATCACCGCTGATCTCAAATTTTAGTTTATCTAATAATCCAGAACCGTCGGCATACTTTTTAAGTGTAGAGGTTAATCCTCTTCTAAATCCAGCAAGGTGGGTTCCTCCTTCATGCGTGTTGATGTTGTTTACATAAGAATGTAAATTTTCTGAATACGATGTATTGTAAACCATTGCAACCTCAACAGGGATTCCATTTTTTTCGCCTTCTATTGATATAACATCTTGAATAATTGCCTCACGAGATGAGTCTAGGAAGCGGATAAATTCTTTAAGACCTTCTTTTGAACGAAATACATCCTGAATGAATTCTCCTTTTTCGTCTTTGTTTCTTTTATCTATAAGGGTCAGTGTGATTCCTTTATTCAAATAAGAGAGCTCACGCATTCTATTTGCAAGGGTCTCATAATTGTATTCTAATACCTGCTGAAAAATCTCAGGATCAGGTTTAAAGGTAACTACTGTACCGCGCTTGTCGGAAGTTCCTATTTCTTTGACAGGAGCTACAGGCTTTCCTCTTTGGTATACTTGTTCATAAACCTTTCCTTCAAGATAAACTGTGGCGGTTAAAATTTCTGACAGCGCATTAACACACGAAACACCTACTCCGTGTAGACCTCCAGAAACTTTATAGGAGTCTTTATCAAATTTTCCTCCGGCTCCAATTTTAGTCATCACAACTTCCAAGGCAGAAACGCCTTCTTTTTTGTGCATGCCCACTGGAATTCCACGACCGTTATCTTCGGTAGTAACCGAATTATCTTCGTTGATGATTACAGAAATAGTATCACAATGACCTGCTAAGGCTTCATCGATAGAGTTATCTATCACCTCATAAACCAAGTGATGTAATCCGCGTACGCCAACATCTCCGATGTACATTGAAGGACGCATTCTAACATGTTCCATGCCTTCTAAGGCCTGGATACTGTCTGCCGAATATTGTTGTTTTTTAGCTTCTTCGCTCATTGTTTGAATTAGTTAAGAATTTGATGTTCTAAGTACTCCCAAATATACGAAAACAGCATAAGTTTTATAGACAAATAAGGACGTCAAACCCTTGAAGTTATTAACATTTTGTGTAAAAAAACATGTTTTAACAGAACTAAAAAACCCTTAGAATTTCTAAGGGTTTAATTTAATATATATTGAATTCTAATAAGCGTCATCATGTACCTTAGAAACAGCTCGGCCGCTAGGGTCGTTCATGTTTTTAAATGCCTCGTCCCACTCTAAAGCAATCGGAGTGCTACAGGCTACCGATGGCACTGACGGCACACAGAGTGCTGCTGTTTCGCTTGGATAGTGCTCTTCAAAAATTGAGCGGTAATAAAATTCTTCTTTGTTTTGCGGAGTTTGCACCGGAAACTTAAAATGAGCGTTCTGCATTTGATCATCAGAAACGTTTTGTTCTACCACCTCTTTTAGTGTATCAATCCAATCATAACCTACTCCATCAGAAAATTGTTCTTTTTGTCGCCACGCTACACTCTCTGGTAGGTACTTTTCAAAAGCCTTACGAATTACCCATTTTTCCATACGATCAGCTGTGATCATTTTATCTGCTGGGTTAATGCGCATAGCAACGTCCATAAAATCTTTATCTAAAAACGGAACTCTACCTTCGATTCCCCAGGCCGCTAATGATTTATTCGCACGTAAACAGTCGTACTGATGAAGCTTATCTAATTTACGAACCGTTTCCTCATGAAAATCTCTAGGATTGGGTGCTTTATGAAAATACAAGTATCCACCAAATAATTCGTCTGCCCCTTCACCCGAAAGAACCATTTTAATCCCTAAAGCTTTAATCGCTCTTGCCAACAAATACATGGGGGTTGAAGCTCGGATAGTTGTTATGTCATACGTTTCTAAATGATAAACAACATCACGAATTGCATCTAAGCCTTCTTGGATTGTGAATTTTATTTCATGATGAACTGTATCAATATGTTTAGCAACTTTACTCGCGGCTTCTAAATCGGGAGAGCCCTCCAGTCCAACAGCAAACGAATGCAATTGAGGCCACCAGGCATCTTGATCATCATCAGCCTCTATTCTTTTAGCTGCATATAATTTTGCTAAAGCTGAAGTCACGGAAGAATCCAAACCACCCGAAAGCAATACACCATAAGGAACATCACTCATCAATTGTCGGCGAACTGAAGCGGCTAAGGCATCATGTAAATCCTCAATACTGGTTTGGTTGTCCTTGACAGAATCATAATCCATCCAGTCTCTTGTATACCATTGCACGGGAGCTTGGGCGCCACTAACTAAGTAATGACCTGGAGGGAATAATTCGATTTTAGTGCAAACTCCTTCGAGCGCCTTTAACTCAGAAGCCACATAAAAAGTACCGTTGTGATCCCAACCCATATACAAAGGGATGATTCCCATATGGTCTCTTGCAATAAAATATTCGTCCTTAAGTGTGTCGTATAGTGCAAATCCGAAAATTCCATTCATTTCATCTATAAAGCTTGGTCCTTTTTTTTCATAAAGAGCCAAAATAATTTCACAGTCAGAAGCTGTTTGAAAATCATATGTATCCTCAAACTGGGCGCGTAATTCTTTGTGATTATATATTTCACCGTTTGCGGCAAGTATGTAGCGTCCATCTGAGCTTAATAAAGGCTGTTTACCAGAAGTTGGGTCTACAATTGCCAGACGCTCATGCGCCATGACAGCTTTATCGTTTGAGAAAATTCCACTCCAATCTGGACCTCGATGACGAATACTTTTGGACATCCCTAAAACCTGAGTACGTAATTCTTCTGAAGATTGTTTTAATTCGAAAGCACAAACTATACCACACATAATTATAAATTTTAATCAAATGTAATATTAAAATTGCTTATATAAATCTAATTAATGTTTTTGATTTATTAATTAAACTAAAAATGGATTATTGATTAATTTATTAAATAATATAATATTTATTTTGCTCTATACCTAATAATCTTAATTGCATTTTATTTAGAAGCTCGATAAACGATAACCCCATCGACTATAGTTGCAACAACATCAATATTAGTTACTGTGTTGATGTCAATTTCCATTATATCTTCCTTAAGTATAACCATATCCGCCATCTTACCTACCTCGATACTTCCTTTGATTTCTTCTTCAAAGTTTGAATAAGCTGCCCAAATAGTCATTCCTTTTAAAGCTTCCGTTCTAGTTAATCCATCTTCAATTTGAAAACCACCAAGGGGAAGTTGCTTTTCTGTAGTTCGAGCTACAGCTGCATAAAAAGTTTTTAAGGGGCTTACATGTTCAACTGGGAAATCAGTTCCTAAAGCAACTCTTCCAGACCAATCCAACAAAGTTTTATATGCATAGGCATTTTTAATTCGACCTTCTCCTAAGCGCTCATCAGCCCAAAACATGTCACTTGTAGCATGCGTAGGTTGAATTGAGGGCAATATTTTACTCCCAAAAAACTCTCTGTCTATTTCCGAAACAACCTGAGCGTGCTCAATTCTCCATCTTGGATCCGGATCAATTGTTAGCGCTTTCTTGTATGCCTTTAAGACTTCATGATTGGCGGCGTCTCCAATTGCATGTGTATTCATTTGAAAACCTTTTTTTGCTAAAATAAACGCCAATGCTTCTATTTCTTCAACTGGTGTTACAAAAGAACCTCGGTTTCCTTTTTCATCTGAATAATCCTTTTTCAAGGCAGCTCCTCTACTCCCTAAAGCTCCGTCAGCATAAACTTTTACCGATCGAATGTTCAACCTTTCGGTCTTTATTGGGCCTTTATCTAAATAGTATTCTAAATTTTCCGGTGTATTACTAATCATTCCATAAACACGTATATCAAGAATATTTCTTTTTTGCATACTCTCAATCAATTCTAACTGCTCTTTATCAAGTCCAGCATCATCAACAGTAGTTAATCCGTGTTGAAAACAAATTTTCTGTGCAGCCAATAGAGCTTCTTCCTGTTGCTTTATTGTGGGTTTAGGTAAGGCTTGATAGACTGAGTCCATTGCATTGTCAATTAAAACACCCGTTAGAGCGCCATCAACCCGAACAACAACTCCTCCATCTACTTCTGTCGATGAGTTAATTCCTGCTAAATCGAGAACTTTTTGATTTACCAAAAGCGCATGGCCGTCTACCCTCTTAACAGCAATCAATTCATTTGGAAAACGTTGATCTAATATTTCTTTGGTTGGATATTCTTTAATCTCCCATGTATTTTGATCCCAACCCTGCCCTAAAACTGGAACTCCAGGATTAGATTCAACATATCCTGCTATTCTTTGAATTACTTCCTCAAAACTCTTGGTTCCACTTAAGTCTAATTGTTGTTGTAATAATCCAAAGTTATAAAAATGACAGTGAGCGTCTATGAAACCTGGATAAATTGGAAAACCATTGAGATCAACAATGCTTTTAGCGGAGTATAATTCTACTAAATCTTCCCCGCCTACAGCTATAAACTTGCCGTTTTTAACAACAACAGCAGTAGCTTTTTCAAAGTCTTTATTAACTGTATAAACAACCGCGTTGTGAATAATTAGATCTGCTTCTGGCGAAGAACAAGACAACAATAAAATGGAGCTAAGGAATAATAAAAAAGCTTGTTTCATTTGAACTATTTTGGTTATAAAAACAAATGTAAGCTAAAAAGATAATAATTGAAGATGGGAGTTTTACAAAGTTTCGAACAAAACTTTAAGCTCAATATTTAAAGCGTTGGCTACTTTGTATAATGTTTTAATGGTTGGGTTTGTCCTTCCCGCTTCAATCCTCTGGAGAGCACTTTCTTCCATTCCTGCATTAGAAGCAAGTGATGCTTGGGTTAATTTAAAACGCTTACGCAATACGCATATTTGTTTACCGACAATTTTCTGAGGCTCATTGCCTTCATAATTATACATAGTGTTTCGTGTTTCAATGCTGTAAAGTAGAGTAATCTATGGGTTTGACACACAACATAACTGTACTAATAATGTACAATTAACAAAATTCTAAACTAATAAATTGATCCAAAGTGTTTTATGTTTATTTCATGTATATTTAAATATATATATAAACATGTGTGTGGTTATAAATCAAAATTATAGCGAACTCCTGAAAGAAATCTTGCCCCATAAGCTTGATAGTTTGCCCAACGGAATTCTGGAGCGTTGAAAATATTCTCACCTTTTACATAGAATTCCCATCTGTCGGTTAATTGGTAAGTGACTTTTACTTCTGCATTCACAAAAGAAGGAAGATCTGCTTCCATGAATGGAGCGTCTTGAGGATTCTGAACTAAAAAGCGTTCTCGGTATGAATTTTTCCTAGCACCAATAAATATAATATTTGGCTGGATAAATATTTTATTAAATATCTTAATATTTGCCTTAAAATCAAACTGTAATTCAGGCATATTCCAAGCTTCAGTTTCTTCTGCTGAATAGTCTCTCCAATGTGCCTGAAGAGATAAAGAACCCCCGTTTTTAAAAGCAGCTAAAACAGAAGTGTCAAATCCAAACTGCTCCAGTTCTCCGTAGATAACTTCAAATGAATTTCCGTATCTAAAAGCAATGAATTGTTCGTTGCTATTGTCGTATCCAAAACTTCTAAAAAAAGGAGCATTATTTGCCTTTTGGTAATAGGCATTCATAGTAAACTCCCAACCAGAGACTAACTTGGTTCTTGTACCCAATTCAACTGCATAAGGCACTTCAGTATTTTTAAGTATTATTGCAGGTGCTACAAATGGATTTTCATCCGAAAATGATCTAAAACTGTTTTGATTAAAATCCCCTGAAACCTTTAAAAAAGGGGTTAAGTTCCCTTTTTTAGGTTTGTAAGACAAGTCCAAAAGCGGAAGTAGAAACAGGCTCTTTTCAATAAAATCATCTCCAAATCCATAAACAGCTGCGGCCCCGGCTTTAAACTTAAAGCGATTAGCACCTGAGCTCACAAATAAATTTATTTTAGAAATTCCTGAAGCAAAAGAACTAGTTTCGTTTGAATAGTATTCTGAAGCAAACTTATTATTTAAGTAACTAATGCTTGGGTCTACATTAATTGCAATTGAACCTAAGCTTACTTGAAACTTTGATTTCAGCTTCAACTGAAGTTCATTTGTACTAAAACTATCTGTTGTTAAATGGGCCGTAATAGATGCTTCTTTTAAAAGAGAACTATACCACTGCCAATCAGACTTTATAGAAAGGTAATTTATACGCTGCTTAGGGTTTAAGTTTGATAAAATAACTTCATCTTCAATAGGCTCATTTAGGCCGTAAAAATTTTGACTGTGTGATCTAAAAGATAATTGAGACAATGAAGTCATCGAATTAGTGCTGTTGCTATAACTAAGGTGAACAAGTGCTGCGCTTTGTTTTGTTGAAAGAATTGGCTCTGGCATGTCTTTAAATAACCCATTGAAATGGACCAACCAACTAACTTGCTGTCTTCTATCCAAATTGATTTGAGCAGAATGATCTAAAATGAAATTATTAAAATTTCCAAATCCAGAACTTACGGTCGCATTATATTTCGGGGTTGACTTCTTTTTTTGAAGCACTTTAGCAGAACCCTTAGATGGAATAAAGGTTGAGGCTACTGGTATTGAAAATATAGAATAGTTCATCTTCCGTTTTTCTCTCCCGATTGAATCAATAACTAGGGGCTGTTCTCTTATTTTAAAAACTTCGGACAAGCTTGGTGTATAGGATTTGATTACGGTTACTTCTTGAACTCCAATAGTATCCTCTTCCTCCTGCCCAAAAACAGTAAAGAAACTGAATAGCAAACCAATCCAAAGGCTTGCTTTGAGCTGTTGTTTATGAATTTTCATTTGCTTCTTCGACTTTAATGGATGAATTGTTTTTAGATTCAATTGATTTTAAATTTTCTAAATCCAATTGTGCTTGCTTAATTATTTCTGGAAATTGAGTAAAATTGGTTAAAATAGATTCTAATATAAATGAAGCTTGAAAGGCATCATCTAACTGATAAAAGTTCTGAGACATCAACAACAAACTCTTGGCTCCCCATTCTGGATAATTACCAAAGTCTTTTGCTATTCTCTCGATTAACAAATTGGAAGCTTCATATTCGTGAACTAAATGTTTTTGGTTTGCATTAAAATAAAGCGCTTCGACCGCCAAAGATGCATCGGGGGCGTTTTCAAGTTCAGCATAAGCACCTTTTGCTTTCTCTATGTTTTTGAGTTTTATACTCGATTGTGCTATAATTCTGTAGGCATCCCATTTGATTTTTTGATCTAATTGCTTCAATTCTATTGCGCGCTCTGCATAGGAAATTGCTTCTGAATATTCCTTTTGCTCAAAATACAGTTGCATTAAATTAAACAAAGCATAGCGTTTGTTTTCTTGGAATTGAGCAAGTTCATCAAGAGTTTTCCAATAGGATAAGGCACGAGACTTTTGATCGCTATTTATTAAAGCTTGCGTAATCCTAACCAGTGATTGTTCGGTATATTCTTGAATAGGTTGATCCAATACTGCTTGATATTGTTCGATTGCTTCTTCCCACTCCTCCTCTTGAAAATAAAGTTCTGCAGACAAAAACGAAACTTGTAATTGATTTGCTCCTTGGGGATAGTTGCTTAAATAAGCAGTCAATGCTTTCTGTGCGGCTTTTTTCTTGTTATCATTTAAAAGGCGTTCAGCAGATGTAAACGCAGCGCGTTCCAACTCATTATCCTCAAGGGTTACACCTTTTAATTGTTTAACCCAGCGGGTAAAATCCTCAACTTCTGCCAAATCTATGGCAATCTCTTTTGCAGTCTTAAGTGCTTGCTGTGCGACTTCTTCATTTGGATACTCTTGAACCAATTGTTTTAAAACTCCCAGTGCATCATTCAGGGATTCTGCATTATACAAAATTAATCCTTTATTCAATAATGAACGAGAACGATAAGGGCTTTGAGAATAATCCTTTGCGAGAATATCATATGTCTCAATAGCTTTGATGTTGTTATTCTCCCTAGTATATGCAAGAGCTAATTGAAAATAGGCATCATCAAGTAAAGAGGTTTTGGGGTATGTTATTATCAGCTGATTTAGTGCTTCTATTTTCTGGGGATTTCGTTCTACAAAACCATAGCTCAATGCCTTTTGATAGAGCGCATACATTCCTTTTGTAACGTCCATCGCAATAGCTTTTTCATAAGCCTCCATTGCAGGCCAGTATTTTCCTAAGACAAAATAACCATCCCCCAGACGCAAGAATGTATCTCTTTTGTATGAAACAGAAAAGTTTTCTTGTTTTAGGTAAGCTTCAAATAAAGCCTTGGATTGTTCGTAATTTTTAAGTTTAAAATTAGCATAACCCATATGATAATTAAGATTATTGTATCCTAAAACTTTCCTTGCAAAAGGATGAGATCTAAAGGTATTTAAATCCGAAAGAACAGCTTGAAAATCATTTAGCTCGTATTTTGCAAGAGCACTCCAATACAAACAATTTGCTTCAATTGTCTTGTCTTCGTTTGTTTTTAAGGACTGATTGAAAAATTCAACAGCATCTTCATACAAGCCACTTTGAAAAAGAGCAACCGCTTTTAAGTAATTTACTTTTTGTAGCGCATCATCGTATTGACTTCCTGATTTTTTATTTAAAATTTTTATAGCTGCATTGAAATTCCTTGAATTGACATAAGAATCAATTAGAAGTTCTTCAATTTCAGGTACAGCTTTATTCTTAGGATATTGATCTACAAAAGAAGCCAAAAGTAAAGATGGATTTTTATAGGCATTACCTATTTCATAGCTCAAGCGAGCATAATTCAATAATGCATCTTCAGAAATCACAGCATCAAATTTTAGGGAAGCTGCACTTTTGAAAGCATTCAAAGCTTGGGTCTTTTTATCCATTTTCAGATAACAATCAGCTAAATGATAATAGGCGTTTTGAGCAACTACATTCTTGCCGGAAATAATTTTATTAAACTGGTTGATGGCGTTTTCATACTCACCAAGCCTGTAGTAGGTGTATCCTAGTTGATAAAAATCAGTATTGGACCATTTACCCTTTTTACCTTTATAAACTTCAAGGTATGGAAGCGCAGAGTTATAATCATTAAGATTAAAATAGCTTTCACCTATTATTTTTGAAAGTTCGGAAGTTTGGTTTTCGTTAGCATCTTCAAGACTTGTTCTTGCAATGACTATGGCTTGTTCGAACCTTCCTAAATTAAAATTCATGTCGGCTTGAAAGTAACCAACGGTAGTGTCGTTTTGATTAACTGTTACTTTATTAAATTTCTCTGCAGCTTCATCATAATCATCTAATTGATAGGCAATGTATCCAAGGTAATAACTGGCATCAAATTGGTATTTCTCAACATCTTCAACTTTTTTAAAATAAATCTCAGCTTGTTTAAAACGTTTGGACGCAAACAAAGCATAACCTCTATTGAAGAAATAATCATTTCTTTTGTTTGAAGCTACATCAGCCGCTTTAATCTTATTAAACCACTTTAAGGCATAGGTATATTTCCCGTTTTCAAAATAGTACGTTGCTAAATCATAGTATGCGGTTTCGGACAAATAACTTGTAGGGTTTTCAGTCATGAAAGCAGAAAGTTTTTTTTCTGCACCAGGCCTGTTTAAGCGTAAATCAGTAGCTATTTTATAGAAATCTGCGGCAGTAGAATAGTCACTTAATGAAGGATAAAAATCAACTAAATTAAAATACTGACTGGCTAAACTAAAATTATCAGATCCAAAATAATAAGAAGCTTGAGTTTGAGGAATTTTATTTACACCCATCTGAGCCCAAACCGCTGAACACGATATAGATAAGAATACAAAATAAATAAGAAAAGCTTTGTTAATGTTGATTCTTAGCATGGGTTAAAGTTAAGCTTAAGTTCCTACTTTTAAAACGTAGTATTTTTTTTTAAAGTATAAATTATCAACAAAAAATTTTGGGACGTCTAATTTGTTTCTATTTTTACATTAACCGGAGAAAATCACTTTAGGATATTCTTTGAAATGAGCAATTAAAAAATCACATGAAATTACCCTTAGTTCAATTTGAAAACGCCACGATTATTCAAAATAAACAAACAATTTTGAGTGATGTAAATATTGAGGTTCAAGAAGGTGATTTTACTTTTTTAATTGGAAAAACGGGGACTGGAAAAAGTAGTTTAATCAAAACGCTTTATGCTGACCTTCCACTTCAATCAGGAACTGGAAGAGTTTCGGATTTTAATTTAGCTGAAATCAAACAGCGAGAAATTCCTTTCTTACGACGAAAATTAGGTGTTGTTTTTCAAGATTTCAAGCTTCTCCCCGATCGTTCTATTTTTGAAAATCTAAGTTTTGTTCTCAAAGCAACTGGTTGGAAAGATAAAAAAGAAATAAAAGAACGCATAGAAGAAGTATTAGATTCTTTGGGAGTTGGTGGTATTTCAAGGAAATATGCTTTTGAACTTTCGGGAGGTGAACAACAGCGTGTAGCCATTGCTCGCGCGCTACTTAATGAACCTGAACTTATCATAGCAGACGAACCAACTGGAAACTTAGACCCGCAAACTAGCCTAGAGATAATGGAGGTTTTTAGAGGTTTACACCAAAAAGGAATGACCATTATTATGGCAACCCATGATTACAATATGATTGTGAAGTTTCCCGGAAAAATACTTCGGTGTGATGCGGGTAAAATTTACGAAGTAGTTCAAAAAAACGAAGCCTAAAGATTACTCTCTAGGCTTGTTTGATACTATAAATAACTTTATTTTTATTTTCCTGTCATGCGTTTTCTTTGATTTTCATCAAGATAAACTTTACGTAATCGCATGCTTTTTGGAGTTACTTCCACGTACTCATCACCTTGTATATATTCTAAAGCTTCTTCTAAAGAAAATTTAATTGGAGGAGCTAAACGAACTTTATCATCCGTTCCTGAAGATCGAACATTTGATAACTTTTTAGTTTTGGTAACATTAACAACCATATCGTCTGAACGAGAATTTTCACCGATAACTTGTCCGGTATAAATTTCTTCGTTTGGAGCAACAAAGAATTTTCCACGCTCTTGTAACTTATCTAATGAATAAGGAATTGCATTTCCTCTTTCCATTGAAATAAGAGATCCATTGTTTCGTCCAGGAATTACTCCACGAAACGGCTGAAACTCTTTGAATCTGTGATTCATAATTGCCTCTCCAGCAGTTGCAGTAAGCAATTGGTTTCTTAAACCTATAATACCTCTAGAAGGCATTAAAAACTCACAAACCATACGTTCTCCTTTAGGAGTCATACTCAACATTTCACCTTTTCTAAGGGTAACCATTTCAATCGCCTTACCAGAAACACTCTCAGGTAAATCAATGGTTAATTCTTCTATAGGCTCGTGCTTTTGACCGTCAATTTCTTTTATAATTACTTGCGGTTGTCCAATTTGAAGTTCATACCCTTCTCTTCTCATGGTTTCAATTAAAACAGACAAGTGAAGTACTCCTCTTCCGAAAACAATGAATTTATCGGCAGAGTCGGTATTTTCCAAGCGCATTGCAAGGTTTCTTTCTAATTCTTTTTCTAAACGGTCTTTGATGTGTCTTGAAGTTACAAATTTTCCGTCTTTTCCAAAAAATGGAGAATCGTTAATTGTAAACAACATGCTCATTGTTGGCTCGTCTATTGCAATAGTAGGAAGTGCTTCTGGCTCAAGGGCATCGGCAACTGTATCACCAATTTCAAAATTTTCTAGCCCTATAATAGCACAAATATCTCCTGCTTTTACTTCTTCAACTTCTTGTCGTCCCAAACCATCAAATAAATTCAATTCTTTGATTCGAGCTTTAGTAATTGTTCCTTCTCTATTAACTAAACTTACCGGCATATTAGCAGTAAGTGTACCTCTTTGCAAGCGTCCAATAGCTATTCGACCTGTATAAGTCGAAAAGTCTAATGAGGTTATGAGGAGCTGTGGAGTTCCTTCTTCTACTTTTGGATCTGGAACGTGTTTCAAAACCATATCCAATAAAGGCTCTACGTTTTCAGTTTGATTTCTCCAATCTTCACTCATCCAATTGTTCTTTGCAGAACCGTAAACTGTTGGGAAATCTAATTGCCACTCTTCTGCTCCTAATTCGAACATTAAATCAAAAACAGACTCATGAACTTCTTCTGGAGTACAGTTTTCTTTATCCACTTTATTAACAACAACAATGGGTTTTAACTTTAAGTCGATTGCTTTTTGTAATACAAAGCGAGTTTGTGGCATTGGTCCTTCAAAAGCATCAACAAGAAGTAAAACACCGTCAGCCATATTCAACACACGCTCAACTTCACCACCAAAATCGGCGTGACCAGGAGTATCGATAATATTAATCTTTGTGTCTTTGTACATTACAGAAATGTTCTTAGAAAGAATCGTAATTCCACGTTCTCTTTCCAAATCATTATTGTCCAGAATTAAATCCCCGGTATTCTGATTGGTTCTGAAAAGCTCGCAATGATGCATAATCTTATCTACCAAGGTAGTTTTACCATGGTCAACGTGTGCAATTATTGCAATGTTTTTAATTTTGGACATCTGTGTTTATTTTTTTAATCGCGCAAATATAACCTTATATATTCAGCTTTTAGCTAAAAGTTTAAGGTTTCGAATTTATAGGGTATTCAACTAAAAACTTTACTTTTGCAAAAAACATTTTATGGACTTTTCAAAACTGCCTAATATTAATCACCAAAACAGTAACCAATTCTTTCTGTTAGCAGGGCCTTGCGCTATTGAGAGTGAAGCAATGGCGTTTGAAATTGCTGAAAAAGTATTGGCTATTACAGACCGACTGAACATTCCTTTTGTTTTTAAAGGGAGTTTTAAAAAGGCAAACCGAAGCAGAATTGACAGTTTTACAGGAATTGGAGACGAAACTGCTCTTGAAATTCTTCAGAAAATTGGAAAAACATTCAACATACCAACGGTAACTGATATTCATGAAGCGGCGGATGCGGAAAAAGCTGCAGCTTATGTAGATGTTTTACAAATTCCAGCATTTTTAGTTCGACAAACAGACTTGGTGGTTGCAGCTGCAAAAACTGGAAAGGTTGTAAACCTAAAGAAAGGTCAATTTATGAGTCCGGAGAGTATGCAATTTGCGGTTCAAAAAGTCAAGGATAGCGGAAACGATGCTGCTTGGATAACCGATCGAGGAACACAATTTGGATATACTGATCTTATTGTAGACTTTAGAGGGGTTCCTGCAATGCGTTCTGTTGCTCCAACAGTATTAGACGTAACTCATTCTTTACAACAACCCAACCAAGCCTCTGGAGTAACGGGAGGTCGGCCAGGACTTATAGAAACGATAGCCAGAGCAGGGATTGTAAACCATATGGATGGTTTATTTATCGAAACACACCCAAACCCTTCCCAAGCTAAAAGTGACGGTGCAAATATGCTTTCGCTTGATTTATTAGACGGAATGTTAACAAGACTAACAGAGATTAGAAAAACTATCAATCGGTTTTAAATAAAAGATATACTTTTACACCCTGCTTAAATTAAGCAGCTTCTTTGAAATAATGGGGTCGACTGGTTTTGACAGCGAGATCAATCGAAAAGTAAGCATGTCGAGCAATGAATCACATCTCGTAAAACTAAGATTCAACCTTTAATAGGCGAGAATAACTACGCTCTAGCTGCATAAGCGACTGAATTATAGTAAGTCACTGCCTAGTCTCAACCAGGTTGAGAAGCCGGATGTCTCTTGAAAGCCCTTGTTGACGGCGTTCAAACCAGAGGCACCATAAAGGTCAACATCGAAGTCTGGAGGTTCCGGTCAGATTTTTCAATAAAGGAACTAAGGAATGTGTGGGCGGTTTTCAGTCAGTACATTTTCGAAAACTAAATGATAACTAAACATGTAGAAGGCTCTTCTATTGCTTGTATGGACGAGGGTTCGATTCCCTCCGACTCCACAATAAAATTACCTAATATATTAACAACTAATATGTTAGGTTTTTTTATTTGTGTATTTGTACGATTATTGTACGGTCAGTTTTATAAAGCCTAAAAAGTCCAGCCTAAAAGCTTCAATATTCACCCCACCCTCTCAATTTAAATCCGTTTTCCTTTTGGGACTGTGCTGCTCAAATGGGTATATTATCTAACCAATCCTTCTCTCTAAGCCAAATACCTTAGCTACTCTAACAAAAACAAGCTTTAAAAACAGTTTTGTATATTGTATTGATAAATTAGATATATGAAAAAGCTACTTCTTCTTTTACTGTTAGTTCCTATGGTTTCTTTTGGGCAAAATAAATGGGTTGATGCATTTGGAGAAACTGCCAAAGCATATTATTTGGAAGGTACAAATACATTAGATGATAACGAAAAACGAATATCACTTTTCACAAAAGCAATAGAACTTGACTCTTTATATTCGGGAGCATTCTACCTAAGAGCTATTGCTCTGCATCAACTCAAAAGGTATGATTCTGCTATAGTTGATAATACCAAAATTATTGATATAGGAGGTGGCTATGTTCCAAATGCTTATCATAATAGAGCAATGATTAAAGAACAGTTAGGAGATATTAAGGGAGCTTGTATAGATTACTCCATAGCTTTAAATCTTGGTATAGATGATGATAATTCTTTAAAAGAATGGATAGAATTAAATTGTGAAGAATGAAAAAGCTGTTTCTTTTTTTACTCTTGATTCCTATGGTTTCTTTTGGGCAAAAATCAAGTCAGAGATTCAACTCCTTGTCAGGAGAATATGAACCTTGGGTCTATTTTGTTATGTATGTGATTTTGCCCTTGTGGTTTTTCTTTGCTATTTACCTGAATCTTCCATCCAAAAAAAAAAAGAAAAGAAAGAAAGATCTGGGTGAATTTAAAAACTCTATTAAAGTGTTTATTGAAAAAATGAAGGAAATTCCAGATTGGTATCGAATCATCCAGACAAGAGGGAATGGACATGCCATGATGGTAAATGCTGGAATAAAAGCTGATAACTATGAGTATTGGGGAAATGCTCATAAAGACGAGTATATAATGAAATATAAAGAAAGTAATCTAGATGTTGAGGGGATTAAATTGAGGATTGAAAAGTTTCGTTTAATAACAACCGAACTTGAAAAAGTTATTAAAATAGCATCTAAATTAAACTTAAATGTAACAACCGAAATGGCTAATGATTATCATGCTGCTAGAGCTTCTGTTCTAGGCGCAGAAAAGGCTTTAAAAGAAATGACAAGTTAACTATCTATTTGTTTTGGCAAAGAGGATAATCCAGCATTAAGTTTTCAGAAGTGATGGTAATGAAAGTTCTCCGAAAAGTGTAAAACGTGATTATCTCCCATCACTTTTTAATTTCAATAGTTTTTTAGATCCGATGTATGTGGTTGTCTTAACCTCCTAATTAAAACCCAGCAGATTCTTAGTTCGGCTTCCGTGTATTTAGGTTTTTTAATTATCTCCTTATAGCCTTTTCTAATTTCCTTAACAGTTTGGGGTTATAGATGTTTCTACTATATTGTTATTCATCGTGTTAAAAAGTGTATGATTTAGGTCATTAACTCTAACTTAATCTTATAAAATAAACACTAGTAATTGGAAATATTTCGTGCAGCTTTCTTGGGGTCGCTCAGAAACTGTATCTTACTGTTATTATAATTTCAAAATCATGAATAACAAAGGGAATTACAAATGGTTTATCTTAACTATGTTAACCGTTGTATATGTATTCAATTTTGCTGATAGACAAATTCTTGTTATTCTGCAAGAGAGTATTAAAAAAGACTTGGAATTAAGTGATACTCAATTGGGTTTGTTAACCGGACTGGGATTTGCTCTCTTATACACAACACTTGGGATTCCAATAGCTAAACTTGCTGATAAATATAACCGAAAAAACATCCTTGTATTTAGTCTTGGATTTTGGTCGCTCATGACCGTTATATCCGGTCGTGCTCTTAACTTTTTTCAATTGTTGTTGACTCGGATTGGAGTAAGTGCAGGTGAGGCAGGTGGAATGCCACCTTCTCATTCAATTATTTCAGATTATTTTCCCAAAGAACAACGAGGAACAGCTTTTTCTATATACAGCATGGGAGTACCTATCGGGATTTTATTAGGGTTCATTGTTGCTGGATCAATCGCTTCTGAATATGGATGGAGAATTGCATTTTACGCACTCGGAATTCCTGGCATTTTACTTTCTGTTATACTATACTTTATCATAAAAGAACCTATTCGAGGCCAAATTGATGGTCATGTTGATGATATAAAAGACTCTACTTTTAAAGAAGTTATAGGAAGTTTATTTGCTAAAAAATCATTTCTTTATTTATGTTTGGGCGCTGGCTTTACTACTTTTTCTTCTTACAGCCTCAATAATTTTTTACCTTCATTCATTCAAAGAGTTCATGGAGTTGACCTGATAACAGTAAGTATATATTTGGGTCTTTCAATAGGAATTGGTGGCTTGATTGGTGCTTTGATTGGGGGACGATTGGCTGATATAAAAGGAGCAAAAAACAAAAAATGGTATCTTTACATACCCATCCTTAGCTGTGTTTTCTCTCTATTTCCTGCCATTATAATCTTATTTACAGGTAGTTCAAAAATAGCCTTAGCTGCTATATTTCCCTATGCAATGTTCAATGCTGCTTTCACTGGACCAGTATATGCAGTGGGTCAAACTTTGGCGAATGTCAAAATGAGAGCGTTTGCTACCGCGTTAATCCTTTTATTTATGAATGGAATAGGATTAGCACTTGGGCCCCTATCTGCTGGAATGCTAAGTGATTTTCTCGAACCAACTTTCGGGAATTTTAGTTTACGTTATGCATTGACTTTGAATTTACTTTCTTTGTTTTTAGCAATATTATTTTATTGGAAATCCGCAAATAATTATGAAAAAGATTTAGAACAAGTATAGTTACAAGTTTTCTCAAAGGTGTTACATGCAAAGTCTAATTTTTCTGGTAACATTAAACTATTGATTTTAGGTGTTCATAAATCATCACCATTGCTAAAGTATCTAGTTCACAATAGCGTTTAAGGGCTTCGGAAATTTCTTGTCTTTCCCTCTCAGACATATCTGTATATTGAATCTTTCCATAAGCTGCTAAAGCAGCCCCCCCATCATCAATATTATCTATATCAGACAATATATTTTCAATTTCATCTTGAGTGACATTTTTGAATACTTTAGGCAACATTTTATAGGGGCTGATAATTTCATCATTTTTCGTTTTCAACCAAACATGTTTTGGAGAAAAGTTTTTACTTGTAACTCTAATCTTACCAATGGGTTGACTGTATTTTTCTTGAACAAACATACTTGATTTTAATACTGCAGGCAGTACTTTTTTGATGGAGTTTGAACCAAAGGTGTGGGGGTTATAATAATACTTGACAACCACTTTGCAGAGGTCAACCATATCTCTTGTTCCTGTGCCAGTTTGCCTCAAAGGAACTACCCACGGGTCGTTATGCTTATTTCTAGGGTGACTTATAGACTCTATAAACGAAACTAGTGTTTCTTTGTTAGGATAGTCACTCGCTTTCAATTGATCTCGAACGGCATTAAGTATGGTGTTTTCATGGGTGGCAAATTTAAAAATAGTGCCTTCATCATTGGATAAGGATTCCTTTAAGTGCTCAATAAATTTGAAATTTGGAAATTCTCCTGGGATGGTATTGATGAATTCATTGGCATGTTCAGTTCGGCCATCTTCATAGTAAATGTGATGAGAAAATTGAAATGCTATTTGTTCATAAGGCTTTCGCCCAGCATGAAATGGTAGCGGCACTGTGGATGTTTCAAAATCAATAAAATGTAGTGGATATACCCAAGTATCCATTTCACTTCTTAAACCTTCTTTATCGACATATTCCGAAAAATCATCATCTCGTTCTTTCTCTATCTGTAACCACTGCCGCTCTTTTGAAGAAAGAAAACCTGCTGCTTCTTTATATTTTATATCCTCTAACGTTAATTGTTCTTTAAATAAAATACCTCGTTCCATTAGTTTTGGATCTTTTAGATTCCAAATGTTAAAAATGTTGGGCTTTTTAAAATCATCCGGGGTCCATTGGTGTTGAGTTTTAAAACAATGATCAAATCCAGATTTTCCCAATTTACCCTTTTGACTATCATCTTTTTTAAATTCACATTTTTTACAAGCCGAAAATTGTGTCGGCCAATTGGGATAGAGGTCATTAATTCTAACGTCCGACAATAACTTTATGGCTTCATGAAAATTTAAATTATCATAGTAGGAATAGGAGCCGTCATGAATTTTATTTACTACTTCAGATAAATTTTCTAAATGCAATAAATTATCACCCAACTGACTTATATCATCTACTAAAACAGTTACACCGGTTCGGTTATTAGGATCTTTTTTTACTCTAAACAATTGATTTAATCCATCTACAGATGCAGATTTTGTTTTGTCTACAAGGCATAAATAAGGGGTAATCTTAAAATCAGGTAAACAACGTTGTGTTACATAAGCTTGAAAAGCCAAATCAAAAAGGTAGGGTTTCCAGTCGCTAACTAGTTTTCCTTTTTTAGCTACAAAATTATAATCTTTGGTTGGATCAATCGATTTTGCTTTTACTTCAATAACCTGAATGTGGTTCCCTTTTTTTACTAGAACATCTGTTCTAATAAATAAATGATCAACATAAAAAGCAGCTTCATAGATAACTATATTTTCTTGCTTTAGTAATTCAGTAGTTTGATCTGCTAAATCTTGATAGGTGTTATTATTATATGGCGCATCTACTAAAACTCCACCAGGGTATTGTAAACGAGCATACTCTTCCACTTGGAAACCACCACTGGCTAATGCTTCTAAAAATGAATCTTCATTTTTTATGTTGTGATAAACTTTATTATTATTTGAAAAATAGAGTTTATTGGGACATTCTAAACCTTGCTTAAAACGTGATTTTGATAATGCTTTCATAAAAAATAAAATTATAAGTAGGGAAAAGCCAATACAAATAAATTTGTAATGGCTTTTTTTTATTATCGAAAAATTTTAATTTTTATTCTTTATCAACTCCTGGTAATTTAACTGATGGAGCGGCCTGTGTCCATGGATAATCCTGGGTTTTAGGTTCTGGATATATGGTATTTAAACTGTCGCCTTCATAAACAAAACCATTCTTTACTACAAGGTTTACAGAATTAGTGTTACGAATATTTTCGAGTGGATTTTGATCTAAAATAACTAAATCAGCAAGCTTCCCTGTTTCGATACTTCCAATGTCGTTGGAAAGGCCCAAAGCCTCTGCTCCAATAACGGTAGCAACTTTAAGCATGTCATGTTCAGAAATACCTCCAGCTTGAATGCTCCACATTTCCCAATGAAATCCGAGTCCTTGGAGCTGTCCGTGAGAACCTACTCCTGCTAATCCTCCAGCCTCTACAAGATCTTTTACAAAAACACCATGCTCAGCAAAAACATATTCTTCGTCCATGAACCAACCTGCATTTCTACGGCGAGACTTAGCATCCAATTCAGATTTTGGTGTAAAACGATTCAGCTTTAAATCACCTTGTACATCTTCTGTGGCGTAGAAATAATTTTCCGTCCAAGGACCCCCGTAAGAAACTAAAAGGGTTGGCGTATAGGCTGTTTTTGATCCAGCTACAAAATCAACAAAATCTTTATAAAGCGGATAAATTGGAAAAGAATGTTCGTGCCCAGGATAACCGTCTAAAATCTGAGTAACATTCAACTTAAAGTCAAGACCTCCTTCTGTTGTTGGCATTAACTCTTGTTCTTTAGCCGCTTGAATAATCCATTGACGGTGCTTGCGGTTGCCTGTCAGGTACATTTTTATGGTTTTGGTATTGTAATATTTAGAATATTGTGTGAGAACATCTCGAGCATGATCTAAACTTTTGATGTTATAACCCCAATAGCCAACACCTGGTCCTGTAGAATAGATTCGTGGTCCAGGAATCATTCCTGCTTCAACCATATCAGCATACGTTAATACATCTGTTGTCATGGTCTGAGGATCTCGAGTAGTTGTTACTCCATAAGCTAAGTTTGCTGCATATACCCAGACGTGACTTTTATGTAAGCCCCAAGAAGGCCACATGTGTGCATGAGTATCTACAAATCCAGGAACAATGTACTTTCCGTTAAGGTCTATGACTTTAGCACCTGTAGGAATATCAACCTCATTTGCAGCTCCAACTGTTGTAATTCTATTATTTGTAATGACTACTGTTCCTTTTTGAATGATTTCGTCTCCATTCATGGTGATTAAAGTAGCATTCTTTAGAACAAGAGTTCCTTTGGCTATTGCTCGATTGGCTTTTACGATTAAGTCCAATTCTTTTGCCTGATAATCTTCAATTGAATCTTCGTCTTCTTCATCAGCTTCTTGTGCCTCCTCTTCTCCAACTTCTTCCTCCTCTTCTTCCTCCTCTTCTTTTGCCTTTTCTTTTGCCTGTTTTTCTAGCTTTTGGGCTTCTTCATTGGTTTCAGCTGCAGCTATATCATAGCGAAAAAGAGTTTTTCCAAGCGTCCAATAAACTACATCTCCATTGGCGTTCCAAGAAGGAAACTGCCCACCAAATTTGGTGAGTTTACGCGAAGGAAAAGCTGCTTTGGAAGCATCTTTGACGTTTATTTTAGCTCCTTTAGCTCCTACATAAGGAATTGTAACAACGTATATATCGTTATTTATTTGTGCTAAAGCATAGTCCCCTTTAGGTGCTCGTAAAATGGTGTTTGCTTTTGCTGGCTTTTTTTTAGGTGCCGTTGGTGAATCTGCCAATAAATGATTTTCATCATAAGAAGAACCATAAACAGTTATCCCGTCTATCTGAACGTGTTTTTTAGTATCCGTTCCATCCCATCGCATTGATATTAAACCATCGGTTGAGTTTAAGTAAATTCTGTCGTCGTTTTGTGCAAAGTGAGGATTTGAAAGACCACTTGCCTTAAAAACTAAGGTTGAGTTCCCGATCTTACTTGAATTTAACCAAATTAAATTTGATTTTTTCTGAAAAGCATTAGGGCCATCAGAATCTTCAAATTGTTGAGCAGCTCCTTTGAATACCACTATTTTATTAGAAGAACTCCAAGCTGGCTGTGTATATACTGCAGGTTCAAGAGTTAGTCGAACAGGTACTGAAACTTTATCAACACGAACCTTATATACATGTCCTTTTTGATTCTTATCCCAGGTAACAAAGACCACTTCACGACCATTTGGGTGCCATGATGGCATGGCTTCAGTATAAGTGAAAGAAGTTAGGCGCTTGGGTTTTTTATCCTTAAAACTCATCCAATAGAGTTTATTCAAAGCAGTAAAAACAATAGCGGTTCCATCTGGGGAAACTTGAGGGTCTCTGATCTGATTAACATCAAAAGTTGGGGTATCCTCGATTGGGTAATCGAATTTTAATTGTGGTCCTAGAGCAACGGTTTCATTTATTTGAAAAGGAATGTTTATGGCTGCACCTCCAGACATTGGAATTCGATAAATTTTTCCTCCGTATGAAGCTACTATTTCTTTACTGTCTGGTGTAAAAGCCATGGCAGGTAAAACTCCTAAAGGAGCTATTGATTCTTGATCATCACGCTGAACAGGATATGCCAACCAGCTTTCTTCTTGAGTTGAAAGGTTACGTTTTACTAGACCTGTTTGGTCGTTAAATCGACTTCCATAAACCAGCCAGTTACCGTCTGGCGACAAGGTTGGTGTAAATGCTGATCCGTACCGAGAAGTCATTACTTCCCTTTTTCCATCCTCTCGGTCGTAAGTACCTAATTGATATTGCGGCATGCGAGCATTGTATTGCCATGCTCCTGTACGTTGAGAAAACCAAATATATCTGCCATCTGCACTAAATTTAGGTTCAGAAATTTTGAGGTTATCGGGCTTATCTATTAACTGTGTTCCACCACCGCCTTTTCTGTGGTAGAGGTGTAATTTAAAGTTACGGGAACCTTTACTGACCGCAACATAATTTCCATCTGGAGACCAAGCGGCGGCTTGCATTTTGAACGTATCCCCTTTGGTTACTTGGAGTGTGTCTTCTTTTTCTCTATCAATGATCCAGGCGTTGTTTCCACCGCTTCTATCCGATAAGAATAGAATAGAATTGCCATCTGGCGAATATTTTGGCTGCGAGTCAAAAGCAAGACCTTCTGTAAGACGGATAGCTTTTCCTCCATTAAATGGGAGTTCGTACAAGTCACCTAAAAGATCGAAAATGATTTTTGACCCATCGGGGTGAACATCCAAAGAAAGCCAAGTCCCTTGATTAGTAGATATAGTAACTACCCTACTCGCTTCAAGAGGCAGACCTTTTTTATCTTTTTTCTGAGCCCAACTCGGTGAAATTACTGCAATTAAGAGCAGACTTAAAATAAGCTTTTTCATAATATGTCTATTAATATAGATTTCAAGTTAGTTTTTTTTTTGTCACAAAAAAGAATAAGCTATTGTTTTTTATAAATCGAATAGCATCTAACTCTATTACTTAATATATATTTAAATCTCATTAACAGTTATTTATAAGAAATTTGAGGTTATTCCTGATAACTAAAAGTACCTACTTAAAAACTCAAAAGTTACTTTTCAAGTTCATCTTAGAGATACTTTTAAGCTTTTAATTAATTAATGATTGAAAAACTACCGCCTTAAATTTGATCGAGGTTAAAAAAGAATTGCCTCCTCGAGTTTGCATATAATATATAATGCCTATTAGTTCTTCTTCTGGATCTGCAAAAAAATATGTATTGAAATAACCACCTCAAGTAAGAGTCCCAATAGATTCTTGTCCTCCAAGAGCTGTTTTGATTAACAAAAACTAATTCAACTGTTTTTTTACCCAAAATCTGTTTTTCCTTGTAAGATCCCTGATTGAGAAACATTTGAAGGAAATTCGAATAATCTGCTGTTGTACTTGACAATCCAGCTCCTCCCGATAAAAACATTTTTGCACCTTTTATAGGGTAGTTTGTGTCATAAAAATCTGCTTGATATTTCGTCCAAAAGCCATCTTTCTTTGTCTGAACAGGAACTAATCTATCCTGATGTGTCACTGGTAAGTAGAAATATGTATCCAGCATCTCCAGGGGTTCAAAAATTCGTTCTCTAAAAAATACATCCAACGACTTTTGTGAGATAATCTCAATGAAATAACCTAATAAATCTAAGCCTTCACCATAAGTGAAACCTTCTCCAGGTTCATGATGTAAAGGTAGTTGTGCTAATTTCTGAATATTTGATTTTATATATATGGAATCAGTTGTATATAAATCAACAATTCCATGTTTATTGTATAAAGCATTAAAACAAGGATCTGAATCAATAACTCCATAACCAATCCCTGAAGTATGGGTTAGTAAATGTCTTATGGTAAATAATTTTATCATTCCTTCTAATTAAAGCTACTGCTCCAGGAATTTGATTTTGTTTTATTACCTTATTTAAGTAGGAATCAATTCTATCTAAACGTTCAGAGGAAACTCCTTGATTTTTAGGTAGGTTTTTTTTGAATTAGTTTGGTTACAGCTGGAAACAAAAAAGATTAATATTAAATAGAAAATTATTTTTTCATTATACTAATATTATATAAAGGTTATTTAAATAGCAAGTATTGCTTTGTTTTTTAATCTAATTATTTAATCGCATTTAAAACGAATTCCTTTGAAAGTTTACTCATTAATTCATATCCTTTCTTGGTAACATGAACTCCGTCATAAGTTAATTCGTCTTGCAATCCGCCTTTATCGTTGTTCATTTTATCGAAATAATTGAGATATAAGACTTCATTCTGAACAGAATAGGTCTCAAGCAATACGTTCAATTTCACAACAGAAGCTGCAGGTGAAATGTTAGGGTTCCATGCAAATTTATCTGCAGGAAGAACCGAGCAAATAATAGGTATAATTCCATTTGCTTTAGCCAATTCAACCATAGAAAAAATGTTTTCAGCAATTACTTCTATGCTATAAAATTTAGTGTTAATGGCAATGTCATTAATACCCGCTAATATAACAACACTTTTGGGCTTTAAATTAATAACATCTTGTCTAAAGCGAATCAGCATTTGTGGAGTTGTTTGTCCTCCTATACCTCTGTTTATGAAATTATTTTCAGAAAAAAAATTTGGTAAATTCATAGACCACCCTTCAGTTATTGAATTCCCCATAAACACAGCATCAGGTTTATTGTCAAGCACTTTTAATTTATTATTGATTTGACTGTATCGATCTAAACCTCCCCAATCTAATTTTTTTATAGTTTCGTTAACCTGGGCTTGAACTTTATCTTTATCGGATTGCTGTGCATGTGCACTTACTATAAATGAAAAGGTAATCAGTATAAATATTTTGTAAAACATTGGTTTTTAATTTAGTTATCAATTTAATTATAAAACTGCACATATTATATTAATAGCATTAAATCGTCTACTAAAAAATCAAAATTATTGTAATTTTAAAAATTTACGAATTCAGTTAGCATCATAAAAATAATTATATTATTATTATTAAATTTTTGGTATTTTTGATTTATTAAATACTGTATCTTATTTATTACAACCTTCTCTTTATATTGTGCACATGCTCAAATTGGGTGTTCTAGAGAAAACAACCTGTCCGAATTAATTATTTCAGGAGATTATACGAGTACTTCATCTCGAAGTTACCCTATAATAACCCCCTCTATGAATATAACAGGTACTGGGAATGGAAGAGTAGCTGGTGTTTTCTTAAAAACCGTAAACGTTTCCCTTCAGCTTGGAGCAGGTGATGTTTTTGAACGCTGCGAATTAAAACTCAACCTTGGAGATTCTGGAGAGTTTGATGATGGTCTTCAATTTTCAATAAACGGAATCCGATTGCTTAACTTTGATCAAAGACATTGGATGGCAATGCCTGATTTTCAAAATGGCGGGAAGTTTGACACCGATCTTAATGGCAGTTGGAGCCCCTGGACTGCAGAAGGAACCCCAAGATTAGAAATAGTTGATAATTCCATTCAACTTATGGTAATGAGCACCAATGGGATTCGAGAAGATGCACTTTTATCTATGGATACTGCTGTGGTTGAATGGGTTTTAAGTACAAGTTTTACTTATGATTGCCAAGCAGGATTTACTCTTGAATTTGGAAATCAAAATGGCGGTGGTGGTCCTGGAAGTATAAATGCATTTCTTCAGGTTGAAGCTTATGTAGATCCTTGTGTGGATGTTTCTGATGTAGATGCAGATGGTCTTTTGGATATAGTAGATGCTTGTCCCATTGCTTCTGGTGTAGCGGCATTAAATGGATGCCCTTGGCCTGTTTATATTGGAAACAACTACAAGTCCACAGTGGTCTCAAACAGTATTGAAATGTCTGGTGAAGGATATTTGTGCTCCCTTACCGCCTCAAGTTATTATAATTTGGGATATCATTCGGGTGCTAATCCTGAACCAGTTGTTGGGGATTTTATAATTTATAACACCAACTACTCTTTTCCGCAAACCTATTCATATGGTGGTGATGAATTTGCATTCATGAAACTTCGGGATTATAACAAAATAATAGAAGTTAGAAAAGCTGATGGGGAAATTATCACTTTGTATACTTGCCAATAGTTTTATTATTCTTAAAATAAATCCCCCTCAAAACAATGGTATGGCAGAGGAACGTTTTATTTCATTCAACACAAAAGTGCTTTTGATTTGAGCTATATTAGGTAAAGCAGCTAAAATACCGGAAGAGAATTGATGATAAGCTTCTAAATCCTTAACAATTACTTTCAGTAAAAAATCATTAGCTCCTCCCATCAAATAAGACTCCACAACCTCTGGGAGTGATTCTATTGCTAATCCAAAAGCTTCAATCGCATCTAGTTTTTGATTTTCTAAAGAAACTGAACAAAAAATAACCATAGTACTTTCAACTTTTTTTGAGTCTAAAACAGCTACGTATTTCTCAATTAACCCTGAATTCTCAAACCGCTTAATTCGATCATATATAGGCGATTTAGTTAGATTTAATTTTTTTGAAAGTTCATTTACACTAACCTTAGAATCTTGTTGGAGTATCTCCAAGAGCTTTTTGTCAACTGCGTCTAATTTAATCATAGGAAATTTTCCTTTTAAATATTAGTAATGGAACTGAAGTTTATAATAATTCTTAAAAATACACAATTTACAGGAAAACAAACTGAATTTACCTAAGTTAAAGATACATAATCCTATCTATTGTAACTTTAACAAAACAAAAAAACTAAAGATGAAATCAAAACTTCAGCCAGAAAGCCTCATGATGACCCACGGGTACAAACCTGAATTATCGGAAGGAGCGGTAAAACCTCCTATTTTTCAAACCTCAACATTTGCTTTTAAAACTGCCGAGGAAGGAAAATTTTTTTTTGAAGTAGCCTATGGTTTAAGAGAAAAAGAAGCTGGAGAGGAAACTGGTCTCATTTACAGCAGGATCAATAACCCGAATCTAGAAATTTTAGAAGACCGTCTTTGCTTGTGGGATAAAGCAGATCAATGTGCTGTTTTTGAAAGCGGTATGTCGGCAATAAGCACTGTTTTATTAGAGTTTTTAAAACCTGGGGATTTGTTATTATACAGCATGCCCGTATATGGAGGGACTGATCATTTTATAAATTATTTTTTAAAGTCTATCGGGGTTGAATCGATTGGATTTAGACCCAATCAATCTAAAAAAGAAATCACAGCACTAATAGAGGCAAGTGGTTTTGCTTCAAAATTAGCTATGATCTACATAGAAACTCCAGCTAATCCAACCAACGAACTAATAGACATTAGTTTATGTAAAACTATTGCTGAGCATTATTCAACAAAAGACAAAAAAGTATATTTAGCTGTAGACAATACCTATATGGGACCTATTTGGTCGCATCCTTTAGCGCATGGAGCAGATCTGGTTATGTACTCGGCGACAAAATACATTGGGGGTCATAGCGACTTGATTGCTGGAGCAGTTTTAGGAAATAATGAGGTAATGCAGCGCATAAAAGTTCTACGAACTTTTTTGGGGAACATGGCCAGCCCAAATACTTGCTGGCTTCTTATGAGAAGTTTAGAAACCTTAAAAGTTCGCATGGAACAACAGGCACGAAATGCTCATGAAGTTGCTCAATTTTTAAAAGATCATCCTCAAGTTTCAAACCTATACTACCTAGGAACCATAAATTCGTCCGATCCTTCATTTGAAATTTATCAAAAACAATATTCTTCGGCAGGCGCCATGATTGCATTTGAAATTAAGGGAACAGAAAAAGAAGCCTTTTTGTTTCTTAACAATCTAAAATTAATTAAACTTGCCGTAAGCCTAGGGAGCACAGAAAGTTTAGTTCAACATCCAGCCACAATGACTCATGCCGGTGTATCACCTGAACTCAAAAAAGCCATTGGGATTACTGAAGGACTCATTCGAATTTCAATAGGAGTAGAAAACCACGCAGACCTTATAGCTGATATAACTGCTGCTTTTCATGCTGTAAAATAAGTTCGATAAAATTCTCAGAAGAATGCGTCCCATTGAACGTTCTTGGTTAAATTTGCCCTGATGAGTACACTTATTCAAATATCCATAAAACCACACGAGCAAGAGGATAAAGCCATACTACTCAGCTTGGCTCTTAGTAAATCTAAAATCTTAAAAAAAGATGTTCGGGAGTGGAGAGTGCGCAAAAGATCTATTGATGCTAGAAGAGCTCCCGTAAAATTAAATCTACAGATTGAGATTTGGTCTGGGCATGAAGAAAGAAAAGGAATTCATCCATTTTTTCCAAAAGACGTGTCTGATTCAAAAAAAATAGCAATTATTGGCTTTGGCCCAGCAGGAATATATGCGGCCCTTAGAGCAATCGAAGGCGGGTATAAACCTGTTATTTTTGAAAGAGGTAAAGATGTCCGTGCTCGAAGAAGAGATTTAGCTAAAATAACTAAAGAGCAAACCGTTAATCCAGAGTCTAATTATTGTTTTGGTGAAGGGGGTGCAGGAACTTACTCTGACGGTAAATTATACACTCGTTCTAAAAAAAGAGGAAATGTACTTAAGGCAATGGAATGGTTGGTGTTTTTTGGTGCCGATGAAGATATTCTTGTAGATGCACATCCTCATATTGGAACAAACAAGCTCCCAAAAATAATAAGTAGCATGCGAGAAGCTGTTATTGAAGCCGGTGGCGAGGTTCATTTTAATGCTAAACTTACTGACATAAGAGTAGATAATTCTCAAATTCAATCTATCCAAATAAACAATGAATCATGGCATGAATTCGACGATGTAGTTCTTGCTACTGGTCATTCTGCTCGAGATATATATTACCTTTTACATGCTAAAAAAATAAAAATTGAAGCGAAGCCCTTTGCAATTGGGGTAAGAGTAGAACACCAGCAAGAACTTATAGACAAGATTCAATATCACGGAGATGATAACAACCCTTACCTACCCCCTGCTGCCTACAGTTTAGTTGAGCAGGTAGACGGAATGGGTGTGTATTCTTTTTGTATGTGTCCAGGAGGAATAATTGCTCCTTGTGCCACAGAACCAGGAGAGGTAGTTACTAATGGATGGAGTCCTAGCAAGCGAAATAATCCATATTCTAATTCTGGTATTGTTGTGAGTGTAGAACCTCAGGATCTTCCTGATTTCTCAAAAGATGATCCCTTTGTGAGTCTTAATTTTCAAAAGTCTGTTGAAAAGGCATGTTGGAATGCTGCGGGTAAAACTCAAAGAGTTCCTGCACAGAGGTTACTGGACTTTATTGAAGGTAGAGTTTCTGATAATTTTCCTAAAACGTCTTACCACCCGGGAATTACAAGTGTAGACCTAAATGAAGTTTTACCGTTAATGATTTCCAAAAGACTTAAAAAAGCATTCATTGCTTTTGGTGAAAAAATGAAAGGGTACACTACAAACGAAGCAGTAATTCATGCACCTGAATCAAGAACGTCATCACCTGTCCTTATTCCTAGAAATACTGAAACTTTATCTCATGTTGACATAAGAGGCCTATATCCTTGTGGGGAAGGAGCTGGGTATGCTGGGGGTATTATGTCAGCCGCAATAGATGGAATAAATTGTGTTGACGCAATTTTAAAGAAAAACAACAAGCTAATTAACTGATTTTTAGGGTTAAAAAAAACGCATCGAATGAAGCTTAATATGGTATTATAATATATTCACTATATTTATAATTCATTAAATTTTATTATAATTTATAAAGAATTAATAGATAAATTTTAAATACAAAAAATGTTTAGACTCCACAAAACTTCCTCTATTAAACAAAAGAAAATCTTGAATATTTTTGTTTATATATTCATGGCTTTCGCATATACCAGCTCTTATGCTTCATCTAAGTTTATGGGTGATGAAGATGTGTTTTTAGAAGTTGTTTTTGCAGATGAAGACGGAGATGGAGTGGATGATGAAGATGATGCTTGTGCAGGCACACCAGCTGGAGAAAATGTTGATGCAAATGGCTGTAGTGAATCTCAGAAAGATGACGACAACGATGGGGTCTTTAACAATCTAGATGCTTGTCCCTCCACTAATGAAGGGGTTGAAATTGATGAAAATGGATGTGAAATTAGTTGTTCTGTTAGTCTTTCTTTGTCAAGTGGACCAATATCCCAAGCTGTTCTTGAAGGAGCTTCTATAACTGAAGTGATTTTTACTTATGGAACTGACTGTGCTGAAGATGGTTTTGATTTTGATGTTGTAGGTCTTCCAAATGGAGTTTTTTGGAGTCGTAGTGGGGAAGATCTTATTGTTTCAGGAGCTGCCGAAACAGAACCCGGTATATATGAATATTATGCCATAATTAGAGTCAATAATAGTTCTAAAAATGCTAGTGTTACCGGATTTATTGAAGTAAGTGAAAACGGAACAACAACCCAAGAATGTTCCATAAACTTATCTTTATCAAGTGGTCCAATTTCTCAAGGAGTTGAAGTTGGAGCTCCAATAAATGATGTTGTCTTTGAATTTGAATCCGACTGTTCTGATCTAAATATTTCAGTAGAAGGACTTCCAGACGGAATATTCTGGGAAGATCAAGGAAATAATATTATTATTTCAGGAACAGTTCAATCTGAACCTGGAGTTTATGAGTATTCATTATTAATCATCAGCAATTCATCTCAAGCAATTATTCAAGGTGTTATTGGCGTAAATGGAGAATCAATCCAAGAATGTTCTATAAACCTAGATTTAGTGAGCGGTCCAGAGGGTCAAGTCTTAGAAAATGGCGTTGCCATAGAAAATGTTATATATCAATTTAGTTCAGATTGTGAAGACACAAATATAACTGTTGAGGGGCTTCCTGATGGTGTGTTTTGGGAGGTTCAACAAAATGATATTATTATATACGGACAAATTGAATCTGAACCAGGTGAATATATTTATTCAATTTCTATTAGTAGCAGTTCAACTCAGTCGTTTATTGAAGGTGTGATTATTGTTTCTAAAGAAGATTGTTATCTTGATCTGATCGTTTTAAGTGGACCTCAATTCCAAGTGGTTCAAATAGGAAGTCTAATATCGGAAGTAGTTTATGAATTCAATTCAGATTGTAAGGGTTCTAATATTGGAGAGTCAATAGTTATTGAAGGGCTTCCAGAAGGAGTAAGTTGGTCAGGTGAAGGAAATGTAATTGTTATCTCTGGAGAAGCAAATGGTCCCGCTGGAAGTTATGTTTATTTGATTTCTGTAAACAGCAGTTCTACCCAAGCTTTTATAGAGGGTGAAATTCTTGTTTTAGATGATGTAAAACTTGAGGATGATGATGATAATGATGGAGTGCCTAATTTCTTTGACAAATGTTCTGCAACTGAAGAAGGTGCAGCTGTAGACGCATTTGGATGTAGCGAGGGACAAAATCAAACCTTTGGAGACATCTTCATCACTGATAATGGTTGTGAAATAAGTATCTATAACATGCCACAACCCGGAGAAGTTATTGAGATTTGTGTAACCGAGCCGTTTCAAAATCAACTTGTTGTTTCCTCAACATGTTCGAATAGCAATATTTCTAGCGAAGTTAATGGGTTACCCACAGGGTGGTCTTATACTTCAAGTTTAGATGAGAATAATAATCTCATTTTAACCGTTTTATCAGGAGAAGATCAAGTTGAAGGTACCTTTGACTCAGCTATAATCATTACAGATTCATCAAATAATTTTACTTATAAATCTAACTTTACCATGGTCCTTTCTTCAGATTGTGATAATCAAAATACAAATGATGGTGATGATGACAATGATGGAGTTCCTAATTTCATAGACCTTTGTCCTGAAACAGAACCTGGTGCTTCTGTTGATCCATATGGTTGTACCGAAGGTCCCAATGAAAACGAAGGATTTGTATACAATACTGAAAATGGATGTGAAATAAAAATTTCTAACATACCCCCAACTGGACAAGTTATTCAGATTTGTTCTACGCAACCTTTTAACGAACAAATTGTAGTTTCATCAACGTGCTCTAATAGTTCGATATCAGCTGAAGTAATTGGGCTTCCAACTGGCTGGTCAACTGCTATAGCTTCTGATCAAAATAACAATACAATTTTATCTTTAAACTCAGGTGAAAATCTAGTTGAAGGAACCTTTGACATAAACATCATAATTACAGATTCTTCAAATAATTTTGTTAATGAAACAAACTTATCTCTAGTGTTTACATCAGATTGTGATGACTTTGGTGAAGTTGGGTCTCTAGACGATCAAGATAAAGATGGTATTCCTGATTTATTTGACGCATGTCCTGATTCTAAAATAGGAGCTGAAGTAGATTCATTTGGATGTAGTAGAGATCAATTGTACAACAACAACATAGTAGATTCAGATAATGATGGTATTTCAGATGCATTCGATGGGTGTCCTGAAACTCCTGAAGGAAGCCAAATAAATGAATATGGTTGTAGTGAAGATCAGCTGAACGGTAATGATTCTTTTGAGGATGATGATAATGATGGAGTTCCTAATTTTTATGATGTTTGTCCCGACACAGAGAGTGATAAAACTGTTGATGCATTTGGATGTAGTAATCAACAAAGTCCAGAGGAAGGGACCTTCAATGATTTAGATAAGGATGGAGTACCAGATGAATTGGACGTATGTCCTGATACTAAAGAAGGAGATCGAGTTGATTATTTTGGATGTGCTAACAATCAAATACCAGGAGTAAGTGTTTCAGACGATAACGATAATGACGGAGTTCCTGATATTTCAGATCTTTGTCCCAACACAGAACAAGGAGTTGGCGTAGACTTTTTTGGGTGTGCTGTAGATCAAACAGATGAACAAGGTGAATTAGAAGATAGCGATTCAGATGGTATTCCAGACTTTTTTGATGCTTGTCCTGAAACTGCTAAAGGAGAATTAGTTAATGCGTTTGGTTGTGCCGAAGGACAAACGCTCGAAGAAGGAACTATTGCCGATACCGATATTGATGGAATTCCTGATGTATTCGACCTATGCCCAAACACTCCAGAAGGTGAAGCTGTTAATCGTTTTGGTTGTCGAGAAAATGAAACACCCCAAGCTGGTACATTTAAAGATTCTGATTCAGATGGTGTCCCTGATGAATTTGATGCTTGCCCTGAAACTACAATTGGTAATGGCGTAAATGAATTTGGCTGTGCAATTGGCGACTCACAAGAAGGCAAATCGTTTATTCCTGATGATGTGTTTGAACAAACTTTAATAGATTTAGGGCTTGATGATGTAATTGATAATTTTGTAGACACAGCAACACTTCAATCGATTGAAGTATTGGACTTAAGCTCTTCAGTTCGAGCGGATGGAAGTAAAATAAATGACTTAACTGGTTTAGAATCTTTTTCTGGGTTAAAAGAACTTAATGTATCTGGAAATAATTTGTTTTTCTTAGATCCTTACAACAATCAAGCCCTTGAGGTACTAATTGTAGATGATAATATTATTTCAAATATAATAACTTTCAACAATCCAAATCTTCAGTACTTATCAGTAAACAATAACCTTCTAGACTATGTTGATGTTTCTGAAAACACATTATTAAGCTCTTTAGATGTTGGTAATAATGGTATTTATTTTATTGATTTAGAATCTAATTTACAATTAACAAGACTTCGTGTAAATAATACACCACTTCAGAATATTAACATTTCTTCATTAACTAATCTAAAAGATTTAGAAGTTTTTAATACAAACATAACTTGTATTAGTGTTTCTGAAGAACAATTAAATGAAATCCCTCAAGGATGGAAAATAAATGGAGCTGCATTCTACTCAACTACATGTGGTTACGTTAACGAGTTTGATGCTGATAATGATGGCGTTGAAAACACTGAAGATTTGTGTCCTAATACACCAAGTGGACAACAGGTTGATGAATTTGGGTGTGCTCGTGTAGATTCTGATAGTGATCTCGACGGTATTCCTGATGAATTTGATACTTGTCCAGACACACCTGAAAATTCGATTGTAAATGAATTTGGATGTACAGCCATGCAAATTGATGGAGACTTAGATGGCGTTCCTAATGAACTTGATGAATGTCCTGAATCACCTATAGGAATAGCAGTTAACGAAAATGGCTGTAGTGAAAAAGAAGAAAAGGAATCAGAAGAAAATGCTGATGATGATCGAGATGGTATTATAAACGCTCTTGACAGATGTCCTGACACAACTGCAGGAACTATTGTAGATGAATTTGGCTGCACTCCTAGTGAAACCGTAGAACAAACAGAAGTTGATATCGACCATGATGGTATATTAAATGAGGATGACTTATGTCCCGATACCGGAGTCGGATTAGCAGTCAACCCGTTTGGTTGTCCATTAAATGAATTGGATAGTGATTTTGATAAAATCACAGACGACTTAGATCTATGTCCCAACACGGAAGCCGGAGTTGAAGTTGATCAATATGGATGTTCTTTAAGTCAAAAAGAAAACGATTCTGATTTAGATGGAGTTAATGACAGCAAAGACTATTGCTCAAATACCCCTCCCTATAGTATTGTTAACTCAAACGGATGTTCTGATGCGCAAATTGCCATAGACTCTGATTTTGATGGAGTTAACAATTCTGATGATCAATGTCCAAATACAAAACCTTTTCAAGCAGTAAATGAAAATGGATGTTCCGTTCTTCAGCAAGACAACGACAACGATGGTGTTGCTAATGGATTTGATCGTTGCACCGGAACTCCTGAGGGTGTTAAGGTAGATGAATATGGATGTTCAGTTGCTCAAATTGATGGAGACGATGATCAAGACGGTATACTAAATAGCATTGACAAATGTCCTAGTACTCCGGGCAATACTCCGGTAGACGAAAAAGGTTGTCCGTTTTTAGCCCCTAGAATACAATCTCAAGTTTTTGAAAAAACTGAAATAAGCCGTGATTCAATTGATACAGAAATCAGAGAATACCTTGGGAAGGTAATTGTTGAAGATCCAAATGCAGAACTCGCAGGAGATATTTCTAATATAGCTCTTCAAATTATTGAAAGTGAAAAAAGCACTCTTTTTGAAATTCAAAATGATTCTATATTTATAGTTGGCCGTACTGATTTTGAGGAAGATGTAAAAATATCTTTCCAAATAAGAGCAACAAATGATAAAAATTTATCTGCAATCGGCAACATGGAGTTAATAGTTCTTGACATTCCAAATACAACTACCATTTCAACCTTTGAACTTGCAGTATTTAATCTAGAAGATGAAAGTAGTGGGTCAAAAGTAGATCATAAACGTTACCTCAATCCTAAAGGCATAAAAGGGGTTGGTAAATGGAAGATTAAAAAGAAAATTAGTGGTGGTGCTGATGCGAGTTTATTTACCATTAGATCTCCTGAAGTTCAAAAAAGCGGAGAAGGTGAATCTGATGATTACTTAGACTTTATTGTACCTCCTGACTTTGAAAATCCTCAAGATCATAATCAAGATAACATCTATGAAGTTGAAGTGGTAAACATCAACACAAATGATGGTGAATCTGCAAAACCAATTTCGGTAACACAAACAAACCTTGTAGTTCCAGAAGGAAATGCTACTGCAATTCAGTTGCAAACAATATCCGCAACACCGCTTGAAGATTCAGATGCAGATGGTATCGTAGATATTCTGGACAACAGCCCGCTTATTTTCAATCCAAATCAAGAAGACAGTGATGGTGATGGTGTTGGTGATGTTTCCGATGATGCTGATCACGATGGGGTTTGGAATCCTTTTGATAATTGTGCTGATACTCCATACGGTTCTTTGGTTGATAACAATGGATGTTTAATGTTTTACTTGCCTCCTAGCAACTTCTCTATTTCTAAAACAGAGAAATGTCAAAACACCAACAGCATCAGCTTGT
>Ga0209716_1000268_pt1 | contig 54474 bp, 49 predicted proteins | sample COGITO_mtgs_1205_FD_184811 | JGI IMG/M metagenome (GOLD analysis project Ga0209716, IMG submission 184811) | Pelagic marine microbial communities from North Sea - COGITO_mtgs_120531 (SPAdes) (version 2) | ecosystem: Environmental > Aquatic > Marine > Epipelagic ... | reverse complement strand
TTAAAAACCCCAATCCATAGGTTCATTAGTAGTATGAGACACACTATTGACTTTAGGTAATACATACGGTATTAACTTAATTACCAACTCTATTCTTTCTTTAGGTTCTAACATATCAAGGTTTTCTTTTATTTCACCTAATTCTTCAAATAGTACATCTTTCAATACTGACCTCAACTCTTTAGTCATTCTATTGGGTGTTCCTTTTTGTCTTCCTCCGTGCTTTTTGCCTGTTGTATTTGCCATACTATTTAAATCTATTATAGTTATTATTTTAAATAACCCTATACATATAAACGTTTGAGAACGTTAACTGTTATGTATTTTTAAGTATTATTTTAATCTCTTCTCTAAACAAATAATAAAAGAGAATAATTAGAAAAGAAAAAACTAAAACAGACTAAAAAATAGTATAGAAGAACAGAATAAAAAAAATAGAATAGAACAGAATAAATAATATATTCTATTACTTAGAGTTAACTTCAAGTTAACTTAAAAGATTAGTTCATCATCTAATTTGTTTTGTTCCTTAATAACGTCTATTTCATCTGTTGTTAACTCGGTTTTTTGTTCTTTATTTATACTTTGTGTTTTCTTGCCACCTTTGCTTTGTCCATCTTTAGTTTTTGCGTAAACCTTCCACATTTTCATAGCAAATTCAATTTTAATAATATCATTATCTTTTGGTTTTACAACATCACCATACTTAAGCAGCTCTTTCAACTCTTCTTTACCTATCCAGTTCTCTGCTTCTATAAAAGTCATACAAGCTTCAGATTTTAAGTATTTAATTATAAGTTCTAAAAACAGCCACTTAGTTGAATTATCAGCTCTCCTTATTGTGTTAGTTAAATATAAATCATCAATATTAAGTTTTAGCCAATGAAAGTTTTCACCTGAAATTAAATTATTCTTCATAACTATTGTTTTAAAAGATTATTTACTTCCTCAGCTTTGTAGTATACTCTTCCCTGTACATAAAGAGGATTTAAAATATCACGTGAAGACCAGTTAATAATTGTTTGTTGTGTTACTTTTAAATGTTTTGCAAGTTCTTTACGTGTGTAAAGTTTTCTTTCGCTATTTACTTTTAATTCGTAAAGCATTTCTTCTTTTAATTCTTGTTTCATTTTGCTGAATTCTGACCACAATTCCTTTGAAGTCACAAGTGCTACTTTATTATTCATAGTTTTTTTTTACGTTAATAATTAAATTATTTCGTAAAAGTAGATCCAGTAAAATTTATATTAAAGTAAACGGAGCAACCCTTTTAGCCCTTTATATAGCCCCGTGTTTTCATTGTTGTGTAAGTGATAATGTAAGTAATATTTGTGCTACTTTATCTGTTAAGTTGTACCCAAGGAGGGAGTCGAACCCTCACGCACATAGTGCACTACGACCTCAACGTAGCCCGTCTACCAATTCCAGCACTTGGGTATAAATCATATTCAAATGTAAATAACTTAATTAATATTAAAAGTTTCTTAATAAATATTAATTTTAATAATGAAGAAAATAATAACTATCACTTTAATAATATGTTTATATATGAATGAAAATACCGCACAATCTGTAAATATTTTTGGTCAAAATCTAGCGCTATGTTGCAGCAGTCCAAAAACTGGTTTTTTTAGAGACGGGTTCTGTAATACAGGATCATCAGATATTGGAACCCATGTTGTTTGTGCAAAAATGACGCAAGATTTTCTAGAATTTTCAAAGTCAAGAGGTAATGATTTATCAACTCCCAACGAGATGTACAGTTTTCCTGGGCTTTTACCAGGTGATAAGTGGTGTTTATGTGTACTTAGGTGGAAAGAAGCTTACGATGCAGGAAAAGCTCCTAAAGTATATTTAGAAGGAACACACGATAAAGCCTTGGATTATGTGACTATGGAACAATTGATAGAACACGCTATTAAATAAAAAAGCCTTCCGAGGAAGGCTTTGGTGATTCGTCTGGGGTTCGAACCCAGGACCCCATCCTTAAAAGGGATGTGCTCTACCAGCTGAGCTAACGAATCAAATTTTCGAGTGCAAATATAATGTTCATATTGATATCTCCAATTAGTTTTGTAAAAAATAGTTCATTGTTCAACATTTGTTTTGATTATCATAGCTTTTTATTACCTTGTTTTTAGTTTTTTAAACCATGAATACAAGATGAATAACTATAATTTAGTCACTAAAAATATAATTAAAGAACTTTCTTTAATTGTGGGTGAAAAAAATATTTATATCGATAAAGAGAATCTTAAATCTTATGGTCATGATGAAACAGAAAATCTAAACTTCCCTCCAGAGGTTCTTTTAAAACCATTAAATACTAAGGAAGTCGCCGAGGTAATGAAATTAGCTTTTTTAAAAAATATTCCCGTTACACCAATAGGAGCTAGAACTGGACTTAGCGGTGGATCGCTCTGTGTTCATGGTGGTATAGGTTTGTCAATGGAAAGATTCAATAATATATTGAAAATAGACTTAGATAATCTTCAAATTAAGGTACAGCCAGGTGTAATAACACAAACTTTGCAAGAAGAAGTTGCAAAAGAAGGTCTTTATTATGCTCCCGATCCAGCAAGTAAAGGAAGTTGTTTTATTGGAGGAAATATTGCTGAGAATAGTGGAGGACCAAGAGCAGTTAAATATGGAGTAACAAAAGATTTTGTATTAAATCTTGAAGTAGTTTTACCTGATGGAAAAATTGTTAATACTGGAGCAGACACCTTAAAAAATTCAACTGGATATAATTTGACTCAGCTGATTGTTGGTAGTGAAGGTACATTAGGAATTGTTACTCAAGCAACTTTAAAACTATTGCCTTTACCTAAATATAATAAGTTGATTTTGGTGCCGTTTTCTTCCCCCATCGATGCTTGTAGTGCCGTAGCTTCTATTTTTAAATCTGGTGTTATTCCTTCCGCTCTTGAATTTATGGACAGAAAAGCTGTAGATTTTACTATTAAGTATATCGATGAAGCTCAATTAGAAATGTCCAACTCAACTAAAGCATTGCTTCTTATCGAAGTAGATGGGAATAATCCCGACTATTTAATGGATGAAATGGAAAAAATTCTTAAAGTGGTGGAAGCTCATAATTCTGAGGAAAATATACTTTTTGCTGAAGATGAAGCTCAAAAAGAGCAACTTTGGTTTATAAGAAGGAGAATTGGAGAGGCTGTCAAAGTAAACAGCGTATATAAAGAAGAAGATACCGTAGTACCAAGATATAAATTACCAGATTTACTTTCAGGGGTAAAAAAAATAGGTGATAAATACGGTTTCGAGTCTATTTGTTACGGACATGCTGGTGACGGAAATTTACATGTAAACATAATTAAAGGAAATCTTTCTGAAATCCAGTGGGAAGAAGAATTACCTAAAGCAATTAGAGAAATTTTCAAATTAACAGTTTCACTTGGTGGAACTATTTCTGGAGAACATGGAATTGGTTGGGTGCAAAAAAGCTATATGGATATTGCATTTAACGAAGTTGAACTTAAATTAATGAGCAACATCAAAAAAGTATTCGATCCAAAGAATATTATGAACCCCAGTAAAATATTTTAACTTTATTCTACTCCGTGCATTAGTTTCTTAATAGGCTTGTTTAGCAAGAAAATTACAGCTGCAATTACTAACAATACATAACCTATTGTAGAAAAAATATCTAAATATTTTAAAAGACCAGCTTCAGCAGTAGCTTCCTCACCATTACCACCATGACCACCAGTAAAAGCTGCAATTTTACCTCCAACATAATTAGCAATAGCAAAACTTAAGAACCAAGCACCCATTGCAGTTCCTGCCATATTCTTTGGAGATAACTTGGTAACCATTGACAGTCCAATTGGGGAAAGAAATAATTCACCAGTTGTATGAAGCATGTAAAGAAAAACAAGAGTAAGAATAGGAACTTGATAAGCTTCGTTGACAAACTGATATCCTAATTTAGTTAATAAAAATCCCAGTGCTAATTGAACAATTCCAAAACAAAACTTAAGAGGAATACTAGGGTTTTTACCAATTTTAGAAAGTTTCACCCACATGATAGAAAAAATAGATCCAAATAAAATAATAAAAAATGGATTAAAAAACTGGGTCATACTTGCTGGCATTTCCCAACCAAATAACATTCTATCTACATTTCTGTCTGCAAAAAGAGTAAGAGAAGTTCCTGCCTGCTCAAAACAAGCCCAAAATGATATATTAATAATCATAAATATAATTAGTGCTATCATTCTATCTTTCCAAATAGAAACATTTTCTTTTTTATCTTCTTTACTTCCTGCACTAATAAGAACAAAAGAAATACCAATAAATAATGCTAATAATATATAATCCATTAATTCATTTTGCATAATTAATAAATAGCAAAGAGGAATTAAAAATAACGAACCAATTGTAATCGCGTGAAGTACATTTATAGGCCCTAGAATTTTCTTTTTACCTGCCTCATGTACATCTAATCCAGGAGCAGCAGCGTAATTATTTCTTCCAGTCCAAAATATGGCAAGTCCTAAAAGCATACCTAAGCCAGCTAATCCAAATCCATATTTAAAACCATAAGTTTCTCCTACATAAGCTACTATTGTGGTGGCCAATAATGCGCCAACATTAATACCAATGTAAAAAATAGTGAATCCTGAATCTCTTCTAGGGTCGTTATCTTTATAAAGTTTACCAACTATGGTAGAAATATTGGCTTTAAAGTAGCCATTCCCAATAATTAAAGCCCCCATGCCAATGAGCATCATATTTTGATTGTTTCCTAAAATCAAAAATTCTCCAATTGCCATTAAAACTGCACCTAACATTACAGCATACCTATATCCTAAATATTTATCGGCCATCCTTCCACCTAAAATTGGTGCTGCGTAAACCAGTCCAGTATATGCACCGTATATTAAAGAGGCTTCGCTATCTCCCATCATTAAAGATTTCACAAGAAATAATGTTAAAAGAGTTCTCATTCCGTAGTAACAAAACCTTTCCCACATTTCTGAGAAAAATAGGGTCATTAACCCTCTTGGGTGTTTTTCGTTAGCTTCAATAGTTGTCATAGATTTTGATTTTATCTAATTGTGAAAGTAAACATTTTTTTTAATTCTAGAATTTATCAAATTTTCAATAGGTATCTTTTAATCGATTGAAATGTTATTTTTACTAAAAATTAATAGTATGAAATTTTATTATTTAGCCTTTATTTTCCTTTTGTTTTTTTCTTTAACTAGTTGTTTTCAAGAGCACAATAAATCAGATAATAAGACTATCAATCTAAATAATACAACTAAAAATAGTCGTGCAACAGATAGCCATACATTATCCAATTATCAAGATGTTACCATTACAAATTCGCATTTAAATTTAAAAGTTGATTTTGAAAATAAAATTTTAAAGGGTTTTGTAACTCACGATTTTATTAAAAAAACTGATACCAATATACTTGTTTTAGATTCTAAATATTTAGAAATTGATAGTGTAACAGATGGAATAGGAAATAAGTTGAATTATGAACTCGGTAAATTTGACGAACTATTAGGTACAGCTGTTAAAATACAATTATTAGAAGATTCTAAAAAAGTTACTTTATTTTATAATACTACTGCGAAATCTGAAGCTTTAGATTGGTTATTACCTAAGCAAACAGCAGGAAAAGCATTCCCTTTTATGTATACCCAAGGACAATCCATATTTACAAGATCTTGGATACCAATACAGGATTCTCCTGGGTTAAGAATTACTTATTCCGCTAATATTCAAACCCCTGAAAAAATGATGGCCGTAATGAGTGCGGCAAATCCTCAAAAAATAGTCGATTTAAATAGTTATAATTTTGAAATGAAGCAACCCATTCCTCCCTATTTAATTGCTTTAGCAGTTGGTAATTTAGCTTTTAAACCAGTGGATGAAAGAACGGGTGTTTATGCAGAGCCTACCATGATTGAAGATTGTGCCAATGAGTTAGTGGACATGGGGAAAATGGTAGACGCTGCTGAGAAATTATATGGTAATTATGATTGGGACAGGTACGATGTAATTGTACTACCTCCAAGTTTCCCTTTTGGTGGAATGGAAAATCCACGACTTACTTTTGCAACACCTACTATTATTGCTGGAGACAGAAGCTTAGTAGCTCTCATTGCTCACGAGTTGGCACATTCTTGGAGTGGAAACTTAGTTACTAATGCCACTTGGAACGATTTCTGGTTAAACGAAGGCTTTACCGTTTATTTTGAGAGAAGAATTATGGAATCTCTTTACGGAAGAGATTATTCTGAAATGTTAGCCCTTCTCGGTTATCAAGATTTAACAGAAGAAATATCAAATTTAGAACCAAGTATGCAGCGCCTTAAATTAAATATGGTTGGTTTACATCCAGACGACGCCATGACTGATATTGCTTATGAAAAAGGATATTTCTTTTTAAGAATGTTGGAGGAAAAGGTAGGTAGAGAGAAAATGGATACTTTTTTAAAGAATTATTTTAACGATCATAAATTTAAAACCATTGTAACTAAAGATTTTGAAACATATTTAAATGAAAATTTATTAAATGCATCCAATGCAACTTTTAATATCCAGGATTGGATTTATGAATCTGGTCTTCCAGAAAATTGTCCTAAAGTTATCTCTAAAAGATTTGAAGATGCTGAATATTTAGCAACTGAGTTTATTGAAAAGGGAGCGAACTCTTTAAAGTTGAAGACTGTGAATTGGTCTACTCATGAATGGTTACATTTTATAAAACATCTTCCTAATGAAGTAACTATTACACAATTAACAGATTTAGATCGTAATTTTAATTTATCTAATAGTGGAAATTCTGAAATATTGGCAGTTTGGTTTTTACAATGTATTAAATCAGACTATCAGCCAGCATTTGAAAATCTAGAAAAATTTTTAATTAAAATTGGTAGAAGAAAGTTTTTACAACCCCTTTACACAGAGCTTTCTAAAAATTCTGACCACAAACTTTGGGCTAAAGGAGTTTATCAAAAAGCAAGAAATAATTACCATTACGTTTCTTACAATACGATAGATGAAATATTAAATTAAAAATTCTTTAACTGTCTATCTATCTCTCTTTTCACATCTTTTGTCTTTAAATCTTCTCTTTTATCGTGAATTTTTTTCCCTTTGGCAACTGCGATATTCATTTTCGCCCATCCATTATTACTTATAAATAGTCTAGTTGGCACAATGGTAAGCCCCTTGTTTTTCAGCTTTTTATTAATTTTTGAGATTTCAATTTTATTTAAAAGCAACTTACGGTCTCGTTTACTGTCATGATTAAAATGTCCAGCATTTTCATAATCTGCTATGTACATATTTCGGATAAAAAGTTCGTTTTTAATTATTACACCATAAGATTCAGCGATACTCGCTTTGCTATTTCGTATAGATTTTATTTCAGTGCCAAATAGCTGTACTCCAGCAGTAAATGTTTCCACAAACTCAAATTCAAATCTTGCTCTTTTATTTTTTATCTCAACTTTAGAAGACATGGTACAAAATTAGTAATCTAAACAATCCCATTGCTATAATTTACATTTAATCAATATTACATTAAATTAGTATATAAAAATAAACCATGCATTATTCAATTATTTCTTCGCTATTTATTGTTTTAATTTTTTGTAAATCAATGGTTTTTTCTCAAGATAAAGATCTAGATCTGGAAGAAATAATGACTGGGAAAGAATTTATTGGATTCTGGCCTGAAAACCATTCTTGGTTACCCAGTGGAAAAATAACTTTTAAATGGAATCCTGACAAAGAAATAAATTCACAAAATTTTATAGTTGAAAATTTCAAACCACTAAAGATGGGTTATGAAGAGATTTCTGAAATTCCTTCTTGGAATATTAAAAAACATATTTCTAATAAGTTTTACGTTTATACTAAAAATGGTAGACTTCTAAAATGGAAGGTTGGTGAAAATAATCCTGAAATTATTTATGAAACTTACGATGATATTTATGCTCCTCAACTAGTAAATGATGAATCAGTAGTCTATTTTGTAAGAAATAATACTTTATGTAAAATAGATTTAATCCATACATTTTATAAGGAAGTACTAAATTTCACAAAAAGTTCTAAAAAAAATAATAAAAGTACGCATGAACATTTTTTAGAAAATCAGCAGCTTGAACTTTTTCAATATCATAGAGAGAAAAAGTCAAAAAATCAATACTCTAAAGACTATTTGAAAAATGTTAATTCTTGGAAAAGAAAACCCTTAGAGGTAGCTCACGTTGAAGATATTTTTATTTCTCCAGATGAAAAGTCAGCTATTTATAGCGTAATAGAAAAACAAAAAATTAAAGCTACTCATGTAGAAAACTATTTAAATCTTGACGGTTGGTCTAAAATTAAAAATGCCAGACCTAAAGTAGGTCGACCAGATAGAAAAGAAAGTATTTATGTTTACTCTTTTGATAAAGACACGTCTTTCTCAGTAAGAGTTGATAATCTATCAGGAATTTTTAAAAGACCAGTTTTTTTAAATGAATATGAAAAAGATAGTTTCAAAAAAACATCAGATTTGCCCAAATTGGTTACTTTTCATTCACCACTATTTAACAGAAAAGGGGATAAGGCGATTATTGAAATAAGGTCTCTAGATAATAAAGACCGATGGATTACTGAACTGGATTTAGGTTCTGGTATTCTTAAAGAAATTGACCATCAACATGATACTGCTTGGATAGGTGGTCCAGGAATTTCAGGATGGAATAGTGCTCAAGGTGCAATGGGTTGGATGGACGAAGACCGTTCAATATGGTACCAATCTGAGGAAACTGGATACTCTCATCTTTATAAAAAATCGCTAAATAAACTAAAAAAAACAACACTTACAGATGGTAGTTTTGAAGTTAGAGATGCTAGCCTTTCAAATGATGGTGAAACTTTTTATTTAACATTAAATAAATCTAATGCTGGTAATCGTGGTTTTTATCATCTAAAACACAAAACGAAAGAATTAGTTCCAATACTAGATTCTATAGGAAGTTACCAAGTGAAAATTTCTCCTGACGAAAAAAAACTTGCTTTTTTATATTCTTCTGCTGATCGTCCTTGGGAATTGTATGCTACATTAAACCAGCCAAATGCTTTAATAACTAAAATAACTCATTCTACTACCACCTCCTTTGATGCATATCAATGGAGAAAACCACCGATAATTAATTTCAAAGGAGAAGACGGAATATCACTCCCAGCAAGATTATATAAGCCAACAAAAGAAAAATCAAATGGAGCTGGAATAATATTTGTCCACGGAGCAGGATATCTACAAAATGCCCACAATTGGTGGAGCAGCTATTTTAGAGAATATATGTTTCATAATTTACTTTGTGATTTGGGTTATACGGTCTTAGATATAGATTACCGCGCATCAGAAGGTTATGGAAGAGATTGGAGAACTGCTATTTATAGACATATGGGTGGATGGGACCTAAAAGATCAACTTTCTGGAAGAGATTATTTAATAAATAAATTAGCGATTGATTCCAACAAGATAGGTATTTACGGTGGTAGTTACGGTGGCTTCATAACTTTAATGGCATTGTTGACCGAACCAGGAAAATTTAATTGTGGAGCAGCTTTGAGATCAGTAACTGATTGGGCCCATTACAATCACGAATACACATCCAATATTTTAAATACACCACTGTTAGATAGTCTATCTTTCAAGAAAAGTTCACCTATATATTTTGCTGAAAATTTAGAAGACAACTTGTTAATGTTACATGGAGTTATGGATGATAATGTTCAATTTCAAGACGTTGTTAGACTTTCTCAGAGATTTATTGAACTAAAAAAAGAGGATTGGGAATTAGCACTTTTCCCAGTAGAACCTCATGGATTTAAGCAACCTACCAGCTGGTACAATGAATACAAAAGAATTTTAAAGTTATTCATTGATAATTTACTATAATTTTTTAATTTTAAATATGAAAAAAATTATCGTATTTCTTTTGGTTACATTATTCATTAATATAAGTGCACAAAAGAAGATTGTTCTAAGGTTAAATCACTTTTTAAATGACTCTACATTTCATTATAATGAAAATTTTGATTTAGATGGTGTACAAAATTATTACACCAGATTACAATATTATTTATCGGGTTTTGAAATTGAATATGATGGTGGTCAAATTTTATTTTTACCTAATACTTATGTTTTAGCTAGTGGTCACATAATCAACTACTATTTAGGTGATTTTAGCGTATCTGATGTTGAGGCTATACGTTTTGATGTTGGTGTGGATCAAATTGCAAACAGTGGAAATACAACGAATTTTACAGGTTCTCATCCTTTGGGACCTAAAAGTCCTCCAATGGATTGGGGATGGCCTTCAGGATACTTTTTTGTTACTACTAATGGACATACGGACGCAAATAATGACAATAATCCAGATACACCATTCGAATTACACGCTTTAGGAGATCAAATGTTAAGTCCTATTGATCAAATAAATGTTAATCCAGTAAATTCTAACGATACTACTTATATTGACTTAAAAGTAAATGCCGAAAGGTTTCTTTCAGGACTTAATTTATCAACAGTAGGAGTTGACCACAGTAGCAGCACCAATAACCTATTAATGTGTAATAATTCATATTCTATGAATGTTTTTGAATCCTATAATATAATTTCCTCCTCAATTGAAACGCCAAAAAATAATAATTACATATTTATGGATTACACTTTAGCATTTGCCCCAACTATAAATTATCATTTTAATTCTAACCAAAAAGTGAATTTAAAAATTACAGACATAAACGGAAAAGTTAAATTGCACGAAAATAATTTACCTAGTGAGGGTAGTTATTTTCCTCTTAAAGAGTTTGCAACTGGAATTTATATTGTAACCATAGATAATGGATTAGAGATGATTTATAAAAAGTTTAATGTTGTCCAATAAAAATAATCTTGTTTTTCTATTTCTAGTATGTTTCTTTTTTTCATTCGATACAGAAAAAAACTTTTATTTATCTGTCCCTGCTGGGTTCCCTAAACCAGAAATACCAGCTGAAAATAAACTCAGTAGAGCAAAAATTGATCTTGGAAAAAAATTATTTTTTGATCCTCTTTTGTCTAGAGATTCTTCTGTTTCATGTGCTTCTTGTCACATTCCAAAATATGCATACACAGACGGCTTAAGAACTGCAGAAGGGATTAAAAAAAGAACCGTATCGAGAAACACCCCTACACTCACCAATATTATTTACAATAAAAACTTTTTAAGGGACGGTGTTAACCCTTCTTTAGAAGAGCAAGTGTTGGTTCCAATTCATGAAAAAAATGAATTTGATTTTCATGTTTTATTACTAACCGAAAGACTAAAAAAAAATCCAGCATATTTAGATCTATTTCAAAAGGCTTTTGGTGCAATACCAACTCCAAAATTAATTACCCAGTCAATTGCTAGTTTTGAAAGAACTTTAATAAGTGGGAACTCCAGGTACGATCAATTTTATTTTCAAAATAATTCTGCTGCTTTGTCAACGTCCGAAATAAATGGAATGAAACTTTTTAAGAAGTTGAATTGTGTAAAATGTCATAGTGGTTTTAATTTTTCAAATGGTCAAATTGTTAATAACGGTCTTTACGAGCACTACAAAGATATGGGTAAAATGAGAGTTACTTTAAATGAAAATGATAACGGTTGTTTTAAAGTCCCTACATTAAGAAATATTGAAGTCACTGGTCCATATATGCATAATGGAAGTTTGGAGTCTTTAGAAGAAGTTATAGAACATTATTCCAAGGGTGGTATGAATCATAAAAACAAGCATGACTGGATAAAACCTTTTGAAATAAGCCAATCTGAAAAAGAAGATTTAGTTTCTTTTTTAAAATGTTTAACAGACAGTTCTTTTATTTCTAATTATTAATAAAAGTTTTCACAACACTGTTATCTTTTAGTTGAACTATGTAGATTTTATTATTTTGAAACTTCTGGACAATTTGACCATTTAGGTTATAGATGTTTTTTATTTCACTACTTGATTTAAAAAATTCATTAACAATACCTACGCTTCCGGCAACTCCATACCACGTAACTTGTTCTGTGATTCCTGAACTGTTTGTTATTTCCATAGTAATGTAACCTTCTCCAGTCGCATTATTGGGATAAATGTGACAATTCAAATAATAACTATCTCCATTTGTAATTATTAGATTACCACTATTAGAACCTATAGGATAACAGTTTGGAAAACAAAGTGAAAAATCCCACATAGAAGGTAAAGAATCTGAAACAATACTCCATGTCAATGAATCGTTAGCTAAAGCATCAAGATAAGTGCTTTGAGAAAAATCACTACTAGTTGATAGTCCTGACAGTGTCATATTGTTCTGCTGAACAGTAAAGCTTTGTCCCATAAACTTCGAGCCAAATAAAATTATAAATAGTAATAAAATATTTTTCATAACTTAAATATACTTATTAATCACAGATTTTCTTCCTATTGCTACTGTTATAAAATCCTTTTCCTTTCTAACTCCTCTTGCAGGGGAGTATTCTCTACCGTAAAAAATAATTTGTAAATGAAGTTTATTCCATATTTCTTTTGGAAATAATCTTTTGGCATCTTTCTCTGTCTGGACTACATTTTTACCATTTGTAAAACCCCATCTATACATTAGTCGATGAATATGGGTGTCAACAGGGAAGGCAGGTTCACCAAATGCTTGACTAACTACTACCGAAGCAGTTTTATGACCAACACCGGGAAGCTCTTCTAAAAAGGATAAATTATTTGGAACTTGGCCTTGGTATTTGTTGATGAGTATATTAGACAATTCATGGATCGCTTTAGATTTCTTTGGCGATAAGCCGCATGGTCTTATTATGGACTTTATTTCTTCCACTTTTAATTCGACCATGTCAAATGGATTGTCTGCTTTTTTAAATAGGATAGGAGTAATTTTATTAACTCTCTCGTCTGTACATTGAGCAGATAACAGTACAGCAATTAAGAGTGTATAGGGGTCGGTATGCAATAACGGTACAGGTGTTTTGGGATATAATCTTTCAAGTTCATTTATAACATAGAGAACTTTATCAGATTTTGTCATTATATTCTTTTAAGAAATTTTTTTTGAATCCAACCTTTACGGTCGTTGAATGATATTTCGAACCACAGCTGATTTTCTCCAGTAATTTTTGCTTTTGATCCTTCGTGTAATTGATAAGTTGTAGACGAATTTTGGGAGGGAGCCGTCATGACTTTTGCTGTAGGTGAGAAGACTACAGCATAATTAGAATTATTGATTTTAGACTTACTTATAGCACTAAATAAAATACAAGCTATAAAAATTAAAACAGTAACGATAAAACTGTAAAAATAAATTTTTTTGTATGTGTTCTTATTAGTAATCCAATAGAAGAAAAATAGAATGCAAGATAAAGAGAGGGTGATTATAGATGAAAAAGCCCAGTAGTTGGGAGATTTACCTAAAAAACTAAAAACTAAGTCGTTAATAAATATTGATTTTTTTATATAGTTTTTGTCTTTAAGAAAAGTGTTACAAAACTGTAAATTATGCATTAAATCTTTATTGCCAGGAGCTATTTTTATCCCTTTTTCATAAAATAAAATAGCATGGGGTAAGCTATCTAATTTAAAATAACTATTTCCTAAGTTTAGTAACAACTCTTTACTAATTAGGCCATTATTATAGAGTTTTAAATATCCAGTTTTTGCAGAGTCGTAATTTTTATTTTCGTAATGATCGTTGGATAAATTAAAAATTGATTCGTTTTCTTGACAAATAACATTATTTGAAAAAATTAGAAAAATTAAACCTATTTGAGCTATTCTAGCCAGCATTTTTTTCAAATTTTTGGATTAAATTTTGACTTTCTTCTAGACTTTCTTTAGCCAGTTGATTAGTTAATGGACTGTACTGAGCCATTTCACAATTGTTTAATATTTTATCCATTAGTGAAATATCGTCTGAAGAGACACTGTTTTCTCTGAGTATTTCTTTAATCTTATCTCTACTTAGTTCAGATAATTTAATTTGATATTTATTAGTTAAATAAATATTCCAAAGTTTTGAAATTTCTTTATAAAATTCTGTTACTGAAATTTGATCAATATTATTATTGAGGTTGTTAAATTCTTGATTTACTTTTTTTATGATTTTCTTAACTTTAATTTTTTCTTTATCTGTAAATTTATTTTTATTACTCAAAATTATTAGAAGAAATATCAATCCAATCGGAATTGAAAAGATAATAGTCCAATATAATTTACTCCCAAATATTGGATCACTATAGTCATACAACTTGGTTTTGATTTTTATATGATGAATGTTTTCATTTATTAATTCTACATCTTCTTGTTTATTAATTGTATTGGAGTTAGCAGCAGACGAACTAGATAAACTTTGATTGGTTCCTTTACTAACCTTGATTTTAAAGCCAGGGTGTTTTAAGATTTTATATTTATTTCGAGTTACATCAAAATAACAAAACTCAATTGTTGGAATTTCATAGTCTCCATGAAATCTTGGTATTAGTAGTTGATTCATTTTTTTTCTACCAGAAATACCATTTTCACTTAAGCTTATTTTAGATTTAATTTCTTCAGGATATTTTTCCATGTCCTTTGGGAAGTTGAGTGTAGGCATCTTAATTTGTTTTAAATTACCGCTTCCAGAAATAATTAGTTCTAAGTCTAAGGCTTCGTCTACCTGTAGTTCTAATTTACTCAAATTAACATCCATTTTATAATTCTTTCCTACCTGACCTTTAAAACTCTTAGGTGCGTTAGCAGGAAGTTTTTTAACATTTATAACGGGCTGGTTACTTTTAATGATTTTTGAGGTTCCTCGATTAAAAAAATCTCTATTGATGACTGTTGTTACTTCAAAAGATGGTATAAATAACTTTCCAGATTTTTGCGGAGAAATAATTTCTTTTTTTAGAGTAAATACTCTAAAAGATATTCCATTAATAATTTCTTGTTCCTCTTTCCATTGTTTGTTTTTTGGTTCAATAAGTTCTGTCCAAAAATCGTTTATCATAGGAAGATCATAATCAGTAATCTCTAGATTTCTTATGTGATAAGACGATTGATAAATTTTATATTTTACAATTAAATTTTCTCCAATATAAGGTCGGTAGTTGGAACAAGTTATTTTGGCGAATAGTTTACTGTTGGAATTTTTAGAGGTAGTTTTTTTGTTATTGGATGAAACTGTATTTTGTTGCCCTTTAGAAACATTTACTGTAATTTTTTTTGTTTGGTAATCTTTTCCGTTGTAATTAACTTTTATAGATTCTATGGAAAGAGTTCCAGTATTTTTAGGAGCTATTATAAAAGTAGATTTATATTCGTTTTGGGATTTAAATTTCCCGTTAATAATTGTTGTTTGACTTGAAGAACTGGTGTAAGGACCTTGTTTAATTATAAAATCTTTAAAATTTAAATTATTTAGTTGAACTCTTTCACTTGATTCAACAGTAAATCTGATATAGTCATCTGTAGATATATTGTTTTGGTCAACGTAGGATTTGAAAACAAAATCTTGGGAAATTGAAGAAAAAAAACTAAAAATGAACGATATATAAAGTAATAAATTTTTCATTTACCAATCTTTAGTTTTACTCTTCTTTTTCTGATCTCCTTTTTTTCTATTCACTTTTAGTAAAACTTTTTCTTCGTCACCATTTATAGCATCTAAATTTTTTAAAGCCTGTTCTCTAGATTCTTTTTGCTGGTTTTTCTTTTTTTGATCTTGCTCTTTCTGGTCTTTGTCTTTCTGGTCTTTGTCTTTTTGATCTTTGTCTTTCTGGTCTTTGTCTTTCTGGTCTTTGTCTTTTTGATCTTTGTCTTTTTGGTCTTTATCTTTTTGGTCTTTATCTTTTTGATCTTGCTCCTTCTGGTCTTTGTCTTTTTGATCTTTGTCTTTTTGGTCTTTATCTTGTTGGTCTTTGTCTTTTTGATCTTTGTCTTTTTGGTCTTTGTCTTTTTGGTCTTTGTCTTTATTTTGCTGGTTTTGCATCATCTTCATGGCGTAAGATAAATTGTACCTAGCATCACTATCTTTGGGGTTGTGTCTTAAAGATTGTTTGTATTCGTTAACTGCATTTTGTAAGTGCTCAACTGAATTTTGTCCGCCTTCATTTACCTCTTTTTGGTGCTGCTTGAGAAATGAATTCCCTAAATTATAATGAGCTAAAGATTTGTCTAATTTATCTGACGATTTTGAAATATAAGTTTTAAAATATTCTCTTGCTTCTTCATATTCTCCCTTCATTAACGATGAATTACCGCTATTAAATATTGAATTAAGATTGTTATCATCTGCATTAAGTGAATTATTATAGCTTTTAGATGATTTTTCGAAATCTCCTTTTAGAAAAAACTCGTTTCCTTTTTTCAACTCAAGTTTACTTTCAATAGTTTGAGAATACATACTCATACTAAGGATTGTAGTAGTTATCAAAAGCCCTATGTTTAGTGATAATCTCATTTAAATAATGTTATTTTTTCATCAATTCTGCCTCTTTTCTCAAAAATTACAAGATCTAAAAGTAATAAGATTAGTGCAGGAAATAAAAACCATTGAAATTGGTCATCGTAAGTAGAGTATCTGTCTTTTTTGAGAGTAGTTTTTTCTATTTTATTTATCCTATCTATAATGGTTCTTAAATTTAAATTTAATCCTTTAGTTTTTGTGTAACTACCACTACCTGCTTGAGCAATATCGATTAAATTTTTTTCATTAAGTTTTGTTAAAATAGTAGATTCATCTTTATCTTTTTTAATACCTATTTTTTTCCCATTTCTAACTATAGGAATTGGAACACCTTTATCGGAACCCATTCCAACTGTGCAAATAACTACTCCATCATCACTAGCTTGTCTTGCTGCTTCAACTGCCTGCTCTTCATGGTCTTCTCCATCGGAAATTATAACAATTGCTTTATTAGTTTTTCTTTCTTCGTTAAAAGAGCTCATGCTTAATTCTATAGCATTTCCTATATCAGTTCCTTGAGATGAAATCATATCAGTTCCAATACTTTTAAGAAATAATTTAGCTACTTGATAGTCAGGTGTTAGAGGCAATTGCTTGTAAGCTTCACCAGCAAATACTACAATTCCAACATGATCTCCTCTAAGTTCGTTAATTAATTTACCTATTGCTAATTTTGCAATATCGAGCCGGTTGTATCCTTCAACGATATCTTCAGCCATCATACTTTTACTTATGTCAAGTGCAACCATTACATCGATACCCTTTGATGCAACAGTTCTTTCATTTTCACCATATTGAGGATTGGATGCAGCTATAATAAGTAAGCCAATAGCAGTTCTAAATAGTATGTATTTATAGGTTGACCTGTTATTTGAAAACCCATTAAATATTTTGCTCAGGGTATTTAATTTTGCAAACTTATTTATGGCATTTTTCTTCCAGATTTTATTTTTTAGCCAAATAATATTTAAAATAAAAACTATAACTAAAAGCCACAGCAGCTTCGGATGTTCTAATCTAAATTCTCTTACATTTAATATCAAATATTGGTATACAGAAAGTGCAATGGTCCAAAAAATAATTTCTAATATCAATAGAGTTATTATCAAACTAGAGGTTTTAGAGTAATATTTTTTCTTGTTTATTTTCATGAAATTCCTTGAAAAAAGTATCTGGAAATAAAAAATTCTATTAATAAAAGCCCTAGACCAAATAAAATAAAAAGGTTACCTTTTTCAGGAAGATCGATGTCGTATTCAATGGTTTTTATTTTAGCTTTCTCCAATTCATTAATTTCCTTGTAAACAGATTTTAGCTTATCATTATCTGTGGCTCTAAAATATCTGCCTCCAGTTTCACTTGCAATTGCTTTTAAGGTTTTTTCATCGATTTCAACGTCTACATAATCATATATGTAATTACCCGTAAAAGGGTCGATTGCTACAGGAGTTTTTGCTTTTCCATTTGTACCAACACCTATAGTATATACTCTAATATTAAATTCCTTAGCAATTTCGGTTGCGTTAAGTGGATGGATTTTCCCATGCGTGTTTACTCCATCTGTTAATAAAATAATTACTTTACTAGGCGCTTCACTTTCACGTAATCTGTTTACTGCAGTTGCTAATCCCATTCCAATAGCTGTGCCTTGTTCTACTACTCCTTGTTCAACAGATTCAATCAATTCAATTAATATTTCTCTATCAGATGTTAGGGGACATTGCGTGTAAGATTCTCCTTCAAAAATCACCAAGCCAACACGATCATTTATCCTGTCTTTAACAAACTCTTTTGCTAAATCTTTAGAAGCTTCAAATCTATTTGGAGAAAAGTCCTTTGCTAACATGCTGCCGGAAGCATCCATGGATATCACAATGTCAATTCCTTCTTTAAAAAGTTCAGTTTCAGAATGCGCTTCAATAGGTATTTGAGGTCTTGCCAGAGCTATTATTAAAGAACCAATTGCGATTAACTTTAAAACAAATCCAAGATGTTGATATTTGCTTGTCCATTTGTCAGAAATCCCATCAAAAAAGTTCAAACTTGAAATTTTCATAGGTTCATTCTTTTTTTGATATAAGAAGAAATAAATAATAACAGAAATTGGTATTAATAGTAGAAACCAAAGAATCCAAGGATCACTGAATTGATATTTCTGAAACAGGCTATTCATTATGTTCAGTATTTTTTATCTCTGGAATTAAATCTTGTCTTTCTTCCTTAATTAGATCTCTTATAGTTTTAATGGCTGAAATATTATCCTTTTCTAAAGAGGATTGTTTTGCAAATTTTACTCCATCTGAAATTTCAAAAAAACGTTCAATAGATGGAGTGAAATTATTTGGTAAAGAACTCCATTTTAAAGCTTCTAATATTTCTGAACTTGTTTTTTCAAAAGTCTTAATTTGATATCTATATTCTAAAAATTTCCAAAGAATATTAGATAACTCACTGTAATATTTCTTGTAATATCCGTTTTCCCAATATTTTTGTTTTTCAATTTTGGAAAGTGTTTCTAGAAGTGTAATTTCAATTGGAATTGATGGAGCTGAAATAGTCTCTTTGGTTTTTTTATTAAATCTTTTAAGGATAATAAACAAAAGCACGAGCGAAAGTGCAATTCCTATTATCCACCAAGCGTATTTACTTAAAAAATAAAGAACATATTCGTACCAGGAAATGGTGGTCTCTTTAATTGGTTTTTCTTGTTTTATTGAAGATTTTTCATCAATATCATCAAATAAAACTGAAAATTCTATGGAATTGGAATATGCAATTGTAGAATCAACAAAAGCCAAAGCAGAAGGGAAAACAAATTGACCTGTATCAAAATTAGCAACAGAAATTTTTTGAGAATATGTGATTAGGAAATTTCCAGTTTCATTTTCAATAGAAGATTTTTCAAGTTTACTTTTGTTCCATAATTCCCAATTATCCAATAGAGAATCTCCATTTTCTGATAATTTAAAATAAACAGTATCGTATATTTTATCAGCTGGAATAGTTAATTTCAAATCAATTTCAACAGCTTCACCAACAGTAAGTTTCTTTTTTTTGGAAATAGATTGAAAATCAAAAGACTGACTTTTAAAAGAAAAAGGTATTAATATTAATATGATTAAAAACTTTTTCAACGCTTTTTAAATAAATTCATAAGTGGATAAATATAACCGGACTGAAGACAAATATTAGCATGGTCAACTTTAGATTTTTTGAAAGATTCCAAAATACCATGTTCTCTAGAAAGAAAATTGTTGTAATAGGTGTCTCTAACTCTCTTACTACTTGTGTTTATCCATTTATTTTGTCCTGTTTCACTGTCTGAAAATAAAGTCATTCCAGTATCGGGCAATTCTTTTTCTCTTGCGTCAAATATTCTTAGTGCTATTAAATCATGTTTTTTAGCAGTAATCTTAAGAGCATTTTCAAGTTTACTTTCTAGAAAATCCGAAATTAAAAAAGCTATAGCTCTTTTTTTAATGAGGTTATTAAAATTCTGAAGTACTTCTCCTACATTTGTTAAAGTAGAGTTGGGCTTGAACTCGATAAGTTCTCTAATTATTCTTAAAATATGTTTTCTACCTTTTTTTGGAGGAATATATAATTCAATTTGATCTGAAAATAAAATGGCTCCTATTTTATCATTGTTCTGAGTGGCTGAAAAGGCTAAAACAGCTCCTATTTCAGCAATAAACTCACGCTTGAGCAGATCATCGGAACCAAAACTTTCAGAACCTGAAATATCTACTACAAGCATTACAGTAAGTTCTCTTTCTTCTTCAAATACTTTTACATAAGGTTCATTAAATCGGGCAGTAACATTCCAATCTATAGTTCTGATCTCATCTCCAGGTATGTAATTTCTAACTTCCGAAAAGGCCATACCTCTACCTTTAAATGCGGAATGGTATTCACCAGAAAATACCTGCTTGGACAAACCTTTCGTTTTTATCTCAATTTTTCTTACTTTTTTTAATAGTTCACTAGTTTCCAAAAGAACGTTATTAATTAAGGTACCTCAACTCTGTTTAGTATGGTGGTAATTACATTTTCTGCAGTGACATTTTCAGCTTCAGCTTCATAAGATAATCCAATTCTATGTCTAAGTACATCTTGAGAAACCGCTCTTACATCTTCTGGTATTACATAACCTCTTTTTTTCAAGAAGGCGTAGGCTTTTGCAGCACTAGCTAAAGAGATACTTGCTCTTGGAGAACCACCAAATGAAATAAAATGTTTGATTTCGTCTAATTGATAATGTTCTGGTTCTCTTGTTGCATAGACAATATCTACAATATATTTTTCAATTTTTTCATCCATGTAAATTTTCTTTACAATATCTCTAGCCTTAATAATTTCTTTGGGGTCGACCACTTTATTGGGAGTTGGAAACCCTTCGGTAGATACATTAGCTCTTACAATCAGTCGTTCTTCTTCTCTTGATGGATAGGGTAAAACCACTTTCAACATAAACCTGTCTACTTGCGCTTCTGGTAGTGGGTAGGTACCTTCTTGTTCAATTGGGTTTTGAGTTGCCATAACCAAAAATGGCTCAGGTAATTTATAGGTTTTATCACCAATAGTAATTTGTCTTTCTTGCATCGCCTCTAGAAGAGCACTCTGAACTTTTGCAGGAGCTCTGTTAATTTCATCAGCTAAAATAAAGTTAGAGAAAAGAGGGCCTTTTTTGGAGATAAACTCTTCCTTTTTTTGATTGTAAATCATGGTTCCCAATAAATCTGCAGGAAGAAGGTCTGGTGTGAATTGTACTCTCTTAAAATCTACATTTATTACTTTAGATAAAGTGCTAATAGCCAATGTCTTTGCTAATCCCGGGACACCTTCTAAAAGAATATGACCATTAGAAAGAAGTCCTATTAATAAACTTTCAATCATGTGTTGTTGTCCAATAATGACTTTTTTTATTTCCAGGTTTAGTAAATCAATAAAACCACTTTCTTTCTGAATTAGTTCATTAATTTTACTGATGTCAACATTTTTATCATTGATAGTATTTTCTAAACTTTCCATTCTTTAATTTTTAAAAAAAGTAAAAATGAAGATTCTTTTAAAAATCAAAAAAATACTTGTGTTAATATATGTTAACTAATTTTTAAAATTTTTGAGTGGTCTAATGACTTCAAGAATTAAATTTGGGTATGAAAAATAAAATAAAATTAAGCGATTGTATAGCAGCTGTTGAGAAGTTCCACGAATCATTTGGTATAGAAAACGAATATTCCCCTGTAGCTAAGATTTCAGAAAATGATTATATGCTCAGATACAATCTTATGAAAGAAGAAAATGAAGAATATTTAGAAGCAGCTAAACAAGGTGACCTAACAGAAATTGCTGATGCGGTTGGTGATATGCTCTATATTCTATGTGGAACTATTCTAAAGCATGGATTACAAGATAAAATGCAAGATGTTTTTGAAGAAATTCAACGAAGTAACATGAGCAAGCTGGACAAAAATGGAAAACCTATTTACAGAGCGGATGGAAAAGTATTAAAATCGGATTTATATTTTAAACCCAAAATTAAAAAGATATTAAGTTCTTAAAATCCGATTTTAGAATCAGGCTTAGAAATATTTGTTTTAAGTTCTAACATTTTGAGACAAGCAATAGCACTTTCTGTACCTTTATTACCGTGTTTACCTCCAGATCTATCAATGGATTGTTGTTCATTTTGGTCTGTCAAAACACAAAAAATAGTTGGTTTATTGTATCTCAAACCTAAGCCCATAATTCCATTGGTAGCTCCTTGACATACATAATCAAAATGCTTTGTTTCTCCTTGAATTACGCATCCAATGCAAATAACACCATCAACTAAGTTTTTATCTAATAAATATTGAGCACCAAGTGGTAATTCAAAGGTGCCAGGGACATTTTTTACTAATATGTTATCTGTTAAAACACCTGATTTTTCAAGCACTTTTTTAGCACCGTCTAAAAGTCTGTTGGTTATTTTTTTATTCCAATCGGAAACTATAATACCAATTCTTGTTTTCTCAGGGTTTGATACTATGAATTTTTCTTCTGAAGATAATTTTTTACCTTTAGTTGCCATTACTAAAGAGTGTCTTTTTTAAATTTAAAAACTGGACTTCCAAGTTTTAAAGACTCTGCATATTTTTCGGCATTAATGGAATTGTTATTATTAGGATAATTTTTATAAACCCTTTCATATAATATTATAGCCTCTTCGTAATTTTCTTCGATTTCATGACACAATGCAGCTTTCATTAAATATATTGGACTGGTTAGGTCATTTTCTCTTCTATTGTAAGCTTTTTTATAATATTCTAAAGCATCACTTACGGATCCTAGCTGTAAATACGAGTCACCTATAGCACCCAATGTTATGGTGCCTAGCAATTCATCATTGAAATTAACTTTATTAAGAGCAACTATAGCGTTTTCATATTCTCGATTATTTATAAAGGAAATCCCTAAATTATATTGAGCAATTTGTCCAGCTTTTTGACCTGAATATTCTTCGGAAATCTCTTGAAACCCTTTGAAAAATCCAAGGCTGTCTCCGTAAATAGAGGCTTCCCAGTTATTTTCGTCAAAAGCTTTAGATTCAGCTTTCCATATTTCTTCAGAAGCTTCTTTTTCTTTAGGCTCTACCAACATTTTAACGTACACTAATTTGTAGGCTAATAATGCAAGAATCAAACCTCCAACAATTATTGCGTATAATGTGACTTTCTTTTTATTATTTAAATAATATTCAAAACCTTTTTCTCCAAGAATAAGTTCAAGTGTGTTTTCTGTTACATTTTCCTGATTAGAGTTGTCATTTACTACAGTGTTTTCAGAATTGTTTTCTACGGATTCTGATGCTACTTTATTTTTTTCTTCAGCCATTTATATTCAAATATAAAATCTTTCGATTTATTTAATTAGTTTGCAAAAATAGTTTTTTTTATAAACTATAAAACTATCTTTTATATTGTAATTTTACATTATGTATATAACTAAGCTTTCTCTTGTTAATTTTAAAAATATTTTTCAAGTCGATTTAGAGCTTTCCAGTAGAGTAAATTGTTTTCTTGGCGATAATGGCCAAGGGAAGACTAATCTGTTAGACGCTATATATCATTTAAGTTATACTAAAAGCTTTTTCAATTCTGTAGATAGTCAAAATATCATGTTTAAAGAGGCGTTTTATGTAATTCAAGCCTCTATTTCTAATGATGACGAAGAGATTACTCTTTATTGTGGGTTAAAAAAAGGTGAAAAGAAAACATTTAAAAAAAATAAAAAAATTTATAAAAAACTTGCAGATCATATTGGTCTCTTTCCGGTAGTAATGATTACACCTTATGATATTAATTTAATTTTAGACGGTAGTGAGTCAAGGAGAAGGTTTTTTGATGCTTTAATTGCGCAATTTGATAAGAATTATTTATTAAGCCTTTTGCAATATAACAAGCTTCTTAAACAACGAAATGCATTCCTGAAAACTAAAAACACCTCCATCGATTTACTTGATGTATATGACGAGCAAATGATAGATCTTGCCAATTCTATTTTTAAATCCAGAGCAAATTTCACAAAAGAGTTTATTCCTATTTTTAATAAATATTACAAAGATATTTCGTCCAACAAAGAAAAAGTATCACTCGATTATTTTTCATCTTTAATTGAATCTTCAATGAAGGATATTTTTATAAATAACAGAAATAAAGATCAAATAATTGGTCACACATCGTCTGGTATTCACAGAGACGATTTTCTTTTTACAATAAATGAAAATCCACTTAAAAAATTTGGTTCTCAGGGTCAGCAGAAAACCTTCCTAATTGCCCTAAAACTAGCTAAATTTGAATACATTAAACTGAAAAAAAATATTACACCAGTACTGTTGTTAGACGATATATTTGACAAGTTAGACGATCATAGAGTGGGTTATATTTTATCTTTAATAGAGAAAAATAAACTTGGGCAAACTTTTATTACAGATACCAACAAAGAAAAAATACCAAATATTTTAAAAAAGTTAAATATTCCAAGTAAATTATTTTGGATTGAAAAAGGGAATTCTTTTAAAATTTAGTGCATGAAAAAAAGGACTGCAAACGAAGAAAAATTACAAAACGTTGTGAACGATTTCATAGATCAGACTGGTCTTAGAAAAAAATTCCAAGAACAAGAAATTTTACTTTCGTTCAAGGAAATAATGGGACCATTTTTAATGAAAAAAGTAAAAAAATCCTATGTGAAAAATCAAAAATTATTTTTACAACTTTCTAGTGCTGCTTTTAAACAAGAATTGGTTCTTCAAAAGACAGTTTTGTTGGGGCAATTAAATTCAAAAATTGGATCTAATTATTTAACAGACTTAGTACTAATCTAACCGCAGATTAACCCAAGCCAACATCCAGGGCCATCATAACTATAAATCCAGCTATTAAACCCATGGTTGCTAAATCTGTATTACCCCCTTTTTGACTTTCAGGAATAACTTCCTCAACAACAATAAAAATCATAGCTCCTGCTGCAAATGCTAGTGCATAGGGAAGTATGGGAAGTACTTGCATTACAATAGCTGCTCCAATAACTGCAAAAATTGGTTCTACAATTGCCGATAGTTGCCCCCACTGCCAAGATTTAAATTTACTCATCCCTTGTCTCCTTAGAGGCATAGAAACTGCAAAACCTTCGGGGAAATTCTGAATACCAATACCTATGGCTAAAGCTACTGCAGATCCTAGAGTAAATATTTCAATGTTTAGGTTATTGACAATCTCTGGAGAAGCAATGGCTCCAAAAGCTACTCCGACAGCGAGACCTTCTGGAATATTGTGCAATGCAATAGCTAAAACTAATAAAATGGTCTTTTGCCATTTGGTGTTGAATCCTTCTGCTTGATTTTTTTTGTCAAATAAGTGCAAGTGAGGTATGGTTTTATCTAAGGCAAATAAGAACAATGCTCCTAAAAAAAATCCAATTGTTGGAGCCAACCATGTAGGCATATTGGTTAATCCTAATTCTTTTTGCATTTCCACGTATTCTATTGAAGGTGCTAATAGAGACCAAAAGCTAGCAGCAATCATCACCCCTCCAGTAAAACCAAGTGATATGTCTAATACTTTTCTATTTGACGAATTAAAAAAGAAAACCAATCCCGAACCAATAGCAGTAACAACCCATGTGAATAGCCCAGCTAAAAGTGCTTGTAAAATAGGATTTTGATCTATAAACCAAATTTTTAAAGATTCAATCATAAGTTTCTAATAAAAGGTTTTGACAAATTTTTTCAGAAAAAGTTAGCTTTCTACTTTTGATTTTAACAACGTAAGTCCCATCAAATTCAATAATTTCTTGAACTTCTATTGCGTCTCCTAACTTAATATTTTCTTTATCCAAATAGCTAAGAAGACTCGCCGTTCCTTTTTTTACTCCGGTAATAATTCCTTTTTGAGATTCTTTAAGTTCAATTAATAATTTTTGATTCATTTTTTCTATCCTTCCTTCTTTATTTGGAATGGGATCTCCGTGAGGATCGTATTTAGGGAATTCAAGAAAGGCATCTAATTTATCGGTTAAATCTTCAGATTTAATATGTTCTAATTGTTCAGCAATTGTATGAACTTGACCCCATCCAAAACCAAGTTTTTCTACTAAAAAAGTTTCCCATAGTCGGTGTTTTCTAATTATTTGAAGTGCAATAAATCGCCCTTTTTGACTTAGCGAAGAACCTTTGTATTTAATATAATAAATGTATTTTTTATCTGCTAGTTTCTTCAACATATCTGATACACTGGAGGGCTTCATTTCTAAGTATTCTGCAATAGAATTGGTGGAAACTTCCTTGGTTTCTTTTTGTAAATGGTAAAGCGCTTTAAGATAATCTTCTTCTGATTGTGAATTCATTTCTAGTAAATATAAATATTATTTTTAGACAAGACTAAAAAATATGTTTTTTTTAACTAGATTCGCCTCAGTGAAAAAAATAATATATCTATCTATTTTATTATCTTATCAGATACCTGTATACACCCAAAACATTCGAGTTACGGGTAAGGTGATTGATGAAAGTTACCGTCCTTTACCATATGCACACATTACAGATGTAGATTCTAAATCAGCTGTAGTTGCTGATTCAATTGGCAATTTCATTATTTTCTTAAATAATCCAATTTCTATTTTAAAAGCATCCGCTGTTGGATATAAAGATTTAGAAATTAAAACAACTCCTAAATTTATTTTGAAATCACTTGTTTTTAAACTAAGTGAAAATAACGATTTGCTTAGTGAAATGGTTATCAGTGGAACTCTAGAATTAATAAAGAGAAAGGAAAGTCCAATACCAATAGCTGTCTATAAATCAAAATTTTTAAATGCAGTACCGTCTCCAAGTTTAGTTGAAGCTACGAATCAAATTGCTGGATTACGACCACAACTAAATTGTTCTGTCTGTAACACAGGTGACATCCATATAAATGGAATGGAAGGTGCTTATTCAATGGTTGTTCTAGATGGAATGCCAATTATGGGTGGGTTGTCAACAGTTTACGGTCTTCAAGGGATTCCTACAAGTTTAATTGATCAAGTAGAGGTAATTAAAGGTCCGGCATCAACAGTTTACGGATCTGAAGCGATGGCAGGACTGATTAATGTTGTTACTAAAAGTGTTGAATGTATTCCGAAATTAACTGTGGATATTAATTTCTCTAATTGGGGAGAATTGCAAACTTCATTAAGTCTAAAATTTTTGGATAAAAAAAGATGGAAAGCATTTAGTGCTATTGATGTTTTTCGATACAACAATCCAATAGATAATAATGAAGATAATTTTACAGATTTAACATTGAAAAATAGGTATTCAATTTATAATAAGTTTCAGTTTTTTAGCAAGAATGGAGCGAATCCTTTAAATATTTCATTGAGATATTTAAATGAAAATAGATGGGGTGGAGAAATGGATTGGCAAACTGCTGACAGAGGAAAAAATACAGTTTATGGTGAATCTATTTTAACTAATAGGGTTGAGGCTAGTTCTTTCTACCTATTTCCATCTTTACCATCGCTAAAGTGGCAAACTTCATTTAGTTGGCACGATCAAAAATCTTGGTATGGTACTTCCCAATACGAAGCACAACAGATAATAGGGTTCAGTCAGCTTACGCACCATCAAAAGATACAAAATAAACATCAACTACTAAGTGGTTTAGCTCTACGATACAATAACTACAATGATAATACTCCAGCTACTCTTTTCCCGGATATATGGTTACTTCCAGGGGCATTTATCCAGAATAATTATAAGCTCCATAATAAGCACAGATTATTAATGGGTTGGAGATCTGATTATCACGATAAACACGGGTTTATTCACTCTCCAAGAATCAATTACCAATGGGATTTCATTACAAATTCTTCCATTAGGTTGGGATATGGAAATGGATTTAGAGTAGTTAATGTATTTACCGAAGATCATGCTGCTTTAACAGGATCTAGAGAGGTGGTTTTTCTGGAGGAACTAAAACCGGAAAGGTCCAAAAATATTAATTTTTCTATGAGCAATAAATGGGTTCATAAAACATTAAATATTTTATTAGAAACGTCGGTTTTTCACTCTAGATTTTCAAATAAAATAATCCCTGATTTCCTGACCAACGACAATCAAATTATATATAAAAATTTAAGTGGTTATGCTGAAGCTAAAGGGTTTAGTGCAGATTTACTTATTAATTTTAAAAATATTCCGCTTAAATTATCTGTCAATAATACCTTTTTGGATGTTGCAAATTTTGAAGAATTAAGTAACGGATCAACTATTAAAAACATACAATTATTAGCGGAAAAGTATAGTGTGAAATGGATCGCAGTATATTCTTTTGAAAAATTAGCTTTAGACATTAACTATGCTGCAACAAATTACGGTCCAATAAGATTACCCGTTCTAGAGAATGATGTAAGACCTGAATATTCAAGTCCTTACACCATTCATAACTTGAAAATAATCAAGAATTTAAATCGTGGTTGGAGTACTTATATTGGGGTGAGAAATTTCACCAATTTTACTCCACCTAATAACTCCATCTTAAGAGCTTTTGATCCTTTTGATGAAAATCTAGGAATAGATAATCCAAATGATTATACTTTTGATGCTTCTTATATGTATGCCTCCTTCCAAGGAATAAATTTGGTCTTTGGAGCAACTTTAGTTTTTTAGTTTAGAAGCAATATTTGTTTGTTTCAATAAGTTTTTTAGCAATTAATCTTCTATTTTCTTTAAGATTTGAAGCATTTATTTTTGTAAATCTTTTTAGTCCTAAAAGTAGAATTTTTTGTTCGTCTCCTTCAGAAATAGCATATAGCGCTTCTTTCCCATTTTTACTTATTTTTTCTACAGATTGGTGTTGGAAATTTATACACATTGCAATTTGTTCTGCTGTATTTTTTTCTCCATTTTTCATCACTAACTTTTCTGTTTTTAATAATGCAGATTCTAGTACGTAAGTTTCAATAATCATATCTGCAATATTCATCATGACTTCTTGTTCTTTAGCTATTTTATTACCTAATTTTTCAGACACCGATCCAGCAACTAAAAGAACAGCTTTTTTCAAATTATTAAGAACCTTTTTCTCTTCAGTAAACAGTCCCTTTGAAGTATTTTCAAAAGTGGGTAATGTTAGTAATTCTTTAGCTACTCTTTTCATCGAAGACATTAAATCTATTTCTCCAGTAGTTCCTTTTTTGAGAATCATTTTAACAATTAGAAGTCTATTTATTTCATTGGTTCCTTCATAAATTCTAGAAATTCTAGCGTCTCTGTAAGCAGCTTCTACTTCTGATTCTGCTGAAAAACCCATACCTCCATATATTTGTACTGCTTCATCTGAAACATACTGAACGACTTCTGAACAGAATACTTTTAAAATAGCACATTCAATAGAATATTCTTGAACTCCTAATAGCTTTGCTTTTTGAGAATCGATTCCATTTTCTTCTAATCTTTTAATATGATTTTCTATATTTTGTCCACTTCTATAATTTGCAGAATCTGCTACGTAAATTTTAGTAGCCATTTCTGCTATTTTATGTTGAATAGCTCCGAAAGAAGAAATAGAAGTTTTAAATTGTTTTCGTTCGTTAGAGTAATTAATAGCATAGTTTATAATTCTTTTAGATGCTCCAGTTACTGCTACACCTAATTTTATTCTTCCTACGTTTAAAGCATTCATGGCTATTTTAAATCCTTCTTCTCGTTTTCCCAACATTGCAGACGTTGGTACTTTTACTTTGTTGTAAAAAACTTGTCTTGTAGATGATGATCTAATTCCCAGTTTGTGTTCTTCAGGATTTAATGTTAATCCTTCTACTTTATCTTTTTCAAACACAAATGCTGTTATATTTTTATCGTTTTCTATTCGAGCAAAGACAATAAAAACATGTGCAAAACCTGCATTTGAAATCCATATTTTTTGACCTGTAATTTCATAGTGTTTCTCATCTTCTGTAAGAACTGCTTTTGTTTTGCCCGAATTAGCGTCGGATCCAGCATCCGGTTCAGTTAGGTTGTAGCAAGCCATCCATTCACCAGACGAAATTTTAGGTAAATAATACATTTTTTGCTCTTCATTACCATAAAGTAAAATGGGGAGTGTTCCAATTCCAGTATGAGCGCCGAATGCAGTAGCAATAGAACCAGATAAGCTGGATATTTCTTCACAAATAAGCATTCCTGTATTAAAACCCATTCCCAATCCCTGATATTTTTCAGGAACATTAATAGCTAATAGACCTAAGTTACCTGCTTTACGCATGAGTTCTTCTACTAAAGAATACTCTTTATTTTCAAATCGCATTAAGTGGGGCTTCACCTCTTTTTCTGAAAACTCAACTGTTGCACTGAGCATCATCATTTGTTCTTCCCCAAATTCTTCTCTAATAAAAACATCTTCTGCTTTCGTTTCTTTTACAAGAAATTCACCTCCTTTAATAATCTTATCTTCCTCAATCTCCATTAATTTTAATTTAAAAGTTCAAATATTCCACATGCACCTTGACCAGTTCCCACGCACATAGTTACGGCACCTATTTGTTGTTTTCTTCGTCTCATTTCATTGAATAACTGTACACTTAGTTTAGCTCCAGTGCATCCTAAGGGATGTCCAAGGGCAATAGCTCCTCCGTTAACATTAACTAGTTCAGGATTTAGTCCTAGTTCTTTAATAATTGCTACAGATTGGGACGCAAAGGCTTCGTTCAGTTCAATTTGTTCTAAGTCTTTAAGTTTTAATCCTGCCATTTTTAAGGCTTCAGGAATAGCGTATAAAGGCCCAACACCCATTATTTTTGGATCTAAACCTATTACTTTGTATGAAATCAATCTAGCAATAGGAGTAATGTTCAGTTCTTTAACCATACTTTCAGACATCACCATAACGAACGCTGCACCATCAGAAGTTTGAGAGGAATTACCTGCAGTTACTGTTCCACCATTTTTAAATACGGGACGTAATTTAGAAAGTGCTTCTATATTTGAATTTTTTCTTGGTCCTTCATCAATATTAACGCTATACTTTTGTTCTTTTCTTTTTTCGTTATCGTCTAAGAAGATATGATGGACTTTAATAGGAGCAATTTCATCTTTAAATTTTCCTTTTTCTATTGCTGAAATGGCCTTAATATGAGAATTTAAAGCAAATTCATCTTGGGCAGACCGGCTTACTTTATACTTTTCTGCAACAGCCTCTGCGGTAAGTCCCATACCCCAATACCATTCTGGGTTTTCTTTACTTGCTTTTGGATGAGGAACTATTCTCCATCCGCCAAATGGAATAGGGGACATGCATTCAACTCCACCAGCTATGATGCAGTCTGCTGCTCCTGCTTCTATTTGATATTTTGCAAGAGCAATACTCTGAAGTCCTGAAGAACAATATCTATTAACCGTCATTCCAGGAACTTTATCAGTTTCTAGTCCCATTAAAGAAATCATTCTTGCTAGGTTGAGACCTTGCTCTCCTTCAGGGGTTGCATTTCCAACAATTACGTCGTCAATTCTTTTAGTATCTAGATTAGGGAAATCTTTAAGTAAATGCTGAATTACTTGCTTTCCCATTTCGTCTGGTCTGGTAAAACGAAAAATTCCTTTGGAAGATTTCCCAACTGCTGATCTATAACCACCTACAATATACGCTGTTTTCATAATTTAATTTCTTAAAATTTTACCAGTTTGTAATAAGCTTTGTATTCTTTCTAACGTCTTTCTTTCACTACACAATTCAATAAAAGCTTTTCGTTCCATATCTAATAAATATTGTTCAGATACCTCAGTGATCTGAGACAGGTCTCCTCCTGCAAGAACATATCCTAATTTTTCAGAAATTAGCTGATCGTGCTTAGACATATAATTCCCAGACATCATAGAGTGTGCACCTGCGTAGACAATTCCGAGACCTTCTTGACCCAAAACCGAAATGTCTTTTCTAATATTTTTTTGGATATATCCTTCTTCAACCATTTGCAGACAAGCATGTTTAGCATAAACAATTTGATTGCTTTTAGAAATTATTACTTCGTCTGTCCCTCTTCTTAAAAAACCAAGATCCATAGCTTCTTTTGCAGAACTAGATACTTTGGCTTGACCAATAGTTAGAAAATTGTCTCTAAATCTGTTTATTCTAATGTCTCCTGGATGTAATCCATCTGAAAATCTAAGAGCCATTTCTTTTGTTCCACCACCACCTGGTATTAATCCTACACCAAATTCAACCAATCCCATGTAAGTTTCTGCGTGAGCAATTACCTTATCTGCATGCAAACAAATTTCACAACCACCACCAAGTGTCAAACCATGTGGAGCAGCAACAATAGGAATAGGAGAATACCTCAGTCGCATGGTAGTATCTTGAAATGTCTTTACAGCAAGCTCTAGCTCTTCAAATTCTTGTTCCATTGCCAACATAAAAATTATACCCACGTTAGCTCCTGCAGAAAAATTTGCACCTTCATTGGCAATAACTATACCCTTATAATTTCCTTCCTCACATAAATCTATTGCATAATTAAGAGCACCTAATATTTCACTACCAATGGTATTCATTTTAGAGTGAAAAGCCACATTAATTATTCCATCTCCAAGATTAATGATAGAAGCTTCTTTATTTTTCCAAACTAAATTAGTTTGGCTTAAATAGTTTAGTGAAATAGTATTTGCAAATCCTGGAATTAAATCAAACGTTGTATTTGAATGATTGTAAAAGAATTGCCCATCTTGATTGGAATTGTAAAACGAAAAACTTTCTTTATCAGTAATATTCTTTATCCAATCTGGAACTATTAAGTTAGATGCTAATATGGATTTTAATCCTGACTGAAAACCAACTGCATCCCACAATTCAAAAGGCCCCATTTCCCATCCAAAACCTGCTTTCATAGCTTGATCTATGGAATAGATGTCGTCTGATATTTCAGGTGTTCTACAAGCGGAATAGCTGAAAATACCAGCAAATATTTTTCTGTAGAACTCCCCAGCTTTATCTTCGCCATTAAAAAGAATTTGAATTCTTTTGGAAAGCTTTTCTACTTTTTTTGCTTTGGCTATTGTCTCGTATTTTGATTTTTTTGATTCTTTATATTTTAAATTAACTAAATCAAGTTCTAGTATCTTTTTCTTTCTGTTTTCATCTATTGTTTTTTTATAAAATCCTTGGCCAGATTTACTTCCTAACCAATTGTTTTTTTTCATACTTACAATGAAATCTGGTAATTGAAATACTTTATTTCTTTCATCCTCAGGACAATTTGATTTTACACCATTTGCAACATGAATTAAGGTGTCTAACCCGACTACGTCACATGTTCTAAAGGTAGCGGACTTAGGTCTTCCCATAACAGGGCCAGTGAATAGATCTACGTCTGATACAGAAAGCTCCATTTGCTTTACAACATGAAAAAGCTCTTGTATTGCAAAAACACCTATTCTGTTGGCAATAAAAGCAGGTGTATCTTTACATAAGACAGTAGTTTTTCCTAATATTTTCTCACCAAAATTCATCATGAATTTGATGATTTCTTTTTTAGTGAACGGAGATGGAATGAGTTCTAATAGGTTTAAATATCTTGCGGGATTGAAAAAATGACTCCCAAAAAAATGAGCTTTAAAATCGTCAGATCTTTTTTCGAGCATTGAACTAATGGGAATTCCAGATGTATTACTAGAAATCAAAGCTCCTTTTTTACGATATAAATCTACTTTTTCAAAGATTAGATTTTTAATGTCAAGTCTTTCTACAACTACTTCAATAATCCAATCGTAATTTTTTATTTTTTTAAAATCATCACTAAAATTTCCTGTAGTAATATTTTTTAGTACACCTTTAGTGAAAATTGGTGAAGGCTTTGATTTTACGGCATTTTTCAAAGAATTGTTAACGATACTATTTCTGATACTGCTCTTCTTATTTTCTTCTTCGCCAATTGGAACCATGTCTAATAGTAAAACATCTAATCCTATATTAGCTAAATGACAAGCGATTCCAGAACCCATTATACCAGAGCCTAAAACAGTTACTTTTTTTATGTTTTTTACCATAGTATTTTAAAAAATATTATTGCTATCAATTATTTTATTTACCTTATTTAGAACATTAAAACATGTTTTTAAATCATTTGAATCAACTTCTTCTTGAATTTTTTTATTGAATTCTATTACATAATTTCTAGACTTATTTCTCATCTTTTGACCCTCTTCTGTAAGATGAAGATTTACCATTCTTTTATCTTTGTAGTCCTCTTTTTTTTCTATCCAACCATTTTTTTCTAAAGTTTTTATCATTCTGGTTAGACTTCTCGCTTCCATTCCCATTTTGGGACCCAATTTTGTTGAAGGCGTGCCATCTTTATCAATATTTAATAAAGCATAACCAATAGACATACTTCCCCCAAATTCACTTGCTTTTGAGTTGTACATTCTTGATACATTATACCAAGACCACCGAATATGAAAGTCTACTGTTTCCTTTGGTTTCATGAAAAATATTTAACTAAATATAAAAAAAATATAGTATGCACGCATACTATTAGTGTAAAAAAACCTAATTATTTTGAATTATTTTTCCCGACATTTTAAGTAGGGTAGCATTGGATTCTAGTAAGTCGTAACTTGCTTGATAAAGAGCAACTCCAGAGGTTAGAAATGCCATTTCAATATCTCTAAAATTGAAGGAATTAATGAGACCACTTTGTTCTTTTAATTTTGCTATTTCTAAATTATTTTTTGAAACTAAAAATGCTTTTTGTGTCAAATCAAATATTTTTATTCTAGTCTGATAGAGCTCAAAAGCGTTGGTCAATTCAAAATTTAATTGTTCTGTCATTTGTGCCATTTGTAACTGATCCACTTCATTTTGAATCTGTAATGCCTTTATTCCTCTTTTAACCTTTCCTCCATCATAAATTTTAAAGTTTAAAGTAAAGTTCCCGTAATAATTTAAATTTCTGCTTGCTGCTTTTCCAATGGGAGAATTTGCATCGTTGGTGCTCAGTTGGCCAAAGCTAGAATTCAGTCCACCATTGAAATTTATAACTGGATAGAATTGAGATTTAGCAATAGAAATATCTTGCTGAGTTAATGCAATATTTATATATTGATTTTTGATGTTGGTGTTATTTGACAACATTTCTTTTTTTAGAACAGCTAAATCTTTTTTTGTTAATTTAGGTTTAATATCAGAACTTAAAATCCAATTTTTTTCAACTTCTTCACCCATTATTAGATTTAGGTTTCTTATTGAATTTTTAAAATTTAATTCTTGTAAAAATTTATTGGAACTGTCAGTGTACAAATTACCTTCGTATTGAAGCAAGTCAAATTTTACACCAACTCCAATATTGCTTTTTATAAGTTGTTGTGCGTATTTTTCACTTGTTAATTTGACAATATTTTCTAATAGTCTTAGTTGCTCCATTTGCATTTTGGACTGATAATACGCTAAAATTATTCCGTGGATGGTATTTTCAACTGCTAGAGTAGCTGTATTTTCACTTTGAAGCTGGAGTTGCTCAAGTTTTATTTTGTTTGCTTTAATACCAAATCCATTAAAAATAGTCCAATTCATTGCTAAATTTCCGCTTACGTCGTTGGATTGAAAAAGGTAAGGAGCAAACGAAATTGGATTTTTTCTTTGATCTGAAATAGAATTGTTTTGACCTACATTGACATTCAATTGAGGAAGTCTTCCTGCTTCTCCCCAATTATTAAACAGCGCATTGATTTCCACATTTTTCTGTGTTAATCTAATATCATAGTTTTTTTGCAAACCAATCTCAATAGCTTTACTTAGACTTAGAGAGTCTTGTGAGAAGCCCAAGAAGGGAACCAAAAGCAATATGGAAAGTAATTTATTCCTCAAACTCTTTAACTCTTTTAAGATTTTCAATAACTGGCTCTACTTCATCCCAGCTTGGAGCAATTTTTCCGCCTTCCCAAATCCATTTCTTAGTTCTTTTTATATCGTTAAAATACAAAATTAATGGTGGGAAATAAATAAGAAGTATTAGGGTGCCAAATAAAACACCATATGCTACCGAAATAGCCATAGGTATTAAAAATTGAGCTTGAAAACTTTCTTCTAAAATTAATGGGTAAAGACCAGCAACAGTGGTAATGGTAGTTAAAATAATGGCCCTAAACCTAGATTTCCCTGCTTTTAATACAGCTTCTTTCATGCCCATACCCAATGCTAAGTTTTTGTTGTATTGATCCAGCATCACAACCGCATCGTTAACTAAAATACCTACTAAAGCAACTACTCCCCAAACACTTAAGGTGGAAAAAGGTTTTCCAACAATTCCGTGTCCTAGTAGAGCGCTGAAAATTCCAACTGGAACAACCATTAAGATAAGTCTACTTTGATAGAAAGATTTAAAGTTTAAAGAAATGGTAACCATAATTAAGATAATACTAATTAAAAAAGCGATACCTAGTCTCATACCAGAATCTGCTGCTCTTTCTGCTTGGCCTTTAATTTGGTAGTCAACGTTGGGGAAAAGCTCCGACATTTTAGGTAAAATTTCTTTTTCTATTTGTGAATTTACTTGTCCAGAAAGTTCTGCGTCTGTTAGTGATGCATCTACTCTAACTTCTTTTTTACCGTCAATGTGGTTGATTTTGATTTTACCTCTTTTAATGGAGTAATCTGCTAATTCTCTTAGAGGAAACTCTTGACCATTTTCAGTTTTAATTCTTGTATTTTCAATATCTTCTACAGAGTTTCTGTCTTTTAAAGGGTATCGTAACCAAATTTTAACCTCGTCTCTTCCTTTAATTAACCGCTGTACTTCTTGTCCGAAAAAGCCTTGTCTGATTTGGTTTGAAATTGTCAACTCATTCAATCCGAGTAGATAAGCTTTGTTTTTTAATTCTAAATGAAGCTCTCTATTTCCAATTCCACTATTATCTAAAACATTTTTAACTTCTGGAAAACTACCCAGTTGATCTTTCATCCAATTAGCAGCGTTTTGTAAGTCATCTCCATCTTCACTCTGAAGCGAAATAGATACAGCTTTACCGAATCTTTGCTGACCACCAACCGTAAATTTTTCTAAAAATCTGGTTGAATCTTTTGGGAATTTCTTTTTCAATTCGTTAGACATGTCTATGGTAGAAATGTGTTCATTTTCCTTTACAGATATTCTGACAGACCCAACATGCGATCCAACTTCCCCTAAATTTTCAGTACTTCCTACACTGATGGCTTTGTAGGTAATTATGGTATCGTTGTATCTTGTCATTAATTCCTTGTTGTAATCATCTACTATAGAGTCACAATACCATAGGAATTTTTCTGTTCTTGTTTCTCTTTCACCTGGTTGATAAGTGAATTCTACAAGGATACTATCAAAGGGAATGCTTGGAAAAAAAGTCCATCTAATAAATCCGAAATTAAAAAGTAAAATTACTAATCCAATAAACCCCATTGGTCCCCATACATGAAGGCGATGTCTTTTAAGTATTTTTTCTAATAAATTTCCATAACTATCTCTAACAATATTTACTCCTTTTTCAAGTTTATGTCTTAGTTTTCCATTCTTTTTATTGTTACGATTAAGTATTTTCTTACTTGCTAAATGAGATGGAAGAATTAAAAAAGCTTCAACTAAAGAAAATAATAAGCAGGCTATTACGCTAAAAGCCATTTCTTGCATCATTTCCATTTCTCCTCCAACAAATAGCAATGTTGAAAATGCAAATACAGTAGTTAGCACAGATGTAAACACAGCATTCATAACTTCTGTTGTACCATCTAGTGCAGCTTTCATTGGGGATTTACCTCTTTCAAAGTGCGCATATATGTTTTCTGCAATAACAATTCCGTCGTCAACTAAAATCCCTACTACTAATATCATTCCGAATAATGAAATCATATTGATAGTCATTCCATACATGATACCAAAAGAAATCATCCCAATAAAAGAAAACGGTATTCCAAAAGCAACCCACAAAGAAAGTCGAAGGCTTAGAAACAATCCCAAAACAAAACAAACTAAAAACAATCCAATGACAAGGTTATAACTTAAGGTGTCAATCCTTTGGTCTAATAAATCTGCAAATTGAAATAAAGACCTCATTTGAAAGTTTTCTTGTTTTTTATTGAAGTCTTCAATGTAATTTGTCATTTCAGAAGCAATTTTATCCAAGTCTTCATCCGTAGTTTTTTTTACAATAAAACTGACTCCTCTTTTACCATTGACATAATTTTTAAGAGGTATTTCTGAAAAGTCTAGTTTTACATCTGCAATATCCTTTAGCTTAACTAAATCTCCATTTGGTTGCGCAAAAATTACAGTTTCTTTAACTTTTTCAGGATCTGTTGACCTGTTCATAGATCGAATAATTATTTCCTCGTCGTCTGTTTTAACGCTTCCTCCAGAAAGATCGATGTTGCTAGATTTAATAACATTTGAAATGTAATTAAAGCTGAGCCCGTATTTTAGCAAATCATTTTCTCGAATATCTACTGCAATGATAATAGGTGGGTATCCAACCACATCTATTTGGCTTATTTCCTTGGAGGATAATAAGTCTTGTTCTACTTTTTCAGCTATTTTTTTTAACTCCCACAAATCATCTGTTCCATAGAGGGAGTAAAACCCAACCACATTAGAAAGTCCTCCCATTCCTCTTGAAGTTTGAGCAAATACTAGCGGTCTCTCGGCTCCTGATGGAAACTGACTAATTCCATCAACAGAATTTTTCACATCCTGTAACATTTTATCTACGTCAATACCTTCAACACCTGTTACAGTTATATTTGACAGATTTTCGGAGGATTTTGATGTAATTTCTTTAACTCCCTGAATACCATTTAGTGATTCTTCAATTTTTGTAGTAATACCTTCTTCAACTTCTTTAGGAGATGCTCCAGGGTAAGCAACTGTTATGTATACCCTATTGGGATTCATTTCTGGAAAAAATGATTTGGGCATCATCAATAAACTTAAAACACCAGCAATTCCAGTAATTACGATTAGTGCATTAGCCCAAATTGGAAATTTGATAAAATAGGCAATAAGTTTTTTCATGTTATTGAAAAACGGGTGTTAGTTTCGTGTCCAGTTTTGCATTAATAAGTGGTTGAGAGACAAATAAAAGAGAATCTCTCAAATTATCAACGTAGTAATATTTATCGTCACTTGAACGTACATTTATTTCTAATTCCGTTATGGTGCTATCTAAATTAAATGCATAGATTTTATTTTTACCAAAAACGGCTTTTCTTGGAATTCTACTTACTTGTTCTGAATCTTCGAACTCCATTACGGCCTGCACATACATTCCATAATACAAGGGATGATTGCCATCAGGTTTTACATATACTGGTACACTTTGAGTGTTGGCGTTTATAAAATTACCTTTTCTTAAAACTATACCCTCAAATTCCACATTATTTTCACTTAGAATTACTTTACTGCCCACTTTAATTTTTTGCATGTACTTTACAGGAACTGGAATTTCAATTTCTAGTTTATCATTTCTCATGACTTGTATCACTGGACTTCCAGGATTAACAATAGCTCCTTGATCGCTGTAAGATTCAACAATAGATCCATTAAATGGGGCGATCTGGTTGTATTTGGTTAGTTTGTATTCGTCGCTTTTTATATTTAGGTATTCTGCTAGTAGATTTCTGGAAATTATAAAGTTTTTTTCTCTCGCTGAGGTAAAAGAAGGAAAATCTTCAAGAGGTTGGTCAACAGCAATGGAGTTAAAAAAAGTATACCATTTATCGTAATTATCGGAGTGGTCTGTAGCCAAGTCGGGTAGGACAGATGTCCAAAGACTTAAGTAACCACTTTTTCTAGCAGCCAACATTAATTTTGCATCAATATCTCTAATCTTAAATAATAAATTTCCATTGGAAAAGGTAGTGCCTTTCTTTAGTGAAATAGGACTGTTTAAAACTCCTTGAACTTCAGTGGATATATTAATAATTGTTCCTGGTAAAACTCTTCCAGATCCTGCAACAGTTACTGGATGAGATTCGTTTTTTACTTTCTGAATATTTGCAAATTTTTCTGTCAGTACTGGACTAACATCTTTAATCTGTGAAGATCTGATTTCTTCAGCGTGTGCTTCTCCATAACTGACGCCGGATTGGTAGCTGAGGCTTCCAACCATAAATAATAATCCAGTTACTAGTAAAAGAATTGTAAAGACAATAAACTTTCTCACTTTTATTTTTTATAAATCGTACAAAGGTAATTTATAATGTTTATTAAAATGCTAAAAATTAAAACAAAAAAATAACCTTTTATTGCTGTTAATCCGGTAATAAAAAAAAAGCCCCTTGGGGCTTTAATTTACTTGTTAGCGTGAGATCCGTCACAAAATCCATCAGGATCTGCAGTATTCCCGCATCCACATTTAGGTCGGTCAGTATTCATATATTAGTTGTTAGTTATTAATTTAATTTTTAAATTGAAGATATCGTCTATGGCAGCATCTCCTAGACTATCAAAAAATGAATTAGAGCCATATTTTACATTGTGCTTCGATCTGTCAATATCTAAAGTAGCTGTAAAAACATTTTTATTTTTTGATACTTCAAAAGTTATTTTTTGAGTCAGTCCTTTAATGGTTAAATCACCATAAACATTTGCTTTATCGTTTTTAAATGTAGAAGATTCAGTTACTTTAAAAGACGCGGTAGGGTATTTGTTTACTCCAAAAAAATCATCAGACTTTAAGTGTCCAACTAGTTTTTGATTATATCCTTCATTCTCTAGGTCTGTACACGTTATGGTATTCATATCGATGGTGAAAGATCCAGATTGTATCTGATTATTTTTATAATCAATCGTACCATTTTTCAGTTGAATGTTTCCATTGTGTTGTCCACCAATTTTTTTTCCAATCCATTCAACAGAAGACTTTTGAGTGTTTATGTTTTGAGCACTTAACCCTAAAACTACCAATGTAAAGGCTAATACAGAAATATATTTAATGATTTTCATTGTTTTAATTTAAATTTTAAACAAATTTCACACAAATAGTGTGCATCTCCATTAATCTAGATTAAGAAATGCAATTGATTAAGATTCTCCCCTTATTTTACTTAGCACTTCAGGTGTAATCCCTAGATAGGAAGCTATCATTTTTTGTGGCACTCTGTTTGGAAGTAGAGGGTAAGCTTCTAAAAACATCTGGTATCTCTCTTTGGCAGAAGAACTCATTAATTGAATTACTCTACGTTGTAAAGATCCAATTCTTCTGGCCAATAATTTTGAGTTTTTTTGAAGTTTTTCTTTTGATGACTCAGCATAATTAAAGTCATCTATATTGAAAATAACTATTTCACTGTCTTCAATTGTCTCAATGCAGAGCTCAGTAGGTTTATTAAATACATTCGATTCTAAATCTGCTATTATCCAGTCTTCCGAACCAAACATAAATATATGTTCTTTCCCTTTTTCATTAACAGAGTAACTTCTTATCAATCCTTTTTTCACATAAAAAGCATTTTTTGAAACAACACCTTGCTTTTGAATGATTTCTTTCTTTTTAAATTTTTTATGAATTGCTTTAGTATCTGTACCTATTATTTCAGTGAGAAAGTCCATTCAGTTTCGATTTAGTTGCCTTTAATTCTATGAGTAAGTTCCTGGAAAACCATTTTGAAATTTTTAATTGGTGGTTGTCTTTTAATGGCTGTCACGTTTCCAGTTACATCAATATTAAGTTCGTAATACCATAAAAAAGAAGCTTTGTTTACATCCATTCCCATTTGCCCAAATCTTAAATCCCAAAAAAGTAATTTCCCATTTCTTTCTTCTATTCTATACCATCCAGCAGAAATATCGATAAGTTGCTGAACAACTTCTTGATTTAAATAAGGATCTATTAATTGGTGGTTTTTAGCAAACTCTTTAGAATAACTTATTTCGTGCTGGTCAAAAAGAGAATAGTAAGCAGTTCTATAACCGTTGTCAGTTTCGATTAATGACGACCAAAGTATTGAGTTTAAGGGAGCCGGTTTGGTATCCATTTCAACATATTCTATGTTTTGATTTTGTAATCCTTTTTTAAATTCCTTAAAAGAGATCCATTTAAATATTAAGGTGAGTATTAGGTATGAAGTACTTAAAGAAAGTCCTATTTTATTCAATTTAGATCTTCTGGGGTTTTCTCTTTTTAATCTCATCGCTGCTATTAAAAATCCAAGAAAGGGTAAGGTATATATGGGATCAACTACAAAAATATTTTGGTATGCTAAACGGTAATCGAATGGCCAGAAAAACTGTGTGCCCCATGTTGTATGTGCATCTAATAATGGGTGGGTAACAGTAGTCCAAAAAAAGAGCTTGGTCCAATCTCTAAACGATACATGTTTTATTTTAAAATGTATTTTTTTGGCAATCCATCCTAAAACAGGAGCTATTAAAATAGCAAAAACAATAGAGTGTGAAAAACCTCTATGCATTTGAGTGGCTGATATTTCGTCTGTAAAATATCTAAGTAAAACATCTAAATCAGGAAGGGTTCCAGCTATTGCTCCCCATAAAATAGCTTTATTACCAATTTTTTTTCCTAAAACTGCTTCCCCGACCGATGCACCTAGTACAATTTGAGTAAGTGAATCCAAAAATGATTAAAAATTATCTCCGTCGATCATTCTACCCAAACCTCCTAAAACAGAACCTTCCCCTTTAGATTTGCCTCCAATTTTGGGTGCATTTTGAAGTATTCTATCTGCCATTCTAGAAAAAGGTAAACTTTGAAGATATACTGTTCCAGTACCTTTAACTGTTGCTAGAAAAAGTCCTTCGCCACCAAAAATCATGGATTTTAAATTCCCCGCTTTTTCTATGTTGTACTCCAAAGTATTAGTAAAAGCTACAATGCAACCAGTATCTATAAGAAGGGTCTCGTTATTCAATTTTTTCTTAACTACCGTACCACCAGCATGAAGAAAAGCCAATCCATTTCCTCTAAGTTTTTGAAGAATAAATCCTTCACCACCAAAAAAACCAGCTCCAATTCGTTTATTAAAGGCAATAGAAACATTAGTCCCCATTGCAGCACATAAAAAAGCATCTTTTTGGCAAAGTATTTCTCCGTTAACTTCTTTTAAATCAATAGGAATAATGGAACCTGGATAAGGGGCTGCAAAAGCTACTTCTTTTTTCCCATTCCCAATATTTGTAAAATGAGTTAAAAATATAGATTCCCCTGTTAAAACTCTTTTTCCAACGCTAAGTAGTTTGTTCATAAAACTGCTACTTACTTCGGAACCATCTCCCATTTTCGCTTCAAATGAAATTCCACCATCCATCCAGTTCATGGAGCCAGCTTCAGCAATTACAGTTTCATTAGGATCGAGTTCAATCGCAACTGTTTGCAGGTCGTCACCATAAATTTTATAATCAATTACGTGAGAATCCATTAATCATCACCATTTATTAATACAGGTGTTTTTCCGTCTGTTAATATCAGTTTTGCGTTTGGAGAAGTAGCAATTTCTTTCAGAACCTCTAAACTTCGCCATTCAATATTCCCCTGAGTGATACCCTCTTTAATAATTCTTTGAGCATCTCTTATACCTTCAGCCTCAATTCGCTTTCTGTCTGCTTCTTTACTTTCTCTCTGTAAAACGAATTCCATTTGCTGCGCTTGTTGTTCTGCTCTTAATTTTGCTTCAATAGCTGCATACAGGCCAGAAGGAAGGGATATACTTTTTAGAAGTATCGCTTCAATAACAAAACCTCTATTTTCAAGTAACTTAATCATTTTTACTTTTATTTCTGACTCAATTTCAGATCTTTTACCAGAGTGCATGTCTTTTGCAAAAAATTTGGCACAAACATCAGCAGCTGCAGATCTGAAGGTGCTAAGTATTAAAACTCTTTCAAAATTAATTCCTACTTCGTTTATAATGTCTATAGTTTTCTCTTGTTTAACATGATATAGAATAGAAATTTCTGCATTTACATTTAGACCTTCTTTAGAGGGTAAATTCAGTTTCACCTCTCTATTTACAGTTCTTGTTGGTATAATAATTAAAGAAGTTGTAAAGGGATTGATAAATGCAGGTCCTGGATTTATGACATTTCCTCTTAGTCTTCCTAAAAATTTTCTAACACCTACCTCTCCTGGTCTAACAATAGCGCAGGAAGTAAATAGAATAGAAAAAATAAATGTGTAAGTCAGTAATTTAAATGTTTTCATAGCAATTTTGTTTACTATAAAAGTACAAGAATTATTCCAAAAAAAAATATTATGAAAGATAAAAAATATAAATAAAAAAAGTTTTTACAGAAGAAATTTTATATTACTCGTAAATAATTTAATGGAAATAGCTAGAAGAACAACTCCGAAAATTTTCCTAATAATACCAATACCATTTTCACCAATAATTTTTTCAATTTTACTAGAACCTTTAAGAACTATGTATATGAATAACATATTAATAAATATTGCAATTATAATATTTGTATTACTGTAAGCGGCTTTTAAGGAAAGAAGGGTAGTAAGACTGCCAGGCCCAGCAATTAAAGGGAAGGCCAGAGGGAAAACTGTAGCATTTAATGGGTTTTTTTCGTCTTTATAAATCTTGATACCTAATATCATTTCTAGGGCAATAAAAAATATAATTAGCGATCCTGCTATGGCAAATGAATGGACATCTATTCCTATTATACTTAGTAACTGCTCACCTATAAATAAAAAAACTATTAAAATAATACCCGCAATTAAACTGGCTTTTCCACTTTGTATTTGTCCAACTTTTTGTCTTAAATCAATAATTATGGGAATGTTACCAATAATGTCAATGACAGCAAATAACACCATAAAAATTGTTAGAATATCTTTAATATTGAATTCCATTATTAAAATTTTCCGCGAAAGTAAACTAATTTTTCAACTAACAAAAAGTTTTGATATTAAGTTGCGGGGTCTGGTATAGTTTCGTGAACGCTATCTATTTCTTTTAAAACATCAGTATTCAGTTCTATTTCAACTGAATCAATGTTCTCTTGAAGCTGAGATAAATTAGTTGCACCAATAATATTACTGGTAACAAATGGTTGTTGGTTGATAAATGCAAGTGCCATTTTAGTCAATGAAATACCATTTTTTTGAGCAATTTCTAAATACATTTTCGTTGCTTCAGTACTTTGGTTGCTGCTGTACCTTACAAACCTTTTGAATAAATTTAACCTGCTATTTTCTTCGTCTTTTTTCTGAATATATTTTCCAGAAAGAACCCCGCACCCTAGTGGTGAATAGGCGAGTAGACCAACATTTTCTCTAATGGAAACTTCAGCATTTCCAACTTCAAATTGTCTGTTCAAAAGTGAATACGGGTTTTGAATCGTAATCATTCTTGGAAGATCATTTTTTGATTCTTCTAAAAATCGCATCATTCCCCAGGGGTTTTCGTTGGAGAGCCCAATGTGTCTAATTTTCCCAGATTTAATGATTTTGTCTAAGGAATGAAGAACTTCTTTAAAATTATCCTCCCATTTCTCGTTAGTCATGGGTTTAAAACCTCTAACTCCAAATTTATTGGTGTTTCTATCTGGCCAATGTAATTGGTACAAATCTATAAAGTCGGTCTGTAACCGTTTTAAACTATTTTCTACCGCTTCATTTAGAGCATTTTCTGAAAAGCCTGTGGTTCGTATATGCTTGGTATAGTCTCCTGGTCCTGCAATTTTAGTAGCTAAAACGATATCATTTCTTTTACCAGATTTTTTAATCCAAGAGCCGATTATACTTTCAGTATTTCCGTATCTAGTAGCTTCTGCAGGAACTGGATACATTTCAGCAGTATCTATAAAATTAACACCTTTTTCTAAGGCGTAATCCAATTGTTGATGTCCATCGTCTTCGCTGTTTTGACGTCCATAGGTCATGGTGCCTAGACATATTTTGCTAACCTTAATGTCGGTGTTTGGAAGTACGTTATATTTCATCATTATTATTCATTACGTTGTTTTGCTTGTCTATAGATTCTTGATGAATAGCTTTTAAAAGTTGCTGTACAAATTGTTCGCTAAGTCCGTTCTCTTTTCCGTATTTAGATCTGGTTTTAAGCATTTCTGACCATCGGTCATTTTGAAGAATAGTTACTTTGTTTTCTTTTTTGTGTGAACCAATTTTTTGAACCAACTCCATTCTTCTTTTTAAGGTATCTAATAATTCAATATCCAAGTCGTCTATTTGAAACCTAAGTTGCTGTAAAGAAGATTTAAAGTCTTTATCTTCGATTTTATGATTTCTAATAACTAGTTTGTTGAGAATAGTCTCTAAGTCTTTTGGAGTAATTTGTTGTTCACTATCGCTAAGTGCATTTTCAGGATCTTTATGTGTTTCTATCATTAATCCGTCGTAATTCATATCCATAGCTTTTTGAGCAACTTCAAAAATCATATTTCTTTTTCCTGTAATGTGACTTGGATCACATATCATGGGTAAATTTGGGAATTTTTTTTGTATGTCTATTGCGATTTGCCACTGTGGAGTATTTCTATATTTCGAATTTTTATAAGCGAAAAATCCTCTATGGATAGCAGCTATATCATGAATGCCAATATCTTTTAATCTTTCAATTGCACCTATCCAAAGGTTAAGTTCTGGGTTAATGGGGTTTTTTACAAATACGGGAACATCTATCCCTTTAAGGGCTTCAGCAATTTCTTGAACTGCAAATGGGTTTCCAGTAGTTCTAGCCCCAATCCATAGTATATCTATTTGGTGTTTGATTGCTAGTTCTACGTGGTTTGCTTTAGCTACTTCTGTAGTAGTTTGGAGTCCAGTTTCTTCTTTAGCTTTTTGCAACCATTTTAGACCTTTTACACCAACACCTTCAAAACTATTGGGTCTTGTTCTGGGTTTCCAGATACCTGCTCTAAATATTAAATTGGGATGTTTTTTTAATTCATGAGCAGTTGCTAAAACTTGTTTTTCAGATTCTGCGCTACACGGACCAGCTATTATTACTGGTTTGTTATGATTAAATATTTTTTGAAAATGGGTGTTCATTTTATTATGGCGAAGATATTTAGATAATTTTATTAGATGAAAAATTGTTTAATAAACTTATATTTAAGTAGTAATAAATAGACAATATGGTACATGGTACACACAATGCTCTAGATGACGCTAGAAATAATGATATTAAAATTTACATCAATGGAGAATTTCATAAAAGAGCTGAAGCTAAAATTAGTGTTTTTGATAGTGGTTATTTAGTTGGAGATGGGGTATGGGAGGCAGTCAGAATTTCTAAAGGAACTTTAATTTTTATAGATGATCATTTGTCTAGATTGTGGAATGCCGCAAAGGCAACAGGGATTAAGTTATCTTTTTCAAAACAAGAGCTCATTAAAATTATAAATTCTGTTTTAAAGGAAAATAAGATGACCGATGGTGTTCATGTTAGAATGATGATAACTAGAGGTATTAAAAAAACACCATCTCAAGATCCTAGACTAACTATTTCTGGCCCTAATTTGGTAATTATACCAGAATATAAATTAGCTGACCCCAGTTCTAAGAATAAAGGCATTAAATTATTTACTTCTACAATTCGAAGAGGTGCTCCAGATTATTTAGATCCTAAATTAAATTGTCACAGTAAGCTTCATGAAGTTCAAGCATTAATTCAAGCTATTGAGGCTGGTGCCGATGAAGCACTAATGTTAGATGTTCATGGATTTGTAGCAACTTGTAACGCTACTAATTTTTTCATGATTAAAAATAAAGTGGTTTATACTTCTACTACCCAATATTGCATGAATGGCATTACAAGGCAAAAAATAATTGATGTTTGTAAAATGAATAATATTGAAGTTAAAGAAACTAACTTTTCTTTGTTTGATGTCTACGGAGCAGACGAGGCTTTTGTTACTGGAACCTTTGCTGGTGTAACGCCTGTAATTTCAATAGATGGGAAACCTATAGGTGGAAATTCAAATAACGAATTCTCAGCGACTTTAGAAAAGTATTACAAAACACTTATTGAATCTCAAATAAAATGAGTCAAGTAATTTGTTTGTGGGCCAGTCCTAGAAATATTTCTACTGCTTTGATGTATTCATTTGCGCAAAGGAAGGATGTAAAAGTGCTTGACGAACCTTTTTACGCTTATTATTTGACGCATGTCAATTCTAAAATCAATCATCCTGGGAAAAAAGAAATATTAGAAAGCCAACCCACCAGCTTAGATGAAGTTCTAAACAAAATAAATTCTTTAAAAAAAGACTTTAAAATTATATTTATAAAGAATATGACGCATCATTTAAAAGGAGTCAACCTAAGTTTTGCTAATAGTTGGAGTAATATTATTTTAACCAGAAATCCCCAAAGTGCAATGATATCTTTTTCTAAAGTAATTCAAAATCCTACCATGGACGACTTAGGATATGAGTTGCAATACCTTTTAGCAAGTAGTTTTAAGAAAAAAAGTATAAAATTCAAAATAATTTCGTCAGAAGAACTATTGAAAAATCCAAAAGAAGTTTTAATTAAGATGTGTGGTTTTTTTAATATTTCTTTTGATTCTAAAATGCTTTCTTGGAAAAAGGGAGGTATTGTTGAAGATGGGGTTTGGGCCCCCTATTGGTATGGTAATGTGCACAATTCCGAGGGTTTCAGTCCATATACAGGAAAATTTAAAAATGACATCCCTTCTAATCAGCATAATTTGTTAGAAAAAGCTCTTTATTATTACCAAAAATTAATGTCATTCTTAGACTGATTACTCTTTCTTGAAATTTATTATGATTATGTTTATCCAATGAACTATTTATCAGTAGAAAATATCAGTAAATCTTATGGGGAAAGAATACTTTTTCAAGATTTATTTTTTGGTTTAAGTAAGGGAGATAAGATGGCGTTAATTGCCAATAATGGGACTGGTAAAAGCAGTATGCTTAAAATTATTGCAGGTAAAGACGTAACTGAATCTGGGAAAATAACTTTAAGAAATGGTATAAGAATAGGATATTTAGAACAAGATCCACTTTTTAATGAGGGGTTCACTGTAAAAGAGTTTTTAGAGAATTCCAATTCCGATGTCATGCAAATAATTAGAGATTATGACAAGGCTTTGGAATTACAAACTGATGATTTTAATGATGCAACAAGTCAGCGCTTTCAAGAGGCTTCAGATTTAATGGATAAGGCTAATGCCTGGAATTTTAATAACGAATTAAATCAAATATTAACGCGCTTTAAAATTCTGGATTTAACCCAAAATTTAAAAGATCTATCAGGTGGTCAGAGAAAAAGATTATCGTTAGCATTACTTATTTTAGATAAACCAGAGTTGTTGCTATTAGATGAGCCTACTAACCACTTAGATATTGAAATGATAGAATGGTTGGAAGAGTATTTAAAAAATCAGAATATAACGCTTTTAATGATTACTCACGATCGTTATTTTCTAGATAGAGTCTGCAATCATATTTTGGAGTTAGAAGATGGTAAATTATACCATCATAAGGGGAATTACAGTTATTTTTTGCTTAAAAGAGAGGAGAGAGAAGAGAATTTTAATACTGAGATATCAAAGGCTGGTAGATTGATGAAAAAAGAGTTGGAATGGATTAGAAAGACTCCTCAGGCAAGAACTACAAAGTCAAAGGCAAGGGTAGATAATTTTGATAACATTAAGCAAAAAGCGAATTCTAAAAAGGTAAAGCAGGAGTTAAAGCTAGAAGTAAAGATGAGTAGGGTTGGAGGCAAGATTTTAGAACTCAAAAAAGTATATAAATCTTATGGAGATTTAAAAATTTTAAGTGGGTTTGATTATGTGTTTAAAAATGGAGAACGTATTGGTATTATTGGAGATAACGGAGTTGGCAAGAGTACTTTTTTAAATATTATTACTCGTAGAGAAGAGGCAGATAGTGGAAAAATAAATATTGGAGAAACAATAGTTTATGGCTATTTTAATCAAAAAGGCATTGTATTAAAAGAAGACAAAAGGGTTATAGAAGTATTAAAAGACATTGCAGATGTGATAGTGATGGCTAATGGAAGTAAAATCTCAGCTTCTCAGCTCTTGGAGCACTTCATGTTTGATGCTCAAATGCAATATACTTATGTATCAAAGTTGAGTGGTGGTGAAAAGCGAAGACTTTATTTGTTGACTGTGCTAATGAAAAACCCTAATTTTTTAATCCTGGATGAGCCTACTAATGACTTAGATCTTTTGACTTTAAATAAGTTAGAAGAGTTTTTGTTAGAATTTAAGGGCTGTTTAATTCTAGTATCTCACGATCGTTATTTTATGGATAAGTTAACCGATCATTTGTTTGTTTTTAAAGGAGCTGGAGTTGTTGAAGATCATTATTGCAGCTATTCAGAGCTTAGAAATAAACAAATCAAAGAATTGAAAACAAATAAGAAAGAAGAGAAAGGTAACAAGTTAAAAACCAAAGATACCATTACTTTTACAGAGAAAAAGGAGTATAAAAGCTTAGAAAAGCAAATAAGTAAATTAGAGTTAGAAAAAAGCAATTTAGAGGCATCGTTTAAAGATACTATTATGGATTATGAACTGATGATGAAAAAAAGTCAAGAACTAGAGGGATTAACTAATACAATAGATAGTAAAATGTTGAGATGGATGGAGTTGGAAGATAAAATGGAGTAAAAAAAAAGCCCACGAAAGTGGGCTTCAAAGTCGTTTAAAAATTGGTCTAAATAACCTTTACATTAACTGCATTTAAACCTTTTTTACCTTCTTTCAATTCAAATTCAACTTGATCATTTTCTTGAATTTCATCAATTAGGCCTGAAGAGTGAACAAAATGTTCTTTTTCTGAACCATCCTCCTTAATAAAACCAAATCTTTTGGTGTTATCGTAAAATTTAACTATTCCTTTACTCATTGTATATTATTATTATAAAATGCAAATGTATATCAATTTATCTTACAAACAGCAAATTGATGAATATTGTTTTTTATCAAAGTCATTAAAATCTCTTAATAATTTAAAAATGATTTGAAATTTAACTACACATTTTTTTAATTTAAATACTCATTTATTGTTTTTTTTATCGTATATTAGAATATGTTCACTCTGTTAAAAAAACATTTTTTATTTTTTTTATTGTTATTAACACTACTCATGAGTAGTGTTGCCGTACCTGGGCAATCAAAATCTAATACAAGTTCTGTTAAAATTTTTCAAAACGAAATAAATACGGAGTTAAAAGAAAAAATTTACCAACTTAAGTACTCAGATCCTAACTTAGCCATATCCATATGCTTAAGTTCTTTAGAAGATAATATTCCTTTAGGGCCAAGTCTTTTTACACTGTATTTATATAGCACTTTAGGTGAATTGTATTTAAAGAAAGATCTTCCTGTTTTAGCACTTTCTTATTTAGAAGATGCCATGTATGAGTTTGAGTTAATTAAAAGGGATGACATTGTCTTTTCAAACTCAGAGCCTTCGCAACACCCATGGCTTACTATGAATATTGGAAATATATTTTTTAATCAAGGTCAGTACGACAAAGCAATAGAAAGATATGAGCTTTCAAAAAAATATTTTTCTCAATTAGATTCCTTATTACCTAAAATTAGAGGTTTATCTACTACTTATAATAATATTGCTTTGGTTCAAATAGAGCTTAAAGACTATAATGCTGCATTAGAGAATATTAACAAGGCTTATAACTTAAGAGACCATAATAATTTTAATTCTGTTGATATTGCTCATTCTTTTAAATCATATAGCGAGTTATATTATAAATGGAACATGCAAGAAAAAGGTGATTTATTTCTTGCTAAAACCGATAGCATCAATAGAATGATACAAGATGACAAGTTGTCGACAAAATTTAAAGATTTCAATGATTTAACATTTAAGCTTTTAGATAACTATTTAGGGAATTGCTATGAGTATAAGGGGGAATATCTTTTTAATCAAAAAAGATATAATCAAGCATTGGAAGCATATAGTACTGCATCTATATATTACGGAGAGTTTACTTTTCAAAAGGCTAGCCTTATCAATAAAAAAGCTAACGTTTACTATAGATTAACAGATTATGAAAATTGTTTAAAAGCAGTTGAAGAGTGTATAGAATTATCAAAAGAACAAAATTTACAAAAACAAATAGAAATTGCTCTTGAATTAAAGATAAAAGCGCTGAATAAAATGGGGTTATCTTCAGAAATAGAATTATTTATGGGGGAATTATTGAAAAATAAAGATTATAGGTATAGTGTACAAGTAAGTCAGTTGCTTTCTGGTTTAGAATCAAAAAATGAAATATTAATTAAAAAAAGAGAGATATTAGAAGAAAAGCAAAAAAATTCACGTATTATATTTATTTCAATTATTGTTATTTTAGTATTAGGTTTTGCTACTGCCTATTTCTTATCTAGAAAGGTGTATTTAGATAAGCAAATGATAATTTCATCTCAAAATGAAAAAATAGCTAAGTCTGAGTTGCAGCATAAAAAAAGAGAATTAGCAGCTATTTCCACCAACATTGTTCAGGAGAACGAACAGGTATCTAATATATTAAAAGATTTAAAGTATTATAGTTCTTTACTGAAAACAGAAAAAGATAGAAATTCCTTCTCTCCGTTAATTAATTCAATTAATAGACTCCTCTCAGAAAAGCGTAAAGAAGACTTGTATTCAGATCAGTTTAATGCAGCTTATCCTGGTTATCTTGAGTATTTAACAAGAGCTTATCATGACCTTACTACTTCTGACCTTAAGTTATGTACTTTCTTGCGTATGAACCTTAATACTAAAGAGATAGCAGAGATTATGGGGCTTTCTGTAAGGTCTGTTGAAAGTAGAAGATATCGTCTTAGAAAAAAGTTACGTTTGAGTAAGGATGAAGACTTAGTAAGTAACTTAATAAGTTTAGAATACTAATACTTAATTGCCACTCAAAGTATTGCATTTGTCATTTTTTAACCACTCAATCACTCTTTTACCACTCATTTCACACTTATTAAAACCTGAAAACACCTCCTTTATTAAGTTTGCAATGTTAATAAAATAAATGCGCAAATTTTATTTATATATTTTATCATTCTTTTTGGTAATAAGTTTAAATTCTTATTCTCAAACAGCTAGCAATCCTAGTGTTAATTCATATGCTACGGTTGTGAATAATCCAGTTCCAAATGCATTTTATGCTCAAATAACTGGTAGTAATTCTTTTACTAACTCATGTTGTGGTCAGCAAGGTGGGTCATCTAAAAAAGTTGTTGTAACATACGAAAGTTTAAATCTTACCCTTGACGCTATTGATATTTCTGAACTTAAAAATTCAACAAGCACGTATAATGATAATGGAACTGCACCTAACCTACTTTCTTTCAATGGTGGTATAAATGTGGGTGATGTAGTAAATGTCTATATGGTTTACATTAATGACAATGTAAATCGAAGATCTCTTTATGGTGAAATTGAATTTGAGGGAGAAATTTTAGCAGTAGGAATGGATTGGCAACATACTTTATGGTTCTCCGGCATTAACAATCCTAATCTTGGAACATCAGATTATCCAAGATGGTCCTATGCTAACAGTGCTAATAAATCGGGGAAATTTGAAGATAGAAAATTCGAACCAAATACGTATTCATCTGGAAGCTTTCAAAATGCTTGGGACAATCAAAATACTTCCAAAGATTGGTTTCAATGTGTAGCTGCTAACGGTTCTATTTGCTCGCCATCTGGTGGATCTTATAATGGAAATGCAGTTAAAAAGTTTAGATTGGGTTGTAGTAATGGAGCAAAAGGAGATTTCTTCAGAATCATCACAACAGTTGCATGTCAAGAACCTACAGGCGCAGGTACTATTGCTAACCCTGAAAGTAATTGTGGAAGTTTTAATCCTGGTAATATTTGGTATAATACTCTTGCTTCCGGCGGTAGTGGTGGTACACTGACTTATTTTTGGGAAAAATCAACCACTAATTCTTCTTCTGGATTTTCTATAATATCAGGAGTGTCTACGGTTGGCTACGATCCACCATCTAATATTACGCAAACTACTTGGTATAGAAGAGGTGCTTACCGTTGTGATATTTCAAATGCAGTTTACACTTCTGCAATTGAAAAGACGGTGAATTCTATTCCTACAGCTAACGCTGGAAGCGATGTTTCTCATTGTACAGGTTCAAGTAGTTCGCTCAGTGCAAGCGGTGGAGTAAGTTATTTATGGAGCCCCTCTACTGGTTTAAGCGCTTCAAATATATCGAACCCAACTGCCAGTAATACAACTACAACTACTTACACAGTCACTGTTACTGCTTCAAATGGTTGTACTGCCACTGATAATGTAACGGTAACTGTAGATAATACAGCTGGTACAGCATCTTCTAGTCCTACACTATGTAATAATACTGCTTTAACCGATATTACTATTGCTACTACTGGAGCTACAGGAATTGGTTCGGCAACTGGACTTCCTAGTGGAGTTACGGCCAGTTGGTCTAGAT
>Ga0209716_1000265_pt1 | contig 54761 bp, 49 predicted proteins | sample COGITO_mtgs_1205_FD_184811 | JGI IMG/M metagenome (GOLD analysis project Ga0209716, IMG submission 184811) | Pelagic marine microbial communities from North Sea - COGITO_mtgs_120531 (SPAdes) (version 2) | ecosystem: Environmental > Aquatic > Marine > Epipelagic ... | reverse complement strand
TTTTTTAATGTTTTTTGTTTCATTTCAATTATTGTTTTTCTTTTTGAGCTTTAATTTATCTGCTCAAGTTTCCGCTACTTTAACTATCGATTCAAAAGGTATAGTAAAGTGTACTTCAGGCTGTACTGTAGGAAATACTGGTGCTATAGGTCCGGATATATATACTATTCATGATAATTCATCTTTAGGTGCTAAACCTATTTCTGATACCGATTGGAATAGAGTAGTTACTACTCTTGTTACAATGCCGGTGGGTTTATTTAGTGGTGGAACAGGTTTTAATCAAGATATTAGTTCTTGGGATATGAGTAATGTTATATTTACGACTGCAATGTTCAGGGGTGCCACAAGCTTTAATCAAGATATTGGCAATTGGGATTTGAGTAATGCCACTAACATAGGTGAAATGTTCAAGGGTGCCACAAGCTTTAATCAAGATATTGGCGATTGGGATGTGAGTAATGTCACTAACATGGCTGAAATGTTCAAGTATGCCATAAGCTTTAATAATGACGGCAGTAACAGCATTAACAACTGGGATACTTCTAACGTAACAACCATGGAATTTATGTTTGGTACTACGGGAAATTTTAGTCTTTCTGATGCGATGGATTTCAATCAAGATATAGGGGACTGGAATGTAGGCAAAGTCCAAAACTTTAGGGCAATGTTTAGGAATAGTCTTTTTAATCAAGATCTATCCGACTGGGACGTTTCAAGTGCTACAAACTTGGGTCAAATGTTTGATCAAACAGAGCAATTCAATAACGGAGGTGGATCATTAAGTTGTTGGGATACTTCCAGTGCGACAAATATGGTTTATATGTTTTATGAAACCCTAATTAATCAGGATCTTTCCAATTGGTGTGTTGCTACGGTTACAGATCCAGATATCACAGATAATTTAGGGAATTTTGGTAATATTGGTGGAACTAACCCCACCTGGGGAGCAGCATGTACAGGAAATTCAGTAGTACTTTCCTTTAGTGATGTTACAAAAACATTTGGGGATCCAAATTTTACAGTAGCAGCTTCATCTAATCAATCAGGAATCCCTATCACCTATTCGATTACTGACACAAGTATTGCGACAATAAATGCATCTAGTGGTCAGATTACCATTTTAAAATCTGGGATTACAACTGTTACAGCAAGTCAAGATGATGGCTCATGTATCTCAGGTAGCTCAAATATGACGCTAACGATTAACCAACAGAGCGTGAATATCGATGCAAATGATATTGTATTGACTTACGGTGATCCAGCTTTTACCTTGACTGCCTCCTCATCCGTTTCAGACAGAAGCTATACTTTTACTATTAGTGATGGAACAATTGGTTTAATAAGTGGAAATGTTTTAAGCATTTTAAATGCAGGAACAACCAATATAACTGTCAGTCAAGCCTCTAATGATTTTTATTCCCCAGTATCAAAAGTGATTAGTCTAACAGTCAACAAAGCAACACCAACTTTAGACTTCCCAGAAATTACTAAAAACTATGGGGACTCAGATTTTACCCCTAATGTTACAACTAACAGCAGCGGTAATAAAACATTTAGTGTTTCAGACACTTCAATTGCTAATTCCTTGGGAAGCTCGTTATCTATTGTTGGTATTGGTCAGACAAGCGTTAGCATTAATATAGATGAAACTGAAAATTATTTAAGTATTTCTGGAAGTACTACAATGACCGTAAATAAGCAAGCTCCAACTATAATCTTTAATGATATAACAAAAGAATTTGAGGATCCGGATTTTAATATTGCCGCAACCTCTAACAGCAATGGGGCATTTACTTACTCTATTGCAGATCCTTCAATAGCTACAATTAGTGGGAACACCGTAAGTATTATAATACGTGGAACTACTACAGTGACAGTAAATCAAAGCGAAACATCTCAATATGCTTCAGGATCAGCAACTATGATATTGACAGTAAATGGGGCTCCTTTTGATATTTCATGGTATGAGTCGAGTCTTAAAAAAGCGTTTTCAATTGGTCAGTTTGAATTAAAAGAGCCAACTTATCCATCCGATTATGATGGTGAAATACGATATACATCGTCAAGTTTGTCAACAGCAAATTTCATAGGCAAGACTTTAAACTTTAATAAAATTGGAAGAGTACTTTTAAGTGCTAAATTCGTGGGATCTGATTATTATCAAGATGCAGTTATTCAAGTAGTTTTTGACATATTAAAAGATAATCAGGCAATAATCCCCTCAGAGCTCCCTAATCAAACCCCACTTAAGGATTTTACATCTATACCAATATCCGCGTCATCAACTTCAGGTGCACCAGTTTATATTGAGATTGCGCCGGGATCCGCAGCTACTATTTCAGGTACATTAGGGAATTACGAGCTAATTACAAATAGTCAAACCGGAATAGTCTCCCTAACATATTTCACTGTAGAAAATGATCACCCAAATCATTACCCTGCCACATTACACTTTTCATTAGATGTAGTTAAGTTAAATCAGAATATAACTTTTAACCCTGAACCTCCCTTGGAGATTCCTTATTCGGAAAATATCGCGATTCCAATAAATCCTTTTTCTGACTCTAATCTAAACGTTAGTGTTAATAAACAGGGCATGACTAGTAGCTCATTAGAAAATAACGTTCTTTATTTTACCGATCTTGGACAGGTATATATTACTGCACAGCAAGAAGGAAACCAATTTTATAATCCTACAATAGCAAATAGGGTAATAACTGTTATTCCTGCTTCAACCGAACTTTCTGATTTTTCTATTCCTGAAAAGTTTGTTTATGAAGATGACTTTGAAATTACCCCTCCAACTATCTCAAGAGCAGGAGAAATTAGGTATGTAAGTGATAATCCTGAAGTTGCTATTGTATCTGGAACAACAATAGTTATTGTTGGGATAGGCACATGTAATATTACAGCTTATATGGAAAGCACAAATTTTTATACCTCATCATCAATAAGTGCTGAGTTTGTTGTAAAGCAAAGAGACACCGATCTGGACAGTGTTCCAGATGAATTCGATAATTGCCCCAATGTAGCCAATCCCAGCCAATTAGATGATGATATGGATGGAATTGGAAACGATTGTGATCCTGATTCAAATGGAGATGGAATAGATGATGATTTAATTATGGTATCACAACTTATTACTCCAGGCTCTTTTGGATCTGAATCCACATGGAAAATTATAAATATTGAAAATTTCCCTAACTCAAGGGTTTCTGTATATAACAGAAATGGGCAATTAGTTTTTCGTAAAAAAGCATATCAAAATGATTGGAATGGCTTATTTCAAGAGACTGGGAAATTGTTGCCGGCTGGACCCTATTATTTTATTGTGGAGATTATTCAAACAGGTGAATTAAAAAAGGGATGGCTTTACCTTAACTACAAGTAATTCATAATATGAACAAAAGAATTGTAATTAAAGATTTGAAATTTGTCACTTTTGTTGATCTTAAAACATATGTAATTATTTTATTTTTATCGATTAGCACAAATTTATTTTCTCAATACAATGAGAATAAATGGATTATATCTGCTAGCTTCGATGCTGTCGACCTTTATCCTATTGGGACAAAAGTAGATGCCCCTTACTTTCCTCAAGGAGAATTTTTTGAAGACTTATTCAATGTTTCTGAACACTGGAATCTCGGTGGGCCATCAGTCTCAATTTCAAAATTGATTTACAAAGGCTTATACTTTGGCACTGAAATATCTATTAATAGAATAAAAAAAATTGAAGGTCAAGATAATATTGATTTCCCTTTCTATGCGGGGGAGGTTTTTGTCAAGAAAACATTCTATTCTACAAAAAAAGTAAGGCCATTTTTAAAATTAGGTTACGGTATTTCTGGAATCGATAGGGGTTTGTTTGGAGATATAATTCCATTCAACCAGTACTTTTCAAAAACCCTATCACCTGGCTTGGGAGTGCAGTTCAGAATCACGAATCACTTTGGATTTGAAATTTCTTCCTCTTTCAATAAGGCGATTGATGAAAATGGAATAACCCATTTAAGACACAAAGCATCTATATACTTAGGTATTGGAGATAGAGATAAAGATGGTGATGGAATAATTAATAGAAAAGATAAATGTCCTAAAATCCCTGGACTTCCTGAGTTTAACGGTTGTCCGGATAATGATAGTGACGGTATTCCTGATCTTGAAGATAAATGCCCAAATCAACCTGGAAAGAAAGCTAATAATGGTTGTCCTGAGCAAAATGAAGTATTCGTTGAAAGCAAAATGACTTCCAATAAAAATGAAGAATCACCGCTTGGTTTAGTAAGTCCAACTTTTTCTCAAAACTCTACAAACACAAAAGAAGAGTCTTATAATCACCAGCGTTTAAAGTCTCTAGAAGTTGCTCAAGAAAAAATCAAAACTAACGAACAGGTAGCTTCTTTTGATATGGGAGAGGTGGCTGCTTCAGAACTTAATGTTGTTGAAAATTCGAAGGGTAACACTGGTCTGGAAAATGTTGCTGGAGATTTCTTTAGTGTAATTGCAGGGAGTTTTCGTGAAAAATCCAATGCCTTAAAAATGCTTGACAAGCTTAAAGGAGAAGGATTTGATGAGGCTTCATTAGCAAAACAAAGTCCTGAAGGTTATTACAGGGTTGCTTATGGAAGGTTTGAATCGAAACGTAAAGCAATGCAATTATATTACTTCCTTACCCAGACCCTAGAACTAGAGGCTTGGTACTTAGCTGAATAAAGCTTTTTTTACATTCTGAATAACCGGTTTTTGGATTTGTTGGAGTGCTGTTTGACCTCAATACTTTTATTAATTGATAGTTAGGCGGGTATTTGTTTAGGGAATGTGTGAATACGTTTTTTATTTCATCTTTACCTCCATACCTTTAAATATTATTAATCACAAATTCGTCATTATGAAAAAATTATTAGTGTTAATGTTAGTCGTAAACTTATTTGCTTGTACTAATATTAAACAAAAGGCATCGCAATCTGTTGAGATAGATAACAATGGAGAGCCAGATGGGCCACACACTTCAACTGAATGGAAAATATGGGCTTTAAGTACAGCCGCTCCATCATTTATAGCCGCAAACTGTACTGTCATTGATTCTGATGGGAAAACTGTTTTAAGAGAAGGGACAAATGGATGGACTGCAATGGCCGGAAACCCAAGGGGAATGTCAAATCCTGAGAATGGATGGGAAGATCCACATGAAGCAATGCCAATGGTAATGGATGCTCAGGCCATGAAATGGGCAATGGCTTTTATGTCAGGTAAAAAACCAGAATTAGATTACGATGGATGGATGTATATGCTTCATGGTGATATGGGTGAGGATAATACAAAACAACTCGTTTTTAAAAAAGAGGATGCGGCCAAAGGCCATTGGATTGAATCTGGTGCGCATTTGATGCTTATGCCAAAAGATCCTAATTCTCTGAAAGGTCAAACTACTGATTTTAATTCTGGCTCTCCGTATATTATGTTTGAAGGAACTGGATATGATCATATTATGATTCCTGTTGACGGTTACTATGATTATCAACCTCAAAAATAATTCAAAATAACTGATATTAGCCCTTCACCTCGGTGAGGGGTTTTTTTATTTATAAAAGTCATATCGGCAATCTATTTCATTTTTCTTTAAACTGTTCCTTATCTTTATCAACTTTATTCATTGTGATTTACAAGCTAAGTGTGGTTAGTATGATTGATAAAGTGTCTCGAATTAGTGTAATTAATGGCTAGTTTTATTCCAAATTTTGTTCCAACGATAGTTTCTAATAAATTTACCTTGTTCTGCTGTTATCAAAAAGGGGGTCTGTTCTTGCTTTGCTCTTTGAAACCCGTTGATTAGTTGAAAAAAGGTCCAAATGCTTTTTTGTGTTAAAGCGCTTTTTAAGCTTGCCAAAACAGATAGTAAAAGCCCGTAGCGCATGGAGTAGAATGCTGCTCCTTGCAATTGTGCTGCCTGAAGTGAGTAGCCTGCGCCTAAGGGACGCAAATGTTTTACTTTAAGTCTGGCTAGGGTTAGTGTTTCAAAGTCAAAAAAACGCGCTAAAAGCTCGTCTATGGTGTCCCAGCCCATTGCCTGGCGCAAGCCACCGATTGCAGAAAAACATTCTTTAGAATACGCCTTAAATGCTCCGCGAACATGATCGTGGCCCATGGGGTGGTTCCTCTTCCATTGTCCGTTAGCCTTTTCTTCGTAGCAAAATCCTCCTGCAATGCCAATTTTTGGGTTTTCGAAAACAGGTAACAGTTCTTCGAAGTAGTTGTTGGGTAAAATTAAATCGGCATCTAATTTTACTATAACTTCAAACGGTTGCTTCAGGTTTTTCAAACCAAAAGAAAAAGCCTTAATCACTTTTGCGCCCGGCAAATGCTGATCTGTAGATGGGTGGTTTACGTAATGTATGTTTTTGTGTTCCTTGGCAAAACGTTCCATCAACGCTTCGGTTTGGTCCGTAGAGTTGTCGTTTACCAAAACAATTTCAGATGCTTGAACGCTTTGCTTGCACAATGATTGCAGCAAGCCTTCCAGAAAATTTGCTTCGTTATGCGCGGGTATGATTACACTGTAGTTTTTCAAAACTTTTTGATCGTTATAAGTGGACTGTATTTCGGACGAACAGCTCCTCCTTTTTCTGTGCTGCTGGGTGAAATTGGATTCGTGAGTTTGTGTTCTTTTAAAATTTGAACAGCCAAATCATACCAGGTCATTATTTTTTCATCCGAAAAATGATACAACCCTTTGGCGGGTTCTTTATCTATTATTTTTAGGATGAACGCGGCTAAATTGTCTACATCGGTTGGAGTTCCTATTTGGTCATTAACCACAGTTAGGGTATCTCCGTTTTGAGCTTTTTTTAAAATAGCACTATAAAAGTTTGAGCCGAGTGTTTTGCTATACAGCCAGGATGTCCGAATGATGTAAAACGAATTGGAATTTTGTTGAATTTGTAACTCTCCTAGCAGTTTGCTTTTTCCGTATTGATTCAGCGGAGCAGTAGGATCTGCTTCTGTGTAAGGTGTTGCTTTTGTCCCGTCGAAAACATAGTCTGTTGATATGTGGATCAGCGAACATTGTTTTTCGTTACAAGCCGAAACGAGTTTTTGAACCGCTTCTACATTAATTTCGCTTGCTTGTTCCGTTTCTTTTTCAGCAGCTTCGACCTTCGTGTATGCTGCGCAGTTTATGCAAATATCAAATTCGTTTTCTGTAAAGAACAAATTAACGGAATTGCTGTTGGCGATATCCAGTTCTTTTCTCGTGGTAAAAATCCAATGGTGTGATGTAGTTGGGCTTAGCTTTTTGAGCGTTGTCCCTAATTGTCCATTGGCTCCTGTAACAAGAATTTTTTTCACAATTAGAGGTTTTTAAAGGTCGGCCAAACGAGGTCTTTTTTGCTTAATATTCGGTCTGATTCTGGGATCTGCCATTCGATTGCTAATTCAGAATCGTTAAATAAAATTCCCCCTTCAGCCTCAGGATTATAGTAGGCGTCTGTTTTATAAAACACAACTGCCTCGGGACTTAGCACAGCATAACCGTGGGCGCATCCTTTTGGAACAAACAACTGTTCTTTGTTTTCTTGACTTAAAACCTGGGTGACTACTTTACCATAACTCGGGCTATCTTTTCGAAGGTCAACTGCTACATCTAAAACGGATCCTTGCAAAGAGCGAACTAATTTTGCTTGTGCAAATGGAGTTTCCTGAAAGTGTAATCCTCGAATAACACCATAGGTAGAAAAGGCTTCGTTGTCTTGAATGGGGCTGAATACTGTTTTTGTTAATTGTTGAAAACGCTCTTGCTGAAAGCTTTCATAAAAATAACCTCTGTCATCTTTAAATACCTTTGGTTTTATAATCCAACAATCAAAAATAGCTGTTTTTATAACGTCCATATTATTCTGAAATCAACGATTTTAAATACGTTCCGTAAACGGTTTTTTCGAGTTCATCTGCCAAAAAACTAAGTTGTTTTTTGTCTATGGCTCCCGACTTATATGCCGCAGCTTCGATTGCTCCAACAAGTATTCCTTGTCTAGATTGTATAACCTGAACAAACTGACTGGCTTCCATTAACGATTCTATTGTTCCGGTGTCTAGCCATGCAGTTCCGGGGTCCAAAACCTCGACATGCAATCGGTTTTCTTCCATATACAAACGATTCAAATCGGTTATTTCTAATTCTCCTCGATGACTTGGACTGAGCTTTTTTGCTTTTTCAACTACTGTTTCGTCGTAAAAATATATCCCTGGAACCGCGTAAGATGACTTTGGATTAGTTGGTTTTTCTTCAATGTCAATTGCCTTTTGGTTTTCATCGAACTGAACAATTCCATAGCGCTGCGGATCACTTACCTTACAGGCAAAAATCATCCCACCATCATAAGAAGCGTGTTTCTTTAGTTGCTCGACAAAGTGGGTTCCGTAAAATAGATTATCTCCCAATATTAAAGCAACGGGGTCGTTCTTAATGAATTCTTCTCCTAAAATAAATGCCTGTGCTAGCCCATTTGGCTCTGCCTGCTCTACATAACTAAATTTACAGCCAATTCTAGACCCATCTCCTAATAAGTTTTGAAATAAGGGCATGTCTTCTGGGGTGGTAATTATAAGTATTTCATGAATTCCTGCTTCAATTAGTGTTGCTAATGGGTAGTAAACCATCGGCTTATCATAAATTGGCATTAGTTGCTTGCTCACAGATTTGGTTAAGGGGTAGAGTCGTGTTCCTTTTCCACCCGCTAAGATAATTCCTTTCATATGTATTTTATTTCCCTTGGTTAAGGTAGTGAAAAACGGTTATTTCTAAGGCGTCTTCAAAAGAGGTTTGGGCTGACCAACCTAAAGTGGTCTTAATTTTAGTAGCGTCTATTGCGTATCGATAGTCGTGGCCTAATCGATCGGTTACGTGTGTAATTAATTCAGAATAAGAAGTTCCATTGGGTCGAGGCTTGTGTTTGTCTAATATTTCAAGCACTGTTTTACAAAGGTCTAAATTTGTTTTTTCGCTATCACCTCCAACAGCATAAACTTCTCCTAGTGTTCCTTTTTCAAAGACCCGTTGTATTGCTGAACAGTGGTCTTGAACAAAAAGCCAATCTCTAATATTTTCGCCTGTTCCGTATATAGGAATAGGCTCTTCTTGAATTGCTTTTCTAATGATGGTGGGAATTAACTTTTCGGAATGTTGATAAGGGCCGAAATTATTGGAGCAATTCGTTGTGACTACGGGTAAGCTGTAGGTGTGAAAATAGCTTCTAACTAAATGGTCGGATGCTGCTTTTGATGCGCTATAGGGGCTATTCGGGGCATAAGCTGTCTCTTCTGAAAAGGCTCCGGTTGGGCCTAATGCTCCATAAACTTCATCGGTTGAAATGTGATGAAAGCGGGCTTTTTTATAATCACTTTTCAGTGTTTGCCTTTCGTTGAGCCATGTTTTTCGAGCAGCTTCTAGCAAATAAAATGTACCCATTATGTTGGTTTCAACAAAAGCTTGTGGCCTGCTTATTGAATTGTCTACATGCGATTCTGCTGCAAAATGAACTACCCCTTGAATGTTGTTTTCTTTGAATATCTTCTGCAAAAGGTCAGCGTCACAAATGTCGCCTTGAATAAAGGTAAGCTGCTTATTATCTTCCCAGCGTTTCAATGCGTTTGGATCTGCAGCATAGGTCATCTTGTCCAAAACCAAAAGGTTCTCTTGTGGCTTTGTCTCCAAAATATAATCGACATAGTTAGACCCTATGAATCCTAGTCCCCCTGTAATGAGTGTCTTGTTTGTGTTCATTTTATTTTTTCTAGTGCGTCTGCAATTTTTCTGTCGTTGGATAATCGGGGTACTTTGTTTTGACCTCCTAGTTTTCCAATAGATTTCATATAAGCTTCAAAGCCGTGTTTTTTGATTGGCTTAACAGCTAGCTTTCTCAATACTTTTCCTTGGATCAAATCCTGATAATACACATTCTGCTTTTCCATTTCAGCGTCTAGTTTCAATTCAAAAGCGTCCATGTCTTCGGGCGGATGATCAAACTCAATACACCATTCGTGATAGGGTAAACCTTCTTCTGGTTTTACTTGCGGTGCAACGGTAAATTCTTTTATTCTAATTGAAGTTTCTGCTGTTGCTACTTTCATCGCTGTTTCCACTTCTTTGCCTATTACATGTTCTCCGAATGCTGAAATGAAATGTTTAATTCTTCCTGTAACTACCAGCCTGTAAGGGGCGGTAGAAACAAAACGAACGGTATCTCCTATATTATAAGCCCACAGCCCTGCTGTTGTAGAAATGATTAAAGCATAGTTTATGCCCGTTTTTACTTCGCCTAAAGTATATCTCCTAGGGCTTTCCTGTTGAATTTCGTCTACTCGAATAAATTCGTAAAAAATTCCGTTGTTGAGAAGCAATAAAAGGCCTTCTTCATTTGGAATATCTTGATAAGCAAAAAACCCTTCCGAAGCGGGAAAAAGCTCTAGGGTGTCTACCGATCTTCCTATTAGGTTTCTGAAAACGCTTTTATAGGGTTCAAAGTTTACCCCTCCATAGACAAAGAGAGAAAAGTTTTTAAACAACTCCCCGACGTTCTGGTTGGTTTGGTCTTTTATTTTTTCGAAATACATTTGAACCCACGAGGGGATTCCTCCTATTAGAGTCATGTCTTCGTGGATTGTTTCTTTTACAATTGCATTCACTTTTTCTTCCCAGTCTTCAATACAGTTTGTTTCCCAGCTCGGCATTCTGCTTTTTTGTAAATAGGAGGGGACATAATGGGCAACTATTCCGGACAACCGTCCCAATGCTACTCCGTTTTTGTAATCTAATTCTGGACTCCCTTGAATAAAAATCTGCTTGCCTTTAATAAAACCTGTCTTACCTGTGAAGTTGATATAAGTAAGCAGGGCGTCGCGCGCCGAATTGATGTGCGTTGGCATGGATTCCTTGGTGATTGGAATATATTTTGCTCCCGAAGTTGTTCCACTTGTTTTTGAAAAATAAAGGGGTTTCCCTGGCCAAACCACATCTTCCTCTCCACAAACAATTCGGTCGATATAGGAGCGAAGTCCTTCGTAGTCTCTGACAGGAACTTGTTTGGCAAAATCCATCGGGTCGCTTATTGTATTAAAATTATGGTCTTTGCCAAAAAGGGTTTTTCTCCCTGAGTCAATTAATTTTTTAAATGTTTTTTTTTGAGAAATAACGGGATTATTAATCCATTTTTTGTTGTTATTTACAATATATCTAGCAAATATTTTTGCAGCAGCTATTTTCATGTTTGGGTTATTCTTTAGAAAAGTCTATAAAGTTTTCAGGATCCATAGGATAACCGTCGCTCCATAATTCGAAATGTAAATGCCACCCTGTTGAAAGCTCTCCTGTGTTTCCTGCTGTTGCAATAACTTCACCTGCAGAAACAAAGTCACCTTGTTCTTTACTCAAAGAAGCGTTGTGCTTATAAGCCGAGATAAGTCCGTAGGGGTGTTCAATGATTATCACGTGTCCTGTACTCGCCGTCCATTCAGAAAAAATTACGGTTCCTTCGGCTACTGATTTTATCGGTGCGTTTTCTTTTAAAACAATGTCCACTGCGAAATGTTTGTTCGTTGGATCATATTCTTGGGACAAATCGCCTTTCGCTGGAGGAAATAAAACAAAATCTACTTTGCTGTTCGAGGTTGATTGAATGTTATACTTGTCTTCTTGGTCTACAATTGCCCTTAGAAGCGAGTCTTGTCTGCCGGTTGGAGCAATTTCTTTTGATCGTTTTAAAACAGTATCTAAATCAATTTTTCTCTCTTCTAGTTCATCAAACTTAATGTCTCCTACTAGCACACTCTGGATGGAGTTTAGGTACTGAATTGATTGATTATAAGCGTTGCTTAAAGAGTCGAGTTTAAATGCGTTTTCAGCTGCTTGCGCCTTCATTTCTGTTGAAGAATATCCTGGCATGAATTCTTTTAACGGGGTTGAAGCTATCAGAAGGACAGTTCCTGAAACAAAAATTGAAATAACTAAAATCGAAATGATCATTACGTTTAAGCGAGTTAACCTAAAGTAAAGTTGTTCCTCATAGGTTTCCTCGTTCAATACGACCAAACGGTACTTGTTTAGCAGTTTTTCTTTTAATTTTCCTCTTTTCTTTGTTGGTTTTGCCATGATATTTTACAAATATAAAGAAACCCTTGGTTAAAAATTAGCGCTTTCCCTCTACAAAATATCGATTCGCTGTAATAATTATTTTACATTTGTGTAAAATCAATGATATGACAAGTTTATTAGTTTTTTTAGGATTTCCAGGTGCAGGTAGTACTATATTGATAGTAGTTGCCATTTTACTGCTTTTTGGTGGTAAAAAAATCCCAGAGTTAATGAGAGGTTTAGGAAGCGGAATCAAGGAGTTTAAAGATGCTTCTAAAGAGGAAGATGATGATACCGCAAAGGTTGACAAAAAGAAAGACTAGTTTTCTTTTTGAGTAAATGAAGATATAATGGTGTTCAGTTCGAACATATAATCTCTTTTACTTAGTGAGGGTGCAAAAGCAAATCCTTCGACTATTATCCACCTATTGTTCGACTCGTCCCTAATTTTATAGTTTACAAAAGGTCCTGCCATGAAGTCTTTTTTAACTTCCCACATCCCCTTTGTTAAATAAGCTTCTTTACCGTCTAATTCTGTTTTAAACAAATAAGGTAAATAAGCTTCTTCTGTAATCATATAGCTTCCGGGTAGCCTTCCTGGAACATAAAGCTTGCCAATTGAATCGCGCATTTTCTTAATAACAGTAAGCGGGTTTAAAGAAATTTCCTTTAATGGTATTGTATAGGCAACTAAATTTAAGGTTCCTTTTTGTACCGGTTTTTCTATCCAAACAAAATTTGTTGTGTCTTTAACAGTTTTATATGCTGTTGGATAAGTCAATCTAAAATTAAACCGATCTTCAAGAGAAGTGTCGTTTGCTCTAGATTTGTCAATTCTTCTGAGCTTTTCTTTACGTTCGTTTTCTTGAAACAACCCTTGAATTAGGGACGCGTTTTCTCGAACGTACTCTGCCATAAGCTCTTGATCTTCACCTCTAAAAGAAGCAAGAATTTGAGGTTTTGCGAATTGGTCTTGAGCTAATTTGAAAGAGGGGGTGCTGTCTTTTATGAACCAAAGAATGTTTCGGCTGTTGCGTGCAAAACCATCAAAAATTTTGGGATGAAGTTGCTTTAATGAGAAACGAGGCTCGTCCATTGGAAGCCCTTCGTAAATAGTCGCGATTTCGTTTCGAACGGTTTCTCCTAGCACTCCATTCCACTCTTCGTTACCCATAACTACAGTAACTTGGTTAAGGTTTCCATTAGAAACAGGGACATAACGTTGGTCTTTTTTGGAAGAGCAGGCAGTAAAAATAAAAGCTAAAATCAGAATTTTTTTGTTCATAGTGTCAATTTGAGAAGTTCTTTAGTATAATTAACAAAAATCATTCCAATAAACAGGTATTAAAATCCTTGATTATTAATCCATTAAAGCTGCTATTCCCGGAAGGTCTTTCCCTTCTAGGCTCTCTAGCATTGCTCCTCCTCCCGTAGAAACATAACTTACTCGGTCTTCAAAACCGAATTGTTTCACTGCCGCTACAGAATCTCCTCCTCCAACAAGAGAAAAAGCCCCTTTTGTTGTGCTCTGTGCAATTGCTTCTCCTAGCGAAATAGTTCCCTTAGAAAAGTTTTCGAATTCAAAAACTCCAACGGGGCCATTCCAAAGAATTGTTTTTGATTCAGCAACTACAGCTGCAAATTTAACTATGCTTTCTGGGCCCGAATCCAAGCCCATCCAATGCTCGGGTATTGATCCAATAGGGGTAATTTGACTGTTTGCGTCGTTTGCAAAATCGTCTGTACAAACCACATCAATTGGTAGGTGAATCTTAACGTTTTTGTCGGCAGCTTGTTTAAGTAAATTTTTAGTGTATTGAAAATATTCGTCTTCGCAAAGCGAGTCTCCAATGTTTCCGCCAGCTGCCTTGATGAAGGTATAGGCCATCCCGCCCCCAATAATTAGGTGGTCAATTTTATCCAGAATATTCTCAATGATAGTAATCTTTGAAGAAACTTTAGCTCCTCCCAAAATAGCTAAAACTGGCTTTTCGCCAGTCTTCATTACTTGGTCTATTGCTAAAACTTCTTGCTCTAATAATTTTCCAAAGGCTTTTTTGTTTTTGAAAAAAGAAGCAATAATTGCTGTTGATGCATGAGCTCTATGTGCGGTACCAAATGCGTCGTTAACATAAACTGATCCAAGCTTGGATAATTGCTTAGCAAATGTTTCATCTCCAGCAGTTTCTTCGTCATAAAAGCGAAGGTTTTCTAGCAATAAAACTTGCCCGTTTTGAAGATTATTGGCTAAGGTTTGTGTTTCTGTGCCAATACAGTCCTCTGCAAACAAAACAGGGACTTCGATGATGTCTGAAACTGTTTGTTGAATTTGTTTTAAAGAAAATTTTGCGTCTTTGCCGTCAGGGCGGCCCAAATGAGACATCAAAATACAACATCCTCCTTTTGAAAGGATATAGTCTATGGTTGGTTTTGCGGCTCTAATTCTGGTGTCGTCAGTTGCTTTGCCTTCCTCGTTTATAGGAACATTGAAGTCAACTCGTATTAATACTTTCTCGTTGTTAAGCGAAAGCTTATCTAGGGTCTTCATTTTTTTAAATTTATGCAAAAATAAAGAATAAAATGAAACATAAGGCTTCTACGGTATAAAGCTTTATGAAATTAAAATTAGATTATCTTTGATTATGTTTATCAATGAAATTCTAGGGCAAGAAACCCTAAAAAAACAATTAAAATCCTCTTTGGTTTCAGGTCAAATTCCTCATAATCAGTGCTTTACGGGAGGCTATGGGAGGGGAGGTCTTCCTTTTGCTGTTGCTTTAGCATTACAGTTGGTCTGGGGGGAAGAAGCTATTGAGGCTAATAAAAGAAACGGAAAAAAGGAGACGTTCTTTCTAGAGCATCCAGATTTACACTTTCTTTTTCCTGTAGCAACATCACCTTTGGTTACTAGTAAACCAAAGTGCAGCGATTATATTGAACAATGGAGGTCTTTTATTTGCGGTAGTCCCTTCGGAAGCTCAAACGACTGGATGCTCTCCATTGGATCTGAAAATAAACAAGGAAATATTGGTGTTGAGGAGATAGAGCGATTGTATAAATCATTGAGTCTAAAATCTTTTCTAGGAGGTGCTAAGGTCTGTGTAATTTGGGGGGTTGAAAAGCTAAGTATTGAGTCAAGCAATAAGCTGCTAAAGCTAATTGAAGAGCCTCCGGCAAACACTTTCTTTGTTTTTGTTGCAGAATCAGAATCAGACCTACTGCCAACAATTCAATCGCGTTGTCAAATAAGCTCATTAAAGCCAATTGATCTTGAAGCGATTCAAGCTGCTTTAATAAAACTAGGTTGTAAAGAAAATTTAGCTGGCTTCTACGCTTCTAATTCCGAGGGAAGTCTTGGAAAAGCAATCGAATCTTTCCAAAACATAGAACAATTAAGGGAGCATGAAGAGCTTTTTGTTGCCTGTTTACGCGGAGCTTTTAAGGCTAGCGGGAACAAAAGTGTAGTTATTGATTTGATGACTTGGGCAAATACTGTTGGTGCTTTAGGGAGAACTGTACAAAAGGAATTTCTATTGTACAGCCTTAGTTTTATTAGACAAGCGCTATTGGTCTCTTACCAAACGGAAGCTTTGGTAAATTTTCAATCCCTTACGGGCTTCTGTTTAGAAAAGTTTGCTCCTTTTGTGCATGGCGGAAACGCGCAAAAGCTAGTAGAATTATTGGAACAAACTTGTTATGCCGTCGACAGGAACGCGAATGGGAAGATTCTTTTTTCTGACTTTGCTTTAAAAATGACTCGCATTTTAAACCAAAAAGAGGCCTAGTTTTTTTTCTTGAAAATATAAACCAGAGATGAATATTCTCCCGATTTTTTTGCTTTAAGGTTTGAAACTATTCCTTTTAAAACCCCTTTAATCAGAGGTGTTTTTGATCCCTTGTGCTTTTCGGAAACATATGATATGTATAGCGCATCTAAAATTAAAGGGTGTTTTGCTTTCAGTTCGAACCCTTTAGAGTCCATGAGGCTTATTATTCCTGTTTGTGGAAAGTGCCATAAATGACGAGGCGCGTCGTAAGCTGCCCAGTATTCATTATAATGTTTTGCGTCGTAAGAGTTAAGATTGGGAACCGCAATTAACAGGGTCCCGTTTTTGTTTAGGCGTAGGTTGAATTCGTTTATACACGCTTCCAAATCTAACACATGCTCAAAAACATGCCACAGGCTAATTAAATCAAATTGGTTGTTTGGCAATTTCTCCCAAGAGTCTACCGCCAAGAACCCCTTTTCATTGGCCTGTTTTCTTGCTCCAGAGTTAGTTTCAACCCCATAAACTTTATAGGATTGACAGGCGGCATATTGTAAAAAATCACCCGTACCGCAACCATAGTCCAAAATCGAGCCCTGATCAGAAAGCTCATTTTTAAACATTCTTGTTTTTATTCGGAACATCTGTCTTCTTGCTATCCGATACAGAAGCCCAACAAAGGGTTGTGTTTTTTGATTATGAGAAATATAGTCTGTTGAATTGTAATAAGAGCCTAGTTTTTGTTCTGAAGGCTGAGGATGCGTCCTTGCAAAGCCTTTCGATTTGTCCCACAAGATGTCGAAAGTCTCTCCTGAAACTAAATGGTCTTTAACTGTGCACACCTTGTTGGTCATCATTCTTGTTTTTGTTCCACGTGAAACATTACCTTCCGAGGCTAACCAAAAGAACGCTTATGTCGCTTGGTTTAATCCCGCTAATTCGGGAAGCTTGGGATATGGTTTTGGGTCTTATCTTGTTAAGCTTTTCTTTGGCTTCATGAGATAAAGATGCTAACTGGTCATAATTAAAAGACGAGGGAATGGCAACTGCCTCAAGACGGTTAAGCTTGTCTGCGTTTTGCTTCTCCTTCTCGATATAACCAGAATACTTTATTTGTACTTCTACATGTTCCTGGACGTCTGTGTTTATTTGGTGCTTGTGTAAAAAGTCAGAAACTGAGCGAATAGATTTCATTTGCTCTAGCCCTATGCCGGGTCTCGAATATATTTTAATCATTTTATCAGACTGCCTCATGGGGGATGATCCCAAAGGTTCTAAAAAAGTGTTGGCCTCTTCTGGCAACACACTTGTTTTTTCGTAGAAATCTTTTAATAGCGCCGTGTGTTCGTTTTTCATGTTAACCGCAATTAAACGCTCTTCACTGGCCAAGCCTAAGTTATGACCCATGGGAGTTAGGCGTATATCTGCGTTATCCTGCCTTAACAAAGTTCGGTACTCCGCGCGTGATGTAAACATTCTGTAAGGCTCTTCTGTCCCCTTTGTAATTAAATCATCAACCAAAACCCCAATATAAGCCTCATTACGCTTTAGAATAAAAGCGGATTCTTCTTTGTGATAGCGATGTGCATTAATTCCTGCGATCAATCCCTGGGCCGCGGCTTCTTCATAACCCGTAGTCCCATTTATTTGACCAGCAAAAAACAGCCCTTTTACCAGTTTTGTTTGTAAGCTGTGGGTTAGTTGTGTTGGAGGAAAATAATCATATTCGATAGCATAACCGGGGCGAAAGAACTTGACGTTCTTAAACCCTTTTACCTTGCTCAAGGCGTTAAACTGAATGTCTTCTGGCAAAGAAGTAGAAAAACCGTTGATGTAATACTCAACCGTATTCCACCCCTCAGGTTCGACAAATATCTGGTGTCTATTTTTATCTGCAAACCTATTTACCTTGTCCTCAATAGAAGGACAGTATCTCGGGCCTAAACTTTTTATGCTGCCGTTGAACATGGGCGAGCGATCAAATCCTTTTCTGAGGGTGTCATGGACCTCGTCACTTGTGTACGTAATGTGACAGCTTCTTTGTTTTGTTAAAGGCTTTGTCTCGGTAGAATAGCTAAACTTAACAGGGTCCAAATCTCCTGGCTGTTCTTCCATAAGATCAAAATCAAGAGAACGACCATCTACTCTTGGGGGTGTTCCTGTTTTCATTCTGCCTGACTCAAAACCGCGCTCTAAAAGAGTTGAGGTTAATCCTGTGGATGCACTTTCGCCTGCTCTTCCTCCGCCAAAGTTTTTGTTGCCTATATGTATGAGTCCATTCAAAAAGGTTCCGTTGGTTAAAACGACGGTCTTCGAATAGATCTTTAATCCTAAACTTGTAACAACGCCCACAACGCAGTCATCCTCAAACAATAAGTCTTCAACCATTTCTTGATAAAAATCAAGGTTAGGGGTTTGCTCAAGACGGTCGCGCCAAGCCTGAGCGAACATCATTCGGTCGGACTGAACCCTAGGGCTCCACATAGCAGGACCCTTTGATCGGTTGAGCATTTTAAATTGAATGGCGCTTACGTCTGAAACAATTCCGCTGTACCCACCAAGCGCATCTATCTCACGAACAATTTGCCCTTTGGCAATTCCTCCCATAGCCGGGTTGCATGACATCTGGCCAATGGTCTGTAGGTTCATGGTTACCAAAAGAGTTTTGGAGCCCATGTTTGCGGAAGCGGCTGCGGCTTCTGCGCCAGCATGTCCTGCTCCAACAACAATAACGTCATAAGTGGATTTAAACATATTTATTGTTTCACGTGGAACATTGAAAGGCACAAATCCTCTTGTTCTGTCATTAATATTTTTTGGTCTACCTTTTTGTCAGAAAAACCTAACGTGTGTAGGAAACCATGTGATATAAGCCTAAGCATCTCATTTTCAATGGTTTGAGCGTTTTCTTCGGCATTAAGGGAACACATGTACTCTGACACAAATAGCTCCGCATTTATAAAGTGCTGATTACCATAGTCGAAGGTCAAAATGTCGGTATGTGTATCGTGATTAAGATACTTTTGGTTCATTTCTAACATTTGTTCTTTATTTATGAAGTTAACCGCAAAATTGTCAATTTGCACTTCATAGTGATTGGCTAATTTAACAACCCAATCTTTGACCGCTTTTGCGGATAAGGTTTTTGTAGGCAGGTTGTAAAAACGAACTTTTTGCATATCTCAGCAAATATACAGAATATCATGTGATGGGAAAATGAAGAAGAGAGAGTATATTTGTATAAAACTAAAAAGGCAATGAAAGAACGCGTACGTTTTGCTCCGAGTCCAACTGGCCCTCTCCACATAGGTGGGGTTAGAACTGCACTATTCAATTATTTATATGCAAAAAAAAACAAAGGGACTTTTGTTTTAAGAATTGAAGACACTGATCAGAAAAGAAAAGTGGAAGATAGTGAAGAGTATATATTCGAAAGCTTGGAGTGGGCGGGAATAAGCCCAGATGAAAGCGTGAAAAAACCGGGGTCGTTTGGCCCATATAGACAGAGTGAAAGACAGTCAATATATAAGAAGTTCATAGAAGTGTTGTTAGATAAAAAAGGCGCTTACTATGCCTTTGACTCTGCAGAAAATCTTTCAGCTGCGAGAACCTTAGCGGAAAAAGAGACTGGAGCATTTAAATATAATTATTTGAACAGGGGGTCCTTTGATAATTCACTTAATTGCTCTGAAGAAGAAACCTTAAAAAGAATTGATTCTGGAGCTTCCTACACGATTCGTCTTTGGGTTCAGCCAGATGTTGAGGTCATTAGTGAGGACGAAATTAGAAAAACTGTTCGGGTGAACAGCAACGAGCTTGAGGATAAGGTTTTAGTAAAAGCAGATGGAACGCCAACCTATCATTTGGCCAACGTAATTGACGACCATTGCATGGAAATAACAACAGTTATTCGCGGAGAAGAATGGTTGCCATCATTACCGATTCACACCCTCTTATACGAGTTTTATGGTTGGGAAAAACCAAAATTCGTTCACCTTCCTCTTATTTTAAACCCTTCGGGAAAAGGGAAATTAAGTAAAAGAGATGGCGATAAAAATGGATATCCTGTATTCCCGGTTGCGTGGAAAAAGGAATTCAATGGCTATAAAGAAAAGGGATTTCTTCCAGAAGCACATTTAAATTATATAGCTCAATTAGGATGGAGCACTAAAGCTGAAGATGAGATTATGTCGCTAAGCGAAATTGTTGTCGAATTTGACTTAAAGGATGTGCAAAAAGGCGGAGCGCGTTTTGATTATGATAAAGCTAAGTGGGTTAATCAACAACACGTACAGCGTTTAGAACAAAAAGAAATGGAAGCTATGATTAAAGAGCATAGGCCTGACTTAACAAATACATTTGACGCGGGTGAAATGTCTAAAATAAGCGAACTAATACAAGGGCGCGTTGTCCTTTTAAACGACATACACGAGTTGTGTGCTATGTTTTTAGAAGCTCCTGCAGCATATGATGAAAAAGCGTTACAGAAAATATTGAACTTGGACTTAAACAACTTAATTTCAGAGATTAAGAACTTAGTAGACAAAAACCAACTCGAGAGTCTAAAGGATGCTGTTTTTTTATTTTGCAAGGAAAAAGAAATTGGGGTGGGCGGAATAATGCAAACGCTAAGAGTGGCCGTTGTCGGGAGCTTATCCGGTCCTGATATAATAGAGGTAATAAAAGTAATAGGAAAAAGTAGTACATTAGATCGTTTAGAAATGCTAAAAAAGCATATTTAATAACCTAAATTAAACCTTATGAACATAGCAACTTACATTCTCGTTTTTCTAGCCTTTACGCTTATTGCTTCTGGGCTATTTATAGTAAAGCAACAAACTGCAGCAATTATTGAGCGCTTCGGAAAGTTTGTTGCAGTTAGACAACCTGGATTACATCTTAAAATCCCTCTAGTCGATAAAGTAGCAGGGAGAATGAGTCTAAAAATTCTTCAACTTGATGTTATAGTAGAAACCAAAACTAAAGATGACGTATTTGTAAAACTGAAAGTTTCGGTTCAGTACAAGGTTGTATCGGGCAGCGTTTATGATGCCTTTTATAAATTAGACTATCCTCAAGATCAAATCACTTCTTATGTCTTTGATGTAATTAGGGCAGAGGTTCCTAAGATGAAGTTAGACGACGTTTTTGAAAAGAAAAACGACATTGCAAATGCCGTAAAGGGAGAGCTAAACGAAGCCATGACAAATTATGGATATGACATTATAAAAGCATTGGTTACAGACATTGATCCCGACGCACAAGTAAAAGAAGCCATGAATAGAATTAATGCTGCAGAAAGAGAAAAAGTTGCTGCGCAATACGAAGGAGATGCTGCGCGGATTTTAATTGTTGAAAAAGCAAAAGCGGAAGCAGAAAGTAAACGATTGCAGGGACAGGGTATTGCAGACCAAAGAAGAGAAATTGCCCGTGGTTTAGAGGAGTCGGTAGATGTATTGAACGGTGTTGGAATAAACTCGCAAGAGGCTTCTGCGCTTATTGTTGTTACTCAGCATTACGACACGCTTCAATCCATCGGAGAACACACAAACTCTAACCTAATATTGCTGCCAAACTCTCCACAAGCCGGAAGTGATATGTTAAATAATATGGTGGCTTCTTTTTCCGCAAGCAACCAAATTGGCGAGGCAATGAAAGAACAAAACCTAAAGAATAAAAAAGAATAAACTTTCTTTTATAAGACAAAAAAGCTCAACAATGTTGAGCTTTTTTGTTAATTACTTTTTTTAGACCAGGTGTCTCGAAGCCCTACCGTTTTATTAAAAATAAGGTTGTCGGAGGTAGAGTTAATGTCTGTTACAAAATAACCTAAACGCTGAAACTGTACGTTCGTTCCTGGAATAAGGTTAACTAGGGAAGGTTCTACTTTTGCTGTTAATTGGCTTAAAGAGTCTCTATTTATAAATTCTGTGAAGTCCTGATCTTTATGCTGATCTGGACTTTCATCACTAAATAAACGATCATATACATTAACCTGCGCGGAAATAGAAGTTTCTTGACTAACCCAATGGATTGTGCCTTTTACTTTTCTCTGACTGGCTTCAGATCCTGATCCACTTTTACTGTCAGAATCATATGTACAGTGTATTTCAATAATATTCCCCTCGGAATCTTTTACTATGCTTTGTCCCTCGATTATATAAGCACTTTTTAAGCGAACTTCTTTTCCTAGGGTTAGACGAAAATATTTTCGGTTGGCCTCTTCTTTAAAGTCATCTCTTTCAATAAAAAGGTTTTTCGAAAAAGGGATTAGACGAGAGCCTTTAGATTCATCTTCTGGATTGTTTTCGGCCTCAAGCATTTCGGTTGCTCCTTCTGGGTAGTTCGTAATAACTAATTTTATTGGGTCTAGAACTGCCATGACTCTTGACGCTTTTGAATTAAGGTCTTCACGAACACAATATTCTAATAACGATACGTCAATTACATTCTCTCTTTTAGAGACGCCTGCTGTTTCGACAAAGTTACGAAGTGCTTCTGGTGTATACCCTCTTCTTCTTAAGCCAGATATTGTTGGCATTCTAGGGTCATCCCAACCAGAAACAGTTTTGTTTTTAATAAGAACTGCGAGTTTTCTCTTGCTTGTCACGGTGTAGGAGAGGTTGAGGCGGGCAAACTCTCTTTGTTTTGGATAATGGTGTTCTAGTGGCGATAGGTTGCTTAAAAACCAGTCGTAAAGGTCTCTGTGGGGTTTAAACTCAAGTGTGCAAAGTGAATGTGAGATTTCTTCTATATAATCTGACTCTCCGTGGGTCCAGTCGTACATAGGGTAAATACACCAGGTAGAACCGGTACGGTGGTGGTCTTTGTTGAGTATTCGGTATATGACTGGGTCTCTAAGGAGCATGTTGGGAGAGCTCATGTCTATTTTGGCTCGAAGCGCCATAGAGCCTTCTGCGTGATTGCCTGCTTGCATTTCATTGAACAGGACAAGGTTTTGTTCTGGGGAAGTGTCTCTAAAGGGGCTGTTTGTTCCTTCTCTGGTCGGGGTTCCTTTTTGAGCAGCCAATTCTTCAGAATCCTGAGGGTCTACATAAGCTAAGCCTTTCGATATTAATTCTTTTGCCCAAGCAAAAAGTTGATCAAAATAATCCGATGCGTATCTTTCTTCTGCCCATTCGTAGCCAAGCCATTGAATGTCATTTTTTATGGCATTGACATACTCGACGCTTTCTTTTGCTGGGTTGGTGTCGTCGAAACGTAAATTAACAGGAGCGTTATACTTTTTACCTAAATTAAAGTTAAGGGCAATTGCTTTTACGTGGCCTATGTGTAAATATCCATTAGGTTCAGGGGGGAAACGAAAGCGTAACTTTTCGGCAGGAAAACCTGCGTCTAGGTCTGCTTGAATAATTTGTTCTATAAAATGGCTTGATTCGTTGTGCTCAGACATGTAATAAATTTTAGCAAAGATATCGAAAAAGAAAAAGGGATAGAACTATTATTAGCTCCTCTTTTTTATATTTGCCCAAAGTGATATTATGGGAACCATTCGAGTTAAGGATATTAAGCTTTATGCATACCACGGTTGCATGGAAGAAGAAGGGAAGATCGGAAGCGATTATGTGGTCAATGTTAAGCTAAAAACAAACCTGGATAAGTCTGTTCAGACAGATAGGCTAGAAGACACCGTAGACTATGTCGCCATTTTCAATATTGTAAAAGAAGAAATGGGCGTCAGGGCTAAGCTTTTAGAGGTGGTTGTTCAGCGAATTATTGATCGGGTGATGAAAGAACACCAAACCGTTATGATGGTGCGCGTTAATGTTGCCAAGAAAAACCCACCAATTGGGGGTGAAGTTGAAGAAGTTAGTTTGGAAAGAAAAGGGAAGAGAAAAAAGGCTTAGAAAAACATTTAATTTACTACTTTTGCCAGACTGGCATCGTGGCCGAGTGGCTAGGCAGAGCTCTGCAAAAGCTTGTACAGCGGTTCGAATCCGCTCGATGCCTCAACAAAAAACCCGTGAAAATTCACGGGTTTTTTTATGCCTAAAAAAGAGGTTTCTTTAATTCATTTCTGTGATGGTTCCACCAATCCTTTTTCGTTTAATTAATTTGGTTGGTCTCCCGTGAATACGTACAACGCCACCAACATTAACCGTAGCCTCTAATAAGTCAGACGCATGAATGTATGCAACTCCTCCCGCGGTCACTTTAACCGTAGTTTGTTCTGTTAACAGCATTTCGGATTCGCAAATACCTCCTGCTAGAATTTTAAGTTCGTGATTCGTAGTTTTGCCGCTAAGGCTAAGTGTAGCTCCTGTGTTAACAACAGATGTTATTTTTTCTGCCTCAATATTCAATTCAATACTTGACCCTTCGTGCGCCCTTAAATCAATCTTTGTTGCTTGTAAAGTTGCTTTTGATTCAATTACAGAGCCTTGAAATGAATAAATAAGGTCTAGGGGCTTTGAGAAATACACCTCTATATAAGTGTTTTTTGGATTAAAAATTTGATCGAGTGAATGCTTAATTTTTAGAACATCATTTTTAAGAGAGGTTACAACTGTTTCAAAGTTTTCTCCAGAAAGAACTAATTTGTTTTCAGAAGAGGGGATTAGCCTTATTTGTATGCCTGAGTATAATTTGATCCCCGTAAAAGGGCTCATCATTATCGTTTTTGTTCGCTCTGGCCGTTTTTGAACTTCAAAACGAACATCAGTAGCTGTTATGGTGTCTTGGGTTTGTTCTTGTGCAAAAACAAAAGATCCGGTAAATAGTAAGATTAAGAAAATGGGAAGTTTCATGTGATGCTTTTTTTTTAATAAATTTAGTAATTCTAATTGAGATTACTTTCCTCTAATTTAAAATCTAAATGTCTTTTAATTAGATCCGCTTTAAGGACGCTTACGTTTATGGAATCCCCTAACTGATATCTTCTTTTAGATCGTTCTCCAATAAGCGTGTGCGTTTTGTCGTCAAAATTGAAAAAATCTCCTACTATGTCTTTTATTCGGACCATTCCTTCACATTTATTATCGACTAACTCTACGTATATTCCTCTGTCGGTTACTCCTGAAATTACTCCTTCAAAAACCTTTCCAACTTTATCTTTCATAAATTTAATTTGCATAAACTTGATGGAGTCTCTTTCTGCTTTTGTTGCAATCATTTCTCTTTGAGAAGAATGAACACAGGCAGCTTGAATTGTTTCGGGGACTTTAACTTTTTGTTTCGCTAAATGTTGTTCTAACAAACGATGAACCATAACGTCTGGATAGCGTCGTATGGGTGATGTAAAATGGGAATAAAAATTAAAAGCTAAACCATAGTGTCCAATATTATCAACATTATACTCTGCTTTACTCATACACCTTATGGTTAGGGTGTCTATTAGGTTTTGTTCTTGTTTTCCTTGAATATCTGAAAGTAAGACATTCAAAGACTTGCTAACGTCTTTATCTTTTAAATCTAATTTATACCCTAAACTAGAAACGACCATTTGAAGGTTGTTAAGTTTGTCTGCGTCGGGTTCGTCGTGGATTCTATAAACAAAGGGTAGGGGGGCTTTTCTGTTTCCCGCAAAAGATGCAACTTGTTTGTTGGCAAGTAACATAAATTCTTCAACTAACTTATTGGCGTCTTTAGATGTTTTAAAATATACACTTTCTGGCGTGTCGTTGTCGTCTAAAATAAAATTCACCTCCACCCGATCAAAAGACAGTGCACCCGCTTTCATCCTCTTAGATCTGAGTTTTTTAGCTATGTCGTCTAAATTTAAAACGGCAAACAAAACATCATCAGGAACAGTATATGGTTTTCCTGTAAGAGAAATTTCCTCTGAAACCTTGCTTTTTTTTGTTTCTATTAATTCTTGAGCTTCTTCATATGCAAAACGATGGTCAGAATAAATTACTGTTTTACCAAACCATTCTTCTAAAATATCCCCATTTGAATTCATTATAAAAACTGCAGAAAAAGTGTATTTTTCTTCTTTTGGTCTCAAAGAGCATACCCCATTTGATAATACTTCAGGAAGCATCGGAACTACACGATCAACTAAATATACAGAAGTAGCCCTATCATAGGCTTCTTGGTCTAATATACTGTGAGGTTTTACATAATGAGAAACGTCCGCAATATGAATTCCTATTTCAAATCGATCTTTGTCTAATACTTTAAAAGAGAGGGCGTCATCAAAATCTTTTGCTGTTTTTGGATCTATTGTAAAGGTTAGGGTTTCTCTAAAGTCCCTCCTTTTCTTAATTTCTTCTGGACTGATGGATTGATCAATTGCGTTGGCTGCAGCTTCTACTTCTTTAGGAAAGTTTAATGGCAAACCATAATCCGAAAGGATAGCATGCATTTCTGTGTTTGTTTCGCCAGGTGGTCCAAAAGATTCTATTAAGGTTCCATAGGGTGATTCTGCTTTTTTTGGCCAATCTGTATATTCAACTAATACCTTATCTCCGTTGGTATAACCAGTCAACTGTTTTTTATCTATAAAAAAATCTGTATACATTCTTGGCCCTCGAGTTAATACAAAAGCATAGTTACTTTCTATTTGTAGTACCCCAACAAACTGTGTTTTATTTCTTTTTAAAATCGTTACTATTTCGCCTTCAAAAGCGCCAGATTTTTGCTTTCTTTTATAAGCATAAACTTCTACTAAATCTCCTTGAAATGCTCTGTTTATATTGTTTTTAGGAATCATGATGTCATGTTCCAAATCTTCACAAATAACAAAACCTCTTCCTGTAGAAGTAACATCTAAGGTGCCTTGATAATATTGCTTGCCAGCTGGCTCTAATGTATATCGTCCTTTAGATGGGCTTTTTAAAGTTTTTTCTGAAGTTAATCGATTTAAAATCTTTATTATTTCATCGCGTGTTTTAGAGTCTTTTATTTCTAGAACAGAAGCAACTTGTTTATAATTGTATTCTTTATCAGGATTGTTTCGAAAATGTTTAATTAATTTTCGCTCTAAAGAGTTTTTTTTCTTTTTCTTTTTAAACATAAGAACAAAATTACTCTAATAAATTTGAACGTCAGTTTTTATTATGAACAGTCTTAACATTAATAATAATTTGTTTTTATTAAATTTTAAAAAACATGGTGTCTATTATAGCTTGTTAATAGCGGTATTTTTTTAATCTTTTTTTTTAGGTAATATTAAATAATATAGCTTATGAACATTTTATAAATAAGTTAAATTTTTTTAAACACTTTATTTAGAGCTTATTAAAAATAATATAAACATCGGTTTATATGTTTAATTGATTATAAAAAAAGAATAATATCCACCTTTTTTATGTTTATAAACCACCATTGTTTTAAACATCTTTTTGTATAAATTTTTTTAAAAAAGTTTTTATAAAACAAATAAAATTACAACACGAGCTAAGATTTAAAAAACCCCTTTTCGTTATTAGAACTTATTAACAAAGTGTCCATTTTTTAGGGTGTGCTTATAAACAAGAATGTTAGGTTTGTTTACATTTATAAAAAAATAAAAAATGAATTTTTCTATAGGCAATGACCATGCAGGAGTTGATTACAAAGAAGCGATAGTTTCTTATCTAAGAAGCAAGGGGCATCAGGTTACAAACCACGGAACAGATACAGAGGCAAGTGTGGACTACCCGGACTTTATTCACCCTGTCGCAAAGGACGTTTCTTCTAAAACAGTGGATTTAGGAATTATTATTTGTGGTAGCGGAAACGGCGCGTCAATGACAGCAAACAAATACCAAGACATTAGATCAGCCCTTTGTTGGACAAAAGAGATTGTTGCCCTCGCTAGAGAACATAACAACGCCAATATCCTAAGTTTACCCGCTCGCTTTATTTCTATTCCACAAGCCATAGCAATGGTTGAGGTTTATATTAACACAGAATTTGAAGGGGGAAGACATCAAAATAGAATTGATAAAATACCATGCATGTAATGGTTGAGTTTTTTTACAAAAAATTTAACGAACTAACCACGGCAGAATTACACGATATTTTTGCCTTACGAGCAGAGGTATTTGTGGTTGAACAAGATTGTGTTTATCAAGATATCGACGGAAAAGATCAAGCATCTATTCATGTTTTAGGAGCAGAAGAGGGTAAGATAATTGCTTATTCAAGAATTTTAGAACGTGGCCTTTCTTATAAAGAACATAATGCCATAGGTAGGATTGTCGTTTCAGAAGCTTTCAGGTCAAGAAAAATAGGGCATGAACTGGTTGCTTTTTCAATAGAAGCTACCAAAAAAATATACCCAAAAACGACCATTAAGATTTCTGCACAAGCCCATCTTAAAAATTTTTATGAAGAACATAAATTCCAAATTGATGGACAACCCTATCTAGAAGATGGAATCCCCCACGTTGGAATGGTATTGTTAGAGCTCTAACTTTATTTAACAAACATCCCTCGTGCCTCCTCAACAAGTTCAGATGTAAGGGGTTTTTTGTGGCCTTTATAAATTAACATACAAGCCCCAGAAAAAGGCACCTCCCCTTGGACTTCTTTAAAAACAATACGCAACTGTCTTTTTATATGATTTCTATCGACAGCTCTTTTGAAGTTTCGTTTTGGAACAGAAACCCCCACACGAAGTATTTCGCCACCTTTAGGAGACTCAAGAACCTTTAGGAGGAGGTTTTTCGATTGGATTTTAGCACCTTTTCGAAAAAGAGCGTCAATTAAATCCTTACCCTTTAATCTTCTGAGGGTAAGTTTTTTACTCATTTATATAGGTGTTGTTTTCACGATCTATGTCCGCCATATAATAGGTAGGATCAATAGTAATTAATTCTATTTCTTCTTGGGAGCGGTTGATCGAAAAACTATAATTAGGGTCAGCCCAAGACCAATCTTTCTTAACACTCCAGCTCAATCCATATGGGTTTTCTTTTTCTCCCCTCATTAACGTAATAGGGATGTAGTGCACCTCTTGTGTGCCGTCTTTATATTGAATTAGGACGTCTAAAGGCATGGGCATTAGACCCTTGCGCTCCAGGCTAATGCGGGTAGCGTTTTCTTCTGCTTCAACGCTTGTGATACCGTAATCAATAGTGTTTGTGGTTTGCGTCCAATCGGTCAGATACCAACGTAGCTGAATTCCCGAAACTCGTTCAGCAATTCTACGGATGTCATTAGGTACGGGATGTTTAAACTTAAACTCATTGTAATAAGCCTGAAGGGTTTTGTATAAATTATCTCTTCCAATAATATATCCCAGTTGACCTAAAAACACAGCACCCTTGCTATATGCAGTGCTTTCGTATGCAAAATTATAATGGTATCTATTAGCATTTGTGCTTTGAGGCTGTTCTACACCAGACTTAGCCAAACGAAAATATCCGTTATAGGACCCCTCATGAGGAAAATCCTTTTCTACCTTCAAAACCTTATTTGTCCCAAGCGTAGAAATAAACGAAGTGAAACCTTCATCCATCCACTCATGTTTTGTTTCGTTAGTTGCCAGCACATGCTGAAACCAAGAATGTGCCATTTCGTGAGCAGTTACTCCAACTAAAGAACCAAATTTACGGTTACCAGTTATTAGTGTAAGCATAGCATATTCCATTCCGCCATCTCCACCGTGTATTACAGAATATTGTTTGTACGGATAAGGGCCAACTTTTTCATTGAAAAAAGCCATTAATTCAGCCGTTAAAGGCTGTAAGTTTTTCCAGTTTTCAATAATTTCCGGATTGTTTTTATAAAAGAAATGAAGATCAACATTGTTTGGGCCAGGATATATATCGTGAATATAGTCCGTGTCTGCTGCAAAGGTAAAATCATGCACATTGGGAGCGATAAAGTGCCAAGTTATTTTCCCCTTTTTGGTTTTTGCTTTTTTTCGGTCGCTATATCCCTTTCCTATTTTATCAGCATTTTGAAGGTATCCGCTACCACCAACCGTATAGTCTTTGTCGAGTGTGATTTTTACATCAAAATCACCCCAAACCCCATGAAATTCCCTTCCTGTATATGGGTCTGTATTCCAACCATCAACATCATATTCGGACATTTTAGGATACCATTGCGCCATTGAAAAATGAACCCCTTCCTTAGAGTTTTTACCCGCTCGACGAACTAAGTCAGGAACATGACCATTAAACTCTAGATCTAATACAGTAGATGCTCCAGAAGCCAAAGGCTTGTTTAAAGTTACCTCCAGAATGGTTCCAGACTCTATAATTTTAGCAGGCACACCATCTTGTTTTAAAGAAGACACCTTGAGGTAGCCACTCTGAAAAGCAGACAGAGAATCTATATTAACCTTAAAGCGTCCATTTCTATCTCCCCCATTTTTTAGGCGAATAGCCATGTCGCTTCCGGGGCGAAAGGCGTTAAAATATAAATGATAAAAAACTTTTGAAAGAGTTTCTGGTGAGTTGTTGGTGTATACCAGCTTTTGAACACCAGTATAATCTGCTGTTTTAGCGTCTAGCTCAACAGACATTGTATAGTCTACCTTTTGCTGCCAATATTGGGCAGAAACAGTAAACGAAAAAAAGGCAACGAGTAAAAGTGTTAGATGTTTCATAATTAGGGTTTTAAATAGTCTATTCAATAAAAGTAATCAACTAGGAATTAAAATAGTCATCAAAAAGAAAACTTTCTTTAAGGCGAACCCCTTTTGGGGCTTGTTCAAGGGAAATTAGTTCATTTTCAGCATCGTGTTCTAAAAACAATAAAAAGTCATTTTCAACAGCGTCATTTAAAAATAAAGACTTCTCTTCTAAAGTAAGCAAAGGCCGGGTATCGTAACCCATTACATAAGGAATGGGTAAATGCCCTACTGTTGGAATTAGGTCTGCGGCAAACACGATACTCTTGCCTTGATATTTAACCAAAGGGAGCATTTGTTTTTCTGTATGCCCATCCATCAAAAGAATATCAAAGCCTAAGTCCTTTTGAGAAAATTGTTTTTCAGTCCCTGACAGAAGATTCAACTGACCACTTTCGCTAATAGGCAAAATGTTTTCAGAAAGGAACGATGCTTTTTCTCTAGAGTTTGGATTTATAGCCCACTCCCAATGGTTTTGATGAGACCAAAAATTAGCATTTTTAAATGCGGGCTCTAAAACGCCAGAAGCACTATACTGGATTGCACCGCCACAGTGATCAAAATGGAGATGGGTCAGGAAAACATCCGTAATGTCATCTCTATGGAACCCCGCTTTTTTAAGGGAACTGTCCAAGGCGTAGTCTCCCCAAAGGGCATAGTGCCCATAGAATTTGTCGGACTGCTTGTTTCCCATTCCAGTATCAATCAAAACAAGCCGATCTCCGTCTTCAATGAGCAAAGAGCGCGCAGCCATTTTTATTCTGTTATATGCGTCAGCAGGGTTTGTTCGTTCCCAAAGAGCTTTTGGCACAACACCAAACATTGCTCCGCCGTCAAGCATAAAGTTTCCTGTTTCAATGCGGTGTAACTTCATGTGGACTTATTTTTTTAATTGTATACGCGTGAGGTAGTTATCAGAGGTCATATAAAGAGCGCTTTCGTCGTCATTAAATGCACAATTAGCCGTTGCAACCTTAGTTTTAATTGTTCCAAGGTGCTTCCCCTCTGGAGTGAAAATTAAGACTCCTCCAGGCCCAGTTGCAAACACATACCCTTTAGAATGCACTTTTAATCCGTCGGCTAATCCTTTTCCTTTTTTACCTGTTGCATCAAAAAAGGTTTTTTCGTTTTCTAGCACCCCGTTGTTTATAGAAAAAGACTTCCAGAGATTCCTTTTTGGGTCTGAATTGGCAACATATAAAACCGACTCGTCTGGAGAAAAAGCAAGCCCATTAGGCCTGTTAAAGCCCGAATAAACCCGTGTAGTTTTTCCAGAAGAATCAAGTCTATAAACGCCATTTTCAGACATTTCCTTTAGCGGGTCTTTGTCTCCTTTAAGCCCGTAAGGGGGGTCTGTAAAATACAGGTCTCCATTTTTTGAAAGGATTAAATCATTTGGGCTATTGAATCTTTTTCCTTCAAAGCGATCAACAACAGCTTTAAACCCTTCGGCGTTAGATAGGGGTTGTTCTACCAAGGCTATTCTGCGATCACCATGTTGAGCAATAAGAAGATTTCCTTGAGCGTCAAGAATTAAGCCATTTGCCCCACTGTTTTTTTCGTTAGGAGCAATACCCGTATAGCCACTTGGATCTAAAAAAACAGAAAGCCCGCTTTTTTCATTCCAATTATATATTTTGTTTTTAGGGACATCTGAAAAAAGCACAGCATCTAACTCAGAAACCCAAACAGGTCCTTCAGCCCAACTAAACCCATCGGCTAAAATTTCGATAACTGCGTCCTCGGCAATGAGGGAGTTTATTTCTGGATCTATACGATCAATCGATCCAATTGTTTTTTGGGCAGAGACCCGAAAGAGTATACAGAAAGTAAAAGCAATAAAAAGAATGTTTTTCATAATCAATTATTTTTTTAATATATGGGTTAGTTCGGTCCCAAAAGCAAGCATTTTTTTAATTTCATCTATGCTAGACAATCGGTTTTTACCCTTAATTAACAAGATATTTTTATTTGTTTCTATGTGAAAATAAGAATGGCTTTCGAAAAAGAAAATTAACTCAGGGGAGAACCATTTTCGTATTTCAGATCTGTTTTTTCCAGACAGAAAAAAGCGCCTTGAGAAATCAGGAGCATCAATAAAGTCGATGTCTTTGTACCCTAAAGGCTCATATAGGCTCGCTAATAAATGTTCTTTATCTAAGATAAACTGAGGAACCTGCTCGTCCAGTTTAATCATTAAAAAGGAGGACTTTAAATCTTCCTTGGCAATAAACGCTCCCTCACTATACGAAAGGTCAAAGAGCGAAAAGCGCTCTGTAGCGTCAACCAAAACATTGTATTGATAATTGATCTGCTTGGACTTAAAGTATTCAAATTTTTCAAGACTTTGTGGATCAGAAGAAAGTTCTGGGCGGTAGGACCACTTTAGCTTTTTAGAAAGAGCCTCTAAAGATTTTTGCCTTTTTGTTAGGTGGCTTCCAAGGTTCAAAAAATCTTTCATTGGCATCACCTTTCTAATAGCAAAAGGATGTTGCGTGTCCGAAAAATGAACATCTAACCCAATAATTTCGAACACCCCACTTTTACTAGCAAACCCTCTTCGGTACCCGTTGAGACCTTCCATCACGGTATGATCTACAAACTCACAGAGAGAAAAATCTACAATAGCATGCTCATGTTCGGGGATTTCGTCAAGAAGCGCTTTTAACTTGTAAAAGTTTAGAAAGCTGCAGAAATTCTTTACGCTGACAAAATAGTTCCCGCTGTCTTCTTCCTTAAACATCAAGACGTTTGGCTTCAGCCAGTTTCTTGTAAAAAGGAAAAGGCTTTTGTTGATTAATATATGGATTATAAAAGTCGCAAATACCCCAAAAGCAATTCCCGTAATCAAACCATAAGCGAGCGTCATTCCAAGAGTAACCAGAAAGATAGCAGCCTGCTCTTTTCCAATTTTAAATAACATTATTAAGTTCTCAGGAGCCGCTAAGCGATAGCCCGTATACACCAAAATAGCCGCAAGAGCCGGGAGAGCAATTCGCTGTATCTGATCTTGAAAGAGAAGGATAAACACCAATAAAAAAAGTGCGTGGAATAAATTCGCCGACCTGTTAGATCCACCATTATTTACATTTACAGAGCTTCGGGCAATTACAGTCACGACATTTAACCCGCCTACAAAACCACTTATAGTTGTTGCAATTCCTAAAGCTCTAAGGTCCTTGTTTACATTGGATCTTCTTTTTAGAGGATCTAGTTTGTCTACTGCTTTAATGCTCAACAACGACTCAATGCAAGAGATTAACGTTAGCGAGAAAACAACCCCAACAAACTCCAATGTTTTAACCTTTCCAAAATCAGGGAAGGGAAGGTTGCCTAACAAATTTTCGGGAAGTTTTATGAGCAGATCTTCACCCATAGGATATGGCACAGCCATAATATATTCGTAATAATAACTTAGTCCTATTGCCAAAAAAACAACCCACATTGGGGCAGGAACTAAATGAAAAACAGGGTTTCTAATTCTAGAGTATAAAGTCAAAATCAGAAGACACCCAACACCCATTGATGCGGCGACAAGAACCTCTAAAGACGCGTTTTGAATAATAAACAAAACACTTTCGGGGACTTGAGCCAAAAGACTTATGGGGCTTCCAGCGGCTGTTGTTATTCCGAGCATTACATGAATTTGCTTAGAAAGAATTCCAATCCCAATAGCGGCTAACATTCCTTGCAATGCTGAGGCAGGAAAAAACTCACTTAACGCACCAAAACGAAAAACTCCAAAAAGAAAAATTAACATCCCAGAAAGGGCAACAGCAGCCAATGTAAAAAGATACCCTTGGTATAGGTTGCCTTCGCCCAAAAGAGTAATTGATGAAAGCAAAACGATGACCAGCCCATTTCCTGGGCCGGCAATTGTTAGTTGAGACCCACCCAAAAGCGCAACAACAACCCCACCAACTACAGCCGAAATGATTCCGGCTATTGGAGGAGCTTCTGAGGCTATAGCAAGCCCAAGCCCAAGGGGCAAAGCCACCAAGGAAACCACAAAACCCGCAAAAATATTTGCAGGGAGCGCGCCCACAAAACTCCTAAATGAACTCGTTTTACCCATTTCCCTTGCTTTTTATGACGAGCACATCCGTTGGTAATTCTGACAAAATATGTTCCAAATCTTGAGGAAAAATCCTCCCGAAAAAACCCTTTCTGTTTTCAGCGGCATTCATTATCAAGAGATCCGCACGAACAACCTTTGCATAATGTCCAATAGAATAACCACGTGTACCAAAAATATTTTGAGAATGAACCTTAATTCCCTCTATGAGAGAGTCAGGGATATGGGACAGGATTTCCTTAACACGAGAAAGCTCTCTACGTTTTAATTTTTCTTTTCTTAATGTAACTTTTCTTAAGCCGCGATCATCATCTGCTTCTACGGCGACTTCGGAGCGATTTATTTCTTCTACTAATGTGATTTTATTGACATTCAGCGCCTTTCCAAAATGAAAAGCTGAAAGAATGGTAGATTCTGTTTGAGGGCTTTCGAAGGCGTTAACAACCATGTGCTGGGTTGGCTTTCTTATCACAGATGGTTTAATCAGCAACAGCACAGAACAAGGGGCATTACGAGTTAGTTTCCGAGCAATCGACCCCATATAAAACTTCAACATATTTTCTCTTTGCATGGCCCCCAAAAGAAGTAGATCAATGTTGTTTTTTTGGCACTGCTCTCTTATTGTTTCTACAGGCTCTCCTTTTTCCCAGATGGCCGAAAGTTTTTCAGGCTTTACAGGAGAATCTTCAAGGATATCAGTAAACGTTTTTTCTTTGGCTACAGACTTCGAACCCACATGGAGAAAATAAAGATGGGCATCTAGAAAACTAGCCAAACGCATTGCCTCAAAGACATTTGCTTTTAAGTTTGGGGAAAAGGCAAAACCGATTAATATTTTATGAAAAGGCGATTCGCTCACGTAAGTTTGTTTTTATGAAATATACAGAAATTAATTTAATAGAAGTGTCAAAAAATTAAGGATGGAAGGATATTATAATCCTACTTTTTCACAAATTCGGTTCTTAGCACAATGCTCATTTTATTAATTCGGCAGTCTATTTCGTCTAGGCTATCGGTTAGTCGGATGTTTTTTACAGTAGTTCCTCTTTTTATGGTGGTCGAGGTACCTTTAAGTTTTAGGTCTTTGGTTAGTTTTATTGTATCCCCGTCATTAAGGATGTTTCCATTAGCATCTTTTACCTCCATCGCGCTCTTTTTGATAAAGATAAGGGTTAATGGTTTAGTCGCAAAAGTAAATTTATAAGAATTAGAGATGCAAATAGTCCTTCAAGTTTATTACATGATCTTCGAATGCACGAATGCCTGTTGAGGTTATTTTGATTTCTGTTAAAGGGTAGTTCCCCTCAAAGCGCACTACTATTTTAATATACCCTGCGTCTTTAAGCTTGTTAAGCTGAACGCTGAGGTTTCCTTGTGTAGCTTTTAGCTGTTCTTTGAGGTAAACAAAAGAAGCCGCCTTGAGTTTAATCAGTATAGACATGGCGCCGAGTCGCAGAGGGGTGGTTAGCAATGGGTCTAGTGCTTTCAAGCCTGATGACGTTTAAGTAAATATCCAGGAACTAGATACGAAACGATAATAACGGCTGCGTATAAAAGCAAAACAGAGGAGCCGCTAACAAAAATGCTGTAAAACGGAAATCCTAAGAGCACAATTCCTCCTATCACAAGGGGACTGAATTTTAAAACAACACCACTAACTAAGGTTCCTACCCCCGCCAAAAGGGGAAATAAAAACCAAGGGTTAAGATCCACAAACGGGGTGGCAAGAGACAATAAAATGAGGACCCCTCCCAGAACCATCCACAAACTAGAAAGGAAATATTCTAGATGGGTTTTATGACTTTTCTTCTTTTTTCTTTTTAAATAATACCAAAAGACCCCTATTGACCCAATAGTCATAGTAATTGGCCAGATCAAGTAGCTTTGATTTCCTAACGAACTGTAGGCTAAAAGAACATAGTTTAGGATGGCGCTAATGCTGACTAGCCAGCCCCAAAAGATAAAATCATAACTGTGGTTACTAAGGTTTTCTTTGGCTTGAGCAATGGTTTGTTGAATTAGATCAAGCTGTTCTCTGGGTGTAGTTTGTTCTGTTTTCATATGGTGAGATGTTGGGTTTGTTCCACAAACACAAACAAGTTTGTTTTATAAACCTAATTAAATTTTAATTTTCTCTAAGTAGTTAAGCAATTGTCTAGATGTAATTCAATTAAAACAAGGCTATTACAATAGCCTTTCGAAGCAGAGGCTGTTATCGGTTTCTTTATAGGGCTCATAATTTGGAATTATATTGTAACCAAATTTTTTATAAAGCCCAACGGCTTCTGGCAAATTTTTGCCTGTCTCTAAAACACACCTTTTATTTCCAAGCTCTTTTGCCCAAACCTCTAATTCTTTTAAAACCATTGCTGCAGTTCCTTTCTTTCGACCACTTGGCGGAGTGTACATTCGCTTTATTTCTACGACGGCTTCGTCAAAATGCTTAAACGCACCACAGCCAATCGCCTTGTCGCCTTTATAAGCAACAACGACATGTTCTAAACTTTCCGTTCCATTAAACTGGCTGTAAAAGTCATGAAGCTCTCCATCTACAACAGAAAGTTCTAAGTTTAGTGTTTTTACTAAGTTTTGAAAGTCAATGTTTTTATGATCGGTTCTAAGAAGCTTCATTTTATTTTTTTTGAGCAAAAAGCCAAGGTAAAAACTCAGAATCAGCAAAGACATTGTCCCAACTGTTGTGATTTACGCCAGGATACCAGTTGTAAGTTACAGAGCCTCTTTTTTTGAGTATGGCGCTTACCATTTTTTTGGAAAGCTCTACAGGAACCACTTCATCTGCCTCTCCGTGATCTATTCGCCAAGCAGGGCGTCTTAATTTCCTTGCAATTTTTGGATTTGCTCCCCCACAAATTGCAAAAGCTGCTGCAAATTTTCGCGGGTTTCTGTAAACCAATTCATAGGTTCCCATGCCGCCCATAGATAGTCCGCCAACATAAATACGCTTTTTATCAACCCCATGATTTAAAATAAGGTCGTCCAACATGCCCTCAACTAATTCGAGCGTTTCATTGTTTTTTGGTTTTTCAACAAAACCAAAACCAGAGGGATTGTCTCGATCCAAAGTTGACCAAAAATCATCTGCCCCACACTGTGGGAAAACAACAATTGCAGGGTTTTGTTTTCTGAAATCTTTATCTAAAAAAAGAGAACTTCCATGCACCAGCTGAAGCTCATTATCATTTCCACGCTCTCCAGATCCATGAAGAAATAAGACTAATGGGTACTTTTTTTCCACATCATAGTCTTCAGGCAAAAGAATTCTGTACGGTAGCGTTTTCCCTTCTTTTTTGAAGGCAGCATATTTATATTCTTGAGCATTCAAAGAAAAGAATCCCTTAAAAATGCAGATTGTTAATAGTAATAGCGTGTTTTTTTTCATAAAGATTAGATTGAATGGTTTTACAAAGTAAAGGGCATTTTTGTTTAAATCAAAAAGACAGAACTCATTTATGTTCCAGGCGGTTTTATTTATATTGATTAAAAATTTCAGAGGCCTTGTTTTCTTCCCATGAGGCATTATTGGATCGTGGTTTCAAAGAATTTTGATCCCCCCAATATCTGGATTTCTTTTTCATTCAATTGGAGCGCACGAACCAGAATTGGCACCCTTTCTAAGGGGGCGTCATCTGCATCTGTAGGAAGACTTGCAATTACGTCTAAAACATCCAGACCTTTAAAAACCTGCCCAAAGATGGTGTAGTTTTGATCCAGCCGTGGAATTTCAACATCATGAACAATATAAAACTGGCATCCCGCAGAAAGCTTTCCAGGGTTATCATCACGCCCCATTCCGATCGCCCCATAAATGTGTTTGATCTCGGGAACAAATTCCGGGTCAATTAAGTAGTCAGAAGCCCCAAACCCTTCAGGCGTGTCTGGACATCCTCCTTGGATTACAAAGTTTTCAATAACTCGATTAAAACTTAAATCATCCCAATATTCCATGTTCGCTAGTTTAACAAAGCTAGCTCTATGTAAAGGGGTTTCTTCATAAAGCCAGAAGTATAGCTCACCAACGGGAGTTGCTATATGCCCTATAGGGTAGGTTTTTTCTTTGGTCTGTTCACACGAAACAAGCATAAAAAAGCAAAGGAGAAATATTTTTTTCATAATAAATTGTTTAAACAAAAAGCGAAAGCAAAAGAACCATACTTAATCCGGTTAGGGCTAAAATGGTTGTCATAATGGACCAGCTTCTGAAGGTGTCTTTTTCGGAGAGGCCTAAATAATTACTAACCAGCCAAAAGCCACTATCATTAACATGAGACAAAATGGACGCTCCCGAAGCTATAGCGATAACCAATAGAGCTGTATGGAACCCTCCAAGAGGCTCTATTATTAAAGCAGAAGTTATTCCAGCAGCAGTTATCATTGCAACGGTTGAAGAGCCCTGTAAAACCCGCACACAGACAGCTGCTAAAAAGGCAAACGGAATTAACCCCAAGCCAATACTCGAAAAGTAATTAGCGAGCATCTCTCCTGTTCCTGTGGTAATTAGCATTTGTTTAAAAACACCTCCGGCTCCAGTCAATAGGATAATAACTCCCGCAGGAGCCAGGGAAGAAGTTGTGATTGAGGACAAAACATACTTAGATACACCACGCTTAATTCCCAGAAAGTACCAAGCCATTAGATTTGCAAGTATTAGCGCCGAAAAAGGATGCCCAATCATTTGAATCCAAGCGATTGCTTTATCAGACAAGCGCAATCCCGAACTAATAGAGCTACCCAATACAGTGTTTAATACAATCAAAAAAATAGGCGTTCCTATAATGAATATAATTAGGCTAATTGGCGGAAACTGTTTCGCGCTTTCTTTTTTAAAATTTTCGGGTGCGGCAACAAATATTTTAGAGGCAATATATTTTCCAAATAGCGGACCGCTAACTATTGCTGTGGGAACCCCAACAATAAACCCAACCAAGATAACCCAGCCTAAATCGGCGTTTAAAATATCAGCAACAGCCACAGGCCCTGGCGTTGGAGGGATAAAAGCATGAGTAATGGCAAGCCCTGCGAGTAAAGGGATTGCATATAAAAGCATGGATTTTTTGGTTTTTCTCTGTAAGGAATACACCAAGGGAATTAAGATTATAAAAGCAACGTCAAAAAAAACAGGAATAGCAATAAAAAACCCCGCAATCATGAGCGCCCAAGACGCGTTTTTTTCTCCAAATTTTTGAAGCAAGGATTGAGCTAGAGCCTCAGCCCCGCCAGAATGCTCTAAAATAGCCCCAAACATGGCGCCCAAACCAACGACAACAGCTACAAAGCCTAGTGTTGACCCCATGCCCTCTTTTACTGTGTTTATAATTTCTGCAGGAGCCACCCCAGCCAAAACACCCACAAGAATACTTGAAATTAATAAGGCGATAAATGGCTGAAATTTAAACCTTAAAATCAAAAGGATTAATAAGACAACGCCAGCGAGAACAGAAATTAAAAGTGAGTAATCAATCATTATGCCATTGGGTGTGAAAAGTTTCTTCAGAAGGTTTGTCAATTCTACTGTAGGTGTGGGCTCCAAAAAAATCACGTTGTGCCTGAATTAGGTTTGCAGGAAGGGTTTCGCTACACATAGCAACCCAATAATTATAAGCAGAAAAATACCCATCTATCGGAATTTTTTGATCTATTGCTTGGTGAATTAATATTGCTGCACCAGATTCAGTTTTGTTAAGGACATCTATATATTCGGTGTTGTTAAGCAAACTTTTCTCTGTTTTAAATGCTTCAGAAAGGCGCTCCATTAGAACGGAACGAATAATACATCCTTGTGTCCAAACACGAGCAATTTCAGAGGGATTATAGTCCCAATTATATTTGTTTGCAGCACGTTCAATGAGATTAAACCCTTGAATATGATTTATAATTCGTGCAAACTTGTAGGCTTCAACTAGACTAGAGACTTCAATAGGAATTAATTTCTTTTGTGTAATTTTTGTCTTGGATAAACGTACACGCTGATTTTTTAAAGAGGAAAGATAACGCGCAAAAACTGCAGCGGTCATCATGGTATTCACCGACCCCAAAGACAAAGCGGCCGAACTGGACCACATGCCGGTTCCTTTGCTGCTTGCTTGGTCTAAAATAAGATCAACTAAGAAGGCATCTCCTTCCTTTTTTCGTAGAATATGAGCCGTAATTTCCAGCAAGTATCCCGCCTCAGGACCATCGTTCATTTCTTGAAATAAAGAAGCTATTTCTTCGTAGCACATCTGTTGAGACAATACAGCAAAAGTTTCTGCAAGCAATTGCATTTCTGCATATTCTATGCCGTTGTGAACCATTTTCACAAAATGCCCCGCACCTTCTTTTCCCATATAACTTTGACATGGTTTTTCAGTTAAATCTTTTGCGGCAATTTTATCAAGCAAGGGGCTTAGAGTCCTATAAGCATCAACACTGCCGCCAAACATAATCGAGGCTCCATAGCGCGCGCCTAACTCTCCTCCAGAAACGCCACAGCCAACAAAGTGAATTTTATTTTTTTGAAGCTCTTGAGCCCTTCTTTGTGTGTCTGGGTAATGAGAATTTCCTCCATCAACAATAATGTCGCCCTCTTCCAATAATGAGACAAGATCATTGATTAAGCCGTCAACCGCAGACCCGCTTTTAATCATCAGCCATATTTTTCGCGGACGCTTTAACGAAGCTACAAATGGACCAAGGTCTGTAAACCCATGTATATTTTTAAAATCTTTATTTTTAGAAATAAAGGTATCGATAACCTTTTCTTCACCGGGAACTGAACGATTATAAACTGAAGTTGTAATTTTGTTTTCAGCACAGTTAAGCGCAATTCCCTGACCCATTACACCCATTCCAACAACTCCGATACCAGCAGAACCTAAAGGCTCAATTTTTGACAACAAGGAAGCGCAAAGAGTCCTTAGAGATTTCTTTACATCCAGGTGAATTCCATAGGCAGGCAGCTCGAGGTCTTCAAATTGGGATTGGAGTAATTCTGGATTAAAAAAATGGTCTTTTCGCATCTCTAATCGATCCTTTATCAGCTCAAAAGAACCATTTAAAACAACCCATTGAATTGAATTATTATGGGAAGAAAGAATTTCTCGGTAAGATTCTTTAAGGGCAGAACATGCTAAGATAGCCTGGCCATCATTGGACCATAAAGAAATTTTTTGAGACAAATTATCTAGCCATGGCTTTCGGTCTGAATCGTTTAACTTAAGGCCAGAATTCATTTTATCTTTATTGGATTTGGGATGAAAGTCATCGGCGTCATATAGCGGCCAGCCCGTTTGCAGAGACAAAATTTTGCCAAGGCTAGATTTTCCGGTTCCGCTTACCCCCATTAGGACAATCATAGATGTTTGTTTTTGTGTTAAAGATATAAAAAGTAAGAAGGGGTTACATCATAGATATTACCCCACCTTTTGGCGTGTAAAGTTCGTTCATTAAATCTGCTGCCATACACGAATGAACAGGAAGCACCCAGAGAAAATCTCCAATTTTATAGGCATTAATTTTTTCAGCTGGAACGGAAACAATTCCGTGTTCCTGTGAAAGACTTTTGAGAAAAACATCGGGCAAACAAGAGCCCCAAACAAGGTTGTTTTTTTCTGCGACTCGGCCAAAAATAACACCGTCCTTAGGGTCTTCAACACGATCTTTTGAAAAGTGAACTCCCCCACCATAGATAACAAGCTCATTTCTTTTGGGATGTTTTGCAACAATAGGACACGCCATTGCAACGGCAACATCATCTAATTCATTTGAGCCAATAATATTTTGGGTAAGGTCATAAAAAACAAAATTCCCAGGACGAATCTCATCGATTCCTTCAAAATCTTCTGACACGCTGCAACTAGGTGTATCCCCTAAAGAAAGAATTAGGTTGGGATATTGGGTTTTATATTTTGTTTTAAGCTGAATTATTTTTTCTTTACTTTTTTGATGAACCGCTTCAACAGCTTCTTTAGATCGGCACTGATAGGAGTGTCCCGCATGCCCCAAAAACCCCTTGAAATTTATAAAAGGAATCCCGCTCATTTGGCTTAAAAGATCCTGAATTAATGAGGCGTCATCCGAATCAACTCCTGTTCTGTTGTAGCCAACATCTATTTTCATAAAAACCCCAACAGGACTTTCAAGGTGTTTCTCTAGAAACAACAAAACCTCCATGTTTTCGACACATAAATTCAGATGAATTTTTGAAGCAAGAACATTTATCGTTTCAATTTCTAAAATATTTGTAGGAAATGCAACCGTTATATCATCCCATTCCTGAGCAAAATAAGTAGCCATTTTAAGGGAGGATACCGTTATTTTTGAAACGCCAACGTCTTTAAACCACTGTCCTACTTCAAGAGATTGATGGGTTTTGAAATGTGGCCGAAATTCAAGGTTATTTCTTTGGGCCTTTGCCGCCATTTTTTTAATGTTTTTTTTACATCGAACGGGGTCTAAAAACAGAGCAGGAAAGCGAATCATTTTAATTAAAATTATAACTTCTTACAGCAAGAAGAATTAATGAAAAGGGAAGATACTTTTAAAAGTTCGGAACATCAAATCAGAGCTCATCCCAATGTTTTTTATTTCTTTTAAGTGATAAACTTGAGCCTCATTTATATATAACGTTATTTCTTTTCAAGGACACCTAGATGAAGTATGCGCCCTCCGGTTGTATTTATGGGATTCGTGCTTTTTCCAATTACAATTCCATTTTCAGGGGCAAAGAATTTTTTTGAGACCATTCCAAAAGGATCCTTAAGCACGGCAATTAATTGCCCTTTTTTTACGTTTTCTACTAAATCTACAACCACCTCTAAAACGCCCCCTTGATCGGTATATATCCAATACGATTTTTCACAAACAACAGCTTTGTTAACGGGTGTTTTTTTAGCCTCCAGCATGTTCAACTCAATCAAGAGGTTTTTTAATCCGATAGCGCCACGGTCAATAAGTTGTTTCTGGAAAACCTGAGGGTTCCCATATTCAATTGTAATCGCAGGAATTCCTTGAAAAGTAGCTTCACCTCTTAATGTTCTGTTTGACCCTATGCTTGCTCCAGCACTTGGGGTTCCAGGGCTGTTGAGTAGAATGTCAGCGTCTTGAACTGCGGCCATCTTTTTTATCATAGGATTTGAAAAATCTCCGCGGACATATAGGCTGTTTGTTCTTCCAAAACTAGCGGTGTGTAAGTCAACTAAATAATTCAGTTGACTTAGAATTTTAGCGTTTAAGTTCCATACATATTGTTGAGACCGATTACCCTTTTCTTTTCCTGGAAAGAGTCGGTTTAAATCCTGTTTATCCACAAAAAGCCTTTGACTTTGCTCTACACTAAATCTGTTAAGGCCAGGAATTGCGATTATTGTTCCTGAAAGATCCTCAGAATTAAGCTCTTCCAACAACCGGTGAATCACTCCAATACCATTAAGTTCGTTTCCGTGTATCGCTGCGGCCAACCCCAAAACAGGACCACTTTTTTTTCCTTTAACAACAATTACAGGAATGCTTATGGGCTCACCAAATGAATCTTCCGCGATTTGTAACCAAAATTGATAGCTTTGATTTGAATCCATTTTACTCAACTCAATCACTTCTATTTTTTCTTGGGAATTGCCTGAGAAAGAAAATAAGATTACAGTAAATAACACAAGATGCTTTTTCATAAGATTGGACTTAAAGACAAAAGAGCGTTTCATTTTAAATTTATTTTTAATGTTCCTATATTACTTTTGCACCCTAATTAATAGCCATGAGGGAGTTTTCTCAACAAGGTTTCTTGTTCGTAAAGTGCGGCAATTTCCAAAAGCTTATCTTCTTCAAACGGACGTGCAATAAAGGTAAGCCCTTTGGGAGCGCCTTTTTCTGAATAACCCATAGAAAGAGTTAAGCAGGGATATTGAGCAACAGCCGCATGTCCCGCATTCCAATTATTAATTGATAAAACCACATCTAAATTATGTTTTCTCATCGGGGTTTCAAAAAAAGCAACCCCCTGTTTTTTTAGCCCTTCTTTGTAAAAAGCCAAACTATCTGCGGACATTTCAGAAGCATAGACTCCGTCTAATCGACCTTGAGAATAGGGCATTCTAATTAAAGAGTCTGCACTGTTATGATGAATAACATCGTCTATGGATTTTGGCAAAAGATCACTTTTCCCAAAGCGCGTTAAATAATTTTTTAAATCTATTTTCATGTCTGCATCTAATACTTTCCCAAAGTTTCCTAACCGAACATTTTCGGGTTCAAACTCAACTAAAGTCCCTCCAAGCGACTTTATTTTTAAGGTCGCGATCTTGTAGAGTGAGTCAGAAAGAAATTGTTTATTTACTCCAAAGCGAAGCCCTTCGAACGTTTTTTTAGTGAAAGTTACTTTTGGCTCTGAAGCAAGAGAATTCCCCTTTGTAATGGGGTCGTTAGGATCTTCACCTTTCATAGCCGAAAGTAAAATAGACGCATCTATTACGTTTTTAGCCATGGGTCCGGGAGTGTCGTAAGTACTCGAAATAGGAACAATACCATCCCTGCTTAATAGACCAACGGTGGGTTTAAGTCCAACTAAAGCGTGTGTGCTTGAAGGCGATAAGATAGACCCTGAAGTTTCAGACCCTAAAGCAGCAGCAGCATAATTTGCTGCAATTGCAGCCCCACTTCCGGCACTGGATCCGCCCGTGTCAAATTCTCTTATTCCATAGGGGTTTAGGGTTTGCCCTCCAACAGCACTATATCCATTAGGACAACCTTTACAAAGGTAATTTGCCCACTCGCTGAGGTTTGTTTTTCCTAGAATAACAGCTCCTTTTTCTTGAAGACGGTCTACAATAAACGCATCAGATGTAAGGTTATTTTTGAGCGCATGAGCACCTGCAGTTGTCGGTAAACCCTCAACGTTGATGTTGTCTTTTAAAAGAATCGGGATCCCATACAACAGATGCTGCTTTTCGGACCGTTTAGCGTCCTTTTTACGAGCGTCTTTAACTGCGTTAGGGTCAATAGAAATTATTGCATTTAAGGCCTTGAGTGAGTCGTTTTCAAAAAGCACTATTCTGTACAAATACCATTGCGTAAGCTTCTCATAACTTAGAGTTCCTGCGGCAACATGATTTTGTAGGGTAGGAATATTTTGTTCTAAAATAAAAGGCTTAAGCTGTTCATAATCCTCTTTAGAAAATGAAGCTATTTGAGGAGCTATTGATTTCCACAAATCATTTCTGTCCGAGACGTTTGACTGAATCAAGCGGTATTGCATTCGCTTGGATTTGTGAGCAGCATTTTTTTCTAACAATTGAGATTCGTCATAAGAAACCCAAGGGGATATAGTTGTTTTTGGCGTTTGTTCACAGCCAATAAGCAAAAGGAAAACGAATAAAAACAGGTTTTTCATAGCACTTTTTTATAGCCATAAGACCTGGTTTGAAGGTCTATTTCTGGCCTGGTTATCAGAATAAATTTAGTGATTTAAAATTTAGATTAAGTCAAAAGATCTAAATCAGCTTGAATTTACACAAAACCAGAAAGGATTAAAACGAAAAAACCTCTGTTTTAAGAGAGGTTTTTTATTATTAAACATAAAACTTGGAGCTTAGTCGTTTAACTTAAGAACAGCCATGAATGCTTCTTGTGGAATTTCTACATTTCCAACTTGACGCATTTTCTTTTTACCTTTTTTCTGTTTTTCAAGGAGTTTTCGTTTTCTTGAAATATCACCACCATAACATTTAGCGGTAACGTCTTTCCGCAAGGCTTTAATGGTTTCTCTAGATATTATTTTTGCGCCAATAGCGGCTTGTATTGGAATGTCAAACTGTTGTCTAGGAATTAGCTGGCGTAGTTTTTCACACATCTTTTTTCCTATAGAATAGGCGTTGTCTATGTGAATTAGAGCAGATAGCGCATCTACCTGACTTCCGTTGAGCAAGATATCTACTTTAACTAATTTGGATGGGCGCATTCCTGTTGGGGAATAATCGAAAGAAGCATATCCTTTAGAAACGGTTTTTAATCGATCGTAGAAATCAAAAACAATTTCCGCCAAAGGCATATCAAACGTTAACTCAACGCGTTCGGTTGTAAGATAAGTTTGGTTGGTTATGGTTCCCCTTTTTTCGATACAGAGCGACATAACATTTCCAACAAAATCAGATTTTGTAATTATAGATGCCTTAATAAAAGGCTCTTCGACGCGATCGAGGGCAGATGGATCTGGAAGATCAGAAGGGTTATTTACCAGCAACAATTCGTTGACATCTTTCTTAACAAAAGCATGATAAGAAACGTTAGGCACTGTAGTTATAACAGACATGTTAAACTCTCTTTCTAAGCGTTCTTGAATAATCTCTAAATGTAACATTCCTAGAAAGCCACAACGAAAACCAAATCCAAGTGCGGCAGAGCTTTCAGGAATAAACACGAGAGACGCGTCATTTAGTTGAAGCTTTTCCATTGAAGAGCGCAGCTCTTCGTACTCTTCGGTATCTACAGGATATATTCCTGCAAAAACCATTGGTTTTACTTCTTCGAAACCATCAACAGCATTTTGCGTAGGTCTTTCAGGTGTTGTAATTGTATCTCCAACTTTTACTTCTTTAGCATCTTTTATTCCTGTGATTAGATAGCCAACATCACCGGCTTTAATGATTTTTCTAGGCTCTTGTTTAAGCTTAAGTGTCCCAATTTCATCTGCGTTATATGTTTTTTGAGTAGCAATAAATTGTATTTTTTGGCCTTTAGAAATGGTTCCATTCAGCACTCTAAAATAAGTTTCTATTCCTCGAAAAGGGTTGTATACAGAATCAAAAATAAGAGCCTGAAGCGGCTCGTCAACACTTCCCTTGGGATGCGGAACACGATCGATAATTGCAGTCAAAATTTCTTCGATTCCTAAACCTGTTTTGGCAGAGGCAGGAATAACTTCTTCTGGAGTACAACCCAGTAGATCAACAATGTCATCAGTAACTTCTTCTGGATTGGCAGAAGGCAGGTCAACTTTATTAAGCACAGGAATAATTTCTAAATCATTTTCAAGCGCTAGATATAAGTTTGAAATGGTTTGCGCTTGAATGCTTTGTGCAGCATCAACAATTAGTAAAGCACCCTCACATGCAGCAATAGACCGAGAGACTTCATATGAAAAGTCAACATGACCGGGTGTGTCAATTAGGTTCAAAATATAGTCTTGCCCTTGATGGGTATACTCCATTTGAATTGCATGTGACTTGATGGTAATACCACGCTCACGTTCCAAGTCCATACTGTCCAACAATTGATCTTGTTTTTCACGCTCAGTAACCGACCCAGTAAAATCGAGTAGCCGATCTGCTAGCGTGCTTTTCCCGTGATCAATATGGGCAATGATGCAAAAATTCCTGATGTACTTCATAAATCTCTTTCCTAAGCTTAAGCAGCAAAGATACTTATTTGTATTATGCTTTTTTGTTTTCTCATAAGATTTAGTTGCCCTGAATCTTTTTAGTTTTAATAAGGTCTTCTCCAGATTTTTTATATAATCTAAGGAGTCGGCTCAACAAGATTAATTGCTTTTACGTACTTTTGTCAAAAATTTTAGGCCTTGGTGAAAATTGGTGACATAGAACTTAGTGACTTCCCACTCCTTTTGGCGCCTATGGAAGACGTTAGCGACCCTCCGTTTCGGACACTTTGTAAAGAAAACGGAGCAGACGTTGTCTACACCGAGTTCATTTCGAGTGAAGGTCTAATTAGGGATGCAGCCAAGAGCGTAATGAAGCTCGATATTTACGAAAAAGAACGCCCTGTTGGGATTCAGATTTTTGGAGCTAACGAAGAGTCCATGCTTCGGTCTGTGGAAATTGTTGAAGCTTCTAAGCCAGACATTATTGATATTAATTTTGGATGCCCTGTAAAAAAAGTAGTTAGCAAAGGAGCAGGAGCAGGAATTTTAAAAGACATTCCCTTAATGGTACATTTGACCAAGGTAATGGCAGAACACACCAACCTTCCTATAACTGTTAAAACCCGATTAGGTTGGGATCATGATTCTATAAGAATAGTTGAGGTTGCCGAGCGGCTACAAGATGCTGGAGCGAAAGCTATTTCTATTCATGGCAGAACTCGAGCCCAGATGTATAAAGGAGACGCAGATTGGCGCCCAATTGCTGAAGTTAAAAACAACCAACGAATGCACATTCCGATCTTTGGTAATGGTGATGTTGACACCCCAGAGCGGGCAATAGAAATGCGAGATGAATACGGCTTAGACGGAGCAATGATCGGAAGAGCAAGCATAGGAAATCCGTGGTTTTTTAATCAAGTAAAGCACTTTATGAAAACGGGCACACATGCAACTCCACCAACTATAATTGAACGTGTAGAAGCTGCTCGAAGGCACTTAGAGATGGCAATTGCATGGAAAGGAGAGGTTCTTGGTGTTTTGGAAACACGACGTCACTATACCAATTACTTTAAAGGGATACCTCATTTCAAAGAGTACCGAACCCGAATGGTAACTTCAAACGCATCGGTAGATGTATTTGCTGCTCTAGCAGATGTTGAGACAAACTGGGGAGACTACGAAATGGCTTAAAGTAATTTTATTTGTTTTCCAACCCGAGCACTAGCCCAAGCAGAAGCGATACCCCCTAAAACAAAAATAAGCACCAAGACCATTCCAACATTTTGAAACTCCAATCGAACGGGATATGGAAAGTTGGTTCCCGGAACAAACAAAAACGGGGAATAACCTTGAATAAGAACCAGGGCAGAGCCGAGCAAAACACCTATTCCGCCTCCAACCCAGCTTATCATTCCTCCCAAATAAAAGAAAATAGATTGAATTTCTTTAGGCAATACACCCATCGCATAGAGGACTTTTAGCTGTGGTCTTTTCTCCAAAATCATCATAGTTACCGCGCCAACAACGTTGAAGAGCGCAATTACAATAACCAAAGTAAAAATAAGATAAATGGCCATTTGTTCCGTGTTAAGCATCTTAAAGAGGGCTGCATTAAGCTCTGATCGGGAACGGATTTGCAGCTCGGTATTGAGTATGGCTTTGAGTTGTTTTTCTAGATCAACGTTGTTAAAATTAGGATCAACTTTAAGCTCAAGGGAGCTGAAGGTGTTTTCTTTTCTTTGGAAGAGCTTACGGGCATAAGAAATACTTGAAAAGATATATTTTTTATCCAGCTCTTCGCCTACAGAATAAATCCCCGAAACTAAGGCGCTTTTGTTTATGAATGGATCTTTGAGTTGCGCATTTGAGGAAGATCTTTTAGGAACGGTTAACACCAAAAAATCGTTGTAATCATAAACCCCCAAACCAAGAATTTGAGCCACCCCACCTCCAATAACAACCTCATCAAATTCTTCGCTAAACCATCTACCACTGTTTAAAAGGGAGTCTTTTTCAATTACATTTAGGTAGGAAGGGTCAACACCTTTTAAGTGGGCTACATGGTTTTTGTCTCTATAATTTAAAAAAACTTTGTCTTCAATGATTCCGGAAACTTCAATAATTCCTTCGATTTTTTTAACCTTGGACATGCTAAGCGTATCAACTTCAAAGGTTTTTCCTTGAACAGTCTCAACCCTAAAGTCGGGATCAAAAACATTAGATAACGAAAGGCCAAAATCTTTTAGCCCCGTAAAAGCTGAAAGAACAATTAACAAAGCAGCAGCAGCAATTAAGACGACCGAAAGAGCAATATAATTGATTATGTTGATTACGTTTTGCTTGCTTCTGGTGAAGAAATATCTAGTGGCTATGTATAAAGGGAAGCGCACGGGGTTATTTTTTTTTACGAGAATCCAAGCTCTCGGGGTTTTTGATAGGGTCGTTTGTAGCTTCAAGCGCGCGATCAATTTTTTCAATATAATCTAGAGAATCGTCTAAGTAAAAAACCAGATCTGGAACTTTTCGCAATTGATTTTTAAGCAATTTAGCGAGGTCGTGTTTTACTTGAAAGCTATTCGATTTTATTCCCTCTAATACCTCTAGGGCTTTTGCTGGAGGGAACAGGCTTAAGTATATTTTAGCAATAGAAAGGTCTACAGTAACGGCAACTTTGGTTACGGAGATCAAAAGATTAGAAACGCCTTCTTTTCGGACAGCCCCTTGAAGCATTTGTGCGATTTCTTGTTGTAATAAAGTTGCGATTTTTTTTTGTCTAGGACTTTCCATTAGATTTAATATTGGGTAAAATTAAGGATATTTGTTGGGATGGACTCTTCAAATACAAAGTATAGCAATTAAATTAGGGAATTAGGCTTATGTGTCATTTAGAAAAACACCCACAATTCTTATTTTTATCACTACAGATACTGTTTTTGTCTTAATATCAGAGCTATAATATTGTTCTAAAAAACATTTATAGCCACTCAGAATTTTAGACAGTAGTTACAGACGCTCCCATTTATAGTCACCACTTAGCCTAAAAGAGCCCTCGTGTTTTTTGCTCCAGCTATTGGGTTCAATTAGAGACAAAAAAAAGTCTTTTTCGCCTTGATACAAATGATAAGTTTCCCCTACTATGGGCTCGAATTTAAACTTGGCAGAATAAACCATTTGGGTATCTTTAGCTAGATCTACAAAGGATTTAATTTTATTTTGTAAGTCTGCAAGTTCTGCCTGAAACTGCTTAGAAACCTTATCAACCCCCTTTTTCTTAAAAGAGTCTACATTGGGAATACTAATTACAGGACTGCTGTTGCTAATGGCGTAAGGAAGGAGTTTTGATATGTATTCCTGACTTTCTTCGTTCCATGCTACATTATCCGGTTTTTTTGAAGATTTCATTTTCTAGCGTTTACTACAAAAATAAGGTTCTTCTAAAGTCTAGCCAATTTTACTTAAAAAAACTCTGCAACAAAACCTTGAAAAAAGAAGAGAGAAAGAGACAAAAAAATAATTTTTGTGTTAGTTTTGCTGCAGCGATGGACAGACAGACACCTATAATATTGTTGCATAATTTTACGGGTAAGACTTTTTTAAATTCTAAATACGGTTATATTTGCACTTAAGTTGTTGAAATGCTGAAAGTGGTACTTTTAAGAATTATGCAAATAGACATTTAATTAATTCTGACTAACTTTTAAATGCCCTTCTAAGCCTTGATATAATTACAACCGGTCCTATAGCTCAGTTGGTTAGAGTAGCTGACTCATAATCAGTTGGTCCCTGGTTCGAGCCCAGGTGGGACCACCAGTAAAATCAAGCCTTCACGTAAAGTGGGGGCTTTTTTTATTTTCCAATTGCACTTAAATTGCACATAAGCACTCTATTTTCTTTGTCGATTAACACCAGTAAAACCGTCCAAATCATCAAAAGACGTCAGATAACGAAAACTAGCTTTGAAAACAGTTTTGTACATTGTATTGATAAATTAGATATTATGAAAAACGGATTGAAATACTTTTTAGCTTTCGCAGGGCTAGCTATCATACAACAACTAATGAGAGAGCTAGGTTTCGGAAGTATGCTATACATCGCCCTAACCAGCATCCCTTTTGCATACTACTCATATCTTAGAGCAATAGAAACAAAAAACAGCAAAATAGCGTCAGTAATAATGGCATTATTAATTTTTATACCTGCAATTAATTTAATTGTTATTGGGGTGCTAATCTTTGCTAATAAAGACAAAAAATCGGATATTGAAAAAACACCTAAATCCGAACTGGATGAAAAGAGTTTAAGGAGGAAGCAAATGATGGAAAACATTTCAAAAAACTCTAACGAAAACAAGTCATAAAAAACCCCCACCGAAAGCAACTGCTAAGTGAGGGCTACAAAGAATCATTACCACTTGACCTTTATTTACAAGCTTTAAAAACAGTTTTGTACATTGTATTGATAAATTAAGTGTTATGAAAAAGCTACTTCTTCTTTTACTGTTAGTTCCTATGGTTTCTTTTGGGCAGTCACTAGATGGTTTTAAATATTTTGAATTACCACCAACTGATGATTATGATATTAACTATTATTTGTCTAATGGCTTTAAAAGAATCGGATTAAAAGAGAATGACACTAATAATGATTGCCTTTCTGTTTTTGTGACTTTAGATAAAGTTGTTGCAATTGACAACGAAAATATTGTTAGTATAGAGTTAAAAGATTGTAATAATAAATTGATTTTAAGGGTGGAAGCAAATTCGTTTCAGCATAACAGGAGAGACGCCGTAGGCTGGACAGATAAAGATATGATTCAGAAAAGTGCCAGAAAAGTTGCAAAAAAGGTGGGAAAAATAAAATATAGATTTAATCCTCAATTAACACCAAAAGATAGTTATGAAAAAAAATTAATTATTGGCGGTGTAGACATTAGAGAAATTAATGTTTATGATTTAAAGGCTATGGTTAATTATTTTATTGATGACTGTAAAAAAAATAATATAAATCTTCCTTTTACAAATAATATTATTATTGAATTTATAGAATTAGGAGGTAATGTGATTGGGGTCTCAACAGAAAGAAATAATGACTCTGTTATAAATCTTAAAATTGACCCCGAAAATTGGTCTAAATCTTCTTTGCAAAAAAAATGGTATTTATTATATCACGAGTTAGGTCACGACGTCTTAAATCTAGGTCACGGAGAAGGCGGTAAAATGATGTTTAACTTCATTGACAGAGATTATGAATGGGAAGAGTTTGTTACAGATAAAAACTATATGTTCAATTATTTTAAACAAGAAACTTATAAAGCAGGAGGAAATTCATCTGTATCAAACACAAATAATGCTCCCACTGAATATATCCGAAAGAACACCAATATGTCTGCTGAAGAATATTTCAATAGAGGAAGGGAAAGACTATCATCTGAAGATTATTATGGAGCTATTGAAGATTTTACTGCTGCAATAGAGATTAAGCCAAATTATGCTAATGCTTATTTCCAACGAGCATATAATAAATTTAATATAAAAGACTACTACGGAGCAATAAATGATTACTCTAAAGCTATTGAATTAAATCCTGATTATGTTGATGCTTATAACAACAGAGGGAATGCTAAAATCAATTTAAAAGACTACTACGGAGCTATAAATGATTTATCTAAAGCTATTGAATTAAATCCTGATTATGTTGATGCTTATAACAACAGAGGGAGTGCTAAATATTTGTTAGGAGATTTTAACGGTGCTTGTGGTGATTGGAGAAAAGCTGCTAGTTTAGGTTCTCAAAGTTCAGCTCAAATGGTCAGAGACGGATGCAACTAAATAAAAAACCCACCGAAAGCAACTGCTAAGTGAGGGCTACAAAGAATCATTACCACTTGACCTTTATTTATTCAATAACGTCAATCTCTAATTGCTTAAATATTAGCTGTTCTATTTCTGATATTTAATTAATTTTTTATATCTACTTTTGATAAAATATTAATCCTAAATGAGAAGCTTTTTTTTGTTATTAATGCTTCTACCTCTTTTCTTGTTTTCTCAAGAGAGTGAATTAGTCAGTAATACAAGTGAAGGTTTCAAAGGTATTTCCATAGGATTACTTTTCGAGGCTCAAACTAAATATCCTAACCCATATTATGGTCCTAATGTTGGAGGATTATTTGACGATGGATCTTATCATTTTACAGTTGATGTTTATTATAAAAAATTCGTTTTTGGTTTTCAACTATCAGATGAATTTCTATACTTAGAAAAGTTTGATAATGGTGCTGCTTGGAAACCCAGAGGGTTTAACGGTAGTTATTCTTCTTTAACAAGATCGTATTGGCTTACCCTTGGATATAATGTCATCAATAATATTAATTTGAAGTTAGGAATTGGTTTTAGAAGTGGATCAAAACAACCACTTACAAATCGAAGTCGTAAAGCTTCTGAGGTTGCTGAAAATTTTGATTATGAAAACCCTCTAATCATTTTTAATACATCCGATTCACTTAATGATTTTAGTGAAACTGATTATTCTCTATCCATTAACTACCCTATAACAGTTTATAAAAGATTTGGTATAGTCCCTGAAATAGGGTACACATTCAAACACGGAGGTTTATTAACGGGTTTTAGTATTGTTTATCAATGAAGAGATTATTACCCCTTTTAGCGTTATTGTTATTTAACGGTTGTTTTAATCACGACTCATTAGAAGACATAATCATTAAATACACCCTAGAGGTTTCAGCTGAAACAGGTGGATCGGTAAGCTCACCAGGAGGAGTTTACTATTCAGGAGAAACGTTAACGTTTACTGCCACCCCTAATTCTGATTATTTTTTTTCAGGGTGGTCTGATGGTACATCTACAAGCTCTCTAACCATACTAGTTAGTTCAGAC
>Ga0209716_1000264_pt1 | contig 55003 bp, 58 predicted proteins | sample COGITO_mtgs_1205_FD_184811 | JGI IMG/M metagenome (GOLD analysis project Ga0209716, IMG submission 184811) | Pelagic marine microbial communities from North Sea - COGITO_mtgs_120531 (SPAdes) (version 2) | ecosystem: Environmental > Aquatic > Marine > Epipelagic ... | reverse complement strand
TTTTTCTTTTTCATTTTAGGTCAGCTCTTATTATTATAATTACTTTACCACTTACAGTACTAATTACATTTTTACTTATGAAAGCTTTTGGTATGGGTTCAAATATCATGAGTTTAGGTGGAATTGCAATTGCAATTGGAGCAATGGTAGATGCAACAATTGTAATGGTTGAAAATGCTCATAAATATCTTCAAGGAAAAGAAAATATTTCAAATGAGGAAAGAATTTCTATTATAATTAACTCGTGCCAACAAGTTGGACGTCCTATCTTTTTTGCACTTATTTTAGTTGTAGTCTCTTTTCTACCAATCTTTGCTTTAACAGGTCAAGAAGGAAGATTATTCACCCCTTTAGCTTTTACTAAATCCTTTGCTATGATAAGTGGAGCAATTCTTTCTATCACAGTTGTACCTATTTTGATGGTTTTCTTTATAAAAGGTAAGATAATGAGTGAAAATAAAAACTGGTTAAATAAGTTTTTCATTTTCCTCTATTCCCCTCTTTTAAAATTATCTTTAAAATTAAGATATTTTGTTGTTGTAGCATTTGTAGCAACTATAATATTAGCATATCCAGTTTATAAAAAACAAAACTGGGAATTTATGCCAATGATGAATGAAACTGTATTTATGTATATGCCTGTAACTCCTTATGGTTTAGGTATTGATTTAGCAAGAGAACTGACACATAAAACTGATAAGATTCTAAAATCCTTTCCTGAAGTGCAAACTGTATTTGGAAAAGCAGGTCGAGCTGATACTGCAACAGATCCAGCACCTTTAGCAATGATTGAAACAATAGTTACATTTAAACCAGAGAATGAGTGGCGTCCTGGAATGACATATAAAAAACTAATGGAAGAGATGGATAAAAAACTACAAGTTGCAGGACTTATTAATTCTTGGACATATCCAATTAGAGGTAGAATTGATATGCTTTTAACAGGTATTCGAACACCTCTTGGAATAAAACTATATGGAAACAATCATCAAAAACTTGAAGTTACTGCTGGTTTAATAGAACAGGAACTTAAGAAGTTTGATAAAACACTTTCTATTTCAACTGATAAAATTAATTCAGGATACTATTTAAATATTAATATAGATGAAGAGATGATATCAAGATATGGAATTAATAAAAATGATGTTTTATCAACTGTATCACTTGGAGTTGCAGGTTCAAAAGTATCAACCTTTTTAGATGGATTAGAACGTTATCCTTTAAGTTTAAGGTTTGAAACAACTCAAAGAGAAGATATTACAAGTTTACGTAATCTACAAGTAAAAACTAAATTAGGGTTTCAGCCTCTTGAAATGTTTGCTGAACTTAAATATGAAGAAGGCCCTTCTGTTATTAAGTCTGAAAAAGCATTAAATGTAAACTTCATATATATAACACCTAAAAGTGGAATATCTGCAAAGCAATATAAAGATGAAGCAAAAACATTATTAAAAGACATAAAACTTCCATCAGGTTTTTATTATGAGTGGGCAGGACAGAGTGAGTATTTAGAAGCTGCAATGGAAAGATTAACATATATAATTCCTTTAACTTTTTTACTTATTTTTATACTTATATATTTTGCACTAAAAAATATCACCTATACCATGATTATTTTCTTTACACTTCCATTTGCTTTAACAGGTGGAGTATTTTATTTAGATTTCTTAGATTTTAATATCTCAATTGCAGTAATTGTTGGTTTCCTAGCTTTACTTGGTATTGCTGCTGAAACTTCTATTGTTATGATTGTTTATTTGCATGAAGCTATGATAGAGCTAAAAGAAAAGAACAAAAAAATAGAACAAAAAGATATTTATAATGCTATATATAAAGGTGCAGTGCTTAGATTACGTCCTAAACTTATGACTTTATTTGCAATATTAGGTGGGCTTATTCCAATTATGTATATAAATGGAGTAGGAAGTGAAGTGATGCAAAGAATTGCAGCCCCAATGATAGGTGGTATGGTTTCTTCAGCATTTTTAACATTGATAATAATACCTTCAATTTTTTATATTTTAGCTATAAAAAAAGCTCGGAAAAAGGAAGAGAGTGATTTAAGTCATTAGAATTAATAATCTACACAATTACTACACAATAAATAAATAAAATACAACTTAACATTTAATAAAAGGAAAAATTATGAATACTAAAATGAAATTAGCTGGAATTATGTTAGGAGCTGCTTTAACTAGTACATCAGCCTTTGCAGGCAATCATTCTTCTGGAGGATGTGGAGCAGGTAAATGTGGTGGAGATATGAAGAAAACTGAAAAGATGGATAAAAAAGGTTCATGTGGTGCAGGAAAATGCGGCGGTGATATGAAAAAGATAATTAAGAAAGAAGCTGGTTCATGTGGTGCTGGTAAATGTGGTGGCGATATGAAGAAGACTGAGAAAAAAACTGGTTCATGTGGTGCTGGAAAATGTGGAAGTAATTAAATATTAAAAGATAAATAATGATAAATTTAAACGGATGTGGACTAGGTTTAAGAAGTGATTTTTTACTAGACATTAAAAAGAGTGAATTTCAACCAGATTGGTGGGAAGTAACTCCAGAAAACTGGATGCATATGCCTAAAGTTTTTGAAAAATCCTTTGAAGAAGCTGTATTTTCTAAACCTACAGTTGCACATGGTTTATCTTTATCTATTGGCTCTGCTTGCAAACTTAATAAAAAGTTTGTCAAGCAAGTTAAAACTTTCCTAGATAGGTACAATATAGAATTTTATTCTGAACATCTTTCTTTCTCTTCAATAGACAATAAACAATCTTATGAGCTATTACCTTTACCAATGACAAAAAAAATGATTAATATTGTAGCGGATAGAGTAAAAGAGGTTGAGGATATAATTCAAAGAAATTTAATACTTGAAAATGCTACATATTATTTAGTTCCATATTCAGAAATGAGAGAAGTTGACTTTATAAATGAAGTAATGGAAAAATCAGGTGCAAAAATGCTACTTGATGTCAATAATGTGTTTGTAAACTCTGTAAATCACTCTTTTAAAGGAAGAAGATTTATTGACGAAATTGATAAAAGTAAAGTCGCATATATGCATATGGCAGGGCATTATTTTGATGAAGAAAGTGGCTTAAAAATTGATTCTCATGGAATGCCTATTTGTTCTGGTGTTTGGAAGCTTTTAGAATACACATTAAAACAAATAGATGTACCAGTAATGGTTGAACGTGATAACAATGTTCCTCCTTTAGAAGAACTTGCAATTGAATATAAAAAAATGGAAAGTATTTGTAAGGCTGTTCGAAATGGCAAATAATAAAACAAAAAAAGCTAAAAACAGTATCGAAAAAGATGTTCAAAACAGATTCTTTGATATTGTTATTAATCAAAAAGACAATCCAAATACTTCAGCTTATGGAGTTTATCAAAAATTAGTTTTTTATAGATTTGAAGAGATTATTAAAAGTACATTTATAGAGTTTTCTAAGTATATAAGTGAAAAGAAATTAGAAAAAAGTATTTATGAATTTATAAAAAATCCTCCAAGTACTCCTTTTGTGTGGCAAATTGCAAATGATTATAGAAAATTTGTAAAAAAACAAAAACTTTTTCATAAACAAAAATATTTATATGAACTACTATATTTCGATTGGATTGAAGTTGAAATATATATGAAAGAGTACAAAAAAATTAAAAAACCTACTTTTTCTTGGGATAATTCATATTTTTTATCTCCTTGGAGTAGAATCAAAAAATTTAATTTTGATATTATAAATAAGAATCATGACACAAAAAGAGAAAACTTTTTAATTATATATTATGATTATAAAATTGATGATGTTTTATTTAGAGAAATTAATCAATTTATATATACATTAATTAAAAAAGCAAATAAAAAAGAAAGTATTTCAAAAACATTAGAGCTTCTATGTAAAGAAAATGAAATAGATTTTAATGAAGCAAAAGAGATTTTAGAAGAGCCTTTAAAAGAACTAGTTCTTTTAAAGGCAATTTATAAAGTTTAGATTTAGAGAACTTTAAAATTTAAAACTTTTAAATACAAGTTCTAAATAGTTTTATTACAAACTTCTTTTAGTATTCTATTTGTATAAAAATATGCAAATATAGCTGCACTGTAAATCATAAATAAAATTCCAAACCATAAGTAAATATAATCTAATTCAAAATATTTTACTATAAGCCACGCAATTATAAGTTTTGCAAAGATTTGTCGATATAGACTAATAAAGAAAATCATTTTTGGTTTTTTTATACCTTGAAGTGTTGATACACAAATAAATAAAACAATATAAGCATAGAAAATCCAAATTTCTACTAATAAGTATTCAACACCAAAGTTTACAACTGTTTCATTTGAATCAAATTGTGATATAAAAAATCTACCAAGCAATGTTAATATAACTATTCCAACTGTTGAAATTATAAAACCATATTTTAGTGAAACTTTTAAGGTCTCAATTACTCTATCATATTTTTTTGCACCATAGTTATTTGAAACAAGTGTTAATACAGCAGTATTAAGTCCTAGAGCTGGTAAAAGCATTAGCTGTTCAACTCTGTATCCAATACCATATCCTGCAACTGCTTGCATACCGTAGTGTGATACAAAATATGTAAGTATTAAAGAACCAAATGCCATAGTTAACATACTTAAACTAATAGGTAAGCCTTGACTCATAAATAGTTTATATACTCTTATATTTGGAATAAAATATTCAAGTTTTTCAAAATGAATAACTTTTGTTTGAAGTACTTTATAGAGCATAAAGAACATATTGATCACTTGAATTAAAACTGTAGCAATTGCAATACCTTGTATTCCCATAGCAGGTATAAATAAAAATCCATAAATAAACAAAGGATTTAGAACAAGGTTTGCAAAGAATCCAAATATAAGTGTGTTTCTATATGTTTTTGTATCACCTTGAGCTACAAGTACTGAGTTTAGTGAAAAATTGAACATAAAGAATACTGTACCAAACAAAATAGGATTTATATATTCAAGAGAGGTGTCTAGGTATTGTTCGCTAGCACCTAATAAAATGAACAAAGAAGGAGCGGCATAATATCCAATGATACTTAAAAAGATACCAAGTAAGGGTATGAAAAATAAACCTTTATGTGCATAAATAGAAGCTAGTTTATACTTTTTCCTACCAAATGCATTTCCAAGTAAGGCAGTAATTGCAGATGAAAAACCATATCCTAGACCAATTATTAGAAAGAATATCATAAAAGAAAGTGATAGAGCTGCAATTGCTTCTGTAGATATTAATCCTGCATAGAATGTATCTACAACATTGTACATAGTATTAAAAAACATTCCTACACTAGCTGGAATTGCAAGCTGTTTTATTAAAGTTGGTATATTTTGTGTTGTTAAATGTGTTGATTTACTCAATGTTTTATCCGTATTTATATTAGTTTGTTTAAAAATTGATTATAGTGTAAAAAAGTAGATTTAGATAAATATATTGTTAAATTGCAAAATTATTAGAAAGAAGAGCTTAATCTTCTATTCTAATCATTGCAGGTTTTGAAGTAACAAAACTTGTTTCTTCTATTTTTATTAAGGCTTTATTTATATCACTTTCAATACATGTATGAGTTGAAAGTAAAAGATGAGCACAAGTTTTATTAAGTGGTTTTTGAATCATTTTTTCGATTGAAATGTCAAATTCACTTAAAATAGTTGCAATTTTTGCTAAAACCCCTGCTTTATCTTCAACTCTAAGTCGTATGTAATATTTTGTTTTAATATCATCTTTACTCATTAGTTTTAAATCTTCACCATACGAAGTTTCAAAACCAAGCATTGGAGAACCTTTTCCTCGTCTTGCAATATCTACAATATTTGCAACAACAGCAGATGCTGTAGCATCTCCTCCTGCACCTGGTCCATAATACATTGTTTCACCAACTTTATCACCAATCACAGAAACACCGTTCATAACTCCATCAACTTTCGCTATCATTTCACTATTTGGAAGTAGAACAGGGTGAACTCTTAATTCTATTTCTTTACCAATCTTTTTAGCAATTGTAAGAAGTTTTATAGAATAATCAAATTCATTTGCAAAATCAATATCTTCAGGAGAGATATCTTGAATACCTTCAATTAATATATCTTCAGGTTTTGCATCAATTCCATAAGCAATTGACCCTAAAATTAGTAACTTATGCGCAGCATCAAATCCACCAACATCAAATGTAGGATCAGCTTCTGCATATCCTAATTCTTGTGATTCTTGTAAAATAGTATCGTAATCAACACTTTCATCAATCATTTTTGTAAGCATATAATTACAAGTACCATTCATAATACCTTTTATTGATTCGATATTATTTGCAGTTAGACCTTCTCTTAATGCATTAATAATTGGAATACCACCAGCTACTGCTGCTTCATATTCAAAAGCAGTATCTCCTGCTATTTCTTGAAGTTCATATCGGTGATATGCAAGTAGAGCTTTGTTTGCAGTTACAACAGCTTTACCTTTTTCTAAGGCTTTTTTTACAACTTCATAAGGCTTTTCAACTCCACCCATAAGTTCAACAACAATATCAATTGAATCATCGTTTAATACTTCATCGATATTATCAGTTAATTTAATAGATACATTTCTATCTTTTTTTAAGTTTGAAACTACTCCAAGAACTGGTTCTATTTCAACACCAGCACGTGCAGTTATAATATTTTTATTGTCTTTTAAAATATTTGCAACACTTGCTCCTACAGTTCCAACTCCAATAATTCCTACTTTTAACATATTGTTTCCTATTTTATTTTTCTAAAGATTTTAAATATTTTTTTATATTTTTTGCTGCTTGTCTAATTCTTTTTTCATTTTCAATTAGTGCAATTCTTACATGTGTATCACCATAATGTCCAAATCCAATACCAGGACTTACTGCTACTTTGGCATGAGTGATTAATTGTTTTGAGAATTCCATACTTCCTAAGTGCTCTGCTTGTTTTGGGATTTTTGCCCAAATAAACATAGAAGCATTTGGTACATCCATATCCCAACCTGCATCTTTAAATGCATCAACCATGACATCACGTCTAAATCTATATTTTTCAATATGATCCTCAACACATTGTTGTGGACCATCAAGGGCAACAGTAGCTGCTACTTGAATTGGTGTAAACATTCCATAATCAAGCCATGATTTAATTCTTTTTAAAGCACCTACAAGTTTTTCATTTCCAACAATAAATCCAACTCTCCATCCTGCCATATTATATGACTTTGATAAAGTAAATGACTCTACTGCAACATCAAGAGCACCTTTTGCACCAAAGATTGATGGTGTTTTATATCCATCAAAAGTAATATCAGCATAAGCAATATCTGAAATTACATAGAATCTTTCTTTTTTAGCCATATCAACCAATCTTTGATAAAATTCCTCTGTAACAGTTGCACAACTTGGATTGTGGGGAAAGTTAACTAATACATACTTTACTTTTGGAATAGATTCATCTAAAGTTTTTTGTAATCTTTGAAAAAATAAATCTTCATCTACTTTGAAGTCATTTCCAAATGAAAGTTCAAACTTATGAATAGCAGCACCACTTAACATAAATGCATATGAATGAATTGGATATGTAGGATCAGGAACTACTGCTACATCACCAACATTTACAATAGCTTGAACTAAGTGAACATAACCTTCTTTAGAACCCATTGTTGCACATGCATGTTTATCTGGGTCTAGGTAATCAACACCATATTTTCTTTTATACCAATTACAAATTGCAAGTCTAAGTTTATAAATACCAGCACTTGCTGAATAACCATGGTTTTTAGCTTTATCAGCTGTTTCTTTTAACTTATCTATGATATGTTGTGGTGCAGGACCATCAGGATTTCCCATTGAAAAATCTATAATATCTTCACCAGCACGTCTTGCTTCCATTTTTATATTATTAACTTCTGCAAACACGTAGTTTGGAAGTCGCTTCATTCTCTCAAACTCTATTTCATCAAACACTTATTACTCCTTAGTAATACTAATCCCACGCTTTAAATTCGCAAGGGAATACAAATCATTTATTTTTATATATGTTGTATTATTTGGTACATCAATTTTTAATCTTTGATGTAAACTATTATCTTTAAAATTTTCTATGATATTTAAATCATTATCATAAAAAATAACATCTGGATGCCATCTATTCCCTCTATTTGAAGTTATTTCCAAATAATTTGCATTTGAAACCTTTAATAAATAAGGTCTAAGTGGTTTATTTAGTGATAATTTATTTTCTGTTATTAAATCTGCTGCTTGATAAATACTTGAATTATCACTATTTATTATATATTTCCAGTTATAATCTCCCTCTCTTTTAATATAGCTTACTTGACAATTATTATTTTCAAGTGCTCTTGTTAATCGAAGAGGGTTAATGGCGGCTTCTGTTTTTAATTTTATAGTCCAAATAAAACTATCTTTGTTATACTTAACATCTTGAACAAGATAGAAATAATGACCTAGGGATTTTAATGAATCCTTTAATATCAATAAAGATTTTTTAGGTATCCCAGTTATTTCAAATGAAACATCTATATATTTTGAAGAGTCATATTTTAGTTTTAATAAGCTATTATTTTGTAACTTACTTGTTAAGGCAATGTAATTAATTCTTTTTTTAACATTATAATCAACTCTTTCGTAAATATAATATGAAGAATCTTTAAAGATATAATTTATTAAGTTCTCATTTATTATATATTCATGAGAACCTAATATATCCTTAATAATTGTGTTTACATTAGCATTTAAAGTTACAGTACAAGTTATTATTAAAATCAGTTTTTTCAACATAATAAATCTCTTATCTCTTTAAGTTATAAATTAAAATCCCAGCAGCTACTGATACGTTTAACGAATCAAATTCATGTTCCATTGCAATTGATACTTTCAAATCAAGTTTTTTAGCAACTTTTGGAGAAATACCTTCTCCTTCACTTCCTAAAAATAATGCAACTTTATCAGTTTTTTCGATCTTTCCATATTTTTTTAAATCAATACCATCCATTGTCGCACCTATTAAAGTAAAGCCACAATCTCTTAATTCACTTGATAAATCAGCAGATCTTGGGTGTACCATAAATGGTAAATCAAGTAATGCTCCTGAACTTGTTCTTACAATACCAGCATTGTTAATAGTCTTGATATTTGAAGCTATAATTCCTTCAATACCCATTGAATATGCAGTTCTAGCTATTGCTCCAATATTTCCAACATCAGTAACTCCATCTAAAACTAATATAAAGTTCATATCTTTGAATTCTTTAATTGGCGCATAGTCAAATTGAACTAACTTTAAAAAGAAACCTTGATGATTTCCACCTTTTGCAAGTGCTTGTGCTTTTTGGTTATCTACTTTGTAGATAACTTTTTTTAAACTTGCAAACTTTGAAAAAAGTTTTTTGTCTATTTCTTTTGAAAGAAAAACTTCTTCAATTAATTCTGGGTGATTCTCTAGTACGTATAGTACGATTTGTTTTCCATATATTATCATGACTAGATTTTATCTAAAAGTTGTTGATAAACCTCTTTTGTAGATTTTCCAGTCATTTTGGAAATAAGTTTTGCTTTTATTTTAGGAGCTAAATCAAGGTCTTGAATATCCTTTAATTCAAGGTTTGAACCAGTAGTTTCTAAAGGTTCAATAACAACAACCCATTCACCTCTGATATTGATATTTTTAAACTCTTCATATAAAATAGATGAAGTATTCTTGTATGTAGTTTGATGCAGTTTTGTAATCTCTTTTGCTAAAAATATTGTTCTATTTGGGGCTTCTTTTTTTAATTCCTCAAGTAGTTTTGCTAGTCTATGTGGTGACTCATAAAGAATTCCTAATTTATCATCATTTAAAATAGCATTTAATTTAGAAGCTCTTGAAGCTCCTTTATGGTCTAAAAAACCATGAAATGAAAAAGTAGTGCTGATAAATCCACTCATCGCATAAGCTGTTAAAACAGCATTTGAACCAGGTAATACATCATATTTTATATCATTTTTAATACAATAATCAACAAGTGTAGCTCCAGGATCTGAAACACATGGCATTCCTGCATCGCTTACATAAACAACATTTTTAGTAAAAGTTTCTTTTGATAATGTTTCTAGAACTTTTTTTTCATTGTGAGAGTGATAAGATTTGTATTCTTTATCTTTAAAGTCTAAATTATTTTTTTCACCTAAAAGTGAAAGTAGTTTTTTTGTAACTCTTGTATCTTCACAAAAAATTAGTTCCGCCTCCAGTAAAACTTGAAGAGATCTTTTTGAGATGTCTTCAAGATTACCAATTGGAGTAGGAACTAAGCACAACATAATAGTAAACTATTTTGCTGCAGCAGCATATTTAGCTTTGAACTTCTCAACTCTACCAGCAGCATCAACAATTTTTTGCTCTCCAGTAAAGAATGGGTGACAAGCTGAACAAATATCTATTCTCATAGTTTCAACATTTGACTTAGTTTCAAACGCATTACCACAAGCACAAGATACTGCACATGTTTTGTAATCTGGGTGTATATCTTTTTTCACGCCATATTCCTTGTTATAAATAATGTAAAATAAAAGGTCAAGTCTATGTTGCCCTTTATTAAACTCTTGAAGCGGGATTATATCTAAAAATACTTAATGATATCTGAATTTAAGTTTGTTATTATGTTTGATATTTTATTACTTTTAAATTGTCCTTTATTAAAAGTATTTTGTCTTTTTGCGAGTTTAATAGTATTTAAAGCAATTTTTTCTTCTAACTGTCTTTTGTCAATTTTGCCATCTAAAAACTCTAATGTTTCAAGTATACCTATTGATGACATACTATTTGGTTTTCTAGTATATTTTTTTTCTAAATATACAACTTCATCGATAATTCCTTCATTCATCATCATGGAAGTTCTTTTATAGATTCTTTTTTTAAGTTCCTCTTTTTCCCAAATAATTTCAAAAAGTTGTAGATTTTTTGCTATTGGAACTTTTGGATTCTCTTTAAAATAAGTACTTGGAGTTAAGTTTGTTTTTTTGTAAATTGAATAAGCCTTTTCAATCCTATATTTATCATTTCTTTTAATTTTTGACATATAATCTTTATCTAAAGAATATAATAAATCATATACTTCTCCGATATCACAATCAAGTTTTACCTTGAAATCAACACCTTTAGAAATACCCTCAATCAAAGTTTTTAAATAAAATCCAGTCCCACCCACAATAATAAGGTTTTTATTATTGCTTTTGGCAAATTCTTTAGCTCTTTTATAACAATTTATAAATTGAATTACATCAAACTCTTCATTTGGATAAACTTCATCAATTCCAAAATGAATAATATCTCCACGCTCTTTTTTGCTAGGTTTTGCAGATGCTACATCTATTTCTTTATAAACAGATAGCGAATCCAATGATAATATTATAGAGTTTGTTTTATGAGCTATTTCTAAAGATAAACCTGTTTTACCAGATGCTGTTGAACCAATTATTGCGATTTCTTTCATAGAATCATTTTAGCAAAACTCTTGTGAAAGGAATCTTATTTTTTTTTACAATCTTCTAAAGTTTGATTTAGTTTATTTATTTCTTTTTCTTTTATTATTAATGCTTTTAATAAGCTTGAAACATCGTTTTTATTTGATTTTACTAGATTCTTTTGTATACTAGAAGTACAAGCCGTAAACAATATAGTAATAAATAGAGTTGATAAAATTAGTTTTAATATTTTCATTATAATTCTTTTTTAATTTGATTATACAGTAAATATAATTTTTTTATATATTTATTACTAAAGTTAGCTTTTTATTATACTTAGGTAAAATCCTTCTTATGGATAAACTGCTAAAAAAACTTAATGATTTTAATGAACTAGTAATGTTCAAACATTCGATATTTTCTCTACCTTTTATTTTTATTGCAATGGTTGTTGCTTCAAATGGTTGGTTTGGATTCAAACTGATGATTTTAGGAATTTTAGCTGCTCTTACTGCTAGAAATTTTGCTATGGGATTTAATAGATATATGGATAGAGATATTGATGCTTTAAATCCAAGAACTACTAATAGACCTAATGTAGATGGAAGAATTTCTAATTTACAAATGATTGTTTTTACTATTGCTAATGCATTTGGGTTTATACTAGTTGCATATTTTGTAAATGATTTAGCTTTATATTTATCTATACCAATTTTATTTGTAATTGGTTCTTATTCATACTTTAAAAGATTTTCTTATCTAGCACATGTAATACTTGGATTATCTCTAGGACTTGCACCAATTGCAGGGGTAGTTACTGTACTTGAAACAATTCCTTTGTGGTCAGTTCTTTTAAGTATTGGTGTTATGTTTTGGGTAGCAGGATTTGATTTGCTTTATTCACTTCAAGATATTGAAGTAGATAAAAAGTTAAATCTTCATTCTATTCCTTCAAAATTTGGTGTAAAGAAAACAATGGCAATATCAAAAATATTTCATATTTTAACAGTTGTATTTTGGTTATTATTTGTTGTAAGTTCAAATAGTTCAGCTTTTGCTTATGTTGCTGTAATTATAAGTGCTTTGATGTTAAGTTATGAACACTACTTAGTAAATAAAGATTTTACAAAAATTGATAAAGCCTTTTTTACTGTAAATGGATATTTGGGTATAGTGTTTTTCATCCTAATTGTATTGGATAATATTTTTTATTAAAAAAAGAAATGTCATTACCTAAAAGGTATATAAGTTTTTATGTGGTAATATTCTTTTCTTATTTAAAGCGCGTCTGTGGCTCAACTGGATAGAGCACTGGGTTTCGGCCCCGGCGGTTGGGGGTTCGAATCCCTCCAGGCGTACCATTATAAAGCCCGATTTAATAACTCATACAGAGTTTTTAGGTCGGGCTTTTTTTGTTTATACTTAGATACAAAACCCCTATAAATCAAGTTATATTAAATTATATTGATAACTCAAATAGTTTTATTCAGTTTTATTTGATATAATCCAAAATTAATATAAAGGATTTAAATTGATTAAATATATACTATTTGCAATGCTTTCAATTTTAGTATTTAATGGATGTATTGTAGGAGATGTTGTAGCGCTTCCATTTAGAGTTACAGGTGCTATTGTTAACACAGTTGCACCAGATGTAATAGGCGATACTATAAGTACAACAGGAGATGTATTAGATACAGCTATTCCTTTCTAATATTTTTATAGATGAATATTATTTCCTAAAACTGGCATAATATTCATCATAAGTCTCTATCGTTGATATACACAAATCAAAAACTTTTTTTATATATTATTTATCGTCAAAATTTCCTATGATTTCTTTAGCTCTTTGTAAAGCTTTGTCACTAGAATCTTTATCAAATGTTAATGCAATAGCCATTCTTCTTCCGACATGACTTTGAGGTTTTCCGAATACTCTAATAATAGAATCTTTTGTAAATGATTGATCATAAATATCAATTTTAGGATTAAAAGTATCATTTCTTGCCTTATAAGCAGCACTTGCACCTGCTCCGTAATCAATATAATCTAAAGGAAGTCCTAAAACAGCTCGTACGTGTAGTGCAAACTCACTAGCAGATTGAGTAATCATAGTAACCATTCCTGTGTCATGAGGTCTTGGGCTTACTTCAGAAAAATATACTTCATCGCCCTTTACAAACATTTCAACACCAAAAATACCACGTCCACCTAAGCCATCTGTTACAGTTTTTGCTATATCTTGAGCTTTTGCTTTTGCACTTTCACTCATGTTCATAGGTTGCCATGAAAAGATAAAATCACCATCTTGTTGAATATGTCCAATTGGTTGACAAAATACAGTTTGTTTTTCATTTCGTACTGTTAGCATTGTAATTTCATAATCAAAAGTAATAAATTCTTCAACGATTAATTCACTAGCATCTCCTCTAGCTTCTTTTGCTATTTCCCAAGATTCTCTTAAATCATTTGCACTTTTTGCAACACTTTGTCCATGACCTGATGAACTCATCACAGGCTTAATTACACAAGGGAAACCCATTTTTTCTGCTGCTTTTTCTAAATCCTCATAGGTACTTACAAATTCGTATCCACCAGTTTTAACACCAAGTTCAACTGCTGCAAATTCTCGAATATTTTTTCTGTTCATTGTTTTATTTACTGCATCAGCATTTGGAATTACGTGAAAACCTTCTTTCTCTGCTGTAAATAAAGCTTCTATATTAATAGCTTCTACTTCTGGTAAAATAAAGTTAGGTTTTTCTCTTCTAATTACATCTAAGATTTCTTCTTTGTTTTTCATATTAATAGTATAAGATCTATTTGCTACTAATTGTGCTGGTGCGTTGTTATAGCTATCAACTGCAATTGTTTCAATTCCAAGTCTTTGTGCTTCTATAATAACTTCTTTTCCTAACTCACCACTTCCTAAGAGCATTATTTTTATAGAGTCAGACTTTAAAGGTGCTGTGAAATTCATATTTTTTCCTTAATTTATATTTATTTAATTTCATGATAAAATCTCATATCATAGTTTAAAAGATTATTATTTTTTATAACAGATTCTAGTATTTCTAAATACTTTTCTCCAATACCAGAATATTTTAGCATTGTTTGAGATAATTCTAATCCCATAGGATTTTTATTTCTAATTCTTATTTCATATCTTTTTTTATGAAAAGATTTATAAGCTGCATGTCTATTTAGATTTAACATATATCCTCTAAGAGAATCTTGTAAGGTCTTAAATATTCTAATAAAATGCTTAGAACCAGCTTCTCTTCTTTCTGGAATAATGCCATTTTTTGCATCATAAGTCCAATGTCCAAAAATATTATTAGCTTCTTTTGTAAATCTACTTTTTCCCCAGGCACTTTCAACTGCAGCTTGTGCGATACTTTGAGAAGGAGGAATAACATCTATTTTCATCATATAAGATTTTAAATCATATAGCTCTTTTATTCTATACTTTTTTTTGAGATGTTTAAGTTGTGCTAATTGTTTATTATTAATTGTTTTTTTTAGTTCAGTAGAAGAAAGTAAATTTTTAATAAAATTTCTTTCTTCTAAGACTTTTAAATTCTCTTTTTTTGTCAATTTATAAATAAATTCAGAAAAATATTTTTTTGATTTCTCTGTATCTTTTATCTCATAATATTCACTAGGCATTCCATTTGCAAATAAATTTTGAGAAAAAGTTATTAAAATTACGAAAAAAAAGCTAATAAATCTCATATTTATTTACTTAATAGCTGTAAATGTATTTTTTACAGCACCTTTAAAATAGATAGTACCTTGGACTAATGATAATGTAAGTTCTTCATCACTCTTTGGATAAACAAAAGTTTTATCAGAAACTAGATTTAAACTATTTGCTCTTAAAAAACAAGCAGCCATACCAGTTCCACAAGCTAATGTTTCTCCCTCAACCCCTCTTTCATAAGTACGAACTTTAATAGTATTTTCTTTTTCTATTTTTGCAAAATTAACATTTGCATTATGTTCATATCTCATTTTTGAACATAAATCATGATCGTAGTCATCTAAATCATCTACAATGGTTACTAAATGCGGAACACCTGTATCGACTAAATACCAAATAAAACCATATTGTTCAAACTCTTCTTTTATAACCTTAGGAGCAGTTAATTCAGTTTCAACTATATCTTCTTCAACAATAGATTTTATTAATCCGGCACCTGTTAAAAATTTCATTGAATTAGGAGCTAAACCATTTTTATAAGCATAATGAGCACATGCTCTAGTACCGTTACCACACATTGATGCTGCACTTCCATCACTATTATAAAATAACCACTCGAAGTCTGCTTTTTCATTTGCAACTAGAACTATTAAACCATCAGCTCCTATTCCCTCTGTTCTATTACAAAGATCAATCGCTTCTTTTGAATAATCTTTCTTTATAAATGTATGAAAGATAACAAAGTCATTTCCACTGGCACTATATTTTGCATATGTCATATAATTTCTCCTATGATTCTTTTCACTTCTTTTTCTAGATGATTTTTATCTTTTGAATTATCTATTATCATATCTGCTAAGTTTTTTTTCTCTTTTATGTTCATTTGATTAGATATTTTTAATAAAGCTTCATCTTTATTAATTTTATCACGTATCATTAATCTTTGAATTTGAATATCATTAGGAGTATAAACAACTAAAGACCTTGGAATTGGATAACGCATTTTCTCAAAAAATAAAGGTATATCAATAAAATAAGACTTGTTTTGTAATTCTAATATTTTTGATTCTTTTATAACCTCTTCTTTTATAAGTGGATGAAGTAAAGCTTCTAATTTAAGTTTATTCTCTTCATTTGAAAAGATAATTTTACCTAGTTCTTTTCTTATAACTTTTCCATCTTCAACATATTTATCACCAAATAATGAAGCTATTTTATAAGAGTTTTCATCTAATAATCTATGTGCAATTTGATCTGCATCAATTATCGAAAAACCATGAAGTTTGAAAAGATTGCAAACTGTACTTTTGCCTGTAGAAATTCCACCTGTTAGGGCAATTGCATTTTTAAATAAATTATTAATCATTTAAGATTCTACAATAAATAAGATTTATTTAAATTTAATAGTGGTTTTGATGTCTATAAATATCAATCCTTAATATTTATAAACATTTTGATATAATTCCAAAAATATATAAATTAATCAAAGATTAAAGTAAAGATAATTAAAAAGGTGAATAATGAGCACAGTTAGTTACAAAGACGCAGGGGTTGATATTGATGCTGGGAATCAGTTTGTAGAAAATATTAAACCATATGTAAAATCAACAATGATACCAGGTGTTTTAGGTGGAATAGGTTCTTTTGCTGGAGCATTTGAATTGCCTACTGGATATAAGCAACCTGTAATTCTTTCTGGAACTGATGGAGTTGGTACAAAACTTAAATTAGCAATTGATTGTAAACAATTTGATACAGTAGGAATTGATTTAGTTGCTATGTGTACAAATGATTTATTATGTAACTTTGGTGAACCATTATTTTTCTTAGATTACTATGCAACTGCTAAACTTGAAGTTGAAGAAGCAACAGATGTTGTTAAAGGTATTGCTGAGGGTTGTATTAGATCTGAGTGTGCTCTTGTAGGTGGAGAAACTGCTGAAATGCCTGGAATGTATAAAGAAGGTGATTTCGATTTAGCAGGTTTTTGTGTTGGAATTGCAGAAAAAGAAGAATTAAATAGAATCGAAAGAATTGCAGCAGGGGACACTTTAATTGCATTACCATCTTCTGGAATTCATTCAAATGGTTTTAGCTTAGTACGTAAACTATTACTGGATAAATTAGGAATGACTTTAGATGATGATTTTCAAGGAAAACCTTTAAAAGATGTATTATTAGAACCAACTAGAATTTATGTAAAAGAATTTAAAGCTAACAAAGATAATATTAATGCACTTGCTCATATTACGGGTGGTGGAATTACTGAAAATTTACCAAGAGTTTTACCTGATAATTTAAAAGCAGTTGTAAAAAGAGATGCTGTTAGAGTTTTACCTATCTTTGAATTTATGGGAGAACATGTTGAATTAGAAGAAATGTACCGAACATTTAACATGGGTGTTGGTATGGTTCTTGTAGTAAATCCTGCAAATGTAGATGCAGTTTTAGCTAATACAGATGGATATGTTATTGGTGAAATAACAGAAGGTAAAAAAGGTGTAGAGTACGTATAGTACTCAAACCTTTTGAGCTCTTTTATATCCCTTCCTTATTTAAAAAAAATAAATCAACTTTTCAAAATACTTTTAGCACTGTTACTTTTTTACCTATAAATATTTTTTAAATATGTAAACATAGACTTTAACTACAAGATAATTATGTTTTCTGATAAAATAATTTAAATGTTAAGTATATTAATCAAGTAATTGATTCTAGTTAACTAGCTACTATATTTAAAGAAATTAAATAGTATATTATTTAACTCAAGTATATTTAGTGTTGTTTAATAATATAAGGAGAGAGATATGAAATTTTTAAATATAAAAGTTTTGTTAAGCATGTTATTAATCCTTGGTACTTTTGGATTAGCAAATGCTTCACAAGATAAACAAAAAGTTGTTTATCATATTAACTATGATAATCCCAAACAACAAGCAGGTGCATTAAATAATATTCAAAATCATATTAATGCAGTGGGAAAAGAAAACTTAGAAATAAGAGTTGTTTTACATGGTAATGGTTTAAGCTTATTACTAGATCCAGATTCATTAACTAAAGTAAAAATGAAATATGCAAATGCTAATGACAATATGCAATCAAAAATCTCAGGTTTAAAAGATCAAGGTATTAATTTTAATGTTTGTGCAAATACATTAAAAGGTAGAAATATAAGTTTTGAAGATGACTTATATGATGTAACTAAAGCTGATATTGTTCTAAGTGGTGTAGCTGAATTAGCTATATTACAAGGAAAAGGTTTTGCTTATATAAAACCTTAATCTTTAAAAGTAAAAAATGAAAGAGATTAACTCTCTTTCATTTCTATAAATAAAAAATGTGAACTATTTATTGCTTTTATACTAAGCATACTTTCTTTTGTAATTTCTAAGGCATCACCCTCATTTACCTCAATATCATTTATTCTTGATGAACCTTCAATTTGTACAAAATAGATTTGTCTTGCTATATCTATTTTATGTTCTAAAGTTTTTTTATTTTCAAGTTTTGAAACATAGATGTTTATATCTTGGTAGATTTTTATTTTAGCATTACCATCTTGTGAAGAAACAATATTTAAAAGTTTATCTTTTTTATCTTCTTCTTTAAATCTTTGAGATCCATAAAGTCTTGGAAGTGATTTAGCAGGTGGAATAATCCAAATTTGAAGAAGCCTTAACTTTTCTGAATTATGAATATTATGTTCACTGTGATAAATACCATCACCCGCACTTAAGTATTGAACATCACCTTTTTTTAAAGTTTCAGAATTACCCATAGAATCTTTATGTGTTATTTCTCCTTGCACAACATAAGAAATAATTTCCATATTTGAATGAGGATGGGTATCAAAACCTGAATTAGGATGAACAATATCATCATTAAGTACTCTTAATACTCCAAAATTAATATTATCAGGATTTCTATATTCAGCAAAAGAAAAGTGAAATCTAGATTCTAGCCATCCTAGATTTGAACTTCCCATATTTTTTTTTGATAGTTTTTTCAGCATTTATACTCCTTGAACTTTTCCATAAATTTATTAGTTTGCAAATGATACAATTTAATCTCTTATGAAAATAATAATGTTCTATTAGTATTTAAAGGTATCACAAAATACTTAACCTCTTCATAATAAAAACTTAGATAAAATAATACGTTTTGCTATAAAGAATGAAATAAGGAAACAATATGTTATTAACTCCAGGACCTACTCCTGTACCAGAATTTGTAAGAAAGGCAATGGCTGATATTACGATTCATCATAGAACTCCAGAGTTTGAAGCTATTTTTGCAGAAACTAGAGAGTTATTATTTGAACTATATGGAATGGATGAGGTTGTAATGCTTGCATCTAGTGGTTCAGGTGCTATGGAAGCATGTATCACAAACTTAACACATAAAAAAGCTCTTACAATTAATTCAGGTAAGTTTGGTGAACGATTTGGAAAAATCTGTAAAGCTTTTGATATAGAATATACAGAAATTAAAAATGAATGGAATAAAGCAGTAAGCGTAGAAGAAGTAATTAGTGCTTTAAACCAAGATAAAGATATTGATGCAATATTTATTCAAATTTGTGAAAGTGCGGGGGGATTAAGACATCCAGTAGAGCAGATTGCGGAAGAAGTTAAGAAATTAAATAGAGATATTATGATTGTTGCAGATGGTATTACAGCACTTGCTGTTGAAAAAATTGATACTACAAATTTAGATGCAGTAATTACAGGAAGTCAAAAGGCTTTAATGCTTCCTCCAGGTCTTGCAGTAATTGGTTTATCAAATGCAGCTGTAGAGAAAATAGAAAAAAAACCTAGAGGTTTTTATTTTAATTTAGCAACTGAAATTAAACAACAAAGAAAAAATACTACAGCTTGGACAGCAGCAACTACACTTATAATAGGTTTACGAGAAATTTTATCTCATATTAAAAATAATGGTGGTTTTGATGCTTTATATGAAAAAACGGCTTTAAGAGCTAGTTCTTCAAGAAAAGCTTTAGAAGAAATTGGTTGTAAGATTTATCCTTTAACTCCTGCAAATTCAATGACTACTGTTTATACAGAAGATGCACCTGCTATTAGAAAAATATTAAAAAATAAATATAATGTGAATATCGCAGGTGGTCAAGATCATATAAAATCACTAATTTTTAGAATTAACCATATGGGATTAGTTGATGATAATGAAGCTGCATGGGTTTTAAATACAATTGAACTAGCAATGGATGAATTAAAAATAAGAACATTTGATGGAACTGCTAATAGAGTGTTTTCTGCAAATATGTTTAAAGGAAACTAGTATATATGGTTTTTGAACATGAAATCCCAAAAGGTAGTAGATTATACTTTGGTAAAGTAGCTAAAGCAAAAAGAGCTTTAGAAAATAACGTATGTGAAATTTTAGAAAAGAAAGATTTTGAAGAGATTATTACGCCAAATTTTTCTTATTCTCAGCATCAATCAATTGAAAATGAAAAAAAGTTAATTAAATTTTCAGATGAGAAAAATGAACAAGTAAGTTTAAGAGCTGATTCTACATTAGACGTAGTTAGAATCATTTCTAAAAGACTTGGAAGAACAACAAAACATAAAAAATGGTTTTATGTGCAACCTGTATTTACATATCCTTCAACAGAAGAATATCAAATTGGTTGTGAATGGATAGGACATGATAATATAGCTGATATTATGAACTTAACAGCAGATATATTAAAATCTTTAGATGTAGAGCCAATTTTACAAATATCGAATATTAATATTCCAAAGCTTGTGGCTATTGAGTTAAACATAGATATTGAGTTATTTAAAAATGGTGAGATAGCGTCATTGTTTAAACTTAAAAGTGATTGGTTAAATAAACTAATTAAAGTTAAGAGTATTGAAGATTTAGAAGAAGTAATATTACTTGTTCCATCTTCAATTAAAGAAGAGTTAGAAAAATTATTAAAAAGAGCAAAAGAAGTTAATTATACTAATAAAATAATAGCACCACTTTATTATGGTTCATTAAAATATTATGATGGTATTTATTACAGAGTTATAAGGGATAATTTAACAATATGTAAAGGTGGAATGTACTCAAGTGAGGGTTCATGTTCATTAGGTTTTGCATTATATACAGATAGTTTATTAAAAATTTTAGAGGATTAATATGAGTAAAGCAGATTTAATTGTAGGAATACAATGGGGTGACGAAGGTAAAGGTAAGATGGTTGATATGCTTGCCCAAAATTACGATATGGTTTGTAGAAGTCAAGGTGGACACAATGCAGGACATACAATCTGGGTTGATGGTGTAAGATTTGCACTTCATTTAATTCCATCTGGAGTTTTAAATCCAAAAGCTATTAATATTATTGGTAATGGAGTTGTATTATCTCCTGAATCAATTATAAAAGAAATGGAACAGTTTGGTAATTTAGAAGGAAGATTATTTATTTCTGATAAAGCTCATTTAAATTTACCATATCATGCACTAATTGACCAAGCAAAAGAAAGACTTAAAGGCGATAAAGCAATTGGAACTACTGGAAAAGGTATAGGACCTGCATATGCAGAAAAAATTTCTAGATCAGGATTTAGAGTAGGTGAGTTATTGAACCCAAGTAAACTTACATCTTCTATATTAGAATATTTTGAACAAAATAGAGCAATCTTTGATGTACTTAAAATTGCAACTCCTGCAGAAAATGAATTATTAGAATTATTAACTACTTATAAAAATGCTTTAGCCCCACTAATTGCAAACACTACAAAAATGGTTTGGGATGCAATAGATGCAGATAAAAAGATTTTATTAGAAGGTGCTCAAGGTACTTTACTTGATATTGACCATGGAACATATCCTTATGTTACTTCTTCTTCAACTGTAAGTGCAGGTGCATGTACTGGTTTAGGTCTTGCTCCAAAAGATATTGGACTTGTAACCGGTATTGTAAAAGCATATACTACAAGAGTAGGAAATGGACCTTTCCCTTCTGAAGACTTCACAGATGAAGGTGAAAGAATGGCAGATGTTGGTAAAGAAGTAGGTACTACAACTGGTCGTGGTAGAAGATGTGGTTGGTTTGATGCAATTGCAGTTAAACATGCAGCAAGACTTAATGGTTGTGATCAATTATCATTAATGAAATTAGATGTATTAGATGGATTTCCTAAAATCAAAATCTGCGTTGCCTATGATTTAAATGGTGAAAGAATTGATTATATGCCATCTGATTTAGAAAATGTAAAACCAATTTATGAAGAGTTTGATGGTTGGGATACATTAGTTGGTGCAAGAGATTATGATGCACTACCAGTAAATGCAAAAAAATATATTGAGAAAATCGAAGAAGTAACATCTGTAAAAGTAGGAATTGTTTCGACTTCTCCTGAGCGAGCAGATACAATTATAAGAGGATAGTATTATGAGAATGAAGACACATCATACACCATACATTTCAAGAAGAATCACAAGAGATTTAGTTACTTGTGATTTTGTTGAAATTAGAAAAGAAAAGCATAGTATTGAAGCTGAAGTTGAAAAGATACTTGATGCTGATATTGATAAAGAGTATGATTTAGATGAAAAAGTCGATACGATTTTAGACGAACAAGAAGAAGAAATCGAATTTCATAATGCAGATAGAAGACAACTGTTTTGGATGACTAAAAAAAGATTAGCTAATGACTTTGGTGTAATTTTAAATAATGAAGATAGATTTTCAGATATTGCACACCAAATTTTAGATTATTTATGGGATGAAGATTATATTCATTATACATGTTCAGATAACCAAATTAAAAATGTAATTTTTGCCTCTATTGACCAATTTATGAAAGGTTTTGAAGAAGCTGATTCATGTGTTTATGAGAAAATAAAAACATATAAAAGAAAATTAATACCAGGTACTGAAGACTATGACATTATTTATCATAGATTATATGAAGAAGAATTAATAAAAAGGGGATTGATATAATATGCAAAAAGTTTGGATATATTTAGAGAATGGAACATTTTTAGAAGCAAAATCATTTGGTGCAACAGGAACATCTGTTGGTGAAATAGTTTTTAATACATCATTAACTGGATACCAAGAGATTATTTCTGACCCATCATACGCAGGACAATTTGTAACTTTTACAATGCCAGAAATTGGTAATGTTGGAGTAAACGCTGATGATATGGAAAGTAAATCTTGTCATTGTAAAGGTGTATTAGTTAGAAATTATCACCATGATTATTCTAACTATAGAGCTAATGATAATCTTGATTCATTATTAAAAGAGCATAATGTTTTAGGAATTTGTTCTATTGATACAAGATACTTAACTAAAATGTTAAGAGATGAGGGTGCTATGATGATGATAGCTTCAACTGAAATTCACGATAAAGAAGAACTAGCTAAAAAACTAGCTGTAGAACCAAGAATTGAAGATATCAACTATATTCAAGAAGTATCAACTAAAGAAGCCTATATCCACAAATTTGGTGCTTGGGATCATCAAAATAAAACTTATAACAAAGCTGTTATGAGTGATAAAAAAATTGTGGTTGTTGATTTTGGTGTAAAAAGAAATATTTTAAATGAATTAGTACAATCAGGTTTAGAGGTTGAAGTAATACCTTCTTCATTTAATGCTACTGACTTAATTAAAAGATTTGAAGCAAAAGAGATTGGTGGAATTTTTCTTTCAAATGGACCAGGTGATCCATTAACTCTTACTGAAGAGAAAAAAGAAGTTGAAAAACTGATCAATGCTGATATTCCAATGTTTGCAATTTGTTTAGGACACCAAATGTTATCAATTGCACATGGTTTTGATACATATAAATTAAAATTTGGTCAACATGGTGGTAACCATCCTGTTGCAAATCCAGATAATATTGTAGAGATTACTGCTCAAAATCATAACTATAATGTTCCAGATAATATTATAGAAATAGCAGAAATTACACATCAAAATTTATTTGATAATACTATTGAAGGTGTAAAATATAAAAATAAAGAGATTTTCTCTGTTCAGCATCATCCAGAAGCAAGTCCTGGTCCACATGAATCAAAATATATATTTAACGAATTTGCAAAAATAGTAAAATAAGGTCTAACTCCTTATTTTACTAGTAGTTTTCCTACTATTTTTTTTACAAAAGGAACTACAACTACAATAGTTGGAAATGCTACTATAAATGCTTTCCAATAAGCCTCTAACCAAATAATTATAAAGTTATCAATAAAACCTAAATTAATATAAGTAATAATCAAACTCATAAACCCAGACATAAATAGACTCATTAAAAAAGCAAATAATAGTATCTCATATTTCTTTGGTATCAATTTCAAATCCTCACAAATTAATAATTTTTTGAATAAGTTCATAGCTTGCTGCAGTAGCAATTCCCGCTGCAATTCCTGCAACTAAGTCATCACCCATAACTCCCCAGCCACCTTTTACTTCTTTATCAATTTTTCCTATTATAGATGGTTTCCAAATATCAAAAATTCTAAAATAAATAAAAGCAAGAGGTGCCATAATTATCATATTCTCTTGAGTTATTCCACAAATAGATATAGCAATCCACATACCAGCTAATTCATCTATAACAATCTCTTTCCCGTCATGTACACCTACTTCTTCTTCATAGATATTTATTTGTTTAACAGCAATTACAGTAATTAATAAAGTTAGCATAAAAATTGTTGATAAATGTAAATAACCTATAAATGGAAGGATTATCAATAAAGATACAAAAGAACCTACAGTACCAGGTGCTTTAGGACTTAATCCTGAATAGCCAAGTGTTAAAAAAAATTTTCTAAAATTCAAATTCAATCCTTATTTCTTTTTCTCAATACCAAGTTTCTTTCTTTTTTCCCAAAGAGATTTTCTAGAAATCCCTAGCTTTTTTGAAAGTTCAGTATCCGGATATTTTGATTGGTATGATAGAACCATTAATTTTACATAATCATTTATTGTCATAATATTTGTATTGGACATCAAAAGGTTTGAATCGTTAAATTCTATTTTTCTATAGGGGAAGTCTTCTTCTGTTTCAAGTGAAGAGATTATACAATTCTTATCTTCAATTAATTTAAGTAAATTCTCTTTAGCACTTCTTTTTAATGAATGGAATTGAGTTAAATAAATAATTCTTTTCTTATCAATAGTATTTAATTCTTTTTGCCAAGTAGAAGTTCCTAAAGAAATAAAAGAAATTGGCATATCAAGTTTACGAGATAATTCAAACACTAATTTATCCGCACATTTTTGAGAATTAGATTCTATTAGAGAAGGAAAAGAAGGTGGAAGTAAAACTTCAGTTGTATCAATATCTTCCATTATAAAGTCAACATATTCTCTTAGAGTTTGCAATTCTCTTCTTATTGATCTACATTCTTTATAATGATAGATTTTCCTTACTAATTCATCCATAATAAATGGCTTCATAATATAATCTTTTGCACCATCTTTAATTGGATTAGTAACTGTTTCATCTGAGATATATGAAACTAATAAAAGTATAATAGCTGTTTCGTTATATCTCTTGATTATATTTTTACATAAAGCCGATGGAAGAGAAGTTGACAGAAGAACAATGTCATAGTCTTTTGTTAGATTATCAATATTTGGTGATTCTATATAATCACAACTGTGTCCATCATCTAATAATCTTGAAACAACTTTTTGTGCTAAGTAAATTTCATTTTCTATAATTAATATATTCATTTTTTGATCCAATTATAATATTTTAAAGTAGCTATACTTTGTACTGCAATACCTTCATTTCGGCCTATAAAACCCATTTTCTCTGCAGTTGTGGCTTTTATATTTATAAACTGTTTTTCAACTTGTAATAGTTTAGCTATTGAAGTTTTGATTTCTTGCTTATGCGGATTGATTTTTGGTTTTTGAGCGATTATTGTTAAATCAATATTAACGATTTCATATCCAACATTATAAATGAAATCAACAATTTCTTTCAATAAAATCTTAGAGTCAATATCTTTATACTGATCACTGGTATCTGGAAAAAACTCTCCAATATCTCCTGCACCTGCAGCTCCTAAAAGTGCATCAATTAGTGAGTGTATTAACACATCCCCATCGCTGTGTGCTTTAAAACCATACGTAACAGGTAGTTTTATTCCTCCAAGATACATTTCTTTATTATCTTCAAACTGATGAATATCGAAGCCAGTTCCAGTGAAAAAATTATTTGCTGGAGCATTCAAACATATAAAATCACTCAATTCATTACCAAAAGTTAATTTCTTACTTTCTAAACTTCCTTTGATATATTTAATAGTTCCATTATTAGCTTTAATTGCAGAACTATCATCAGTATATTCAATATTGGTATTTAAAGATTTTTTTAATATTTCTGTATTAGAAAGTTGTGGTGTTTGTATTAGTTTTACATCATCTCTATTTATTGTATTTTCATTATAAATAACTGTGTCAGAAACATTAAGAGTAGGTACTATACAATCTGCATTATTCCTATTTTCTAATAATTCAATTATCACACTTTTAGGGATACAGGCTCTTGCTACATCTGTAATCATTACGTGAGTTGTATCAACATCTTTTAGAGAATTTATAATTGATTCTTGTCTTGTATTACCACCTTCTACAAAGAAGTAATTGTCAGAGAAGTTTCTCATATATGAAATTTCACTTTTTGAAGATGTAATTATAATCTTTTTAAATTTTGCATGATTAGCTAATTTTTTCGTAACATTTAACCAAAGAGGTTCATTATCAATTCGTAACCATTGTTTCTTTGCTTTATGTTCAAACCTACTAGAATTGCCCGCACATAATACTATTAATGTAACATCCAACAGATAAATCCTTTGTGTAAAAAAGTTACATATTATAGTTGAATGTTACTTACTCTGAAGTTAAGACTTTAATAAAACATGTATTTAATTGCTATTTTGTTTAAATCATAACCTTAGAATATTATGATTTTACTACTGCTATGTGTTTTTGGTTAATATTGTGTTTTGATTAACTTTAGTTTCTATATGTTATTAAATCATTAATCTTAGTAAACTTAGATAGATAATATTACTTTTCTAGATTAATTTTAAGTTAATAAAGAGTATAAAACACTTATATAGCTTAGGATTAGTGATAATAAAAAAAATGTTTTTTAATTAAGACAATAATTATCCTATTTTAATTATAATACAAAAATACAAAAATAATAAAGGAAATTTTCTATGGCAAATATCGAAGATATTAAAAAAGAACTAGAGAAAGTAAAATATCCTGGTTTTGCAAAATCTATTATAGAGTTTGGTTTTGTTAAAGATGTAAAAGTTGAGGGTACAAACTGTTTGGTTGTTCTTGATATTACATCAACAGCAGCAGATGTTGAAGAACAATTAACAAAAGATATCACAACATGTTTAAGTTCAATTGGAATGACAGTAACATTAAATTTTAATAAACCACAAGCTCCAAAACAAAGTAGTAACACAGTAAGTGGAAAAAATATTGCTCCACAAATTAAAAAAATTGTAATGGTAAGTTCAGGAAAAGGTGGAGTTGGAAAATCAACTACTACTGTTAACCTAGCAGTTGCAGCCGCAATGCAAGGTAAAAAAGTAGGTATCTTAGATGCAGATATCTATGGTCCGAATATTCCTCGTATGATGGGTTTAAACGGAAAAGAAGTTGAAGTAATTGGTGATAAAGCAAAACCTTTAAATGCTTATGGTGTTGATGTAATGTCTATGGGTGTTTTAATGGAAGAAGGTCAAGCTGTAATCTGGAGAGGTTCTATGATTATGAAAGCTATCCAGCAATTATTAAGAGATATTTTATGGGAAAACTTAGATATCTTATTTATTGACATGCCTCCAGGAACTGGTGATGCACAATTAACATTAGCACAAAGTGTTCCAGTAGCAGCTGGTATTAATGTTACAACTCCTCAGCATGTAGCTTTAGATGATTCTAGAAGATCATTAGATATGTTTGAGAAATTACATATACCAGTAGCTGGTATTGTTGAGAATATGAGTGGATTTATTTGTCCTTCATGTGAAACTGAATCAGATATTTTTGGAATGGGTACATGTGAAGCTTTAGCAGATCAATATAATACTCAAGTATTAGGTTCTTTACCAATTGAACCTGCAATTAGAGAAGGTGGAGATGGTGGAAAACCAATTACATATTTTGCACCTGAATCAATTTCAGCTAAAAGATATATGGAAGCAGCAGCAAAAGTTATTGCTTTTGTAGATTCTATAGATGATGATAGAACTAATGAAGATATTCAGCCAACTACTCCTCCTGGTGTTAGTGCTTGTTCAACAACTGCAGCAGCTCCAAAGAAAGAGCAATCAAGTAGTGAAAGTTGTGGTACAGGGTGTGGCTGTCATTAATTGACAATCATTTCTTTAAATAAAAAAAGGGGAGATAATAATTATCTCCCCTTTTTTAGTTTTAATTTTAATAAAAACTATTTCTCTGTTCTAGAGTTTTTTTCTTCAATCCCTGAAATAGCAAATCTTCTAGCTAATTCTTGTTTTACTCTATCTGGACTTATATTTTTAGATGCTAGTGCAACCAAAACATGATAAGTAATATCAGCAGCTTCATAAATAATTTCTTTTGTATCATTATCTTTTATTGCAAAAGTAAATTCACCTGATTCTTCTACTATTTTTTTTAACATTGAATTTTCTTCGCCTTGAAGAAGTTTTGCTGTGTATGACTTTTTTGGATCGTCATTTTTCTTTTCTTGTATAGTATGATATAAGGTATCTATAACTCCATAAGCAGCACTTGTATCAACTTCTACTTTAGCCACTTCTTCATTTGTTTTAATGCTGACAAAGAAACATGATTCTCTACCCGTATGACAAGCAACACCTGTTTGCTTTACTTTTAATAAAATAGTATCATTATCACAATCTAACATAATATCAACTACTTCTTGAGTATGACCAGAGCTTTCACCTTTTTTCCAGATTCGTTGCTTACTTCTACTAAAATAATGAGCAAAATTTGATTCAAGTGTTAAAGTTAAAGCTTCTTTATTCATATAAGCTAACATCAAAACTTTACTTGTTGAAGCTTCTTGCGTTACTACTGGAATTAAACCTTCCATTTTTTCCCAATCAATAGTTTCTATTTTAGTCATTTATTTAATCCTTAGAATTTTTTACCTACATCTATTTTTAAGCTATCTATTTCTCTTTTTTCTTTATTTATACTTGCATCAAAATTTAACATCAAATCTTCTTTCTTTTCCATTTTATTTGGAAGGGAAAGTGGTTCTTTATATTTATCTTCAATTATATTAGGTTCTAAAATTATAATAGGATTTTCTTGTTGCTTAGCATTTAGTGAAAACATAAATAAAAAAAGTTTTAATAATATTAATAATGTAGTTTTTTTCATAGTAATCAAAAGAGTAGAAAATTCTACTCTTTGAATTTATTGGCTAACTGCCGCGTCTCTTGATTTACTTTTAGTATCAACCCAAATATTTGGAGTTGAACCACCAGGTGTTAAGAAAATTTTAGCATCTTTATTAACTTTAAGTGCTTCGTTAAATTTACCCTGAATTTCGATTTGTTGCATATGTAAAAGATTTGGAGTTAATGATTTTGCAATTTCCATATTAGCAGCAGCTTGTGCTTTTGCTTCAATAGTAACAGCATCCGCTCTACCTTGTGCTTCAATTCTATTTGCTTCAGCATCACCAATAGCTTTAGCAGCTCTTTTTTCAGCTTCTTGTTTAGTTCTTAAAACTTCATATTTTACTCTTTCAGATTCTTGATTTGCAATTTGAACTCTTTCAATTTGTTCTTTAATCTTAGTAGGTAAAACAATTTCTCTTAATTGAACAGATAATAAAGCAACTGGAGTACCAGGTAAAGAATCTATATTTGCTCTAACACCATCTTCAATTTTAACAGCAATTTCATTTCTTTTTGTTGGTAATTCTTCAGCTGTATATACACCAACTACATTTCTTACTATATCTCTTACAACAGGGTTAATAATCTTATCTTCCCAAGAGAATCCCCAAGTAGCAATAGTTGTAGGAGCACCTTCAGCTGTTAATCTATATTGAACAGTTAATTCAATAGAAACAGGTAAACCTCTTGCATCTAGAATATTAATTGCAGGATTTAATCTAATACTTTGATCAAAACTTCCAGTTGTTTCAACTGAAGCATAATTCATTAATCTAACTTTAGTATCTACTAATACAACTTTTTGGAAACCTGGAATGTAGAAATGGAAACCTGGTCTTAAAGGAGTTTCTTCATATTTACCAGTTGTACTTTTAATACCAACTTCACCTGATTCTACAATCACAAATGGTTTAAATAAGAATAATGCAACTACTACTGCTATTACTGCGTATATAATTCCTGCTTTTTTACCTAAATTTTTGAAAAATTCAGGTGGCTCAAAAGGTGGTTGATAGTTTCCACCACCTCCATTGTTATTTGATGAACTTCCACCACCATTTTGCTGTTGTTTCTTTTTAAAATAATCGTTATCTATTGGCATAATTGTCCTTAAATTTTTTATATTTTTATGTAACTTAATCTTACACTTGATTAGTTAATGTATGTTAAATCACTTATATATTTTTCGTTTTTTCCAGCAACTACATCAAAATATGCAGTTTGTAAAGCTTCTGTAATTGGACCTCTTTCACCTTTTCCAATAACCCTTGCATCAATATCTCTAATTGGAGTTACTTCAACGGCGGTTCCAGTAAAGAATGCTTCGTCTGCAATGTAAACTTCTTCTCTAGTAAGTCTTCTTCTAATAACTTCGTAACCTAAATCTTTTGCTAAATCAATAACTGTAGCTTGAGTGATTGATTCTAGTGAGTTATCATTTGGAGGAGTAATAATTACCCCATCTCTTACAATAAAGAAACAAGCACCTGATGCTTCTGCTATATAACCTTGGTCATCTCGTAATAAAGCTTCATCATATCCACATTCAACAGCTTCAAATTTAGCCATTTGAGAATTTAAGTAATTAGCAACTGCTTTTGCTTTACCCATTCCAGAAGTATTTGAATTTCTAGTCATTGATGCAATTTTAACTCTTACACCTTTTTTCATACCTTCTTCACCTAAATAAGCGCCCCATTCCCATGCAGAAACAGAAACTTTTACAGGTGCTTCTTTATGATAAAGTCCCATAACTCCGTAACCTAGGTAAACTAAAGGTCTAATATAAGCACCTTCAAATAATTCATTCTTTTGTAATAATTCAATTTGTGCTTTATTTAATTCATCTTCTGTAAATGGCACGTTTAGTAATGTCATTTTTGAAGAGTTTATAAGTCTTTTAGTATGTTCTTTTAATTTAAATATTGCACATCTTCCATCATGAGTTTTGTATGCTTTAGTACCTTCAATAGCACCATTTCCATAATGTAAAGTATGAGATAAAACATGAACTTTAGCGTCATGCCAATTTACATACTCCCCATCCATCCAAATATATTTTGCTTCAGTCATTGTATAAATTCCTAATGATTAAATTTTTAATTAATATTTTATCTAAGATATAATTAAAAAATGCCGATAATAGAATTTTTACTTCTTTTTTATAAAAAATAGTTCCTATTTATGGTATATTATTGAAATTTTTTTAAAGGTACTTTATTTAAATATGAACTATTGTAACACAGTAATATTAGCTATTTCAATCTCTTTAGTGACACTTATAACAGGATGTACATACAAAGAAGAAACTAGATTAAATAATAAAAATATTTTGGAAAAACTTGCTATGAAAACTACAGGAAATAAAAAAGTAGTATATGAACGTCCTGTCATTTCTTTTGAGTTAAAAAATAAAATTTATGATATTGTAAACTTAATGTCAAAAGATGATTTAAAAAGTTTAAATAAAAACTATATACATTCTGAATTTGGTTTTTATAATTTATTGAAAATAGATGGTTCAAATAATTTTTTAGAACAAAATATGATTTATAATATTATTCAAGAAGATATGGAAGAAATATCTCATATGATTTCAAGAGTGGATGATAATTCTTTAAAACTTAAGATTATAGAAAAAGATATTCAATTTAATTGTAGTCCAAATAATGATGAATTTTATGGTTGGAGTGATGATGGTTTATTTTTATCAAGTAAAACAGATACTTTTCTTTCATCATTTATAAAAGAGAAAATTTTATATGAAAAAAGTCAATACAAAAAAAATGATATTCAAAAAGCAAATTTTATTGAAAAAACAAGCTATAAAGTTGTTTTAACCCCAGAGGTGTCTTTTTACATTACAAAAATTGAGAATAATTGGTATATTACTTTAATTGATAGAATAACAACAGATTGTAGCACGTTAAAAGCTGAACACTAAGTGCAACTAAGTTGCAAATAAGAATAAAATGATAAAATTTTCTAAAAAGAAGAATAATGTCATATCAAATTTCAAATATTGCAAAGTTACCAACACAATATGGTAATTTCAAAATACAATCTTTTAAAGAAAAAGACTTAGATCATTTTGTTATATTTACTGAAGACTTACCCTTAGTTCCTTTTATTAGAATTCATTCAGAGTGTTTAACCGGAGATGTATTTAAAAGTATAAAATGTGATTGTGGAGAACAGCTGGATTTTGCGATGAAAAAAATTGCAAAAGAGGGTGGAATAATTATTTACTTAAGACAAGAAGGTAGAGGAATTGGACTTTTTAATAAGGTTAATGCCTACTCTTTTCAAGATCATGGACTTAATACTATTGAAGCAAATGAAAAGTTGGGGTTTAAAGCTGATTTACGAAATTTTGATTTAGTTCCTAAGATATTAAAAGAATTTAGAATAAATAAAATCAAGTTAATGACAAATAATCCTAGAAAATTAAATGCTTTAGGTGATATTGAAGTAGTTGAACGAATTCCAGTTTTGATAAGTTCTTGTGAATATAACTATGAGTATTTAAAAGTAAAAAAAGAAGAACTAGGTCATCTTTTATAAAGTAAAACCTTAAAAGGTTTTACTTGTTATTTGCAATAGTGTTTGCAACATGTATTAGGTTTTCTGACCAATTTGTAACAAGTGGTGTTTCTTTTATAACTTTAATATTTAATTCATCTGCGATTACTTTTGCACTTTTATCTGAAAATTCACTTTGTGTAAAAATTGCTTTTATATTTTCTTTTTTTGCTTCTTCAATAATTCTTTGAAGCATTTTAGGCTTAGGTTCTTTTCCTTCAACTTCAATTGGAAATTGAACTAAATTATAATCTTTTGCAAAATATCCCCATGCTGGATGGAAAACCATAAATTTAGAATCTTTTGGTATTTTAGAAAATATTTTTTTGATTTCTTTATCTGTTTGATTTATTTCATCGATAAATTTATTATAATTATTTAAATAATAATCTTTGTTTGAAAAATCAATTTGAACTAAAGTATCGTAAATATTTTTTGCCATAACCTTTACATTTTTAGGGCTTGTCCAAGTGTGAGGATCCTCTTTATATATTACTTCTTCTTTATGTTCACTGTGTTTTTCATGTTCATCGTGATGTGCATGATCATCATGTTTTTTATGTTCATGAGAATCATGCTCAGCGTGTTCTTCTCCATGATGATGGTTATGCTTTTTCATCATTATACGTTGGATATCTTTTGTCATCTCAATAAACTTCATATCTTTATTTTGATTAGCAAATTTTTCTAGCCAAGTATCTTCAAATCCAAAACCAATTGGGAAATATATATCTGCCTTTGAAATATGTACCATTTGTGAAGGTTTTGGTTCATATGAATGCGGATTACTTCCTGGGGTAACCATGGTAACTACATTAACTTTATCTGCTCCAATCTTTTCTACAAACGTTTGTTGAGGTAAAATACTAACCACGATATTTGTTTGTGCATAAACAAAATTTACTAATAAAATAAATGGGATTAATAATCTCATATAATTCTCCTTGAATAAATTGCAACTAAGTTGCATTTTATTATGATAATAAAACTATTATTAAATGCAACTTAGTTGCAATAAATAAATGTTATAATAATTAAAATTAAAAAACAAAAATTAAAAAAAGGTTTAAATATGAGTCAAAAAGAATTTTGGAATAGTAAATTTTCCCAGGAAGAATTTTTATATGGGAAAAAACCTAATACTTTTTTAGCTTCAAAAATAAAGCTTTTAAAAAAAGAGTCAGAGCTTTTATGTTTAGGTGAAGGTGAAGGAAGAAATGCAATATTTTTTGCAAAAAGAGGCTTTAAAGTTAGTGCTTTTGATGCATCAGATATAGGCTTAGCAAAACTTGATAAAAAAGCCCAGGAAGAAAAATTAGATATTAAAACTGTATGTTTAGATTTAAACGAATGGAAAAGTGATAAAAAATATGATGTAATAGTAGCTTCATATTTACACATGTATAAAGACGAACGAATAAAATTATTTGGAAAGATTGAGGATTCGTTAAACCCAAATGCTTATTTTATAGGAGAGTTTTTTTCAAAAAAACAGCTTAATTTTAAGAGCGGGGGTCCAAAAGATGAAGATTTACTTTACAATGTAGATGATTTTAATAAAAATTTTCTATATTGTGATAAAGAAGTTTCTGAACAAGAGGTTATTCTTGATGAGGGAAAAGGTCATCAAGGTGATGCTAGTGTTATTAGAGTTATAATCCAAAAATTATAAAAAATGAATATAGTGACAGTTAAGTACCTATTTAGTTATAAAGATATAAAATTATTTATAAAAAATGGTTTTATTTAGATTATTTTAATGATCTAAATAAACAATAAATTCATTCCAAGGAATCCATTATGAGATTAAGTTCAATTTTAAAAAGTGCGTTTGTATCAACGTTATTGTTAAGTGCTATTCTTCAAGCAAAACCTGTTTATATTGCAACAACTGCAATTGTTGAGCATCCAGCACTTGATGCAGTAAGAGATGGTTTAAAAAAGACATTAGAAGAGAATGGCTATAGTGGAAATAATTTAAAATTTACTTATGAAAGTGCTCAAGGAAAGCCTGATATTGCTGCACAAATAGCACGTAAAATGGTTGGAGATAATCCAGACATAATTGTTGCAATTGCAACACCATCAGCACAAGCCGCAGTTACAACAAGTAATTCAATTCCTATTGTATTCTCCGCTGTAACAGATCCCTTAGCTGCTAAACTTGTTTCTACTCTTGAAAAACCAGGTGGTAATGTTACAGGATTATCAGATATGGCAAATGTTAAAGAACATCTTGAATTAATAAAAGAATTTATTCCAGACTTAAAAGCAATTGGAATTCCATACAATCCAGGTGAAACGAACTCAGTTTCAATGTTAGCAGCTATTAAAATACAAGCAGATAAAATGGGCATAAAAATCATAGAATCAGCAGCACCTAAATCATCAGATGTGATGATTGCAGCCAAACAGTTAGTTGGTAAGGTTGATGCTATTTATTGTCCTATTGATAATACAATTATCTCGGCTGTTGAATCTGTTGTAAGAGTTGGTATTGATGCTCAAGTACCTGTTTTTGCAGGTGATACAGATACAGTTGCAAGGGGAGCTGTTGCTGCAGTTGGTTATGACTATTTTGATTTAGGTCGTCAGACTGGAGATATAGTTGTTCGTATTTTAAAAGGTGAAAAACCAGGTTCGATTGATGTAAAGATGGCAAAAGGTACTAACTTATTTGTTAATCCAAAGATGGCAAAAAGAATGGGAATTAAAATTCCAGAATCAGTACTAAATCGTGCTAGTAAAATAATTGAATAAGAGTAGTTGTTAATTTGTCACTATATGCTTTTTTAGGAACAATTGAAATTGGGTTTATTTATGGTTTAGTTGCCATGGGAGTTTATCTTACTTTTCGTATTTTAGACTTCCCTGATCTTACTGTTGATGGAAGCTTTACTTTAGGTGCTGCTGTTACTGCTACTTTGATTGTTTTTGGTATCAATCCCTTTTTATCAACTTTAATAGGTACTCTTGCTGCTTCTTGTGCAGGAATAGTAACTGCATGGTTAAATCTTCGTTTTAATATTTTACACCTATTAGCAAGTATTCTTACAATGACAGCTTTATATACTATTAATCTACGTGTAATGGGTAAACCTAATGTGGCTTTAATTATGGAGCCAACAATGTTGACACCATTTGAAGGTTTAGGAATACCAGCTATGTATTTAAAAGTTATATTTGTAGCTGTTTGTACGATAATTGGTGGATTATTACTTGCGTGGTTTTTGTATACACAATATGGTTTAGCAATGAGAGCTGTTGGCTCTAATAAACGAATGGCTCAGGCAAATGGAATTGTTGTTAATGAGAAAGTATATGTAGGGCTTGCTTTATCAAATGGATTAGTAGGGTTAGCAGGAGCTTTATTTGCACAAACTAATGGTTTTGCAGATTCAACAATGGGAATTGGAACCATAGTTGTTGGACTAGCTGCTGTTATAATTGGTGAGTCATTATTTGGTACAAGGTCTTTATTAATTATTGTAATGAGTTGTATTCTTGGATCTATTTTATATAGAATTGCTGTTTCTATGGCTTTAAATGCAGACTTTTTAGGTTTTCAAGCTTCAGATTTAAATCTACTTACAGCAGTTTTAGTTACATTATCTTTGGTCTTTCCAAAACTACGAAGTGAATGGAAGGCTAAAAAAGCAAAAAAGGAAAAAGTATGATAAGTTGCAAAAATTTACATGTAACTTTTAATCATGGTTTAGCAACTGAAAAATTGGCTTTACGTGGAATTGATTTAACTATTCCAAGTGGTGAATTTGTAACAGTTATTGGTTCAAATGGTGCAGGTAAATCAACTTTACTTAACACAATTGCTGGTGATATTGAAACAACTCATGGTAATATATTTTTTGATAATAGAGATGTGACAAATTTACCAGCTACTGGACGAACAAGAGACATAGCACGTGTATTTCAAGATCCACTTGCTGGAACTTGTGGAGACCTAACTGTAGAAGAAAACATGGCATTAGCATATGGCCGTGGACAAAGAGGTTCTTTATCTGTTGCTTTGAATAATAAATTGAGAAAAGTTTTTCAAGAACAGTTAAGTAGGCTAAATCTAGGGCTTGAAGATAGATTAAACTCTCAAATGGGACTCTTATCAGGTGGACAACGTCAATCCGTAAGTCTTTTAATGTCAGCTTTACAACCAAGCAGTATATTATTATTAGATGAGCACACAGCAGCACTTGATCCAAAAACTGCAGCACTTATAATGGATATAACATCACAGATCATTAAAGAAAAATCATTAACAGTAATGATGGTAACTCATTCTATGCGTCAAGCTCTTGACCATGGTTCAAGAACAATAATGTTACATAAAGGTCAAATTATCTTTGATTTAAAAGGAAAAGAAAGATCAGGTTATGAAGTAAAAGACTTACTAAATTTATTTGCACTTGCTCGAAATGATGGTGAAGAATTGGATGATGACAAGCTTTTACTTGATACATAAGAGGGATTAATAGTAAAGCCCTTTTATAAAGACTTTACTTACTAAACTATTTAACTATCTTTTAACGAATTTTTCTATACACTATAGTTAATAATATTACATAATAAAATAATCAAAATAGAGAATAAAATGTTAAATAAAATACAAAATATAATAAATGAAAAAGTACTAATAATTGATGGAGCTATGGGAACACAGCTTCAAATATCAGATATAAAACAAGAAGAATGGATGTATGAAGGGGAAGATTTAGAAGGTTGTAATGAACTTCTAAATCTTACAGCTCCTCACATTTTAAGAAATATTCATGATGCTTATGCGGATGCAGGTGCAGATTTGATTACAACAAATACTTTTGGTTCGATGAATTGGGTTTTAGATGAGTATGATATTCCTCAGACTTCTTATGAACTTTCAAAATTGGGTGCACAACTTGTTAAAGAGTCTTGTGATAAATATTCAACGCGTGAAAAACCAAGATTTGTATTAGGTTCAGTTGGACCTGGTACTAAACTTCCTTCACTTGGACATATTAAATATGATGATATGTATGAGGGTTATAAAATCATGGCTCAAGGTTTGGCTGATGGTGGAACTGATATATTTTTACTTGAAACTTGTCAAGATCCACTACAAATAAAAGCAGCACTTCATGCCTTAAATGATGCAGCTCCGGATATTCCAATCATGGTATCTGTAACTATTGAGATGACAGGAACAATGCTAATAGGAACTGATGCTCAAACAATTGCAGCTATTATGGCTCCTTTTAATATTTTATCACTTGGATTTAACTGTGGAACAGGACCAAAACAAGTACATAAACATATCAAATCACTGAGTGAAGTTTGTAAGTTCCCAATTTCAGTTCATGCAAATGCTGGACTTCCACAAAATAAAGGTGGAGTTTCTTACTATCCAATGGGTCCTGAGGAGTTTACAAAATTACAAAAAGAGTTCTTAGAAATTAATGGAGTTTCGTTTTTAGGTGGTTGTTGTGGAACTACACCTGAGCATATTAAAAAATTAGCAGAATGTGTAAACGGTGCAATACCTTTAAAACCTTGTGGCTTTTTAAAAGCATCATTAGCATCATTATTTGGAACAGTTACTTTAAAACAAGAACCCGCACCACTTTTAATAGGTGAGCGTTCAAATGCAACTGGTTCAAAAGCTTTTAGAGAACTACTTAAAGCAAATGATTATGAAGGTACACTGTCTGTTGGACAACAGCAAGTGCGTGCGGGAGCTCATATTATTGATGTATCAGTTGGTTTTGCAGGTCGAGATGAAAGAGAAGATATGGATAAGGTTGTTGAGCTTTATTCTCAAAAAATATCACTTCCTTTAATGCCAGATTCTACGCAAATTTATGCACTAGAAGCAGCACTTAAACAAATAGGTGGAAGACCAATTATTAACTCTGTTAACTTAGAAGATGGAGAAGAAAAATTTGATGCTGTTTGTAAATTAGCTAAGAAGTTTGGAGCAGCTTTAGTATGTCTTACTATTGATGAAGTTGGAATGGCTAAAACTAAAGAAGATAAAATTCGAATTGCTGAGCGTATTTATGATTTATGTGTAAATAGACACGGCTTTGATCCTCATGATTTAGTATTTGATATGTTAACCTTTACAATTGGTTCTGGAGATGACGAGTATAGAACAGCTGGTATTGAAACACTAGAAGCTATTAGAGAGTTTCAAATACTTCATCCTGAAGTAGGTACTACGCTAGGACTTTCTAATATCTCTTTTGGTTTAGATATAAAAGCCAGAGCATACTTAAACTCAATTTACTTAGATTACTGTGTTCAAGCTGGATTGACATCTGCTATTGTAAATGTAAAACATATTTTACCTCTTAATAAAATATCTGAGGCTGATAAAAAAGCTTGTGATGATTTAATTTTTAATAATCAAGAAGATGGAGATCCTTTATTTGCTTTTATTGAACACTTCTCAAATGTTGATGATATTGAAGAACAAAGTGATGAAGAGTATCAGAAACTTGAACCAGTTGAAAAAGTTAAAAAGCTTTTATTAGATGGAGATAAAGATAGACTTCTTCCTTTGGTTGATGAATTAAGACATGATATAAAACCAGAAATAATAGTAAATGAATGGCTAATTGATGGTATGAAAATTATTGGTGAATTATTTGGATCTGGACAAATGCAATTACCATTTGTACTTCAAAGTGCAGAAACTATGAAAGCCACTGTTGATGCTTTAAATCCATATTTACCAAAAGAAGAAAAAGCTAGTGAGACTGTTATAGTTGTAGGAACTGTAAAAGGTGATGTACATGATGTTGGTAAAAACTTAGTTGATATTATTCTTTCTAATAATGGATTTAAGGTTATAAATATTGGAATTAAAGCTGATTTAAATAGCTTCTTAATTGCAGCAAAAGAGCATAAGGCACAAGCAATTGGTATGAGTGGATTACTTGTAAAATCTACAGCTGTTATGAAAGAAAACTTAGAAGAGTTACAAAAAATGGGAATTGATATTCCTGTACTTATTGGTGGTGCAGCACTTACAAAATCTTTTGTAAATGACTTTTGTAGACCAATTTATGATGGACCAATTTTCTATTGTAGAGATGCCTTTGATGGTGTTGTTTCTATGCAAAGAATTGAAGAAGGTGATTTAGAAAATACTGCATTAGCAGCTGATTTAATTGAAATAGCAGATACAAGTGAAAAAGTTGAAAAAGAAGCCGTAGTAATTCCTCCTTATGAAGATATTCCAATGCCAAAAGAAACAGCTTTTACATTTCCTCCTTTATGGGAGAGAGTTGCAAAAAGTAGTGAAAAGTTAGATAAAGAGCTAATCTTTAAATGGATAAATCATAGAGTATTATTTAGACAAAGATGGGGATATAAAAGAGGGAAGCAAGATAGAGATGCTTTCTTAAAGTATGAAGAAGAAACAGTTGAGCCTTTATATGAAAGATTAAAAGATGATTTAATGGATAAAAATATTTTTGAACCAATTGCTATATATGCTTATTATCCTTGTATTTCTCATGATAATAAACTTTATATTTTTGATAAAAAATATCTATTCAACTCACTTGAAGAAGCTAAAAATGTACCACCTTTAGAGGAAGCTATAAAAGTTCTAGAATTCCCTAGACAAAAAAGAAAACCTTTTAGATGTATTCCTGATTTCTTTAGAAATGACAGATTAGATGTTATTGCGTTTACGCTAGCAAGTGCTGGACTTAAAATATCTGATTATGAAAGAGGATTATACGCTGATGGTAAATTTACAGAATATTATCAAGTTCATGGATTAGGAGTTGAGTTAGCTGAAGCCTTAGCTGAGGTTTTACACAAACAAGTAAGACTTGATTTAGATATTGTTCCTAAAGAAGGGCATACTTTAAATGATGTTCAAATGAAACAGTATGTAGGTTGTAGATACTCTCCTGGATATGCAGCTTGTCCAGATCTAGCTATGAATAGAGATATTTTTGATTTATTAAATCCTGAAGAGTTTGGAATTGAGCTTAGTGAAACTTTCCAAATGCATCCTGAACAAACTACTTGTGCTATAGTCGTGCCTCATCACGAAGCAAATTATTATAATATCTAAAGATATAAGTGAGTAATAATGCAAAAGGTCTAGGGATAACATCTCTAGGCGTATTTATAATGAGCTTAGAATCTCTTTTTATTAAATTTACTACAATAGACTCAATTACCTTTTCTTTTTATTTAGGAATTTTTATGTTTATTTCTATGAGTGTAACTTTACTTTTAAAACAAAAAAATGTGATTAAAGATATTAAAAATAATTCTTTTTCTATTTTAATTTTATGTGCACTTTTGATGGGTTCTTCCAATATATTCTTTATATCAGCTATAAAAAGTACAACTGTTGCAAATGTTGTATTAATATTTGGAACATCTGCTTTATTTTCTTCATTTTTTGCATATCTTTTGTATAAAGAAAAAGTATCAATCAATATAATTATTGCATCATTTTTTATGTTTATTGGACTTTTTATAATTTTTAATGATTCTCTTGGAATTGGAAATATGCTAGGAAATATATATGCTCTTTTGTGTACAAGTACTTTCTCTTTAGCTTTTGTATTATTAGCTAAATATTCACAAATAAGTCGTGTTGGACTTACTGCACTAACTGGAATTTTTATATCGATTATCGCATTTTTTCTAACAGATTCTATTTCAATTGATATGAATAATTTTTTGATTATTGCTATAATGGGATTGTTAATTACACCAATTTCAAGAGTTTTAATAGGAAATGGAACAAAATACATAAGTGCTAGTGAAGTGAGTTTACTTATGATAATAGAAACTATTATGGCGCCTATTTGGGTGTGGATTTTTTTAAATGAAATACCAGCAGAAAACACTTTTTTAGGTGGAAGTATTATTGTTTTTACTTTAATACTTAATTCAATTTATACTTTAAGAAAAAAAGAAAATAAATAACATAAAAAAAGGATGTGTTTTATTCACATCCTTTTGATTTTCTAATAAAAATACTAAGAAAGAATTTCTTCAATCGTAATATAATCACCAACTCTACCTGTCATTTGTTCAACATCAGTATTAACTGGAAGTGTTTTCTTTCCTGGTCTCCATCCTGCTGGACAAACTTCACCAGTAGCAGTTGCATGTTGCCATGCTCTAACTTGTCTTAAAAATTCATTTACATTTCTTCCAACCATTGGGGCTTGAACTTCTTGAGCTACACAAATACCTTCTGGATTAAATAAGAATCTTCCTCTTAATGCCATACCTTCTTCTTCAATTAAAACACCAAAGTCTTCACTTACTGTTGTTGTAGTATCAGCACCAATTGTAAGTTTTAAACCTTCTAAAATAGGTTCAGTTTCTACAAATCTTTTGTGTGAGAATTTAGTATCAGTAGATACTGCTAAAATTTCAACACCTAATTCTTGGAACTCATCATAATGTGCATTCATAGCTGCAATTTCTGTTGGACATACAAAAGTAAAATCTGCTGGGTAGAAACAAACTACTGCCCATTTACCCATATAATCTTTATCCGAAACTGTTGTATAGTGACCTGTCTTTGCATCATATGCATCCATTTTAAACTCTGGCATTAATTTTTGAACCATACTTGAACTCATTTTTTTATCCTTTTTTATTTCTGTATTATTTTCTATATCATTATTATTTTCTATTTTTTCTTTTCTAGCTTTTACACTTGTATCACAAGCCATTTTAAATCCTTTTTACAATGGATAATTTTTATCCTTTGATAAAAGAAGTATATTATAGGTAAAATTAAAATCTGCTTAATTATTATAAGATTAACTTATCTAATAAAATAACTTTTTGTTATGTTAAATTGCTTTTATCAAATTAATTTTTTTCTAAAGCTTTTTATTTATTAACGCATTATTATATTTAATTAGATAAAATGATGATAATTAATTTATAGGAATATAAATGCCAAAAGAAAAAACATTTAAAGAAAAAATTTTAGATTATATATATATTGTATCTAAGCAACCAATATTGTTAAGAGATTTACTTATTGCAAACAGACAATACAAAGAAGGTATGCATGTAGATCCTGCAAAACTAGGATTTAGAATAAAACTTATACGGGCATATTTAGTTTATATGGGAATAATTTTAGGTATTTTAGTCCCTTTATCTGGACTTACTCATAAGCCATTAGCTCATTTGGATTCACATGTTTCTATAATAGGTGCAGTTGTTATTACTGCTATTATATTTATTGGATTCAACTTTTTTAGAGCTAAAATGAGAGATGCTGTAACTATAGAACTTATCAAAAGATCTTGGAAGTTACATTTTCCTTTTTTCTCTTATGATGAATATTCAGAAAAGATTGAAGAAATTTTTGAAAGAGCTTTAAAAGAAGAAGTTTCAAAAAGAGAGCTAGAAAAATATATCCTAGATAATCTTACAGAATAAATTTTATAAGATTATCTTAATAATATTATATTTATACTATCTTTTTAAATCTAAGTCTAAATGTATTTTAATAAAAGTAAGTAAAGAGGAAACAAAAGCTTTTGCACATCTTTTCCTATTTTTATTTGTATCTCTTACATCTTTATATGGAAACTCTACTTGAATTCCACTAATGTTTCCACCATTTAAAGAACCATGAGTAATTGTATTATAAGCACCTTCAAAATAATTATCATCGCTTGCGTAAGGTAATTTAACAGATGGAACTGAATCATATCCTTTATTACACATCAAACTTCCAATAGAGTGTGGACCTCTTAGTTGATCTATAAAACACTCTTTTGAAAATTTTGATAAAGCAGAAATACTCGAGTTGTCAATATTAGTTTTCTCTTTTAATAAGCTATCATGTTGTTTAATTATAGAATTATCAAGCAAATATCCAAACTCTAAATAGCCTTTGGGATGAGATTGTCCATGAATATCTATATATAAACCTCTAGAAAACTTTTTTTCTATTTCGCTTTTAGACTTTTTAATAAATTCATGAAACTGATTATATGGAACACTAGCTTTTTCATCTTCATAAGCGTCTTCTTTTGTTCTATTAATATCAACTTTTACTCTTGAAATATCAGCAATTACTGCATATGGAGTTTGTTGTGTTTGTTTATAAAATTCATCTATAATTAGTTCTGTAAGTTCATAAGTATAATCATCTTTTTCAAATACACCTTTTGTTCTTGTTTTTATATCACTTGGTTTTTCTTCTCCCCCATGAGGAGCGCTTAATATTATTGGTATATTTCCTTGATAGTATGTTATGTAGTTTTTTTTAATAGCTTTAATCATAAATAGCTCGGGCATCCTTGTTTCTTTCTTTTTTTAAATCCATATCAATATACTTACCTAATATATCTTTTTTTGTTTTTGTAGCTAATGTAATTTTTCTTTTTTCTGGTCTATATTCATATATAAAAAATCCTGCTTCATTCATTGACAATCTAATAGGAGTTGCAACTGAATATGAACTCATCACACAATCATTTTTACACAGTTTATAAATATCGTCAAAATACTCTTTTGTCCAAAGTTCAGGGTTTACATCTGATGAAAAAGCATCTTGATATATTATGTCAAATGATTCTTTTTCAAGTGTTTTTATATACTCTCTTGCATCACCTATACTTATTTCAATCTTTATATTTTCATTTTCATATCTTAGGTTTTTTGATACTTGCTTTATTATATTTTTTATCTCTTGAAACTCTTTTGGAAAATCGAAGTTTTCTAGAGATTTTACTAAGTTTGCATCTAACTCAGGCGAATAGATAGATACCTTTATATCTAAGTTATGTTTTAAAATATAATATATAGTTGTAAACGTGTTGTATCCAATACCAAAACATATATCAAGAATTTTTAATTCTTTTTTATTTTCATGAAATTTAAATGTTAGAAGTATGTGTTTTGATAAAGCTTCATTAATAGCGCCATCATCAGGGTTGTGATAATGTTGCTTATATCTTGATGAGAAAAGTGTGTTTGAACCATCTTTGGTTGAAACTATTGTATTAATATTATCTTGCAATATTTAAAAGGTCAGATTAAAGACCATTGTCCCAGTGATGCATTTTTTTTGCAGTAAAAATATAAGTATCATCAAAAAGTTCAATACAATTAGGTGCTTGAAATCCAATACTTTCTAATAAGTCTAGTAATTCATATCTATTGTTATTTTCTATTTTTTCTAAAATGATTATATTTCCAGAGTTCTCAATAGCTTTATACATTAGTTTTAATATTTGCTCTTGATTAGTACAAGATGTCAAAATATTTCCTAAAACTACATATTCGTATTCTCTTGCAGTCGCTCGAAGTTTTGCACTTGATTCGTCTATAAAAGGAATATATTTAATATTCCCTTCATTTTTTTTTCTTACATCTTCAAGTGCTGTATCAACTAATCCTAAAGAGTTATCTATATGCAAAATAGCAATATTTATATAGTCAGCAAATAACTCTTTAAATAAAGATAGTTTTTTTTCCATAAAAGTGTTAGTTTCCTAAAGAAGCTAACTTTTCATCTGAAAGGAATAAGTCTTCATTTGACATAACTCCAATATCACTATTTAAAATATCTTGAGCAATTTCTTTTGCCTCTTCTAAAGAGTGCATATCACAAGTTCCACATTGGAAAATATTTAATTCAGGAATATCATCTTGTTTTTCAACATCAATAACATCTTGCATAGCAGCTCTCCATGCAACTCCTACCGTTTTTTCATCTGGATTTCCTAATAAACTCATATAAAAACCAGTTCTACAACCCATTGGAGAAACGTCTATAATTTCAACTGTATCTGAGTTTAGATGATTTCTAATAAATCCTGCAAATAAGTGTTCTAAAGTATGAATACCTTTTTCACTTAACATCTTTTCATTTGGTACACAAAATCTTAAATCAAAAACTGTGATAATATCTCCAGATGGTGATTTCATTGTTTTTGCAACTCTAACTGCTGGTGCTGGCATAATTGTATGATCTACTCTAAAACTGTCTAATAATGGCATAATAGTTCCTTTTTGTTTTTAATATAATTTGTTCACATATACTTGTTATTAATTTGCGATTATATCCAAAATTTAGTAAATTAGTTTATATATTCATAATTTTTAATTAAAGTTTTTAAGTATTTAGTAGCTTTTGTCCTCTGATAAAAAACAAATCCAATTACAGGTAAAATACCTAATCCATAGGTAAATAAAATCGATAAAATTATAAGTAGAGTGATAAATAATGTATAAGAATTATCAAGTTCAGCATCTAATATTAAAGTATTTGAATCAAATTTAGCACTTAGATTATATTTTAAAAATGTATCAATAGGATTTTTACTAACAGTTAGTGTATTTTTTTCAATACTGTGCTTATATTCTTTGTCTTTAGATAGTTGTTTATTTAAAAACTCATATAAATCTTTTTTGTCTTTTTTTAGTTTTAAATCTTTTATAACTTGAACATCAAACATTCCCATATGTAGCCTTGGTTTTATTTTTAGTATAACAAAAAACAAATGCTAGACTATTTTGTATATGATTAAAAATTATACAAGTGTATATAAAGTTTATTTTACTATTTTAAATTTTTTGCAATTATCGGAGCTATATTCATTACAATAAAAAGTCGTGTTATATGATGAAGTGTTATATATGGAATATTAGCTGTTACTAAAATCGCGATTAGATTTATTTCAGCTTGTCCTCCTGGGGAGAAAGCTAAAAGTATTGAAACAATAGAAAAATCAAATAAATAGTATGCAAGACTTATAAATATTATTGAGATTAAAGCTAGTATTACAAAATGCCCAAGAGTAGCTATCAAAGTATGTATAATAGTCTTATAATCTACTCCTTTAAAGGTAAATCCAATAATAGTACCAAGTATAACTTGAACAAATTTTATAAGTTCATCAGGTATTTTTGTATGTATTAAACCATTTGAGTGTATCAAGATACTTAAAATCATAGGACCTATTAAATATGCAGCTGAGATATTTAATTTTTTTGCTATAAATGCACCTAATGCTCCAATACAAAAAAGCATAAAAAGCTCTTTTAGATTTGTATCTACTAGTGGTACTGTGATTAATTGATTTCCACTAATATCAAGATGAAAGATATATTGAATTACAAAAGGAAGTGTTACAACTATAAAAAATAATCTTGAAGATTGTACAAGTGTTATTTTAGAGATATTAGCTTTTATCTGCTCACCTATAATTACCATTTCAATAACACCACCAGGCATAGAACTTAAAAAAGCAGTCTTTTTATCAAAACTCAAAAATCTATTGTAGTAGTACATTCCACAAATTATAGTAATAATCGTATATGGAATAATAAGAAGTATAGAGAATATATACATATTAAGATAATCTAAAACTTCAGGTGTAAAAGTACTACCAATTACTAAACCTATTACAATTCGGGCAGGAGTTGAAAAAATATGACTAGGCTTTTTTATATAGTTGTTTTCAAATTGGATTAGAATTGATATTATAAATATAGAACCTAAAAGCCAAGGAAGCGGAAGATTTAAATAAATAAATATTATTGACCCTATAATCCCAAATATAAGAGTAAGTATCATTTTAAAATATGATGAAATTGTTTTCATTAAGCTCATTTATAATTGAATATACAATTATAAGATATATTTGTTAAATTTGTAGTAGTTAATATTAGATTAATTTTATTAATCTACAATTAATAAAAATAAAAAGGATTATTAAATGAAAAGAATTATTCTAAACTCTGTATTAGCTTTGGGGTTATTATCTTTAGCAGGATGTACAAGCTATATGCCAAGTAAAAAAGCAGATATGAAAGTAAGCTTTGCAGATAGTAAATGGGATGGGGTAACTGTACCTAAAAATGAAGTTTGTAAATGGGCTGGCGGAAATGGTGCAACTCCTACTTTAAAAGTTTCAAATCTTCCAAATGGAACTTCAAAAGTATTAGTTTTATTTAGTGATTTTACTTATAAGCCTATGGATAATGGAGGACATGGACAGATTGGAATAAATGTTTCAAATGAAACAAATATTATCATTCCTTCAATTAAAGGTGAAACAAAAATAATGCCTTCAAATATGTTTATAAGTAAAGAGCATAAAGGATTAAAAAGAGGTAAAGCAGGTGCTTACTTGCCACCATGTTCAGGAGGAAGAGGAAACTCTTATTATGCAACGATAAAAGCTCTAAATTCAAATGATGAGGTTTTAAAATCACAAGATATTCAAATGGGTAAATTTTAATAAATATAAACAAAAAAGAAGAGTCTTAAGTATTTTAAGAAGCTCTTCTTTTATATTTTTATAGAGAAAAGTGCACCATCATTTTTATTTTCAACACTTATATTTCCATTCATTTTTTCTTCAATAATAATCTTTGTCATATACAATCCAATACCTGTACCATACTCATATTTAGTAGTAAAATAAGGATCGAAGATCTTATCTTTAATCTTACTATCAATTCCTCCTGCATTATCTTCTATATAAACTATAGGTGAGTCTTTATCTTCAATATAAATTTTTATTTTGGGATTTTTTATATCCCTTTCAATAAAAGTATCTTTAGCATTTGAAATGATATTTACAATAGCTTGAGTGTATTCATTTTTGTAACCATGAATTTCATAATGACTAGGGCAAGAAGTTTGTATATCTATTTTATGATGTATTAGTGAAGAATTCAGTATCTTTTTAGCATTTGATATAGCGTCTGAAATTACAAAGTTTTCTTTTTTTGAATCTGGGTTGAAAAAGTTCCTAAAATCATCAATTGTTTTTGACATATATTCAAGTAAATCATTTGCTTCATCTACAGTTTTTGTAAGATATTTTTTATCTAGCTCTTTATAATCATATGCAGATTCAATATCAAAAAACAATCCCGATATTTGTGATAATGGTTGTCTCCATTGGTGTGCAATATTTCCTATCATTTCACCCATTGCTGCCATTTTAGATTTTTGTATCAATATCTTTTGCTGCTTAACTCTTTCTTCTTTTAATAAAGTTCTCTCCGTAATATCTCTTAAAGATGCAAAAAGAAGTTTTTTCTTATCATCTGAATAAATAATAGCATTAATCTCAACTGTTCTTATCTCTTTATTTTTTGTAAGTAAAGTTACAGTTTTAGATATCGAACCCATTTCTTGTATTTCAGATAAAGTAAAATCTTCAAATAAATCAAAAAATTCTGTATATAATATCTCTTTAGTCTCATACCCTATGGTCTCAAGCGCAGTATTATTTAAACTATAAATATCAGTTTTCGTATCATTTATTGAAGAAATTATAAAAGCATCATTACTATAGTTAAAAAGTAAGGCATATTTTTCTTCATTTTTCTTTACAATATTTCTGTACCTACTAAAAAGATTTTCAATTTTTTTAGTAAATATAAGTGAAAGTATAAAAAAGATTATTGCCATACCCATCATAATAAGTAAAACTTTAAATATCTTATTATATAAGTTCTCTAAAGATACTTGTCTTTCTTTTTCTATTATGCTGTAGATATTTGATAGTTTTGAACCAACAGCAATAAAATATCTTTGATTTTTTAAAAATGAAGCATAAAAAATTTTTCTATTATTTTCATAAAATATGTAGTCATTTCCTTTATAATTTGTATCAATCATTAAACTTTGCATAGATTCTAATTCACTAGAAGTAGGTTTTATATGTTTACTACTTATAAGAGTACTTTTCTTTTCTATATCATTTAAACTTTTTATATCATATAAGAGTACAAACTGGTCTTGTGTATAGTTTTCAGCTAATATTTTTTTTATTATATTTTTTCTTAAATTCTCTTTTTTCAGTTTAAAAAATGTTCCAGAACCAATAATAATATCAAGTTCTTCAAGATGCTTCACATAAGATATTTTTTTTGCACTCATATAACTATTAGGCTTATACCAAGAGTATTCCACAAAATTTTGTTTGTCTTTTGGTGAATCAATCATATAGTTAATAAACTTGAAGTTATTAATATCTGCAAACTCTAGAAAGTTTTTATTTTCATCTTGACTATGTTCACTATTTAAAAGAAGATTACCTTTTGTATCTAATATAAAATAGTTAATATCATCTTTAGTATTAGATATTTGTTTTAAAGATGATTTAATAAATTTTATTTGTTGCTCTTTTGACAAGTTTTTAGTTTCTTTATATAAAGAATAAGCCAAGTTATAAGCAATAATTGATTGGTTTTTTATTCTTTGTTTTATATTTGTGTATATTGTATTTTCTTCAAATTCAATATCTTGTCGTAAGTTTTCAACAGAAGTTTTAATATAAAACTTTTCTCTCTCAATTAGAGTTTGCTCAAAATTTTTGATATGATTTTTAAAGTTTGCATACTCTGTTCTAATCAAAACAGTACCAATTACAATAGTAACTATTAGAATAATAATAGTAGAACTTAAAAGGCTTATTTTTTTAATACCTTGTTCAATATTTTGTTTATAGTTTTTTTTCAAGATTTATCTTATATCCCATATTTGAAATGTTTTTTATACAGTTAAAAGGTATTTTTTTCCGTAAAAAACCAATTGTTGTACGAAGTGAATTTAAACTCATATATTCATCTCCCCAAACATACTGCTCTATCTCTTCATAAGCTACTACTCTATTTTTATTTAAAACAAGTAGTTTTAAAAAAAGTAATTCTTTTTTATTTAATTCAATTATTTTGTTGTCTTCATAAAATAAAGAAGTTTGATTATCAAAATAAAAAGACTTATCTAAATATACTTTAGCTTCTCTTTGTTTATTTAAATCATCAACTATTTTTGTAAAAATAGGAATAAGGTTTCTACTACTTAGTGGCTTGATAATATATTTTTCAAGCCTTAATTCAATTGCATCTAATAAGTAGTTTTTATCACTAAAAGCGGTTGCTATTATTATTTTTGTTAATAGATCGTTTTTTCTAATCTCTTTGGCAAGAGTCAAACCATCCATCTTAGGCATATTTATATCAGTTAAAATTATATCAGGATGATGTTTTTTATATAGACTCAATCCCTCAAGCCCGTCTTTTGCTTCATAAAGCTTATTAAACATACGAGATAAGAAGCGAGAATTTACACTTCTTACTCCTTCATCATCTTCTATGTACAAGATAGTATAATTATTTAATCTTTCCATAAATACTCTTTTTAAAGAAAAAGATTATTGTTGTACTTCTTCTTTACTTTTTTTCATTTTAGCAAAAAGTTCACTAATAAGTGGCATTAATAACATTATAATTGTAATTATTAGTATAGTTAAAGTTATAGGTCTTTCCCAAAGAAAAGCAAAAGAACCATCACTAATAGTTAATGCACGTCGTAAGTTGTCTTCCATCATTCCACCTAAAATAAATCCTAAAATCATAGGAGCCATAGGATAATCAACTATACGTAAAAATAATGCAACTACCGCAAATAGTGTCATCATATAAATATCAAAGTTGTTAAATGTAACTAAATAAACTCCAATAAGAGAGAAGAATATAATTAGTGGTAATAATAACTCTTTTTTAATTGTTAATAGTTTTGCAATATATGGAATTAAAGGTAAGTTAAGTACTAAAAGTACAAGGTTACCAATATACATTGAAATAATAACAGACCAAAATAGTTCAGGGTTATCAACATACATAGTAGGACCTGGTTGAATTCCATAAGAAATTAAAGCACCTAAAATAATAGCAGTTGTTCCTGAACCTGGTATTCCTAAAGTTAATAAAGGAACGAAAGAACCAGAACATGCTGCATTATTTGCACTTTCTGGAGCTGCTAATCCTTTTACGCTTCCTTTTCCAAATTTTAATTTTTCTTTTGCACTTGCAATACTTCGCTCCATTCCATAAGCTAAAAAAGATGCAATTGTTGCCCCCGCACCTGGTAGAACACCAACAAAGAAACCTAAAACAGATGATCTTCCAACAGTTGGTGCCATCTCTTTTACTTCTTCTTTTGTAATTTTTAAAGAACCAATATCTTTTTTAAGTGCATCCATTTCTTCTTTTGTCTGTTTATGATTTTCTAAGATATTCATCATAGCTTCAGATAATGCAAAAGCAGCCATTGCTAAAAGTAAAAATGATATACCATCAATTAAATCTAATCTTCCAAAAGTAAATCTAGCAATTCCAGAATCTGAATCAGTTCCAACGGTTGCAAGCATTAGACCAAAGATAGTCATAATGGCAGCTTTTAAAAACTTTCCTTTTCCAGCAAATGCAGCAACAGCGGTAAGACCTAAAACCATTAAAGCAAAGTAATCAGATGATTGAAAACTCAAACTCACATTTGCAAGAGCTGGTGCTGCAAAAAGTAAAAATACTGCTGCAATTGTTCCACCTGTAAAAGATGCATAAGCAGCAATTGCTAATGCCTTTCCTGCTTGTCCACCTTTTGCCATTGGATAACCATCAAAAGAACTAGCAACCGTTCCAGCAACTCCTGGAGCATTTATTAGAATTGATGAAGTCGAACCTCCAAAAATTGCACCATAATAAACACCTGCTATTAAAATAAGACCAGATGATGGCTCCATTCCATAAGTAATTGGAATCATTAAAGCAATTGCAGAAATTGGTCCAAGACCTGGAAGCATACCAATAAATGTACCAGCGAAACATCCAACTGCTACCATCATTATATTATATGTTGTAAAAGCAGTAACTACTCCTGTTAAAATACCATCCATCATGAATCAACTCCTACAAAATATTCATATATCATTCCTGGATCTATATAAACACCTAAAACGTTGTTTAGCAATAAATAAAATCCAATTGATACACCACTTGATATTAATAATATTCTTTTTATATTTTTCTCTTTTAGCAATAAAAATCCAATTGTTAGGAAGATTATTGTTGCAATAATAAACCCTAATGTTCTAATTGTAAATCCATAAAAAAGCATCGCTATTACAAAATAGATTGTAGTTTTAAAATCTAGTTTTTTTAAATACTCTAAAGTTAAAAAATCAGAATCTTTTTTGATAAAAGAAAGAATTAGTATTGTTAATGAAATAATTATTCCACCAAGTCCTAGATAAAACGGAAAAGTAGAAGCAGTCATTACTTCAAATTGAGAACCTGGCATTTTTTTAATATTAAAAACATTAAAAAAATAGAAGCATGAAAAAGCTAAAAAAAATATTGAACCTATTGCATTTTTTGTCATCATATTATCCTTTAATGAGAAGAGCTAAAGCTCTTCTCATTCTATAGAAATCCCATTTCTTTCATTAAAGAACCGATAACTTCTTCTTGTTTCTCTAGGAATGATTTAAATTCTTCTCTTGGTTGATATAAGTTTGCCCAACCATTTCTTTTTCTAACAACTTCCCATTCTGGTGTGTCGTACATTTTTCCTATTACATCAGCAAAAGCTTGTGTTTTTTCTTCTGAAAGGTTTGGTGCACCAAAGAATCCTCTCCAGTTTGCAAAAAATGCATCAGCACCCATACTTTTAAAACTTGGAATTCCATCAATATTTTTGTTAGCTGTAACTCCAATAATTTTAAGTTCACCTTTTTTATGTTTTTCTAACACTTCTCCAAGACCAGTTGATAAAACATCTACTTCACCAGTTAATAATCCAGCTAAGGCTTTTCCACCAGCATCATACGGTACATATCTTACACTTGTTGGATTACCACCAGCTGCTTTAAATATTTGTGCAGCAACTAAGTGATCCATAGAACCTCTTGAACTTCCACCAGCAACTTTTACACTTCTTGGACTTTTATCATATGCTGCTTTTAAATCAGCCCATGATTGATATTTTGAATCATTTTTAACAACTAAAACACCATAATCTGCAACAACAGAAGATACTAAAGTTAAGTCTCTAAATGATTGTGGAAATACACCTTGAAGAGATCTAATTACAATAGGAGTTGAATTTACCATTAATGTATTGTTTTGTTTTTTAGCAGTTTCAATTAAGTAGGCAATAGCTTTTCCACCACCTCCACCTGACATATTTTCAAATGAAGTTTCTTTTACAAGATTTGATTTTTTTAACGCTTCACCTACACCTCTAGCAGTTCCATCCCAACCGCCTCCAGCACCACCTGGAATTAAAAAGTGTACTTTTTCAACACTTGAAGCTAAAGAACTTGATGCACTTCCTGCAACTAACAAACCTGCGATTGTTAAACTTTTGAAAATTTTTGTAGCTGTATTTTTCATTTTGTATCCTTTTTTTTAATTATTAAGTTTAATGAAAAAAAATGTAAGAAAAATGAAATTTTAATTTTCTTTGTAAATAAAATGTGAAAGATTGATTTAATTGATAGTTTGGCTTTTAGTATATTTTATTTCGAAGATTGAGTTCTTTGAGTATGAATTACTCAAAGAACGAGAAGAAGAAATTAGATTCTAATTTCTTCTCTTTTTTGTAAGAATTCCCATCTTTCATCAATTCTTTTTTGCCACTCATCAATAATGTATTCATATTGAGGAGTAAATAAGTGTTTGAATCTAGGTTGTGCAGCTAAATAGTCTCTTACAGGAATAATATTTTTTGGTCTATAAGTGATATTTAACTCTCTACCATCAATAATCTCATATAATGGAAATACAAGTGAATCAACTGCTAAATCAGAAACTTCAATAGTTTGATTTGGAGCAAACTTCCATTCAGTTGTACATGCAGACATAGCGTTAATAAATACAGGACCTTCTGTATCAAAACCTCTTTGGATTTTTTTAACCATATCTTTCCATTTATTTGGAGCAACTTGTGCAACATAAGGTGAACCATGTGCTGCCATAATTGATA